>JADMIO011000729.1_pt1 | contig 107784 bp, 96 predicted proteins | sample 8958161 | NCBI WGS metagenome assembly JADMIO01 (sample SAMN16585339, study PRJNA669376) | soil metagenome | isolation source: Crop rotation soil | place: USA: Cullars Rotation, Alabama | collected 2011
CACACCGATACCGCGCTCGTCGCCCCGTTCATGGCGTCGGTCGTGCAACGCAACATCGAAGTCGGCATGCTCGCTGGTCCCTCACAGGTGGCCTACACTCTGGCCGATATCAGTTCGGTGAAAGCCGTGTTCGGCGTGCCGGATACGATCGTCGTGCACCTGCGTCCCGGCCGGACCATCGGTGTTTCCGTCGAAGCGCTTCCCGGCCGTGAGTTCAAAGGAACCGTAAGCGCAATTGCGGCGGTTGCTGACACCGAAACCAAGCTGTTCCAGGTTGAGATCGCCATCGCGAACAGCGATATGGCCCTTAAGCCTGGAATGATCGCAGCCCTGTCATTAGAAGAAACCACCGTAACCCCAGCCGTCCCGGTCGTGCCTTTGAATGCGGTCATCCGCGACCGCAATAACCCGGCCGATTTCGCAGTGATGGTGGTCGAAGGCCGAGTGGCGAAAGCTCGCCGCGTGGTCCTGGGACCAACCTTTGGAGAATTGCTGGCGATCACCAGTGGCCTCAATCCCGGTGAAATCGTGATCCGCGCCGGCGGAACCCTTGTGACCGATGGCGAGTTCGTGGAGGTGATTCGATGAAACACGCAGAGAAACATTCAATTGAGACGACGGAATCGGCCAGCAAGAACCCATCGCGATTCTCAGTCGAGAATCCACACATTACGTGGGTACTGCTGATCGGAACTGTGATCTGGGGCATTGCGGGTTATCTGAAAATGCCGCAGCGCAAAGACCCGGATATCCCGGTCAAGATGGCGCTCGTTGAAACGCATTGGCCAGGGGCTAGCGCGGAACGGGTCGAAGAGTTGGTGACCAAGACCGTTGAAAAGGTGCTGGCGTCCAATTCCAAGATCTCCAAGATTGAGTCCACCTCGCGCAGCAATGTGTCGATCATCACCTTTGCGGTCAACGACGACATCAAAGATGCAAGCCAGGTCCTCGACGACGTCGGCGGGAGATTGGCAGCGATTCGCGACCTTCCAGAAGGCGCGGGTCCCATCCGCTACCAACGTGACTTCGGCGACACCGCAACGCTCATGTTGACTGTGGCAAGCCCGAAGATGAGCGAAGAAGAGCTCGGTGTTCGGGCCATGCAGATCCGCGACACGATCGCAGCGGTTCGCCCCAATGAGGCGGATCGCGCCTCGATGGTCTTCTGTTTCCCGTCGCGCGATAACTTCCGTTTGCTGCGCCTGAGCGCAATTAAGCTGGTCGATCATCTTCGGGCCGTCGATGGTGAACTCGATCCGCGCCTGCTTGACGGCGCAGGGTGTGTGGGTGCTGACGTCCGCTCCGCAAACCGGACCGACGCACAAGTCCTCGACCTGCTTGGCAACTTCCTGCGTGAATCCTACCCACCTTCAAAGTGGGAGCCGGGAGTCTGGCAGCCATTTCTGGTTCGCAATCTCGACGACCTGCGAACCAAACTGGCCGCTGTCGGCGGCGAGAAGTACAGCTATCGCGAACTTGACGACTTTACGGACGCAATGGAGAAGGCGCTCATGGCGACCGGCCGAAAGGATGTCAACGCGCCGCTTGTGGCGAAGGTCACCCGGTCGGGCGCGCTCGCTGAGAACATCAACATCATCTATTCGCAGGAACGGCTGGCAGCCTATAGCCTCAAGCTCGGGTCTCTATCCAACATCCTGCAGGCGCGCAATCTCTCTGTGGGTGGCGGCGAAATGAATGCCGATGGCAAGACGGTTTTCCTGCACCCCTCAGGTGAGTTCAAGAGTGAGAAGGAGATTGGCGACGTCATTGTCGGCACCACTTCTCGCGGCAATCCCATCTACCTGCGTGACATGGCGGACATCGTCCGGACGTATGAGAATCCGCCGCGCTATCTCAACTACTACTGTTGGCGCGATGCCAAGGGCAACTGGCAGCGGACTCGTGCGATCACGATCGCTGTCCAAATGGGCGCAGGACAGCAAATCGCCGACTTCGGCAAGCAAGTCGATGTCACGCTCGACACGCTTAAGAAACGCCTCCCAGCGGACTTGATCGTTGCGCGCACCAGCGACCAGCCCAAGCAGGTCGAGGAGAAGATCGACCTGTTCATGAGCAGTCTCTATGAAGCCATCGCGCTCGTGATTCTGGTGTCGCTCATCGGGTTCTGGGAATGGAGATCGGCCCTCTTGATGGCGCTCTCGATTCCGCTGACACTGTTGCTGACATTCGGCATGATGAGCGTGCTCGGCCTGGATATCCAACAGATCTCGATCGCGGCGTTGATCATCGCCTTGGGATTGTTGGTCGATGATCCGGTCGTCGCCGGCGATGCCATCAAGCGCGAACTCGCCGATGGTCAGCCTCGCGGAGTCGCCGCCTGGCTTGGCCCCTCGAAGTTGGCCACCGCAATCCTCTACGCAACCATTACGAATATCGTGGCGTACCTGCCGTTCCTGATGTTGAAAGGCAGCACGGGGCAATTCATCTACACCCTGCCAGTCGTTATGACGTGCGCGTTGGTCGCCTCGCGGCTTGTCTCGTGGACGTTCATTCCGTTGCTCGGCTACTACCTGCTGCGTGCCAAGGGCGAAACCCCGATCGCGGAGCGCAAGGCCAAGGGCTTCGGCGCCGCTTACTATCGCGTAGGCAAGTGGGCGATCGAGCATCGCTGGATCGTCATGGCAGGCGCGGCAATCGTACTCGCAGGTGGTGGCGTACTCGCTCATGGTGTGAAGCCGCAATTCTTCCCCAAAGACTTGTCGCAGCTCGCTTTCATCGACGTGATGCTGCCGGAAGATGCCTCCTTCTCCTCGACTGGCGACGTTGTCACCCAGGTGGAAAGGATTGCCGGCGAAGTCGCGAAGGCTGAGAAAATGCCCATCGAGGCGATGTCCACCTTCGTCGGTGGAGGTGCTCCGCGCTTCTGGTATTCGCTCTCGCCGGAAGCTCCGCATCCGAACTACGCACAAATCGTTCTGGTGTTCCAGGACAAGCACCATACCCATCACCTGCTGCCCCACATCCAGGCGCGGGTGAATAAGGAAATCGCAGGCGCTCGCGTGGATGTTCGTCAGTTGGAGACCGGCGACTCCGTCGGACTCCCGGTCGCGATCCGCATCTCCGGAGAGGATATGGGGACTCTGCGCAGTACGGCGGAACGTGTCAGCAAGGCACTGCGTGAAGTTCCGCTCGCCACTCGTGTCCGCGACAACTGGGGTGAGGACCGGTTCAACGTCGAGATGAAAATCGACCCGGACCGTGCGAACCTTGCCGGTTTGTCCAACCGCGACATTGCCGGTTCGTCAGCCAGCGCAGTCAGCGGATCCACTCTGACCTCAATGCGCGAGGGCGACAAACAGATCCCGATTGTGGCGCGTGTGCGTGTCAACGAAGTCGCTGAGCTATCGGATATTGATAGCCTTTACGCGGTCTCGAACACGGGACGCCAGAAGGTTCCGGTTCGCCAGGTCGCGCAACTGGACTATAGCTTCAGCAGCGAGGTGATTCGACGCCGCAACCAGTTCCGTACCATTACCGTGTCGGCCTGGCCTATCGATGGTGTGCTCTCGTCGGAAGTGATGGCGGCAGCGCGACCAGCGCTGGATGCCGTCGCTAAGACGTTGCCTCCTGGTTACCGCATCGAGATTGGCGGAGAAGAAGAGAAGCAGAAGGACAGTTTCCACCATCTCGTCGGTGTACTGATCACCTCCGTGATTGCGATCTTCCTGGCGCTGACCTTCCAGTTCCGCAACGCGATCAAGCCGTTCATTGTGTTCGCGGCCGTGCCCTTCGGCGCCGTCGGAGCATTCGCTGCGCTCTACATCATGGGCTCACCGTTTGGCTTCATGGCGTTCCTCGGTGTGATCAGTCTGATCGGTGTCATTGTCAGTCACATCATCGTCCTCTTTGACTTCATCGAAGAGAAACATGCTGAAGGAGAACCCTTCGAGCAGGCGGTGTTGGACGCAGGGATCATGCGGCTCCGTCCGGTAATGATCACAGTGGGTGCGACGGTCTTCGGTCTGATTCCGCTCGCGATGCATGGGGGTCCGCTATGGGAACCACTCTGCTATGCGCAGGTTGGCGGATTGACGGCGGCCACCTTCATCACTCTGTTGTTGGTTCCGGTCTTCTACTCGATTTGCGTACTCGATCTGAAGATCGTCAAGTGGGACGCCCCGGCGGCTGGTGAAACGGCCGCGGCCCCGCCCAATCAATCAGCAGCGGCTCCCTTGGCTCCTGCAGTCGCGGAACCGGTGGTGCTGTCATGAGCAACCACCTCAACCATTACGATCTTGTGGTGCTCGGCTCAGGTGCTGCCGGTCATCATGGGGCCGTCCAAGCTGCCAAGCTTGGCAAGCGCGTGCTGGTGGTGGAGCAACACTCCACCCCCGGCGGCGCCTGTATTAATACCGGAACCATTCCAAGCAAGACACTCCGGGAAATCGCAATGCGGGCCGCCGGGTTCCGGGATGTCGCAAAGAGAATCAACGAAGTGACCGCAAACGAGTCGCGAGTCTTTACCGATCAGTTCCACCGCAATGGCGTCACTCTCATGACAGGCAGGGCATCGTTTCTTGGGACGCACTCGATTCGAATCGAACAGGACGGAGCAGGGCAGATCTGCACCGCGGCGAAGATTCTGATCGCGACAGGTTCACGGCCCGCTCACAGTGAGACGATCCCGATCGATGGTGAAAAGATCATCGACACCGACACCATCGGGCGTGTCGACGGCAGAAAGCCGCGTATGGCGACGATTGTTGGCGGCGGCGTGATCGGTATTGAATACGCCTGCATCGCCAATGCGCTCGGTATGTCGGTTACGCTGATTGAACGCCGGAACCGCATCCTTGACTTCGTGGATGATCAGATCGTCGAAGCACTCAGCTATCGCATGCGCAGCCAGGGAATCACCTTCCGGCTGGGCGAGGAGGTCGAAGGCGTATCGAAATCGCCGGACGGCAAGGTCTGCGCCATGCTCAAGTCGGGAAAGCAAGTCTGGTCGGATGCCCTTCTATACGCCGTGGGCAGGCAGGCGAATACCGATACCCTCAATCTGGAAACCTGCGGCTTGCAGGCCGATTCCCGTGGCCGCATCCCGGTAAACGAAGCCTTCCAGACCTCCCAGCCGCATATCTACGCGGCCGGTGATGTGATCGGCTTTCCCAGTCTAGCTTCGGTCTCGATGGAACAAGGCCGCATCGCCGCTTGTCATGCGTTCGGTGAGCCGGCGGTCGCGGTCCCCGAGCTATTTCCGTACGGGATCTACTCAATTCCAGAGATTTCGTTTGTGGGGCAAACCGAAGCGCAGTTGACGGCGCAGGCTGTGCCTTACGAGATCGGAATCGCCCACTATCGGGAGATCGCTCGCGGACAGATCCTCAATGACACAAGCGGCTTGCTAAAGCTGCTGTTTCATCGTGAAAACCGCAAGCTACTGGGTGTTCACATCGTGGGCGAGGGCGCGACAGAGTTGATTCACATCGGACAAACGGCACTGGCATTCGACGGAACGATCGACTTCTTCATCCGCACCGTGTTCAACTATCCGACACTCGCAGAATGTTACAAGGTCGCTGCGCTGAATGGCTTGAATCGGCTCCACTATTCCGGAGCACGGGTGAAGGCCATGCAGAAGGAGCTACTGGCCGCGAGCTAAGCGGGCCTTCAGGATTCGATCGAATACCTGAAACTGTTCGACATGCGGCACGGGAATCGTCTGGATTGCCGTGCCGATCTCCAATGCCTGGTCCTTGGACGGATCGTAGCGGGGCCAGCGCGGCAGGCCGGATCGATTGGGGTCGCCGGTCTTGGCGAATTGGACCCAGTAGCCCGTCATGGTCTCTGCCAGCGCCAGATCCTGCCGATCCGGCTCTCCCCAACGGCTTCTGCGAAAGAATCCGCCGCCCATGAACGACTGATCCAATCCATGAAACGTCCCAAGCCCCTCTCTGGCGTAAGCTCCTTTGGGTGGATAACTAAAGTAATAGAGATAGGTCCGCTGGCCGCTGCGAGCCACGTCCCGTGCGAGCGATCTCACCGCATGGCCGCGCTGATAATCTCCGGTCAGACGCAGGTAAGCGGATCGCACTTCGCCATCGGTGGCCGCCGGGTAGGCTCGAAACACTTCGTCGGAATCGTCATCAAACTTGCTAACGATCCAGCTTCGATAGTTCGCCAGGGTCAAGCGGCTGATCGCCCCGATGGTCACTGTTCCTTCGTCGGCATTGCTGCCGAGAAGCACTGGAATCTTTGTCTGTTCACCGGCCGCAAAGACTACGGCGGGCTGCTTGGGCAGAACCCATCCATCGATCGTTCCGCCCGAATATAAGAAATTCGTGACCTCGGCATTCTGTTCGGAGACTCGCACGATTTCCTCAGCCGATATGGCTCGAAGACGCCGCAGAATGCCGGTTCCGGAATTCAAGCCGAACGCGCGCGCCAACGCGATGCCGGCACTTTCCGATGTTCCACGGCCTGTCTCGTAGCGTATGGGCCGCTTCAATTCAGGTGAAAGGTAGTCCCGGCACGTGCAGCTCTGTAGAACCGCTCTCTGAAACAGCCCTCGGGCTAGTGGCGACGCCATCAGATAGCACGCCATTGTGGCGCCTGCCGACTCGCCGAAAATGGTCACATTGGTGGGATCTCCGCCAAAGGTAGCGATGTTCCGTTGGACCCAGCGCAGGGCGGCGATCTGATCGAGGATCCCGTAGTTGCCCGAGACGCGTCGAGGCGATTCATCCGAGAGCCCGGGATGCGATAGGAATCCAAGCGCCCCAAGCCGATAGTTGAAGCTGACGAACACCACGCCTTTTTCCACGAGCTTTGGACCAAAAGGGGGCAGGGAACCGGTGCCTCCGATGTTGCTGCCGCCGTGGATCCACACCATCACGGGTAGCTTGCGCTTCCCGCCCAGATTGTTGGTCCAGATATTGAGGTAGAGGCAGTCCTCGCTCATCCGCACATCTCTCGAATAGTAACGATGGTCGGAATTAATCTCGACGAATCGAAGACGCAACTCGGGCAATTCGGAAGCCGCTTGGGGACAGACAGGTCCAAAAGCCGTGGCCGCTCGATCTCCAGTCCAAGGGGGCACGGATTGAGGAAGTCTCCAGCGCAAATCGCCGGTCGGTGGAGCGGCGAAGGGCACGCCGAGAAACACCGCTGTGTTTCCTTCCGAGAGCCCGGTCAGAGAGCCCGAATCGATTCGGACCTTGATCGGCCCTCCGGAATTCTGCCCGCCCAATGGTGCGGTGAGCAACCAGAGTGACAACCCGGCGGCAATTGCGGCTCGAAAGCGCATGAACAAAGGCTATCAGCCTTCAGGTTGTCTCCAATGCTCGATGCTAGACAAGATCAACTTAGATGGACTGTTTTCGGCTAGAGACTCTCTACGAGACTGACAAACGCTGGAACGGTACTTCGCAGTATGTCGAGCAACTGCTTTAACGTGCGGCTTCGATCTAATGCTTGCTGTTCCAGTTTCATCCTGGTGAGACTGGGTTCGAACTGAAAGATCTCAATGAGAAATACCTCTGGATGGATAGCTCGTATGCCCCACGGCTTCAGGTGCCGCGGATCAAAGTGCCTCAGATTGAATGTCACAATCGCTTCGACACCGCCGTGTACCGCTGCAGCGACTACATGCCGATCCTTATTGTCATTGGTCATTTGATTGAGCAGGGGCTCGTATCCGAGAACCCACGAATCAGCGAAGTGGATTCGCAGTTCGCTCGTGAAATGGGCTACGAGACTGGTGGGCCATCCAAGCTTTGATTCCAGGGTTCGTATCGTTTCCTGAATGATCTCGTCCGACCATTTCGGATGATAGAGACGTGGAGGCTCAGCTAGACGCAATAACGTATCGCAAAGGGAAAAATTGACGATGACACACGCGTCCAATACCACACTTGGTAAGGCGATCATTCCTGCGGTGGCACGAGGATTTGGCCGTATAGCCCGGCCTGGTCCACGGCATTGCCTATGCGCCTTAGCGCCGCTAGCCGGCGGTCTGAGCGACGTTGTTCGTCGAGGAGCGATCTTACCGCATGCTCGAACAATTCTTCTTCGCTGCGGTAACGGCCGCTCGCGAGTTCTTGCTCGACTTGTTCTTTGAGATCCGCCGGTAGCGTGACGTTCATGACTAGCTCCTTCTTAATCTTAAACCTCGATCGAAAGGAACGCGTACGCAGTTTCTCAAATGGACTTCCCTGTTCATCCGTTACTCTAAAAGAGATCAACCACCATGCCTTCCTGGCAATCTGAACAATACCTGAAATTCGAGCAGGAACGGACTCGCCCATGCCGGGACCTTGCCGCCAACATACCAATCCTCAATCCCCAGCGCATCATCGATCTTGGTTGCGGACCCGGTAACAGTACAGATGTTCTTGCGCGTCGCTGGCCCTCCGCCGCTTCGCTTACTGGACTCGACAATTCGCTCGACATGCTGGAGCGGGCAAGCAACGAGAATCCTCAACTCCAATGGGTCCATGCCGATATTGCGGCATGGCTCGGCGATGACAAGAATACCTACGATGTGGTGTTCTCGAATGCTGCGCTCCAATGGGTGCCGGATCACGCCCTGGTCTTTCCGCGCCTGATTGAAAAGGTTGCACCGGGCGGAGTGCTGGCGGTGCAAATGCCGGCCAATATCGATGCCCCTGCTCATCAGCGAATGCGGGATGTGGCAGCTTCTCCGTCGTGGCGCGCGCGGTTTCCCGAAGCCGGGGTTCGAGAATGGTATGTCCACGATGCCGGTTTTTATTACGATGCTCTTGCAACCGGCGCCAAACGCCTGGACATCTGGCAAACGACTTATTTTCACGTGCTCGCCAATGTCGAAGCCATCGCCGAGTGGTATCGCGGCACCGGACTCAGGCCTTTTCTGGACTGCCTTGCGAATGAAGAAGAGCGTGCGGAATTCGTTCGTGACTACATCGACGCGATTCGACCCGAGTACAAAACCCGAGCCGATGGGCAGGTTCTGTTCCCGTTCAAACGGCTGTTCCTGATCGCAAGCCGCTGATCAGGGCTTGAGCACCTGATTTACTTTGACGTGCTCCAGGACCTTCTTCTGTCCGTCCGGCCAGGTGATCTCAATGCGGGGGACCTCCGTCGCTGTGCCAAGTCCAAAATGGACCGGCGTATGGCTCGACGAGGCATAACCAACGGCAGGTGAAAAGTGATTCGCGAGATCTCCGATGCGGATGCGGGTCCCGATCCGGCGAGTCTCGATCGCGATCCAGTTGCCTGTGCCTTCGGTCACATTTCGCCATAACTCGGCCGGCTCGCCCAACGCACTGACCACGACGTCCACGCGACCATCGCCATCAAAATCCGCAAACGCAGCACCCCGATGCGCGCCCAAAGCGGACGCCAGTGATGGACACTCGGCATCCACGAACTTTCCACGATGATTCACGAACACAGTATTCGCCTGTTTGTAGACTGCCGGCTCGAACTTCTCCACCAGGTCGTTCACGTGAGCATTCGCCGTGAACAGATCTTTCCAGCCGTCATTGTTGAAGTCGATCCAGGCATTGGCCCAGCCCGCCCGCTTCGTTGAGAGCGGACCCATGCGGCTTTCATAAGTCGCATCGTGGAACATGCCTTTGCCGTCGTTGTGAAATACAGGAAACGTCTCGCCGGACAACGCGGTAACGGTGAGATCCGGGCGGCCATCGTTGTCGGCATCGCGGAAATCCGCCCCCATGCTCGCGATTGGCTTTCCGTGGTCCAACAGAGCGACGCCTGCGAGCAGCGCCACTTCCTCAAACCGTCCGCCCCCAAGGTTCCGAAATAGGAAGTTGGGGAGGTTGTCGTTAGTGACAAAAGCGTCCATCCGGCCGTCGTCGTCGTAGTCTGCAAACGCGACGCTCATCCCACGGCCTTTGTGCGCCCCGATGCCTGACTTCACGCTCACGTCTTCAAACCGGCCGCCTCCAAGGTTTCGGTAGAGTTGATTTGGCCGCCCGTCGAAGTACTTGGGATGGCAGTAGATTCGCAGTCCACGCGCATTGTCACCGCAGAAGCGATCCGGCTTGGGATCTACGCCGTAGTTGATCACGAGGAGGTCGGTGAGTCCATCGCCGTCGTAGTCGAAAAAGCCCGCGGCGACGCTCCACTCATCGCTCTTGATTCCCGACTTTGCCGTGATGTCCTCAAACTTGCCATTCCCGAGATTTCGATAGAGGATGTTCCGGTGAACTCCCGCGACAAAGAGGTCGATGTTCCCGTCGTTGTCGAAGTCGGAGGTTGCGACACCCATGGAATATCCGGATCCGGCCACTCCGGCGGACTCGGTCACATCCCGGAATTTCCAATTGCCTTCGTTGCGAAACAGCCGGTTCGAGAACTTATCGCCGCTCTTCTGCATGGATGGCACCGCTGCGCCGTTTGTGAAGAAAATGTCGATTTTGCCGTCGTTGTCGTAATCGAAAGCCGCGACTCCGCCGGGCATGGTCTCGACCATTCGTTTTTCAGGTGTAGGGCTGTTGGCCAGAGTGAAGCGCAGACCGGCCTCAGCGGCCACATTCTGGAAACGCGGCGCGACTGGCGCTTGTCCCCATAGAACCGAGCCTGCCAGGAGGCATGTGGCCAGCCGCGCCACTACTTGTGATCCAGTTCAAAGAAGCCGTAGAAGAAGATACAGGCAGCCTGGGCAGCCGGAACCCCTGCCACGGATCCGACAATGGACCCGTTCATGCGCACCGTGCCATCGCTTTCGATCTTGCCCCGCAAGGATCCGCCGACCCGGACATCGCCGTCTTTTTCGACTTTGCCAACGATGGAGCTATGCTTGCGGATCGTGCCGTCGGATTCGATGCTCCCGACCAACGAGCCGTGGACGCGAATGTCACCGCTGCTTTCGAAGCGGCCTACCAGGGATCCGTGCAGGCGCACATCTCCTCCGGATTCGATCCTGCCAATGAGAGATCCACCTTTGCGAATGTCCCCGGCCAGCAGGGTCAAACCTGACACAGCGGCCAGCAATAGCAGCCGCGTCACGAGGGTGCTCATGTAACCGATGATACTAGCGATGCGCACTTCGGGTTAGGGAGGTGTGATCCAGCCATCGACGATGTTGATCACCCGGTTGCCAAAGGACGCATTCACCTCTGAATGGGTCACCTGGATGATCGTGGTTCCGCCCGAGTTCAATTCCTTGAACTTTTCCATGATCTCGCGGGCCTGCGAAGAATGTAGATTCCCCGTCGGTTCGTCGGCAAGGATCACTTTAGGGTTGGCCACGATGGCGCGGGCAATGCCGACCAACTGTTGCTGGCCGCCGGAAAGCTGGTTGGGGAACAGATCTTTCTTTCCCACCATATGGAAGCGGTCGAGCACGTCGCAGACAATCGCGTCGCGCTCGGACTTCTTGATGTTCCGGTAGGAGAGAGGGATCTCGAGGTTTTCGTAGACTGTTAGGTTGTCGAGCAGGTGGTAACTCTGAAAAACGAACCCAAAGTATTTCTTGTACAACTCCAGGCGGTCCTGTTTTTTCATCTTGTGGACCGCGTGGTCCGCAAAATAATACTCGCCCGTCCAGGACGAATCATGCATGCCCAGCAGGTGCAGGAGCGTTGACTTGCCTGCACCCGAAGGACCCATAATCGAGATGAACTCACCTTCCTGGATGTCCAGGTTGATGCGCCGGAGTACGAATGTCTTGGTCGGACCGTGTTCGAAATATTTTTCGATGTTGCGTAGCGAGATCATGCTAGGGCCTGAGGCACCGGAGGGTGTCCCTTAAGATCAGAATACCCTCACGAACCGGGTCCAGCCGGGGCCGCTCCACTTGGATAAGTTCGCGGACACGGAGACGATCCCTCTCAAAACCTTGCACTGCCGCTTGAACGCCGAAGTTTGCGAACAGAGCAAAACCGATGGCCAACAGAGCGAGGACGTCAGGATGTTTCCGCAGCATAATGACCCGATGACGTGGCAGAGGCGTGAATTCTTACGCCGCTTCCACGCTTTCTTCAACAATTCGTCCGTCAAACAGGCGAATGGTGCGATCAGCGTAGCGTGCGTAGCGCGGATCGTGGGTTACGATACAGATCGTCGAACCGGCACGATGCAGTTCGCGCATCAAATCCATGACCTGTTCGCCGTTGGCGGAGTCCAGGTTACCAGTCGGTTCGTCAGCTAGCAGGATCGACGGATCGCCGCAAAGAGCACGAGCGACAGCGACGCGCTGTTGCTGACCACCGGATAGCTGCGACGGATAGTGCTTCACGCGGTGACCCATGCCGACGCGTTCCAGCGCCTCATGGACCCGCTTCTTGCGTTCGGCGCCGCCCATGCCGCGATAGGTCAGCGGAAGTTCCACGTTCTCGTAAACCGTCAGGTCACCAATCAGGTTAAATGCCTGAAAGACAAAGCCGATCTCCCGGTTGCGGATGCGAGCCCGCTCACTCAGTTTCAGTCCCTGGACGGCACGCCCGTTCAGCGTGTAGGACCCGTCCGACGGGGAATCAAGCAAGCCTAGGATGGCCAGCAGGGTCGACTTGCCGCAGCCCGAGGGGCCGGCAATCGATACATATTCGCCCTTTTTGATGTCCATGTGGATCCCGGCGAGAGCATGCGTCTCGACTTCATCCGTCATGAAAACCTTTTTCACTCCATCGAGCTTGATGAGAGATTCGCTCATTACTGTGTCCTTCTTCCTCGTTGGTGGTGCTGCACTAATTCAACCGAATGCGGTCCTGCGAGTCCCATTGGGACATATCCGACAGAATGACCCGGTCACCTACCTTTAGACCCTCTACGATCTCAATGGTGTTGACCGAAGTGCGGCCAAATTTCACTTTTACCGCCGTCGCGCCTTTTCCATCCGGTTCGATCTTGAATAACCGTACCGTGGAGTTCGGCTGTCCGAATACCGGGCGACCGCAAAATACGACATCGGTGAGCCGCTCGATCAGCACCGTGCCATCTACGCTCAAGTCTGGACGAGCGCCCGCTGGCAGTTCGCCTTCGAGGCGGACATCGACCGTAACCGTACCGTTCACTGATGCCGGATCAATACGACTTACGCGTCCGGGGATCTCTCCGTTCCGTGTATCAATCTTCGCGGACTGCCCAATTAGAATATCTTTTGCCTGGGTCTCGGCGATCTTCAGTTCCGCCTTCAATTTCCAGGGCTGCGCGACCTTGGCCAAAACCTGACCTGGTGTCACACGCTGACCGACCTGTAAGCTCAATTCCTGCAACACGCCAGCGGTTCCTGCCCGGACGATCAACTGCGTAACCTGCTTCTTCTTCAATTCGTAGGTGGCTCGCAGTTTCTCGATCTGCACTTTTTGGGAAGCCAACTGCGCTTCAGTCGATTCCGTCAGGATCTCCAGCTTTTTCTTTTCGTTATCGAACTTCTTGACAGCGTCCTGATACTTCGCGACGGACAGCTTCAAGTCCAGGTCTGGCTTCAAACCGAGCTTGGCAAGCTCCTCATCCCGGTCTTTGGTCAATTTGGATTGCGTATGTTCGGAATCCGCTCTCGAGACTACGGACTGCTGCTCAATTTGGCCGCTCAAGAGCCGCACGCGCAGATCGGCATAGGTGGCTTCGGCCTGCTTGACCTGCCACTCGAAGTCGTTAGCCGACAGTTCCATGTCAGGATTACTGAGCACAATCAAAATGGTTTCAGGAGTAACTTGCGCGCCGGGACGTAAATTGATCTTGTCGATGCGTCCTTCGAACTGGGTCGGGATCCACAGGATCTCTTCAGGCACCAGTGTTCCAAGGCCACGGACCTGACGTTCCATCATTCCGCGCTTGACCGTATCCGGCCATACAGTGGACATTTCCACAGTTGGGGCGGCAGGCTTCAGCCGGTTCAGCCCGACAGTAATCAGTGGTACGGCGGCCAGCACTACAATTGCCAGCAGGATCCGCCGGATCATTTTCTTTTTAGCTACGCCTTCGCGTTTGACGTCCATGGATAACCCCACTATCTGATGGCACGCTATGTGCCAATCTTCATCGTGTCTGAAAAGAAGCGTGGAATCAATGGGTTATCTGAAGCTGGCGGAATGGGGCGGATGAACTGGTGTCCGCTTTTGGGATTTGTTTGTCCGGGAGTTCGCTGTCCGACTGCTCTACCTTGCTGTGATCACGCAATTCTTGATGGCATGTTGATACAGACCAGATTGTAAATCCGACGATTCCCGAATGGTGGAATCCTTGGGATATCCGGCTACTGTAATCGTCTGCCCTTCGCGCAAGGAGTCGAATGCCTCAATGTGTTGCGGGCTGTAGTAGCAAATCGTGCGTACGTTGTGCGCGTCGGTTGGCTTTGATTCAAACCACAGAGCGCCGCCGGTATCTTCGCCCTTCCGCCGGTCGAACGGAGTGACCATCGAAACCTTGCCTGTGAGGACCTCGTAGCTTTCGAACGACTTGGCGATCGCCGTAACGATCGGATCGAACTCCTCCTTCGAAATTGCCGAATACCGCATGTGCAGGGTCTTCACCACCCCGGGCATGAGTCCTTTTTCGTAGACGATTTCATCACCGACGATTCCCGAAAACACGTACCAGTCTTCCTTTATTACTTTGTAAGGAACCGCCGTCAATCCAATCGTCCGGATCCGTTCCTCACAGCGTTTTGCTGCAGAGATCCCGTGCTCATTCTCTTCGCCCCAAACCTTGCCATCCAACTCGTGTTTGGCTTTCATGACAAAGAAGGATTCGCCATCCTCGGCAGCCTCAATCCGAACTCCGTCCGGGTAGCGAACATGAAACAAGTACTTCTCGCTGTAGAATGCCGTTCGCTGCGATTGCTCAGGTGGCGGTGATACTGGAGCCGGAGGAGGGGATGCCGGACTCTTCGGCGATGGCTTATCCGAATGGCGATCGCAAGCACCCAAAAGTAGAAATAGAACGCTAATAATTACGTTGATTCCAATTCGCAAGGGATTCCAGCTCCTTTGAAAGCGTCTGATAGCGGCCCGTAATCGGATCGCGTACATAAGTGGCAGTGAAGTAGCGTATGCTCTGGCGTGTCAGCGGTTTCCTGCACCCCAGCCCCGGTTCGTCCGGCCGAATCACCGCCTTCACGCGAAACGCTACGATCCTGCTCGCCTGCGTACTCCGAACCGCCAGCGTCTGCTCAAAGCTCGCTCCGCAAACGCCTTGTTGATTCAACAATGGAATCTCAGCAATCGGGACGGCTCTTCCACGGCTCACGGTTACGAACCGGTAGTACGTATATTCCTGCTGGGAATTGTGGTGGCTGCACGCAATTCCAAGAACATCGCCGGGCTCAAGCCAGCAGCTACGGTCGGCACGGACCTCGACGACGTCCACCACTTTAGGACTAGAAGGCGTCTCCCGATCGAATACCGCCAGTAATAGAGGCTCGCCCAACTCGTCGGCTCCGGTGGTGGTCAACAGGAACGCGAAGTAGGGCTTGCCTGCGACTGAAAATGGGCGTAGATCCACAGCTTGCACTGTGAACTCGCCTTCGCCGGCTGCAGGCGCGTCGTCGCGGAAATCATTTCGCACGGGCACCGATCGAGTGGCGACGTTGAGTCCGTCCTTCTGGGTGAGATCCGGAAAGACCAGGCGCAGCAATTGAAACACCTCGGGTTCCGGTAGAGCCTGTGCACCCAGAGCGGGTACCAAGAGGACTAAGAGCAAGAAGGAACGCACTACCTGATTAAGCGGAAAATGTCCCACTGAGAGAGCAGGAGCGAATCGTATACTGGCAGCAACGATGCTCATTCCGGTCCTACTCGTTCTCTCAAGCGCTGCCCAGTCCGCCACTTCGACTGTTCAGGTCCTGCGGTTCTCGAAGCTATGGTCCGGGATTCCGGGAGAGCCGGTGCAGCAGAATGTCGCGGTGACGGTGGAAGGCACCAAGATCGCTGGCATTGCGAAGGACTCCGGAAAATACCCACCCGGGAGCAAGGTGGTCGACCTGCGCCGCTTCTCGGCGATTCCAGGCATGATCGATGTGCATACCCACATCACTTACTACAGGGATCCTGCCAACCCCGAGGATCCGCGCCGACAGCCGCGCAAGCATCCTGCGATCACGGTGGTGTTGGCTGAGGAAAACGCCCGCCGGACGCTCGCCACGGGTGTCACCACGATCCGCGATTTGAATGCCGCAGCCGGCAACGACTATGCCCTGCGCGATCTCATACAGATGGGCAAGCTCACCGGTCCGCGAATCATTGCGGCGGGTGCCGGAATTGGCGCGCGCCCCAATCCGCCGGGAGCGGAGGGTATCCGGAAGATGGTCGAGGAGCGCATCGCGGCAGGCAGCGATGTGATCAAACTGTTCGGCTCATTGGGCGGCTTCGAGAACGTTACCGGGACCCAGACCTTGACCTTCGAGGAGATGAAATCCGCGGTGGAAACTGCCCACGCCAAGGGTAAGCGAATCGCAATTCATTCTTACGGTGCTGAGGGGTTTCGGGACGCCGTGAAGGCGGGTCCGGATTCGATTGAACATGGTGCCGATGTGGATGATGCCACTCTGCAGGAAATGGCCCGAAAGGGAATCTGGTTCGTGCCGACTCTCGATCACAACCGCTACTACATCGACGCAGCGCCGGAATTTCATTTCGCCGCCGGATCCGAGGTACCTCTGCGGGACTACATCGCGCGCAATCTCGATACGGCAAAACGGGCACATAAGGCGGGGGTCCGATTCGCTATGGGATCAGACGCTGTCTATTCAATGTTCGGACAGAACACCCGTGAATTGGAATGGCTGGTCAAGGCAGGGTTATCCGCGGAGCAGGCACTGCAAGCTGGTACTGTGAACGGCGCTCGGCTTTTGGGTATGGAAAAGCAAATCGGAACGCTTGCGCCAGGATTTCTGGCGGACATCGTGGCGATTGAAGGCGAGCCCTGGAAGGACATTCAATCGGCGATCCGGGGTGTCCGCTGGGTGATGAAGGATGGCAAGGTCGTGCATCCGTGACCGTCATCTTCCGGTCAGGAGTGGAACCACTTCCTCATTGTTAGCTTCTTTGGCCCACCAGACCGCATCATGACCGTCATGATCCTTTGCTCCGGCCGCGAATTTGAATTCCAGTAAATGACGTAGCGATCACGGATCGCCCTTGCACCCGGCAGCGTACATCAGCGCCGTCTTTCCGTATTGGTCCCGGAACAATGGGTCCGCGTGGAACTCTTTGAGAAAGACATCGATCATCTCGACATTTCCCTTGAAGCACAGCCCGCGGACTGCGCTGACGAATGGCGCATTGCCAACCGGGTCCAACTGGTTTGGATTGACTCCGCGTTTCAATAGGAACCGAGCCAGTTCGAGATCGTTCGCGCGCCCTGCGTAGACGAGTTCGTAGAGCAGATCCGTTGCGCTCATGCGATCCAACAAGACCTTCATCGTATCCGCATCTTTGCGCTGCAGCGCGGCACCCAACGCTCCCTGACCGCCGACAAGCTTCTGATGTTCGCACAGCCATTTGACCGTGCCGGCATATCCCTTGGATGCAGCTTGATGCAAAGCAATCCACTTATCGAAATCAACCGAGCGCTGAGCGGCGAGGATTTCCAACAGTTCGATGTTGCCCAAGCTTGCGGCATCGATGACCGGATGATTGTGCTGGTTCTCGATATTCGGATCTGCACCGTGAGAGATCAACACGCGGGCAGCCTCCACATTTCCTTTGGAGACGGCAAGTTGAAGCGGGGTCGGGTCCCAGGTATGAAGCCGATAGTTCGGATCGTCTCGGAATACACTCAGGAGAATTCGCAGCGACGTGGCATCGCCTCTCTTCGCTGCTTCCGAGAGTTCATTCTTGTCGAATGCCCGGAAATCGAAGCCGGGCGCGGCTGCGATGAGGACCATCGGAACCGCTGCAATCAGCCACCGGATCCACCCACGGCCAAGCGGCGATCGCAAGAAAGCGAGTGGTAAGGCATAGAAGGCGCAAAACAGGACTAGCCGTTCGTTGGAGATCTGGACGCGCCGGCCCTCGAGGTCCAGGAATGAGACGCCGTAGGCCAGGATCGTGTATGAAATGGCGATTGATGGCGAGTCGAAGCCATGTTGCCGGACGTGCCAGAGTCCCGAGACAAGGGCGACCGCGAACAGTGGGATCGCTGGAAGTGCCGCGAGGTAGCCCACGTAGTACAGAATCGGAATCATCGTTACGAGGAATAAGGTGGCGATGAGGCATCTCTCATGCCAGCGTTGCGCGGAACTGCGGGGTGGAGCTTGCTGCAGGCGGTTCCGCAAGACGACCAGGATTAACAGCGCGATGCCCGCGATTGCAGGTACAGGCCAGTCCATGTTCGCTGCTATTGCTACGAACAGAATGGGGACTGTGTAGGCAATGAAATGCGTCTTGGTAGGTCCGGGGGTATGAGGAGTCGCGGTCACCAGTGTGGTCGTCATTTCAGCATCACATGCGGGGATGCGGTGTGAATCCTTTCATATATGCAAGCGGGAAATGGGGGGAATCATTTTCGCGGGTCCGAGGGTCCGGGGACGGAGCGGTCTGCCTCCTGGGGGTTGCGGGGGAATTGGGGACAGATCAGGACGTCCCGGTTTCCAGGAAGAGGTTGAGGGGGAATGGGTTAGCGGGCGGGTTTTGGGTCCCGGCGAAAAGGGGACGGAGCAGTCTGCCTCCGACGGAGAGTTCGTTTATATCCTCAGGGATACCTCCCGCGCGGCCTATTTGGGGACACTGTACCGTGTCCCCGGGTTGGCCGGGGGAGGGGTAGGAGGCGTATGCTCTGGACCTGGGGGACGATCCACTAATCCCGCATGCGGACCCGATAGCGGATCCGGTAGTCTCCGCCTGATGCTGCGCTCTCCCATTCCGACCACTTACCCTTTTTCTTTATGTCGATCGGATACGACGGCAGTTTCACGCGAAAGGTCTGAATCCCCGAGCCTTTGGGCAGTTGGAGTAAAAGAGACCGCTTGGACGTGACTTTATACAGCGGAACGTATCCCGCCAACACATTCCTGCCTTCGACACTCTTCACATCGCCTTCGTCGTCCGTCCAGGTGCCGATTCTGTTGTCTCCGTCACCCTCGTCGAAAGCCATGGCGAATCCTTCGGTTTCACGAGGACTCCCCACAGGCAGCAAGACCTCGAACTCCAGCGGAACCGAACTGTAGGTGCTCGTAAAGTACGCCTGGGAGTGCCTATAGAACCATCGAAAAGTGACGAGTCCGAGGGCCAACGTCGCAAAGGCTGCGACCGTCCCCAATCCGATTCGAGTGGTCGACAAGCCCGCCGATATCAGCGTGTAAAAGAACCCGCCAATCGCACATGCCAGCCCCAGGAAGATCCCGATCGCAATCGCGAAATACCCGGGACCGCCTTCGCGGGCAGGCATATTGATCGCACTGGCAATGATGGCTCCCACGATCGTTCCCAAAAGCGCGCCACCGATCCCAAACAGAAAGCTGAAAAACAGTGCCCGGAAGATAATCATGTGCCCTCGTCTGAACGTGCGCGGTTCCGCGGCGGTTTCAGTCATCTCATCCACGGAAATCCCACTTATCCGTGCTAGAAGTGAGGTATGACCTCTGGCGAAGATTCGCAGAAGCAGCCGCAGCAGTCAGGCGACGAGCGTAAGAAGATGGCGGAGCTGCATCGGCCGCTTCTCGAGGCGGTTTCCGCCGTATTGTTCTTCCATGATCCGATCGGAATTGCCTTCGTAGATAATACGGACGAGTATGAGATGGAGGCCGCGACGATCCTCAAACGGATGCACCCCAAGATTTCGCAACTGGAAGTCAGAAAGATCGTTCACGAGGAACTCGTCCGCTGGTTCGAGCAGGACCTTGCGGGTCCGGAAGATCGCTACACGGAAATCGCTGCCGAAGTGTGGTCCGCGTATAACGACTGGGGCTCGCCCGTACTGCAATAGCGAAGATCAACCAAGGCCGATTCTTTTTCGGTATCGTCCAATCAGCATGTCCTCGGATTTCAATTTCTGGGCCACCCATGAGTTGGTGAAATCCATCATGGGCAGGTGCCCTGTGCCGTGCCTGCGACCCAAGGTCACCACCATCATTTGGCTGCCGGTCGCGGGCCGGTAGGTTCGCAACGCGGACTTCTTTCCGCTCATGAGAATTCGCAGATTCTCCGCAATTGTCTCCGCGTGTTTGCCGGCCCACAGGCCCAGCTTGGGCTCCGCCAGGTTGGTGATGTCGCCTGCCGCGAACATTCGGCGATCCGTTACGCCCGCAACGGTCAAGGTCTCCGTTACTCTTACCCGCCCCGATGGTTCCTCCAGGCTATTCGCGAAATTATTTCGCATGTACCCGGTATCAATGCGGTAGCCATGGCAAGCCAGCACCACATCTTCGTCCCCGTGGTCCTCACCAGATGAGGCTGCGTTCAGCGTTAGCCGCGCACCCCGCTCGCGTAGGAAGCGTTCCGCAAAACGTCTGGGTCCACGAGTCGTTCCCTCCAATAATTCCGCGGACCTCGAAACAAGACTCAGGTTCTTACCCGGATATTCGTCCAGGATCTCTGCCGCAATCTCCACGCCGACAGCGCCTCCGCCGATCACTGTGATCTTCGGTGCGTCTGCGATTCGTCGCGCCCAGTCCGCGAAATGCTGCATTCGATCGGCGCGATTGCCTGAGGTGGCCTTGATGGTGTCGTGTTGGGGATAGCTGGCGCCAGTAGCGAGCACCAGGTAGTCGAACGGAATGTCGATGGTTTGGCCGGTGCAGGTTTTAACCGAGACCGAGCGGTTCGACACGTCCTTCAATAGCCCCTGTACATGTTGAACTCCAGGTAGGAACTCCGCATAGCCGATCAATGCATCCCGGCTACGGCCCGGTTCCACAAGCATCCGCGGACTCGCCATCGGAACCTCGAGAAAGTCCTTGGGATCAACCAAGATTACTTCGGCTTCGCGTTGCAATGCATAGGCAATACGATGGCCGGCCACTCCGCCGCCTGCGATGATGATTCTCTGAGGCAACTCCAAACCCTAGCATGAGGATGCTCTCAGGGTAAAAGGGGGCCATTCAGCCAGACGTTCTCGAACATGCACGCCCAGCCCTCCTGGCCTTTTGAAGGTCCGCTGGTGATCCGGATCCGAACGTAGTGGTGATCGCCAGCGGGTATTGGCTGATTCAGGCAACTGGCGCGCGATCGTTGCAGAAAACGGCAATACGAGTTTTGCGCGACTGCCTGCACTGTCGGCTGCCGCTTCATCGCTTCGGCAAACGCCAGGCGCTTTGGGATGTACCGCTCCGGATGCAAAGCGAGTTCCTCATCAAGCGGCCCTTGCCTACGCCTGGCAGAGTTGGCCTCTCGAACAATTCTCTGGACGTTCTGCCATTCCGCGACTTCAGACATCTCCTGACTCGCAATCAATCCGCGGACCTCTGGTGAGTCCAGGATGATCCGCATGGTCACGGTCGCCGCGCGCTTCTCTTTCTCCGATGGATCCGCAAGAAACATGGCTTCGCTCACACAAACCCAGCCAGCCGCACCTTTGGCGGCGCCATCATCATGGATCCGGATCCGAGCGTAGTACGACTCCTGAGTAGCCTTCTGCCCACATCTCGCATTGAAGACATGCTGCAAGAAATCAATATCAGCTCTACGGGCGGCAACCAATATGGTTGGCCTTTGATTCATCGCGGCAATTGAGGCGAGACGCCGCGGGATGTACCGGTCCGGATGAACATCCAAATCGACGGCCATGAAGTTTGCTTGCTCGAACGCCCTGAATTCTGTTTGCCGCTCGTTGATGACTGCTTGTAGGCCTTGTTGCTCTTGCTGTCCATCCACCTCTTGTTGACCAATCAGATGACGGACGGTCGCCGAGTCCTGAATCAGTTGGATCTCCGCGCCGTGCCCGACTCTCCCCCCGAAATCAAGCAGGCGATCGCAGCCCAGTACAATCGCTGCAAGTCCAGCCAAAAGATACGGTAATTTCTTTCGAAGTATTAGGCTTATGATTCCGAAATTCAATCGAGACGGACCTCAAACTCAAACATCCCTTGTGCGCGCTTTAATCCCCGGCCTTGCGGGACATTCACGGAAAACCGCGTATGTCCATCTTTACTCTCAACGATCAGCGCTCCGGGCGGATGTTTTGCAGACAATAGCGTCGCGCGCTCCTTCGCCGCAAGCTGCAGTCCCTCAATTCCCTCAGGACCGCTACATTCGACCGAGCCCTTTTCGTCTATGTCGAAGCAGATGGTGCCGCGGGCTCCGGATACCGTGACAGGTTTTCCAAGAGGATTGGGGATGCTTGCGGCCCTCGCCAGATGCGGCGGTAGAACGATTGAATAATGATTGGAGCCAAGCTCTTGCACCTTCGCTTCGCGTGGCGTGCATAAATTCCGGTCCGGCAGGCAATTGTCTGGTGCAAAATGGATTTCTGATGTGACGACGGCGATGTCCGAAGACACCACGGGACGTTTCGCCGAAAATGACCACCCGATGATGTCGTGGTTTTGAAATCCGTTTCCGGTGGATGCGGTGAAGCCTACATAGGCGGCACCGGACTCGTCGACGACCTTGGAAAGATCCACTGGTGTTCGCAAGGCAGGCTCGCCATCGTCGAGATATAAGAGGAGGAACGGCGGTTTGTAAACGATGCGCACTTCGTGCGGCTTTCCGTCTTTGAGACGAAAGCCAAGTTTGCGCGCGACTGCAAGACGGCGCGGTGGCCAATGCATCCGATCGCTTGGTCCGTTGGTGCACACTGCGACATAGTTATCGGATGGATCGTCGGCGTCGCCATTCTGGAACGTGTCGAAAAACACCGCGATACTTCGGGGTATACCGGGAATCGACCAATCTCGCTTGCCATCGCCGATAGCGAAACCACCGGACGATCCTCGCCCCGCTAAGGCATCGATCCCTTGGTTCTGGATCACAAACGCCAATCCATCGGCTCCAGGCCCAAGTCCGCCCTGCTGGGTTATCTGAAATTGAAACTTGACCTCGAATCCTCCGGACATCACTTGCTTGCCATCCAACCAGGCCGCACCGGCAAGCTGCGGCACGGCAGGCGTCAGGCGGAGACGGTTGCCTACCATCTCGGCTGCACCCGCAAGGTAAATCTTAGGCCTTGGTGAAGCGCTTGCCGGTAAATCACCTTGGGCGGCGGCAACCGGTGCGGCAGCGATGATGCAATGAATCACAGCCCATTTCATAGGTGTTATGGCTCTCCGACTCATTCCAAACCGAGGAAGGCCTTCGCCTTCAACTACCAGTAGAGCTTATCAATCCAAGAATCGTTACCCACGGGAGAACAAAGCTACAATTTCAACCATGCGAAATTGCGGCGGACTTGCCTTCTTCCTCCTCATCCCACCCATCTTCGGGGAATATGCGCAAGTCAACGGCGTAAAAATGTATTACGAAGTCCATGGAAAGGGCCGTCCCGTGGTTCTCCTCCATGGAGGGATGAATACGATCCAGACGTCGTTCTCCAAGCAGATCGCAATGCTCGCCCAAGGTCACCAGGTGATCGCGATTGAGCAAATGGCTCACGGTCATACCGCGGACGTGGCGGGGCGCAAGCTGTCCTATGAAGCGATGGCGGAGGATACTGCCGCCCTGCTGAACCATTTGGGAATTCGCAACACAGATCTTGTCGGCTGGAGCGATGGTGGTCAGATCGCCCTCCGGATAGCCTTCACACATCCGCAGTTGGTTCGACGCGTTGCGGTCTCGGGCGTTGGGTTTGGTGCAACTCCGCAGATCGTGAAAGAACTGTCGGCAGAAAAGGATTTCGGCAAAGCCGCTGCGGGAATGTTTCCAGAAGGCTTTGCGGCTTATAAGCGCGTCTCTCCGGATGGGTCGGAGCATTGGCCTGTCTACGCTGAAAAAGGCCGGGCGATGTGGTCCGGATCCACGTGGGGATTTCAGAAAGCCGACCTCGCAAAGATCAAGTCGCCTGTGCTCGTGATCGGCGGTGATCGCGACATGATTTCAATTGAAGAGACGGTGCGGATTTCCCGTTCCATCCCGAAAGCCCGGCTATACATCGTTCCGGCCACCGGTCATGCCACATTTCAAGAGCGGCCGGAATGGCTGAATCCGGTGCTTTTGGATTTCCTGGACCGGAACTAATTGGATACGCTCGTGCATCGACGAAGAACCTGCTTACGAGCCATCGCTCTCATTGCCATCGGAACAACATCGGCGCTCGGTCAACCGGGTTCCCAACCACTAGAGCCTTCCGAACTGATTCGGACGATTCGCCAAGCGGATCGCATCGTCGTCATGGAGCATGCCGGGCCCCGTAGGACGCTCTACTCCTCGGGCAAACAAGCAGACATATCGGCGCTCGCGAATGCGATCGTCGTTGATGCACAGAAAGGCTTGTATCCGTGCCCATGTCTCCCTGTGATCGACCTCTTTTTCACTCGCCTGGGCAAAGACCTTGGATCGATTAGCGTTGACTTGCAACTCACCATCGCATACTCGCGCTGGCCCGGCAACGTCCGCCTTTCGAACCCGGAGAAGTTCCTGCGGTGGTTCGATGCGCGCGGAATCACAGCGCCTCGCCGTAACTTCGAAGCACTCAATGCTATGGAAAAAACATTGGATCTCGCCTCCGAGAGGTGGCTCCGTGCTGTTCCATCTGCGCTCCAGCCTCTTTGGAAAAAGGCAAGGTAGGATCTCCACTGGTCATCCGATCCGTCATCAGCGGTGGTTGCAACTGCCGATCTAATGAAGCCGGAACTCGCAAGAGTGGTGACCAGCGGCAGGCAACGCATTCGGGTCCTGTTGGGCTGGTTTGGTTCCGGCGCAGGCCCGTGGTCGGGGTTTCCAGTCTATGAGGATGTGCCGGCGCGAATGCTTCTTGAGTATCCTGCTCCGGAGTTAATTGCTGCGGTGCAGGGTGCAGTACTCACCGGCTCAGAAAAGACCGGCGCTGCTCGATTTTTCTCTTGCTACACACATCGGGGTCCCTTTCGAATGAAAGACGATATGTCGATGATCGGGCTTCTGCCACTGCAGATGAAGAGGACTCTGTTGGAGCATGTACTAAAGAGCGGCGACAAGGATAATATCGACCGGGCTCGAAGTTCCTTCGAATAACAGGTTTTCGAAGAGGCACGAGTATACAATCTCCACAGGAGACCACCCTATGCAACGCCGCAAATTCGTAGCCGCCGCAGCCGCCCTGACCACCCGTGCTGCGAGAGCCGCTGCACCGCCGGCAAAGCTCGCCATCGATGGCGGGAGTCCTGTGCGTTCCACTCCATTGAAAGCCGGATACTGGGGCACCCAGTATTACGACGACAAGGAACGTGCCGAAGTCCTCGATGTTCTCGACGCGCAGTCCCCGTTTCGCTGGTACGGCGCGCAAAAGCCTGTCAAAGTGCTGCAATTCGAGAAAGAGTTTGCTGCCCGCATGCAGTCGAAATACGCGCTTGGCGTTACCTCAGGCACGGCAGCGCTACAGTGTGCGATGGCGGCGCTGGAGATCGGTCCGGGTGATGAAGTCATCCTTCCGTCGTGGACCTGGCATTCCTGTTTCAATGCCGTGGTCCTCGCCGGAGCTCTGCCGGTTTTCGCCGAAATCGATCATTCGTTCAATATCGATCCAGCGGATATTGAGCGTCACATTACTCCTCGGACCAAGGCGATCCTGGCTGTACATTTGCAGGGCAATCCATGCGACATGGATCGTATCCTTGCGATTGCGAAGAAGCACAAGGTGCGTGTCATTGAGGACTGTGCGCAGAGTGTTGGCGCTTCTTACAAGGGCCGGCCTGTAGGCTCAATGGGCGACACCGGAATCTACAGTCTGCAACTGAACAAGACAATTACCGCTGGCGAAGGTGGCGCGGTTGTCACGAACGATCCGGCGCTGTTTGAACGGGCATCTCGCTTCCACGACTTGGGTGGATTTCGTGCGCCGCATCAGGAGGTCGTTGGACAGGCCCAGCTTGAATGGCTCGTTGGCACGAACTTCCGTATGAATGAGTTCACCGGCGGTGTACTGCTTGCACAACTCCGCAAACTGGATCGCATCGTTTCAGCAGTCCGTACCAATGCGGGCCTCGTACACAAGGGCATCGCCGATCTCCCCAACCTCAAGTTGCGCCTTCTACCGGATCCGAAAGGGGAACTGGGCAGTGGAGTCTTCATCGACTTCGGTACAAAGGCGCGCTGCGACAAGTTTCTCTCCGCCATGAAGGCCGAGAATGTTCCTGCAGGTAAGCCCGGCGGTTCAGTCGTTTTGCCGATCCTTCCTCATATCATGGCGAAGAAAACCATTCATCCCGGTTGGCCCAGTTTTCAGTCGGCGAGAGGAAAAGCCATCCAGTATGGTCCGGACTCATGTCCGAAAACCATCGACATTCTGCAGCGCTTTGGCGGCGTGACGATGGACCCGAAGTTCACCCGGCAGGATGTGGACGACATTATCGCGTCCATTCGAAAGATCTATCCCGCGGTTTGATTGTCAGGCTCCGATCGGAAAGCGCAGCATAGTTTGTTGTTCCGGGAACGGCGGCAATCCCGTGCTGCTTCACTCCGCCCGGAGCGCTTCCACCGGATCCACGCTCGTCACGCGCCGCGCCGGAAGGTAGCTGGCCAGTGCCGCCGCCGAGAGCAGGCCAATCACTACGACGGCGTACGTCAGCGGATCCACCGGACTGACTTCAAACAGTAGCGTCGACATCAGGCGTGAGAGTAACGGTGCCGCCACCAAGCCAACTCCTGCTCCGATCCCACCCCATAGCAGTCCATTCCGTACGAACATCATCTTCACGTTGCTCTGCTGCGCACCGAGCGCCAAACGAATGCCAATCTCTCGCGTGCGCTGAGCCACCGTGTATGAAATCACGGCGTAGATTCCGACTGCGGCGAGCAGGAGCGCCATGCTTCCACTGATCCCGAGCAGCGTCAAAGTGAAAGCTGTCCTGGACATGGATTTGTCATAGATCTCTTTCATCGTGCGCATTTCAGTGATTGGAAGGCTGCCGTTTGTTGCCCATACCGTCTGCCGGATTTCGTTCGAAAGACTCTCGGTTCCAGCGCGAGTGCCGCGAACCAGAAATGTCATGGACCTGTTCGCGCGAAGCGGCCAATAGACCGTGGTTGGCGCCTTCTGATCGACTCCGTCATGACGGACGTCCGCCGCCACACCTACCACCTCACTCCACGCATCCCGTGAGTTCGACTTGATCTGCTTGCCGACCGCGTCCCGCGCAGAGCCCCAATACTCGCGAGCGAAGCTGTCGCTGATGATGGCGACATTTCTCTTTTCGTGGATCTCAGCCCAGGTGAATTCACGCCCGGCAACAACCGGCACGCTGAGCGCTTGGAATGTTCCCGGCGTGACCGTAATGAACCGGCGGAGAGTCGGGATCTGATCCGGTGGATACGTGCGGTCGCTGGCGAAGATTGGATCCTGCGATTTGAAGCTGGTCATGGGCAGGCCACTCATCAGGCTCACTGCCGTGACGCCGGGGATCCCTGCTAACCGCTCCGCCAGGTTCTGCTGCATGCGAAGCAGTTCGGGATCTTTCGCGGCCGCAGTCTGAGGAATCGAAATACGGAGGGTTTGTAGCGCTTCCGGCTCGTTGAAGCCCGGATGCACCCGCCGCATGGACTGAAATGTACGAATCATCAATCCGGAACCGATTAAAAGGACTAGTGCAAGGGCCACTTGGACAACCGTGAGTGAGTTGCGCGCAATGTTGCGTTCACGGCTCGCGCTGGCGCTGCGACCTCCAGCCCGAAGCGCCTCGGCGATACGAACGCCGCCATGCTTCAGCACCGGAATCGCTCCGAACGCCAAGCCGGCCACGATTGAGACCACAATCGTGAAGAGCAGGGCAGTGGAGTCCACTGAAATCTGTTCGAACCTTGGAAGTCGCGCCGGACTCAATTTCAAAACCAGTTTCACAACAGCAACCGCGAACCCGATCCCAAGAGCCCCTCCGAGCAAGGCCAGCGTGAGGCTCTCGACGAAGAACTCACGTGCGAGTCTACCCCGGCCTGCTCCTAGAGCGGCGCGCACGGTAAGCTCCTGTGCACGGCCTTCGGTGCGAACCAGTAGGAGATTCGCCACGTTCGCGCAAGCGATCAGCAGAACAATCCCAATCGTGGCCATGACCACCCACAGACTTTTCCCGATATCGCCAAGAAGGTCGTCCATCAGGAGGCGGACATTAGGACCGAGCCGCGCGTCCTCCATCATCTTGGTACTCATTCCGTTTGGTGGAGGGAATTTGCCAAGCTCAATACCAATCATCCTTGCGACGTCCGCATTTGCCTGCTCGACAGTAACTCCGGGCCGCAGCCGGGCGATCGCCTGAAAGTTGTACCCTGCCAGGCGAACGTTGGCGCGATCGAACCGAAGTGGAAGGATCAAATCATGGTTCATGTCCATGAACCAGAGTCCTTTGGGCAGAACGCCAATGATCTCCCGTGCGGACCCGTCAGCCATGATTCGCCGTCCGATTACCTTGGGATCTCCGCCAAACCTACGCTGCCAGTAGCCATAGCTGATCATCATGGTGTCCGGACTGCCGCCTTCATTGTCCTTTTCCGTGAAATGCCGTCCCAGAATCGGATTGATTCCCAACATCGGGAATAGTCGAAACGTGACGCTGATTCCATCCACACGCTCAGGATCTGAGAACTCGGTGACAGTGAGGGACCGGCCATTCCAAAGTGCTACATCCTCGAATGTCTTGGATTCTTCGCGATAGGTGAAATAGTCGGCGATGGACGCATTCAAGTCCTTGATGTTGACGCCGGGGGCGGATTGCCAAACGCCGATGAGACGTTCCGGTTCCGGAAATGGCAGAGGCTTAAGCAGGACACTATTGATCACACTGAAGATGGCTGTATTGGCCCCGATTCCAAGTGCAAGGGTGACAAGAGTCGCCACGGTGAACACGGGTGTTCGGGCTAGGCGGCGTAGCGTAAACTTCAGGTCGCGAATCAGATCGAACAAACTCAATTCCTCCTGGACAAATGGAATACGTATCAGGATCGATTTAGTTCCGCTTGGATGTCGGGAATTCCAGGCGATGACCCTTAATCTTGACATGTCACCTTTTACAGCCGGTTCCCGCCTCAGGAGATGTGAATCCCGATCCCGAAAAACTCTACAGCATGGATAAAGGTTTGCTCGATTTGAGGATCGACGGGATCCGGCAGTCCTTGCACCGGTCGCGGGTCGCACTGGTCGCGGCGATCGTGGTTTCTGCAACGATCCTGACCGCCATCTGGAACGAGTACTTCACCTGGGACTCCATCATTCTGGACCACGAGAAGCTCAGCGGCGCAACGGTAGCCACGCTCAATGATGTCAAGTTGCAGCAGTGGCTCAAGAACTATATAGACAACTGGACGATCTCGATTTCGCTGCTGGGCATCCGCATCAGCGGAAGCGACCTATCGGTGTTCGGATGTCTGGCCTTGATTCTTTTCAGCTTGTACTGGTGCATCTGCACTCGTCGAACGAACCACGAAATCGGTTCGCTTTTCTACGAACTGCGGAACGCCGAAGAAGTTCAGAGAAGGATGGCGTACTTTGGCGTTCGCGCGGACCTGGTCTTTCTGCCGACCACATCAGACGACAGTGAGTTCAAGAACCTGGCACGCAGGGGACGCACTGCTGGAATCGACCGGGTGCTGCGTGTCATGCTCTATTGCCTCCCCTTTCTGCCGCTCATTGCGGCGGTGACGGTCTTGTTAAGCGATGTCTATTTTGCCGCCTTCTACCAAGTGGCTGGGCACAGGCGATGGGATGAAATTCCGTTGGCATACCGGCATCGGTTGGTGTGGTGCGATTCTGCCGGCTTCGTGTTTTCTCTGCTGATCTGGAGGTTCAATCGCCTGACCTTTCGCTACACGCGAGGCTCGGCGACGGTATTGGACGCTTTTCGTTCCAAGTACGCAAACGACTTCGAACGGACCATCGACTACAACGGCGAGGACTGTCTCAAAGCCAAATAGCAGCGAAAGGCCAAGTATGGAACGCATACTATGTCTATATGTATCGTCCGTTTGCACTCATGCTGCCGTTGTTGGTCAGTAACTCACTTCTGCTTGCTCAGGGTCTGGTTGTCTTAAACAAAGAAACTGCGACTCTTGTCATTGTCGACGTCAAGACGGGCAAAGTCAGTAAACCGGTTAGCACTGGCGAAGGTCCGCACGAGGTTGAAGTTTCGGCAGACGGTGCTACTGCATTTGTCACAAATTACGGATCCAGAACCCCGGGCCACACGCTATCGGTGATCGACCTCCAGACGCTCACAGAGAAACATCGTGTCGAATTGTTTCCTTTAGGCCGGCCGCACGGAATCGCGGTATTCGAAGACGGGAAAGTCTGGTTTACCGCGGAGGCCAGCAAAGCCGTTGGACGCTACGACCCCTCGACCAACCGTGTGGATTCGATCCTTGGCACAGGACAGAATGGCACCCACATGGTCCTCTTTGACAAGGCTCGCAAACACATGATCACTGCGAACATTGCGAGCGATAGTGTTTCGGTCTTCCCTATGGAAGGCGCGAACTGGACTCAAATCGCGATTCCCGTCGGCAAGGGGCCGGAAGGTATCGACCTGAGTCCGGATGGCCGTGAAATCTGGGTGGCACACTCGCGCGATGGCGGCTTTTCGGTTATTGATTTGGCTTCGAAGAAGGTAACTGGCGTGTTCGACGCGGGCACCAAACGCTCAAACCGCATCAAGGTCACTGCTAACGGGAAGTACGCCCTCATTTCGGATCTCGGCGCTAACGAATTGGTGGTCGTTGACGCTGTCGCGAAGAAGGTTTTGAAGCGGATGCCGATCGGTAAATCACCGGAGGGAATTCTGCTCGAGCCCGGCGGCGCTCGCGCCTATATCGCGGTTACGGGACAAAACGAAATCGCGGTGCTCGACCTTAAAACCTTGGAAGTCACAACGCGTTTCCAACCGGGCGCTGGACCCGATGGCATGGCGTGGATCGCATCCAAATAGCCTCCGACATGGATCCTCGTAGATTGTCCCGGCGCCGTTTCGCCTATGCGGCACTCGCTGCGCCGTTCGCGCTGCCAACTCTGTCCGGACAGGCAAAGACGCGACTCATTCTGCTCGGAACCGCCGGAGGACCGCGGCCTCGCAAGAACAGGGTCCCGAGTTCGCAGGTCATCGTCGTCAACGATGCCGCGTATGTCGTTGACTGCGGAAATGGGGTCGCGATTCAATTCGTGCGTGCCGGGGTGCCTCTGAACACTCTTCGCGGAGTCTTCATCACGCACCAACATTCCGACCACAACGCCGATTACGGGAATCTTCTCCTCACCGCCTGGACGTCAGGGCTGCAAAATCAGGTCGGAACATGGGGACCACCGCCGCTCTCGCGGATGACACGCCTGTTCTTTGAAATGAATGAATACGACATCAAGACACGTATCGCGGACGAAGGGAGAGTTGCGCCCGCCAGTCTCGTGCAGCCGCACGAACTCCGTCAGCCTGGCCCGGTCATGCAAGACAAGAACGTCACTGTAACTTGTGCGTTGGTCGATCATCCGCCGGTCACTCCGGCCTTCGCGTATCGCTTCGACACACCGGATCGCTCGATTGTTATCTCCGGCGATACGAAGCGCTCGGATGCGTTGATCGCGCTGGCTAAAAATGCAGATGTCCTGGTTCACGAGGCGCTTTTCCCCTCGGCGATCGAACGGCTGGTAGCGCCCCTTCCGAATGCAGCGGCTTTGAAGAAGTCCATTCTGAGCCACCATACAGCGGTCGAGGATGTTGGCCGGGTCGCGCAGGCTGCCGGTGTGAAGACCCTGGTTCTATCGCATTTGGTGCCTCCCGAAGATTCTTCCATCACGGATCAAATGTGGATCGCGGCGGCACGTAACAGCTTTAGCGGCACCATTATTGTTGGCAAGGATCTGCTGGAAATCTGAACCGGCGAGGCGAAAGCTCGTAGAATTAGAGGATGCAGCGCCTGCTGGTCGAAATCGCCTCGCGAGGGCCGCTGGCTGTGGTTGGAACGGTCTTCGTGGCGTTCCTTAGCCTCTATGCAGCATTCGCGGGTCTTGGATGGTGGCTCAGTCGAAGGATCCTGCCGGCGTTCAAAATCGGTGCGGTGTTGGATAAGAGCCCACTGCGAAAAGGCCAAATCAAAAAGGAAGTCTACAGATCGATCCGGTCCATCGCGATCTTTGCGATTTACGGCGCACTGACCGTGGAACTGTTTCGCGCTGGAATCGTCAGCGTTTCCTGGGACGCCTCATGGACTCGAACCTCACTTGACATTCTCTTGTTGTTCGTTTGGAACGAACTGCATTTCTTCGCTTGCCATCGCCTTCTGCACACACGCTGGCTGTACCGCCACGTCCACCGGATCCATCACGAATCCATTCCGCCGACGCCATTTTCGATCTTCAGCTTCCATTGGTTTGAAGCACTGCTTTTAGGTAGCGTGATGATCACGGCGATGCTGCTGCGAACCTTCAGCGTTTGGGCCTTGCTTGCCCTGCCGGTGTTCAGCGCGTTGTTCAACACCATCGGACACTGGAACTACAATCTCTTCGCGGGAACCAACCGTCGATCCGCCAGCGCCGAACACGGAAAGCATCATGAACGTGTCACCGGCAACTATGGATTCTACCTGCCCTATCTAGACCGGATGTTTCAAACCACGCTTCGCCAGTCCACTCACAAATGACCCCTGCTTATCTGACAGCTCTTGGAAAGTTCCTGCCCGGCGATCCGATCTCGAATGAGGAAATGGAAGACTACCTGGGGAGGATTCATGGAAAGCGTTCTCGTGCGCGCGCCCGGATCCTCAAACAGAATGGGATCGAGCATCGACACTACGCGATCGATAAGCAGCAACGGTCCCTGTACTCGAATTCGCAGATGGCGGCTCTCGCGGCCAGGGACGCGCTGGCCCGTGCCGGTGGCGGGATCGAAAGCATTGATTTTCTAGCTGCTGCTACTTCCCAGGGAGACTTTCCGCTACCCGGTTTTGCCAGCTTTGTGCAGGCGGAACTGCAGCTTCCTGCTTGCGAAATCGCCTCGCATCATGGGATCTGTGCCAGCGGAGTGGCCGCACTGAAACACGCGGTTTTGCAGGTGGAATCCGGGCGAAAGAAACGTTCCATTGCGTGTGCGAGCGAGTTCGCGAGCCGGCTATTGAAGTCCAGCCGGTATGAAGCTCAGCGCGACACCAGCGCAGATCGCGCTCTCAGTTTCGACGCGGAATTTCTGCGCTGGATGCTTTCCGATGGCGCCGGTGCCGCGGTTGTCGAACCCAGTCCGGGTTCGGGCCGTTTGGCCTTACGTGTCGAGTGGATTGAAATGCGCTCGTACGCCAACCGGTTCGATCCGTGCATGTACGTTGGTCCGGCGAAGAATGGCGCTGATCCTCTCGCTTCATGGCTCGACTATCCGAGCTACCAGGAAGCTGCGGACGATGGAGCGATCAATCTTCGTCAGGATATCCGCATGTTGGACGATGTCGTCAAGTGCGCAGTTGATGGCGCGCTGGCGATGGTTGAAGAAGGACGGTTGAATCCGCAATCAATCGATTGGCTGGTCGCCCATTACTCCTCGAACGTGTTTCTGGAACAGTCGCGCGAACTCGCGGTTCGCGGCGGAATCGACGTTCCTGCCGAGCGATGGTTTTCGAACCTTCGCAGAAAAGGGAATGTCGGGTCGGCTTCGATCTTTCTTCTGTTGGAAGAATTGCTCAACGAGGAACGTGTTTCCCCGGGCGAGAAACTGTTCTGTGTTGTTCCCGAAAGTGGACGTTTCCAGTTCGGATACATGTTGCTGACGGTGGTCGAGGGCTCGAAGACTTCGACTTTTCGCCCATTGCCTCAGGAGGCGGTTGAACCTCCTGAATTGAACGTGTCCGCGGATCCTCTGGGGCAGTCGCTTGTGAGGCAGCTTGCGCGCGTATGGTTTGACTTCGATTCACGACTGCAGCGCGTGCCGATTGTGGAGCGTCTGAACAGCGGGCGCTTTACGCTCGAAGACTATAAGGCACTGTTGTTCAATTTGCGCCAGCAAGTGATCGACGGTTCGCGGTGGATCTCGCGGGCCGCCTCGAATATGACCGGTGAGTACTTCTCGATCCGCAGCGCCTTCATCTCCCATTCGCAGGAAGAGCATCGCGACTACGAAATGTTGGAGCGCAACTACGCGAGCGTGGGCGGCTCGCTCGAGGAGATCCGCGGCGGACGCAAGAATATCGGTAGCGAGGCTTTGTCCGCTTACATTCTGCAAAAGGCGAGCGTCGAGAATCCATTCGCGCTGGTCGGCGCCATGTTCATCATTGAGGGCCTCGGGCAGCGCGTAGCCCGCAAATGGGGCGAGCGGATTTGCAGTCAACTTGAACTCGCGCCGGAACAGGTGTCGTTCTTCCTGTACCATTCGGAAAGCGACGTCCGGCATTTCAGCCGGCTGGACCTGGCATTGAGCCTGGGCATTTTGAACGAACAACGGGTCGACGAAATCGTAAAGTGCGCGAAGGTCGTGGCCAGGCTCTACATCCTGCAGTTGGAAGAAATCGGCAGCTTTTGAAAATAGGAAGAGAAGGATAATCTGCGATGCGTGTTTCCGGTACACCTTCCGAACTGATCAAGGATTTTGAGGGCGCACAGCATGATCCCCGCGATCCCGATCCGTGGCTTGCGCTCTATGTCGACACGAGCCTGCCTCTTCCCGATGAAGTGAAGGCCGCATTGCTTGCGAACAATAGCTCGTATTCCAGGCAATTCCTGCTTCCGATCATCCGTCCGTTCGCGATGTTGGTGATGGTCGTGATCAAGATCTTCAAGACCTTCATCCCGAATTGGTTTACGTCTTCAAAGATCCTCCACTGGACCATCTATTGGGGCCTGAGCCGGTTTGTCCGCCCGGATGCGAATTGGATGATTCTGCGCCATTTTCACGTCGGCTCCGAGATCCTGCAGTTCGTCGCGTCCAATGTGCCCGGAGTTCACATTCAGTTGAGTCCCTTGCGGCCGCGCAACCTTGCCGGATTGATCGACGATGTCTTCCTCAAGCACGATCTGAATATTTACAACTTCATCATTCGCCTGAACCGTGAATTGAAGATCAAGGGTGTCCAGTTGACGAAACAGGAAAATCCGGACTTCTCCGCGATCACGGACGGACCCTTCGATCTCGATATCAACTCGCTGCCGCGAGGGTGGTTGAACTGCCTCGATCTCGAGTCCGCCATCGAACTGTATACGCCGCTCTACCAGTTACTCTTGACCGACAGCGATTTCTGGCGTGCGTGCAATTCTCTGCAGCTCGACGAAACAGTTGCCATCTATACTGCCCGCCTGCTTGGCGATGCGATCCCCGTCAGCCTCGTGAACAACAAACATCCCTTGATTCCGCTGCCCATGCTGCGTGCCGGATTTCGCTTGTTGCTGCATGGGCTCGCAGCCGAGTCACTACACGCAAATCTTGTTTTGCTGAAACGCAAGGCTAGCGTTGCTTCTGAATAGCTTCGACCTGCCGCTGCAGTTGTTCCCCTTGTTTGGTTAGCCGGGACAACTCCTGCGCGACGATGAGCGCGTATTCGGTTGCAACGGGCCTGCCGATCTCCTGCAGTTGGTCGCCTTCATTCACGACGATATTCAGCATGGTCCGAACGCCAGGCTTGACCACGACGCCGTGGATCCGCTGCGGGCGATAGCGGCCTTCGGCGTTCTTGGTCGCCGGCACGAGAATTTCATACACTCCTGGTCGAAGACCCTTCATCGTGAACAATCCACCCATGTCCGGTTTGGGTTCCGCTTCAGATGGATTGCCAGTGGCAGGAATCGCTTTTACTTTGTAATCAGGCACACCGTAGGCGAGCACCCACACCGGTTTGCCCTTCGTGTCCACGACAGTACCTTCCAGCCAACCGCTGGATTCTGTGTTTTGGGCTTTGGCGATGGTTGCCAGCGCCAATAGGGCGAGTGTCAGTTTCGAAATCGTTTTCATGTTTTTGTATCTCCTGTTGCACTTGATTAGCGGGCTCATCGATGCTACCGGCTCACCTGAAGCGAAAATAGTCTACGATGATTTGAAGCGTGTGAGGCGCAGAGAGGTCATCCAGTGTTTCGGAAACTGATTCTCGCTTTTGGTCTTTTTATCTGTGCTTCCGTAACGGCAAGCGCCAAACCGAAGCTTGCAGCTAAGGCCGGTGTTCGAACTCTGGCGTCTGTCGAGGATCGTGGCGTTCTGGCTCGTGGATCCGTGTTTGAAGTCAACGGCGAGGCCCTGGGACCCGATGATCCTGCGTCTGCGGACATTCCCTATCCAGTGGTGCTGGCCGAAGCCAGTGTCAAGCTGACATCGGTCGCCGACCCGTCGTTGGTCGTCGATGCCTTCATCATTTCTGCCAGCGCAACCCGTATCGTTGCCATTCTGCCTTCCAGCGCTCCGGCTGGAGATTTCGTCGTCACCACGATCTATAACGGCGACGCCAGCAGCAATGACTTCCCGGTCAAGATCGCCGATCGCAATTTCGGAGCGGTCACAAATATAGGGACATTCGGAGGAATGGCGCAGGGTCGTATTCTGGCGGAAGGCGCGGATCCGGCAACTTTCTCGCTGGCCAATCCGATTTCTTCTGGCGCGACTTTGGAGTTCGATGCCACCGGCCTGGGTCCTATCGACTCGGCGGATAATGATTTTCCTGCTGAAGCCAATCAGTTTCCGGATGCAGTGCTGCTCATCGGGAACTTGCAGGTGGCAGTGTCGTATGTCGGTCGCAATCCGCTTAAGCCGGGCTTCGATAAGTTCGTAGTCACTCTTCCGCCGGACGAAGTTCCCTCGGGCTGCGTTGTGCCCGCGCGCCTGCAGATCGGGGAGCTCGTGACACTGACATTTTCGCTGCCGATCCTCGGACCGGACCAGACATCGTGTAGCCATCCGCTGGGTCTGACACCCGAAGGATTGACGACCGTGTCGAATGGCGGCAGCATTGTTCGTGGCGGATTTACCCTGGTCCATCTCATCGGTAAGAGTTCCGCGGGCGGACAGGTATTTGTGTCCGACGGGAACCAGATCTCAGGCGGCTTCGCTCGATACACCGCTGAAGAAATCGCACAAATGGCTGCGGCTAGCCTCAACGCCAATACATACGATGCGGACGGCTGTACCATTTTTGACGCTGGCATCGGGACTTCCGCTGGGCAGTATGTGGATGCCGGCAAGAGTATGAACCTCGTGGATCCGGGCTGGAAACTCGACATCCCGCGTGGCACCGGAGGATCGCTCAATCAATACAATCTCACCCTCAACCTTCTAGCGAATGGAACGCCGGTTCTCGGACTGAACACTCCAAAACTTACCTTCGCTCCCGGACCCCACACGATTGCCGGTCCGGGGGGCGATGTAGTTGGCCCCTTCAGCGTCGACATTGACATCAGCAATCCAATGCAATGGACCAACATGGATGACATCAAGGAAGTGGACACGAGCAAGGATCTGATTTTGACGTTTTCCGGCGCTGGTCCGGATGATGTGGTCATTGGTACCGCTTCGGTGAAGGGCCCTGCGCCCGAGTCGCCATCCAAGATCGTGTCCAGATCATGGGAATGCAAGGTGACGGGATCGGCAGGACAGATCGTGGTGAAATCGTCGCTACTTCAAAAGATGCCGAGGGTCACCGCAGCCGAACTAGCGTCTAACAGCGGACGATCCTCATCATTGACTGTCGCTTCGTACAATCCGACTGGAAAGGGCGAATTCCGCGCGCCGCTTACCGATGGCGGAATAACCGAAATCGCAGTCTTCCTGTTCAACTACACTCACTCCAAGGCTCCTGTTCCGGTAAAGTAACGGCTCTTTCTTTCCACCGCTGAGGTCCAGCGCCACGCTATTTCGTGAAGCATCGGTTGACGCTTCCATCCGATCCACGAGATCACGTCGCGGCGCTGCGAACGCCCTTGTACAACGCTGCCGCTAAGTGGTTTCGCCGTGAAGCGATTCCGCCGGCGGAGCCGCGGCGCAACGGTCTGGACGGCTGCATGCATTCCCCGAAATCGCAACGCACGGGCCGGGCGTCGCTCGCCTGTGCCGCCGGGGAGGAGATCGAAATGCATCAACAAATCAATTTGAATGAAGCGCCGTCTGCTAGCGGCGACTCGCTCAACGAACTGTTCGCCCAACATTACAATGAGTCCTTTTGGATCGCGTATCGGATTCTTCGCTCGAAAGAAGATTCCGAAGACGCAGTGCAGACCGCCTTTGGCGCTGCCTTCAGGGGATTCCATCGATTTCGCGCGGAATCGAGTTTCAAAACGTGGATCACCAGAATCGTCGTCAACTGCTGCTTGATGCAGTTGCGGAGCCGACGCATCCGGCCCCAGGTATCTCTCGACGAAGTCGCGTGCGCGGTGGCCTCGCATGAAGCGACACCCGAAGCCCTTTGCTATATCGGCGAGCTCCGGGAAGCTCATGCGAGAGCCACATCGGAATTGCCGCAGGATCTCAAAGATGTCTATGAACCGTGCCTTATGTCAGGCGCGGCATGTCCTGATGTCGCGCATTATCTCGGGTTGACTACGTCCGCTGCAAAGTCCCGCCTGTTTCGCGCCCGCAAGAAGGTCGAACACACTCTTCAATCCGAATTCCAACGGAGGGCCGCCTAGATGTCCCGCCACAGATCAACTCCGGGAGCGTGGGCAGTTCTATTGGCTGGCGGTGACGGTACCCGCTTGCAGTCCCTGACAACCTGGATCGAGGGTGACGAACGTCCAAAACAGTTTTCGCGGGTCTTCGGCAATGAGAGCCTATTTCGTCAATCCCGGCGTCGCATCAGTTCTTTGTTTGATGAGAACAGAACAATTGCTGTCGTCACAAAAAAGCACGAGTCGTTCTTTGGGCCGGAACTGAGCGATCTTCCCAAGACGTCATTGATCGTGCAAACTGACAACCGCGGGACCGGGATCGCAATCGGCGCGACAATCCTTATGCTTCTCGAACTGGACCCCAATGCGGTTGTGGCCTTCTTTCCTTGCGATCACCACTACCACGATGAGACGGCCTTCTTGGACGCCGTTGAAATGGGAATTCGGGCCGCGCATGAGAACGCGGACAAGATCGTTCTACTTGGCGCCGAACCTACACACGCGGAGACGGACTATGGATGGATCGAACCAACCCGGATCGTAACGGACGACCTGGACCTCGATCCTGTGCCCGTCCGCAGATTCTGGGAAAAACCAGCTCTGGCGATCGCTCAGGAACTTCTCGGCCGCGGTTGCCTTTGGAACACATTTGTGACCGTAGGCCGTGCGAGTACATTTCTGGACATGCTCTGGGCTGCGGCTCCAAAAGCAATGATCAAATTGTCCGCGGAACTTCTGCAGAGCGACTCGACGCCCTCCTATAGATCGGTGCCGGTCATCGACTTTTCTCATGACGTCCTGGTGCCTCAGATGGAACGCCTCCTGGTCATCCGGGATGCGACTTCCGGGTGGACCGATCTGGGGAGTCCAAGCCGCGTCCTGGACACGCTCACCCGTGAACATATCGCTCCTTCCTGGCTTGAATCCAGCCGTGAAGTTGATCTGTTTGTAGCTGGGCTCGGACAACCCTTGCAGGCGTCATCGCGATCCTGATTCAAGGCCATCAGTGAGGCCTTAAAACGCGAGGCCACCCGCGTGGGCCGTGCTACACTCCGGGCAAAATCGTTGAGTTGCGGAGGACCCATGCGTGCGATCAATGTGTTTCAGATAGGGGTAACACTGGCCTTGCCCATTTGTTGTCAGGCTCAGGCGCCCTTGATTGCGTATCGCGGGATTTTCAACTCAGCCAGCCTCACACCTGGCGGACTTCCAGGCGGCGCCATTGCGCGCGGAGCGATTTTCACAGTCAAGGGCAAGAATTTGGGACCGGCGTCGACGCCGGACTTAAGTGATCCGCTGCAAACCACCCTCGGTGGCGTGAGCATCGCGATCACACAGGGCGCGACGACCGTCAATGCGATTCCACTGACGTTGAGTCCCACCGCGATCACCGCCATCATGCCATCCACTGCGCCAATTGGACTGGCGTCAATGCGGATCACTTACAACAATGCCCGGAGCAATCCGATGCCGGTCCGCGTGGCGAACACCCAATTCGGCATTTTCACTGCGAACGGGGCTGGCAACGGTCCAGGCTTGATCCAGAATGACGCCGGCGACGGAACTACTATCGATAATTCCCTGCAAGCGCCGGCCTTTCCCGGACAGACGGTCTATTTGTCAGGCACGGGACTCGGCCCGATTGCCTCAGACACTGCCGCAACACCTGACCCATCCAATCTCACCGTGACCACTGAGGTCTTCGTTGGCGGCGTCAGTGCCGCAGTCGTGTCGAATGGCCGCAGCGGCCCCGGCGTGGATCGTATTGGTTTCACCGTACCCGATGGAGCGCTGCTCGGCTGCTGGACACCGGTCTATGTCAGGACCGCTGGATCCGCCGTTAGCAATTTCGTCACGATGTCGATCAGCGCCGACGGTTCGCCATGCCAGGAGCCGAACAATGTTCTGTCCTGGGGGCTAATCAATGGCGGAAACGTTGGATCTTATGCCGCTGCGAGGATCAACTTGCGGCATGACGCTGGTGCAAGGACGCCGCGCGACTCCACCACCGATTTACTCGGATCCTACGAAGCACAGGAAACCGCAGGAGCTGTGAATTTCAACCCAATGTTCTCGCTTCCGCCTGCAGGTTCGTGCACTGTGTATTCCGTGGTGGGCATTCTTGGAAGCGATCCGGACGCCGTCATTCCCGGCTTTACGCCGCCGTCGGGCCCGGCGCTTGATTCCGGCAATGCGACGTTGACGGGAAGCAAGGGAACCAAGACGGTGCGGCAAGGATCGTATCCCGGCATGGGTATCGTTCAACTGGGCGGCGCGATTCCGTCGCTGCCGTTGACCAATCAGACCTTTCTCGATTCAGGCGGCGTTACGGTGGCGACCCCTGGCGGTGCCGATATCGGCGACTCGTCCACTGACTCGACAGTGCCACAACCGTTCACGTGGTCGAATCGAGATCAGATTTCATCGGTCACCCTTTCGAAGGGCTTGACCGTTAATTGGACAGGAGGGGATGCGGCGAGCACAACTTTCATCGTTGTCGGAGGAGCGGATCTTCCAGCAAATGCGTCCGCTATGGCATTGTGCCTAGCTTCTCCAGGCGACTCCAGTTTCACGGTGCCTCCTGATGTGCTTGCGAACATGCCTTTGACACGCGTGCGTGCGATTCAATCGAGGAATGTCGTGTATCTCGGCCAGTGGAATATCGCTTCACCCGTTAGCGTGTTGGCGGCCGGCCTCGATTTCGGATCCTTCGTTCCAATCTTCATCGGTGGCAAAACAGTGAGTTTTCAATAGAGGACCTATGAGGCGAAACAGCAATCATTTCATGATCTCGGCCCTGGCCCTCGTCGCTCTGTTATTTGCGACCGGATGCGAGAATTGGGACCCATTTGCCTGGGCAGTCGGCTATCATCCCGAGGATGAGAACGACGATCAGTATTATGTTCTGAGGTGCGATCCAACGACGAAGAAGTTCACGCTGGACATCGTACAGGGAGACAGTTTCGGTCACTCCACGCCCGACTTTAGCCAAATTGGGAAAGGGTGCATTCCGAGTACCGAAAACCAAAGCCGTCCTTCGACCATGACTGAGCCCGTCAACTCTCCCGCAGCGGCACCACCCGGCCTGAACGGACCGAACGGCGATCCGCTCGCCACCCGCATTTTCCCCTTTGCGGTATCCAGCCCCGCCGCGGATGCGACACCTCCAAGCCTGATCAATACCTTCCCTTGGACGGTGCCGATGTTCTTACCACCGGCCTTTCCACCAAGTGACGGGGGCAGGCGAAGAACGTCCCTCTGTACACCCAACCTCGAAACGTTTCTGGTCAACCATGGGACGGATTCGGTGACCGCCATCGGCATCTGTCCCGTGCGAGTCGTGAAGGAGATCCCGGTACGTTCGAATCCTTTGCAAATCGCCATCACTCCGGATGCGTTGACTGCGGTTGTTACAAGCTATGACGGAGCCGTTACCTTCATTGATACGGCCACCAATTCGGTGAAAGGCGTTCTCGACCTCTTCAACTACAATCCTTCTGGAATCGCCATTTCCCCGGATTCCACGCGCGCGTACGTCACGCATTATCTCGACCTCAGTCCATCGCTCCTGGTGATCGACATTCCCAATCGCAAATTGCTTTCGACGATTCCGCTGCCCAAAATGTACCCGAGAGTGGTCGTCTTGACCCCCGACGGTACCCAGGCGTGGGTGAACTACTATGCGGACCGTGTCGTAACTATCGTCGATTTGCTGACGGGCACCGTTGCTTCCTCGGTCGACGTCGGGACGCAGGCGGATACAGGGATGGCGTTCAATGCCACCGGAACCAAAGCTTATATCGCCGTGTATCCCAACCAGGTTTTTGTGGTGGATACGGCCAGCCTCGCTACACTGGCACGACTCACAGTTGGACAGTCGCCGGCAGACGTGATCGCCACGCCGGATGGCAAGCTGTGGGTCTCCACTGAAACCGATGCCGGCGTTTGGCGGATCGACCAGCGAACATCCAAAGTATTGGGACTCATTCCGTTGAATGGTCAGACCACGGGTGGAACCAACGGGTTGATGGTGTTCCGCTAGGAATGATCCCTTATTTTGCCCAGCCAACCTGGAGCTTCGGACCGTTTACGATCCACGCTTTCGGTGTCGCTGTGGCGGTCGCTTTGGCGTTGTCGTACGCGCTCGCGCTGTATCGTTCACGAGAATTCGGGATCGGATCCACGGAGGCTGGCAACGCCTTTGTCATTGGGACGCTTTCGGGTTTGTCTGGCGCATGGCTACTGGCGCAGGGACGCGGAATGTCCGAAGTCGGCTTAGCCCTGGGGTCCGGGCTCGCGATCGGGACGATGGCGTGGCGCCGGTGCTCATGGCGAATGATGGACCTGTTTGCGCACGTCTTTCTGTGTCAGATGATTGTTGCGCGCACCGGCTGCTTTCTCGCCCATGATCACATCGGAAGACTGACTTCAAACTGGATCGGTGTGCAGTTTCCAGATGGTGTGCGATTCGATCTTGGATTGCTGTATGCGCTCTCGGCACTCGTCTGTGCGGCTGTTGTATTCGTTATTTCGCGCCGCCAGGAGCCGCTGCCGCCAGGTCTGGTGTTCGGCGTGTCCCTGGCGTTCTTGTCGATCACCCGGCTGTTGATCGTGCGTCTAAATGATTCGGTCAGGGCCACAGACGAGGTGATCGCAGGATCGCTATTCATTGCCGGGTGCGGCCTGATTGCGGTCCGCTGGCGTTCGCGCGGAACTCGGAGTGAAGGTGGCAACAGCGTTCCCTCAATCCATCGAGCCCCTACGGCGTGACCGCCTACTAAAACTACGCCATTTCACAAGTCGTCCTGCGGCTGCCCTTGTGTCTCACGAAATGCCGTCGAGGCCCGTTGGTTCTTTCTCCAGACGACGATCGCTAAGTCCTTCGCTACCAGCCTGATTCTCAACTTTCGAAGGTTAGCTACGGATTGGATCGGTGCTTGCACTCTTCTTAGCAGACCTGCATTTTGCAGCGACTCGAAAAGGAGACACCAAATGAGCACTGTAACGACCAAGGACGGAGCCGAGATCTATTACAAAGATTGGGGCGCCGGACAACCTGTTGTGTTTAGCCACGGATGGCCACTGTCGTCTGAAGCATGGGCCGGCCAAATGATTTTCCTTGCCCAGCGCGGATATCGCGTGATCGCCCATGATCGCCGGGGACACGGACGCTCAAGCCAGACCTCATCGCACAACGATATGAATAGCTACGCGGACGATCTTGCCACTTTGATCGACGATCTCGACCTGAAGAACGCGGTACTGGTTGGCCATTCTACCGGCGGCGGTGAGGTCACTCGGTACATCGGGCGCCACGGAACCAAGCGGATCGCTAAGGTCATCCTCATTGCGGCGGTGCCGCCGATCCTGCTCAAATCCGAAACGAATCCCGAAGGCCTTCCAATAGAGGTGTTCGATGGACTTCGGGCCGATCTGCTCAAGGATCCGTCTCAGTTTTACAAAGACCTCGCGATCTTGTTCTATGGTGCGAATCGGCCGGGAGCCAAAGTCTCGCAGGGAATACTTGACCAGTTCTGGTTGTGGAGCATGCAGGCCAGTCTGAAGAGCGTCTATGAATGCATCCAGGCCTTCTCAGAGACCGACTTCACCGAAGATCTGAAGAAGTTTGACGTGCCTGCATTGGTGATCCACGGCGAAGATGACCAGATCGTTCCCGTAATGGACTCGTCGAGAAAATCGGTCAAGCTGATCAACGACGTCAAGGAAATCTACTATCCGGGTGCTCCCCATGGCATCACTTCTACTCATCCGGACCAGATCAACGCTGACCTGCTGGAGTTCCTGCAGAAGGGGCGCAAGACCTCCAAGGCGGCTTGATTCGCAATCGCAGCCACGAGGGTAGTCATGAAAGAACTCAAGAAAACCTACGTAGGCGCGGCTGTTTTCTTTGAACGGCTGGCCGATGATGGATGGCCCGAGGACGCCGGTGGATGGCCGGAGAGAATTGGCGGATGCCCCTTGCACACCACCATTCACTGGCCGAATACGAACGTCCAGGAAGGCGCTCGCTTTTCCTTCTCACATTTGATTCAGTCTGTTTTGCGGATCCGCAATCGAGCGTAGTCGCTGTGAGCGTTGGTAGGGCGGGTCAGGGAAAACGATGCACGCGAATAAAGGCCAAATTGCAACGAACTAAGGAGGTTCGTGATGAACAACAAGATTGTAGTGATTGGTGGAACCGGCCTGATCGGTTCAAAGCTGGTCGAGAAATTGGGAGCGCGTGGTTATCAGGCTGTGGCAGCCGCGCCGAATACCGGAGTCAACACACTTACTGGTGAAGGGCTCGCCGAGGTTCTTACGAAAGCCACAGTGGTGATCGACGTCTCGAATTCACCATCGTTCGAGGAGCAAGCGGTGATGGACTTCTTTCGGACGTCCACTCCCAATCTGCTCTCTTATGAGGCGAAGGTCGGGGTGCGTCATCATGTCGCATTGTCGGTGGTGGGAACCGAACGTTTGCAGGATAGTGCGTACTTTCGGGCCAAACTCGCGCAGGAACAGCTCATCAAGGACTCTGGTATTCCATACTCGATCGTTCACGCGACGCAGTTCTTTGAATTCGCCAAGATGATCGTCGACGACGCAACGGACAAAGATCAAATCCGTGTGCCGCCTGTGTTCATTCAGCCAATGGCGGCGGAGGATGTTGCCAAGGCAGTGGCAAGGATTGCGATCGGTACACCGGTGAACGGCGTCGTGGATGTGGCTGGTCCGGAACGGTTTCACTTCGACGAATTTGTCAGCAAGTGGCTGGCCGCTCGAAGTGATCCGCGCCAAGTGGTTGTGGATCCGAATGCTAAATACTTCGGTGCAAAACTGAGTGAGACGACTTTGGTTCCCGCTGGTGAGGCGAAGCTTGGTGAGATCCGGTTTGAGGATTGGCTCAGCCCGGTAATGGCTTCGAAGTAGCCAGGTTCGAATGAGGAGGACCTATGAATGCGTTGCAAATGGACAAGCTCCAAATCGAGCGCCTGGCCTATTGTCTTTGGCAGGAACGAGGCTGCCCGTGTGGATCGCCGGACGACGACTGGTGGCTAGCGGAAGAAATCATGAAGAGGCGATACAAGCGGTTTGAGCTCTCGCTGCAGCAGCGGCCGTTGTTCGCCTGTGGGATCGAAAGACAGACAAGATAGGGACTCATCATTCGATCGAGTTCAGAGGTTGCCGTAGCGATGTTTTGTAGTTCTCATCGCGCATTGCTGACCGAAGGAGAACGGCGTCAGGAAAGCAAACGGTGAATGCATAGGTGGCTACCGAGAGAAGATCGCAAACGTGTAGCAGGGTTTTTGCCGTTTCCCGTGCGCGCGATTCTCGAGGGGACGTTAAAGCGTCTGAAGAACTACCCGGGAGAGTCGACATGATGGAAAGCGGTCGGACTCGGTAGCCTACCTTAAGGTTGTGAAACATTGCAGTGCTGAGAATCCCGGACTCTTCTTGGAATCAGATCCGGCTGCAGGGCGATAGCGGTCCAGAGGAAGTTGGAAGGACCAGGCTGCGGAGAGACCTGACTAGCGATTGCATGTGTATTGCTAAGATAATGCTGCGGGCAATATTGAATTTGCCTGGCACTACCGCAAGGCTAGGACCAATCTAGCCAAACACGGCGTCTCCTTTGAGGAGCGCAATCCGTTTTTCTCGACGAGTCCGGACGTTTGATCGACGATCCTGATCACTCCGGCGATGAAGATAGGTTTCTATTGTTGGGTTACAGCTCTGAGGCACGATGCCTGATTGTCAGTCACTGCTATCGAGAATCCGACTCTGTCATCCGCTTGATCTCGGCGAGACGTGCTAGTGCGCAAGAAGAGAAAGTGTATTGGAGTCTCAAATGAGAAAAGAATACGATTTTTCGAAGTCCCGCAAGAATCCATACGCCAAGGCGCTCAAGAGTCAGATCACCATTCGTATCGATACGGCGGCAGTGACCTACTTCAAGCAAATGGCGGCGGAGTTGGGTATTCCCTATCAGAATCTGATCAATCTGTTTTTGAGAGAGTGTGCCCAACAGCAACGTCGTCCCAGCATCCAGTGGTTGGCTCAGGACAAGGAAAAGCAGCCGCAGGGCCGCTAACTCGCGAATCGAAGCGCCAAGGGTCTAAGTCGTTCGGTGAGTCCGCTCTATTGCGCTACCTGGTTCACTAGCCGTTTGTGTTCCTGGCCGAGTGAATGTCCGCTTGCCATGAGCTTTTCGATCTCATCGATTTCGACAGGAACGAACGCTGACAGGTTCTCATAGCCTTTGTCTGTGATGAGGATCATGTCCTCCAGGCGCAAGCCGAGGTGGAGCTCTTCGATGCGCATCGCGGGTTCAATAGTGAAGATGTAACCCGGTTCAAGCGTTTGATTGGGATTGCGGACGTCGTGGACTTCCATGCCGACACCGTGACCCAGTCCATTGGCCCGACTGGTTCGGTAGCGTTCCACGAACTTGGTAGCGGCCTCTTTGATCTTCGCGTCCGCGAAGGGAAACGCGGCCATGATCGTGTCCATCTTAGCGACGGCATCCTTGATGACGTCGCGCGGCGCTGCATGCACGCGAATCGAGGTCATGAGCGCCTGGTAAAGCTTCAAATAGATGGAATAGTATTCGCGCTGCCAGGGCGTGAATTTGCCGTTGGCCGGAAACACGCGAGTCACATCCGATTGATAGTTCTTGTAATCCGGCGCGTAGTCGAACTGCACCAGTTCGCCATCGGCCAGGGCAGTCGTGTTGCGGTGGTAGTGCGAATAGTAGGTATTCTGGCCGGTCGCGATCAGGGCGAAGTAAGAGCCTCCGAACGAGCCGTACTTCTTGAACACATACTCGGCGGCGGCCTGGAGTTCGTATTCCTTCATGCCTGGTTTCGCCTCACGCATGGCTTCCATAATGCCCAGTCCGGCTATGCGAGTGGCTTCGCGAATCACTTGAATTTCCCGCGCACTCTTGGTGGCGCGCATCACGTCGATGGTCGGATCGAGGTCTTGTATTTCAGACGCTGGCGCTGCGACCTTCAACTTGCCGCGAAAGATCTCTTCGCGAGTCTCGCGTCCATCCCAGGGATCGGCCTTGTTGGCCTTGGCCAGAGCGACTGGACCCTCGGCAGACGCGGACTCAAGCACCTCCGGCCGAAAGGGCGTGTAGATGGTACGTCGGTCTTTTCCAAAGCCGTCGAGCATGTTCTGAAACTCGGCACGCGGCAAAACAGCGTCGATTCCCGTCGCTTTGGAGGCTTCGGGTCCTGGAATGAGGCCGGGGCCGTACATCGATTTCTCCCAGCGTTCGTTCTTTGGGTAAAGGAAAAGGGTCGACCGTTTGGCCTTGCCGTCAATCACGAGGATGGCGCGGGGTTCCGCGACGCCGGTGAGGTAGGAAAATTGCGTGGCCTGCCGGAAGGGCTGCTCGCCCGCCCGTTCGGTGGCGCCCAGCATGATTGCGACTGCATCGCCGATCTTCTCCATGATGCGGGCTCGCCGGGCGGCGTATTCCTGAGGCGGGAAGACGTCGGTGGAGACAGGTTGTGCCCAAAGAGGGATCGCCAGGAAGAGGAGCAGCAATTTCATTTTTCTATTGTCAGCTTAAGCGAATATTCTATCGAGCACCGCGGTGTCAGCATCAAATTGGGGGTCTCCCATAGTTTTTGCCGATAAGGCGTTCCCATTAGCGTGTCCCAGCTTTTTCGGGCACTATCCAAACGGCTCGGTCACTTGACTTATCTAATCCACCCGAAAAACTCAACTCTCGGCAAGATCTCGGTTTCCTCTCGTGACAAAACGGCGCGCTTGACCTACGATGCTGACATGAGAAGTGTGCGCGTGGGATGGATGTTGGTATTTGCGTTACGGTTGGGAGCCCAGACCTTCGGCGGAGCGGGGAAGCTCGAATTGGACCATGTCGACATCGCTCTGCGGCTTCCCGGGTCGCCCGGCATCGCAGGATCCCATACGGTGGCGCAGGCCGGGAACTCCTTCACGATTACGGTCAATGCCATGAATACGTCGCCGGCGGGTAGCGGCACTGGCAAGTTCACGCTGAACCTCCCTAAGCCGGAGTTTACCTCCTACCGGTTCGATGGGGTCACTCTGCAGACCGTTCCTATACCGGCACTTGAGATCGGGTTGTCCCACACCGGTACCACGGACGGCGGCTTCCTGGCGATCCTTGCGGGACCGTTTGACGGAACCTGCCGAGGATTGGCGTTAAGCGTGTCCAACCAAAGCCGTACTTTCAACTGCAATTTTGGAACGCTCGATGTGGTGAAGATTGACGGCCGCAATTTTGCGGTAATTCCGTTCAGTATCAACTACGGCGGATTTCGCAATGCGACTGCCTACTATAGGTTCGATACGCCTCCACAACCGCCGGAGCCGCCGAAGGTCCAAATCACTGAAACATTTCCTCTGCGGGATCAGCCGATCTGGGGACTGCCTGTGCGGATGCCTACGTTCACGGCGGTCATGCAGTATACGGCGCCGACCAGCGGTGAAATCGGCATCGAATTGCAGGATGACGCCGGCAACCTGATCAACGCAGGCGATCGTACCGCGAAGATCCAGGCAGGATCCGGATCGGTGACATTGAGCATGTCCCCGGTTGGATATGACACTGGCGTGAAAGGACTCTTTCTGCAAGCGTCCATGCTGACCATGGGGCCTGACGGCAAGCTGTCGGTTTCAACGAAAACGGAGAGAGTCCGGTTCGTCCTCTCGGGTCCGCCCAAGATTAGCGGTGAGCCGGGCTGTCTGGATGAGGTGGAGAAAAAATTCCGAAGTTTCGGTCAGGACGATTTTGGCGCGGTGACGTTCCATTGCCAGCCAATGCTGGAGGTGAAGGCGGAGTTTGCGGGCTTATTCGCTCGACTGTCCGCGGATGTTACGAAGCTCTGGGATGACGAAGTAGTTTCCACCCGCGTACTGCCTCCTCAACTGATTTCGCCCCTTTCGTTCACCTTGCCTGCGTTGGATCTGGAACCCGAGAATGGAAAACCAGGCAATCACTTCGATGTCAGGCTGCTATTACGGCATGAAGGCACGCGCCAAATCGCGGTGGCGGATCCGCTCACCATTCCGATTGTGGGCGTCCGTATCGCCAAGTGCGTTCCGTCAACGGTTTTGAGTCTCCAGGAATCCTCAGCTGCATGCCTGGTGCAGTATACGAACTGGGGCACTTCACGCATATTTGGACGCACGATCCAAAGGGACCCTGAGCAGAAAATCGAGACCATAGACGCGAACAAGGGCGGGACTGCGGAGGAGTTGATTCAGTTCTCAAAAACAACGCCGGTCAACGTTGACTACCGGCTGACCACACCCAGTCTTAGTGAAACAGGTATAGCTACGGCAGCTCTCGACGGAAAGACGTTCTATCGACTGGTTTCTACGCTTGACGATGTTGTCACCGTGGTGGGCCGGGACAAGGTGACGGATTTCGTGACTGGCAGTTTGACTTTCGTGAATGGCTTGGGACTTCCAGGCAAAATCGGTACAGTGAGCCGTATCGCCGCGGATGCCTGTGCCGGAAGCGGTGGTGCGAAAGCGCTAACCGACCTTATGATGGCCCTGAAGAACAAGGAACGCGATTGCCTGAGCAAATTGCAGGAAGCTTATGCGCAATTCGTGCCTAAGGCCGCTGTCGCGGCTGCCGATCCTGTGGGTCCCGTAGGATTTCTGCCGTTGGGCTACACCTGGGTATTCGACACAGTTCAGCCTGCTGGCAAGGGCTTTGCGGCTGACCTGATGCTGCGATACACCGCGGAGATGTTCCCTGATCATCCAGATTTCGACGAATCGAAGCTGCGCATCATTTCCTGGGATCCCACTACGAGCACTTTCGAGATTCTGCAAACGTCGCTCGACTTAGCCAACCGAACCGCGACGGCGCGCATTGACCGGCTCGCGCCGAACTACGGTCTGGCCATGATCGAACCGCTTTCGAGCACGCTGCTGCGAACGCCCGTCCTGCCTGGCGGCGGAGGCAGTGGTCGATCCTCACGCCTTGTTCTCAACAATCCAGATGCCACACCCGCGAAAACCGTACTTGCCACTTTCGACTCAGTCGGTACAGGGACCAGCCGCTCAACTTTGCAACAGGCAGCGGAATCTCAGACGGTTGGTCCAGTGATCGATCTGCTCGAGTCGAAACCGTTGCGGCTCACGGGCTGGCTTGAGATCACGTCGGACCACAGGAACTCTAACGGAACGCTGATCATCGAGGGTGCCGGGTTGATCGACGCTCTGCCGCTCGAAGCCGAGGGTGGGCGAAGTTGGGTGCTGTCGTCCGTGGAACACAGCGCGTCCTACCGGACGGAGATCCATTTATCCAATTCCTCCAAGTCACCCGCCACGGTGGAGTGTGAACTGCGAGGGGCGGATGGTGCCGTTGTTGGTTCGTGGTCCGGGTCGATCGACGCCAAGGGCAAACTGGCATTGGGCTTGACTGGAATGTTTTCCGGAATTGCGGCGCCGTTCACCGGCTATCTAGTGGTGGCCTCAAGTCAGAACATCCATGCCGCGGCGTTGATCGCGGGGGATGACGCGCTGAATGCGGTTGCCGGCAAACCGGCCCCAACGGGCTCGACTAATGGCCGCCTCTACGCTCCGCTTGTTGGAGGTCCGGAGATGCCGTCGGCGCGCTTGACGCTGACCAATTTCGATTCGAAGCCAGTTGCTGCGGTGATTCGCGGATTTAAGGCCGATGGGTCGGTCCTGCCAACCTCGAATGTCTCGATTGAGCCGTTTCAGCAGTATTCCAAAGGATTCGATCAATTGTTCGGCGCGAGTGCGGTACCCGTATTTGTGAGGGTCGAGAGCCTGCAGGATACGCTTCTTGGAGACATCACGCTTTCGGATGTGACTGGCGATCGTGCCCGCACTTCGGTTCCGTTGAGATCGATGACCGCGGCAGGGACCACCGTTGGTACAACCCAAGGAGTAACGATTCCGTATGTGACATCAGAGAACGGAACGATCACCACCGTGAATGTCTCCAATCTGGGAACCGCCAGTGCGGTTTTTAGCCTGACCATGGTCACCCCATCAGGTGTCCGCAAGGCTACTGTGAACCTCGCCCAGAATGCATCGACATCTCAAACGTTGGCGGCTCTATTTGGCTCGGCCGCTGGCACCGGATACCTGACGATTGCGTCCACGCAGCCAGCCGCGGCGGTGGCGCTTGTGGATCCGAAGACAGGCGACATGGCGGCGGTGGGTACTGTTGTCGAAGATGCCTCTTCGACGACGCCTCTGCCGGGTAGCGGAGGATCGCCTGCGATTTCGGTGTCTTCTGCCAGCCTGGACTTCGGATCTGTCGTGCTCGGCGGTACGCCGTCCACCACGACCCGGACTCTTACGATCACGAACACCGGAACCGCGCCCCTAAACGTCACTGCGATTTCCACTACGTCGCCGTTTAGCGTTTCCCCGGTCAGCATCCCATCGCCGTTGCCTCCTGGAGCGAGCACGAGCGCCACGGTCACTTTCGCGCCGACGACTGCGGGAGCCATCTCGCGTACCCTCACGATTGCAAGCAACGACACGGCTAAGCCCACGGTCACCATAGCCCTCGTAGGAATGGCGACTGCCGCGCCGTCCGCAGGACAAATCTCGGTTACGCCAACCGCTCTCGACTTCCTCGAGGTCAATAGCGGCACCACGAAAGATCTGCCTCTGACTATCCGCAACGCCGGCGGGCAATCGCTGGTGATCAGCGCGGTCAATATCAGCAACAACCGTTTCCAAATTCCGTTCGGGAGCTTGCCCATTACGGTAATTCCTGCGGGGACTGCGACGATTGTCGTGCGATTCCTGCCCTCTGCCGCAGGACGGCAAACGGGGACCCTCACCATCGAGAGCAATGACAGCGTCAGTCCCTCGCTTTCCGTTCCGCTCAGTGGAACCGGCGTCGGGACCGCCGCTGTTCCGAGAGTCGTGGTGACGGTTACATCGATCGATTTTGGGCCGGTCCGTGTCAATTCACAGGATGACCGGACATTTGAGATCCGGAATACGGGAACAGCACCGTTAATTGTGCAGTCGATGGCCTTGGATAACAACGCGTATACTGTGGGTCCACCGGCGCCATTCACGCTAGCTCCCAATGCAATCGCGGATGTCGGCGTGACGTTCAAGCCGAAGCTGACAGGGAGTCAGCCTGCGACTCTTCGGATTGTCACCAATGATCCGGTGAACGGGACGATTACGATCCCAATTGCCGGCGTGGGGCAATAGGCGGGTAACGGGAAAGCTATGGTTGGGACGCAGCCGTGTATAGGGCCTGAACCTCGGACGAAGTAAGCGCCCGGTTGAACAATCGAACGTCGTCGATCGCTCCACGGAAGAACTGCGTGGAACCGGTCCAGGATCCGACCAGCAGTGGTAAATCGCTATTCGTCATTGTCCCTGGTTGTGCAGCGCCGATCTGGACCCCGTCCTTGTAGAGCGTGACCGTGCTTCCGTTGTAGACTCCAACGAAGTGCTGCCACTGGTTCAACGTCACAGACGTTGCAATCGTCCTCGACCAGGCCGATCCGTTTCCTACGCCGAAATACATCGTCGATCCGTTCACCTCAAAGCCGTATGTGTAGCGCTTCATGAAAGCTGATCCCCAGCCTGAAAGTGCAGTGGGCTGCTTGATCCAGATGCTTACGCTGAGCGCGGGGGAAACGTCGAGGTCGCCGATCGAGCCATAATCATTCGTGCCGTCGAGATTCAGCGCGTTGCCGATTTTGCCGGCCACGAATGTTGGACCATTTGCTAGGGCTGCAGAATGGTTGTTTCCGGACGAATCAGCCGCAACCGATCCGGACGACTCATCGAATTTGAGGTGGAGAATCGGGCCAGACGCAACGCCGTTATTCACCGTAAGTGCGATCGGCGCAGATGTTCCCAGATTGCCGGCCCCATCCCGGGCGATCGCAGTCAGCGTGTGCGATCCATTTGTCGAAAGCGAGGTGTCCCACGTGATGCTGTACGGCGCTGTACTGTCTTCGACTCCGAGATTTACGCCATCAAGGACGAACTGGACACCCGCGACTCCCAAGTTGTCGGCAGCATTGGCAGTGACCGTAACGGTGCCTGAAACGGAACTCCCTGCAGTGGGTCCCGTGATCGTAACCGTTGGCGACTGGTTATCCGTCGGCACGGCCTGAGTCGTGGCCTGCGCCGGTGCCGAGAGCGCTGAGTTGTTACCCGCCGCATCGAAGGCCAATACCGTATAAGAATACAGCGTCGATGCCGCGAGTCCCGTATCGGTGTACGTGTCCAACGTGGTCGTCGTTAGGGGCACTCCATTTCTGCGAATCGAATATCCCGTCACGCCGATGTTGTCTGTCGATGGTGTCCACGAAAGATTGATCTGAGAAGACGAAATCGCCGCCGCGGTCAGGTTTGTGGGAGTTGTGGGCGCACTATTATCGGGAGTTGCAAGCGTGGGGTCATATAGGTAGAGCGCCACATCGCCTGAATAATCAGAGAACGGGGTGATGAATGTACGGGTGGTGCCGCCGGCCACCGAAGGGCCTGCTATTTTCTGCCCTGTCGCCGCGTCGAACCACTCAACTGAAAGCGTCCTGTTCGTGTGGCCGAGATTGACGGTGAACTGCCCGCCATACGGCGCGTAGATAAGCATCTCGGTCGCATTCGGATTAATGTTGGCGAGAATGTATCCGGTCGATGCGAGGCCAGGCTGGGGAGTCATCGCGGACAGGTTCATGCGCTTCGCGTAAGTGAGTGTGTCGCCCATTGTGTTGCGAAGATTATCCCAGCGGAGATCGGGCCCGGAACAGACACCGTTGACCGGATTGACGCAGGGGTTTCGTCCTTCACGGGGATAGTAAACGACATAGGGATCCATGAACGCGGTGCTGACGCCTCTTGTGAAGTTGTTCCAGATGAAGTTGCGGTTCGATTTCGCGCTATTGTTCCAAAGTCCGAATGCGCTGTGATCCGAGTCGTTGATGTTGACCTTGCATGTGGGAGTACCTGAACCGCAGGATGTCGTGGGGGACTCGGCCGCCTTCGGAGCTACCCAGTCGGCATTGGAATTGTACAAGTCGGCATCGTTGGCGCCGCTGCCCACATTCAGCGTCCCGTAACCCACCGGATGCTGGAAGGGCTTCGTTGCCTCGTAAGCTTTGACGTGCTGGATTTGACGGTTATTCCACCAGACGCTCGCGCTTGGTCCTTCTTCCGAAGTCGCCCAGATGACATTCGACGCATCGTTCAGGGTGTCGATCATTTTTTCGACATAGGCGTCCTGAACCGCAGTGACCGCGTTTGGAGCGCTCATTGTGTAGGCGCCGTTTCCTGTGCCAGCATCGACGCCGTTGATGTTGTTGGCTGCTGACAGCGGAAACCCGTCATTGGAACATCGATAGATGTTGGGCCATTCCGCTGAGAACAGATAGACGGCAACATAGATTCCGGCGGCGTTCAACTGCAAGACTCGGGTACGCAGCCTGTCGAAGAATGCGGGATCGTACTTTGTGAGGTCGAACTTCGGCTTGCCGTCCGTGGCGAGACCCGGACCCGTGCGCAGCCAGGGATGTGGCCCGACATCATGTTGGGGAGGCGTTCCGGTAGTCGTTGGAAACCCACAAAAATGCGGTTGTTCGATGTACCAAAGAAACGTGAAATTGTGACGATGGGAAACCAGCATGTTCACGAAGGCAGTGAAGTCCAAGGGCTGCAGTGTCCCGTTCGTACCCCAGTCCTGCAAGTTGTTCCAGGTATGAGAGCCAGTCAGGTAGATCGCTTTGCCGGTCACGCCGTCTGTAAAGTAATTCGGATTTCCTGGAAACGCCCGGAGAGGACCCGGCAGGGTAGCGCTGGGAGCGAGCGTAGTAAATGTGCTGTCTGACGAAACCCCTACGTTGCTGGAGGAGTCCTTACTGCTCACTCGAAAGTGATAGAGCGTCTGGCTGTTCAGGCCCGATACGGTGACGCTATGGGAAGTGACGAGAGCCATGTCCTCGACCGTTGAGCTCCCATAAGACTGAGTCGGACCATACTCGACTCGAGAGCTCGATGGCTCGTTCGTTGTCCAACTGACGATTGCCGAACTCGCGGTGATGTTGGCAACGCTGGTAGCAGAGATAATCGGTGCTGTCGTATCAGGGAAGGGAGTCGTCACGCTTACCGGACTCGTCGCTGCGGACACATTTCCCGCTCCATCGAAAGCACTCACGCTATATGTGTAGGTGGTGTTAGGGGAGAGTCCGGTGTCGCTAAAGCTGGTTACCGTAGACGTCGCAACCTGCACGGCGGCTCTGAAGATCTTATATCCGGTAACCGCGACATTATCTGTTGACGCCGTCCACGAAAGATTGACCTGAGCCGCAGAAATAGGTGTCGCTGAGAGATTCGAGGGAACTGTGGGCGCCGTTGTGTCTGGACCGGGTGGGGCAACCGGAGTGTTCATATCGGTCTGTATTTCGGCCGGCGAGAGAGCCGCCGCGTAGATCCGCACTTCGTCGATCAGACCGGAAAAGGGATTGTTGGATCGCATGTTTCCCAAGGCCACGACATGACTTGCATTGTCGGCCTCGAGGGCCTTGACTCCTGTCGACGTGTTGATGCCATCGACATAGAGTTTGATCTGATTGGAACCATCCACAAAAGTGACAGCCAAATGGTGCCAGTTTGTGTCGTTGATAACGGGCCCGGCGAAATCCTGCGTAGCGTAAGAGCCGAATCTGAGTGTGTTGTCTGCGCCGAAGTAAAACTCTTTACATCCGGAAGCCCATGAGGTGCCGCATTTGCTGAGGATGTGGCGCTGGGCGCCGCTAAGAACGTTCCTCTTGACCCATGCCGATATCGTGAAGTCCGATGTTCCGAGGTTGATCGTTGAGGGGTTCGCGACCGTTACCTGTGCAGTGGAGCTACCGCTAAAAGAGAGAGCTGTTCCATATTTGCCAGGACTCATCCAGGCGACTCCGCTGCTGATGGCCCCCGCATGGCCATTTTCCGTTACATCGGTGAGCGTGCTTCCACTGCCTTCATTGGCAGGAAAGGCGACGATTGGATTCGAAGCCGCATTGCTGGTCGCCGGCGTGAACAGCACGGACAAAAATAGCACCACCATGAAAATGCTTTTGTGGAAACGCGAAACTGGCATTGAAAGTTCTCTCGCTTGTGGCCACGGGCCGTGATATTTGAACTGGTGTTGCACGTCACACTCCAAATGGCCCTCTGCGCCAGCCTTGGCGGAACGGAGCCGATTCAGGGTTGGATTCTGTGAAATCCAGAACCTCTGGCCTAATTTCGGCGTGACCGTGGACGGTCATTTTGACCTGACTACGGCAGGATCCGGTCAAAAAGTGACGGAAAAGTCTTCGTGTATGGCTATGCTTGGATGTTCTCTCTGGGAGGCAGAAAGTTCCCATTGCAATCGCGGATGTAGACTGACATTCACGCCGAAGCCTGACTGGGAGTCAGCCCGCGACGCTGCGGACTAACGCCTCAAGTTGATGAGGCTGTCCGTTCGATCACGCGGGCCAGACGTTTCGCACCTGAAACGATTTGACTAGGCGTGAGCCCTCCATAGCCAAGAATGAGTCCATCTCGGGACGGTGGGGCGATGCAGTAGCGGCTCAAAGGGAATATGACCAAGTCGTCCTTCTCGGCAGCATGTGCAATTCGAATCGCGAGGCTGGGCGAGCCGACGGAAAATTTCGCATCCAGCCACGCGACCACATGTGTCCCGGCGGCTGCAGGCTCAATCGTCAGCAAGCCGCGGAGGTGACGCCGGGCAGCTTCGCGCATCGCCTCATATCTTTCCCGATAGAGAAGCCGTGCGCGCCTCAGATGGCGATCATAGTGTCCTTCAACGAGGAATGCCGTCATCACCGCTTGGTCGGCAATGGGCGAATTGCGATCCGCAACCGCACGGGCGTTGGCAACATTGGCAGCGAGCGCTTCGGGTACCACGCAAAAGCCAAGCCGCAGGGCAGGGAACATCGTCTTGCTGAACGTCCCCACATAGAGGACGCGCCGGTCGATGTCCTCGGCGGCAGTGTCGGCGTCCAGGCGATGCAACGTGGAAAGTGGACGGCCGGTGTAGCGGAAATAGCTGTCGTAGTCATCCTCGACAATCCACGACCCGCTGGTCCTCGCCCAGTCAAGCAGGAGCCGGCGTCGCGGAGCGGACATGGTCACTCCAGTTGGGTACTGATGGGAAGGGGACACGACGGCGAGCCTGGCATTGCCGGATCGCCGCACGCCTTCGATCACATCAATGCCTTCCCGATCCACCGGCACAGGAGTGAGCGAAGCACCCGCCGCAAGCAGCGCCGCGCGGACGTCCAGATAGCCGGGTTCCTCGATCCAAGCTTGATCGCCAGGATCCAGCAGCAGTCGGAAGAGAATATCGAATGCCTGCTGTGCCCCGCTGGTCACGATCACCTGATTCGGCGTACAGCGGAGTCCTCGAGCGACACCGATGTGTTCGGCGATGGCTTTGCGGAGAGGCCAATACCCAGCCGGTTCGCCATAGTCGAGATGTTGGCGGCGGCTCGCTTTCCAGTGTTGCCGCACGAGGCTTGCCCAGAGCGCCACGGGAAACTGGTCCAGCGCCGGTCGGCGCGGATGGAACGGGCGCGTCTCATCACGATCCGCACGCGGACCCGTGATGACAACCTGCGACAAGGCTTCGCCCCTTCGCGACATCCTCGGGTTTTTTGCAGGCTGTGTCGAGGAGGGGCGCGAGCGCGTTCCAGTGGCGGAATTCGGCGCCGGCCTGAGTGAGTATTCAGGAAGCAACTGAGCCACGAAGGTGCCGGATCCGCGCCGGCTCGTGAGGTAGCCCTCCGCAAGAAGTCGATCCACAGCAGTGACGACGGTGAATCGCGACACCGCTAGTTCCGAGGCCAGGGCGCGGGTGGAAGCGAGCTGAGATCCAGCCGGCAAGGATCCGGTTGTGATGGATCCCCGCAAAGACTCAAAGAGCTGTTCGTGAAGTGGTATCCGAGAGTCCGGATCGAGAGGGATCAGCGGCATTCGCGACGCCCGTGGCTTGGAATTGACTTTCATTCCCTCTCAACTATTGTAAGCAAGTGGACTGGCCGTATTCTAGTAATCTGGCTCTGGAGTGCAGTCCAGTTCCCAGGCACGCTAGGACATGCGCAGGCTCCGCACTTCTTCTGCTTTTGTAGTCACCACTGTCGTTACGCTGGCGCTCGGTATCGCAGCGATCACCGCGATGTTCAGTATCTATTCGAAGGCCGTTCTCTACCCGGTGGATGTTCCACATCCGGAAACGCTTTTGTCGCTATACGCGGTTAACTACAAGCTCAATTTCGTGCCGCCCGCGCTTTCGTGGCCACGCTTTGAGGCAATTCGAGAATCAGCAACGGTATTCACGCATACCGGTGCGTATAGCAACGAGTCCCTGACGTTGAGTGGCGCAGATGACAGGCCTCCGGAGCCGCTACGCGCCCTGCGAGTGTCCGGCAATTTCTTCGCCGCTATCGGCGCCAACCCGGCAGCGGGCAGGTTGTTCACGCCTGCAGACGATCTGCCGAATGGACCCGCAGTTTGCGTTCTCTCCAACGAATTCTGGCAGTCGAGATTTGCCGGCCGCAACCTCACGGGTACGATGATCCCACTCAACGGGAAACCTACAGAGGTGATCGGTGTACTCGCGAAACGATTGCCGGGTCCGTGGGCGGACCGGCAGATCTTATTACCGCGGGTCTTTGAGGATTCTGCGCTGAACGCCCAATCCGTACAAAACGGATCGACGTTCCTAGGTGTCATCGGAAGGCTCCGTCCGGGTGCGACGTTGCAGGACGCGCGACTCCAAATCCAATCGATCTCCAGCGACTACAAGGTCCGATTTGCGGGAAGGAGCGACGCATCGAGCGACACCGAAGTACGCACCATCACCGACACCATTGTTGGCAACCGCAGGCCTGTTTTTCTGGCGCTCCTTGGCGCGGTGTGCGTGGTCCTGTTGATCTCTTGTGCGAACGCGTCGGCCTTGTTTCTGAGCGATCTTGCCTCTAGAGAGCGCGAGACAGCAGTGCGACAGGCCCTGGGCGCGAGCCGATTGCGCATCGTCAGCGAACTCGTTTCCGAAAGCCTCGCGATTGCGGGAGTGGCCGGGCTCGCCGGTGTGGCCGGGGCATTCGCGATCGTTCGGATTGCAGGTTCTGTTCTTGCGCCGGATTTGCCAGTGGGGCTGGACCTGACGGTGGATCCTCCCGCGCTCCTTGCCGCGGTGGCGGCGGTGTTGGTATGTGCACTGCTGGTGGGGCTGATTCCGGCCTTGTACGCGACTCGGCCGTCGCACAGCTCTCCTTTGGCATCCTTTGTTCGCGGAGGTTCCGAAGGTTCAGCGACGCGGCGGTTCCGATCTTCGCTCGTGGTTATTGAGGTGAGTCTCTCGGTCCTACTGCTCGTGGGTACGACGCTACTGGTGGCGTCACTCAATCGTTTGTTGAATACTTCGCCAGGATTCGAACCCGCGGGGCTGGCGGCCGGATTTGTGAACCTTCCCGCCGAACGTTACGGGACCCCGGACCGGCAAGCGGCATATTTTATGGAGGTGGTCGAGCAACTAAAACAAAGTCCGCAAGTCAGCGGAGCCGCGGTTGTCTTCGGACTACCGTTCCACAACGAGAACTCCGCGTCCACATACAGCATTTCAGGCCGGCCGATTCTGGCGCCAGCGGATCGAGCGCGCGCCGGACTGCGAATCGTCTCTGAAGATTATTTCGAAGTCATGCGCATGCGATTAGTTGCTGGCCGGGGATTCACGTCTGCGGACCGGGCAGGCACCCGAGCCGTATGCATCGTGAACGAGTCGCTCGCGCGACGCCAATTCGGACGGGCAGAGGGAGCTTTGGGACAAGTCATCCGGCGCGGGCGCGAAGCTGACCAGTTGTTTGAGATCGTTGGCGTCGTGTCGGATGTGAAGACAAATGGCCTGCGCCTTCCGACACCGGATGAGACCTTCTATTCCTTCCGGCAGTTGCCTCGGAGTCCCGCCGCGATCGTCGCAAGGACCTCCAAAGGGGAACCCGCCCAGCTCGGTTCACTATTTCAAGCAGCGGCGTCGGCGGTGGATCCGAAGGAGCCAATTGCGGGGTTCGGCTCGATGGAACAAAGGCTGGCTGACACCTTAGGCGTGGAGCGCGTGATGAGTGGCGTGACGGCGGTGTTCGCAGCGCTGGCCCTTTTGCTGTCCGCCGTGGGTTTGTACGCGGTACTCGCCCACAGCGTGGCAACGCGCACGGCGGAGATTGGGATCCGTATGGCGATCGGAGCGGAACGGGGTTCGGTCGTGGGACTGATTCTCTCGCAGGGGATCCGGCTGGTAGGTGCAGGAATTTTGGTTGGATTGGCGGCGGCAGCGGCCGGTGCTCGGCTGCTGGCATCGCAGTTGTATCAGGTAAACGCGTGGGACCCCTGGGTCTATAGCCTGGTTGCGGTGGTCTTTGCGGTGGTGGGGATCGCGGCGTCGCTGGCCCCGGCGGTCCGGGCTTCGCGGGTGGATCCCCTCACGGCGTTACGAGGTTGATGAGCTTCGGGCCACTTTCCAGGCCTAGTGCGCGACCCACCATTTGACCGAATCGGCGAACTCGCTCATGGTGCCCGCAAAACCTTTCTTGGACCAAAACTCCCCGGCAAGGCTCGCGGCCTGCATTACCTTCCCGTGCGCACCGGCCATCGAGCGCCGGTGAAAGTCATCCAAAGGCTTTGTGTCGTTTACCAGCAGGCTCTCGACGCCAGCGGTTGCGACGTCGGCCGTGCTCTTCAAGACTTCGCTGGGCTTGTACCCTTTTGGTAACACCAGGTCGGCGACGAAAGCTGGTGCACTGGCAATCGACATTGCACCAACTCCTCCTCGTAGGGCCGCATTTGTGAGTTTTCCAGCGGTGGTTTCCGCGCGGGAGTCGAAGTATCCGTCGACAGCCTCTGAGATTGCTCCGAACACGATCAGGCCGTGCATGACGGGTTTACTAGCGAGTATGCGGCCTCCGGCTAGGAGTCTGGATCCGATCCTACTGGCTCGCAGACCAGTTTCGAACCTCATAGCGGATTTTGCGAACTCAGAAGCCGCGCCAGCACGAGAGCCAAGCACCGGCACCCTGGCGTGTTTGAGTAAATCTCGCGCGATATTTGCAAATGGCCTTTCTGCTTCAAATGCTGCATGGACGCTGTTGTATAGCGTGCGTGCGCGAACGAGACTTTCGGCCGCGGGTTCGATTCCCCATCTTGCGGCCGCCTCCAGCCGCTCGAGGCGCCGGAGCATTCTGACCAGATCGAATGCCATTTGCGCATGCGTTCGGACCAGTTTCTGCGCGGCGCCAATGGCGCGGTGGTCAACATAGTGCAGCAATTCCGCGCCAAGGTGAGTGAAGTGGGTCACTTCCGTCGCAAGGTGTGAATAGTGCGCGTACAGCAAGTGCTCCATGCCCGTATTTTGAGCGGCTTCCGTATTGATTGGATTGTTGTGTGTGTTTGCCATTTGATTCTCCACTTTCCTTTCTGCTGGGTTTAGTAGCTGTGATTACTTCGATCTGCTGTATTCGATGCTGCTGCCGCTGTTTGCCTGGCGCAGGATCAACTTGTCCCTCGACCTGTCATAGCGCCCGGTTTCAGTCACCTTTTCCCCTGGCGAGCCATTCACGTCCACCTGTGTGACGACCGTAACAGTCGATGAACTCACCGAGTAGTTGCCTTGCTTGCGAATGGTCACGCGAGGATAGCCGCGTGCCGTCATTTCCTGGACGGCAGTAAACGTCCCGTCCGTACTGAACTGATACGTCAAATATCCACCGCTGTCGCGGTAATACCAATCGCCGGCGATTTCATCCCGAGCACTTTGGGCAAACGAAGAATACACGCCGATCGTCATAATCCCAGCGACGACAAGCCACCTTCGAGACACGTTGTAAGTCATTGCAATTTCTCTCCTCTTGAAGGGTTGAACTGGAAAGTCTGCCAGATTTCAAATGCCTTCTTCGCCACTGTAAATTCGTTTCCCGTGGGGTTCAATATGGAACGGGTGAGGGATTGGTGAGGACTCGGTGAGCGCGATGATAACCTCAACAAAAGGGACATGGCGCCAGAAACCCAGGGACGCATCATTTTCGGAGAGTTTGAGCTGGATCTGGAAAGCCTGGAGTTGTGGCGGAACGGTTCCAGGGTCAAACTCGCGCCTCAACCTGCCCGGGTTCTCGGACTCCTGGCCAGTTCACCCGGCCGGCTGATCAGCCGTGATGAAGTTCGTCAGAGGTTGTGGGGACCAGACACCTACGTGGACTTCGAGCATGGCCTGAACTTCTGCATTCGCGAGATTCGCGCCGCGCTCCAGGACAGCGCTCAGAAGCCCGGATTTGTTGAGACTCTGCCGCGGCGCGGATACCGCTTCATCGCGCCGATATCGCGATCGGAGCCGGCGAAAGCTCGCGAAATCCCGAGCAGGGTAAACCAAGCCGAAGCATACGAACACTACGCGCGAGCGCGTGAAAACCTTACCAAATTGGATGTCGCTTCCCTCACCCAGGCGCGCGCCGACTTCGAACAAGCCATCCTGCTCGATCCCGCCTATGCGATGGCGCATTCAGGTCTGGGTGCGACCCTCTCAATGATCTTGGTGAATCGATCGGATCGGGGTGATCGGGAGAAGGCGAAGTTTCATTTAGAGCGCGCCCTTGAGCTTGATCCAGAACTCGCCGAGCCCTATTCGTGGCTTTGCTACATCAATATCAGGTCCAGTGACGTGGACGGGGCAATCCGCGCGGGACATCGAGCCGTGACACTGCTTCCGCATTTGGTGCAGGCCCACTATTTCCTGGGACTGGCCTATTACGTCGCCGCTGAACGGCAGTCGTCGAACTACCAGTCCGCCATTGATCATCTGCTAAACGCCACCAAGGCAGGCCCGCGATGGGCGGCGTCCTGGTTTGTGTTGTCTTACACCGCGCTTGCGAACGGTGAGTATGTTCATGCAACTGAGTACGCAAACCAGTTGGGTGGACAGGGTCCTCAACCGGGGAGCGTGCCGTTCATCGGGAGCGAACTCATTCTTGCCGTGGTCAAGATGCGGCAGGGGTCTTCAGAGGACGCGGCCGGACTGCTGCAAGAATTCCTCGCCCGCTTGGAATTGTCGGGTCATATGTATCGCAACAGCATGCTGGTCACCGGATCGTGCCTATTGGGCGAGGTCGAGTTGCGGCGGGATAATCCGGCCAATGCGCTCGCTGCATACCGGCGAGGTTGGCATGTGGTTCAAGAACACACGCAAATGTTGGCTCACCAGCGGCTCAGTTCGCGGGTTCAATCGGGTTTGGCCGCGGCTTACGCGACCTTGGGTGAGCGCGACCGTGCAGCGGAACTCCTCCAGAAGGCGTTGGCCCTGGTTCGAGAAAGCCATGAGTCTGAACACAACGCCGCAGGAGCGAGTCTGGGGGAGTTGTACTATTCCTTGGCGACCGCATTCCACCGGCAACAGGACCCTGCCAACACGATATCGATGCTCGAGAGTGCCGTGGATGCGGGCTGGCTGGATGCCAATTGGTTCACTAAGGATGGCGAGTGGCAGAGCCTTCATGGCGAGTCACGTTTCCGGAAGCTGGTGGATCGACTGGAAAGCGTACCCAAGCTCAAATTCAATTTGGATTGATGGCCTGGCGATATTTCCTGCGAGCCCCGAGCCACTGGATACAGATCGGGGCTGCGACCGCTCCCAAAGACAACAGCAGGATCAGGCCTCCCGGAACGGAGCCGGCAAGCAGGTAACCCACCATGGCGAAGGCCAGCACAACGGTCACTAGCATTACGCCTTCCATATGCTGGACCGATCGCGAGGCACGCTCGGCCTGGATCCTGCCCTTGCGCAGGGAGGCCTTCCAAAGGATCGTGCTTGCCGTTGTCGAAGGATTGGCTTGGGCAATCAAAGATGCCGCCTCGATATTCATGAGACGCCGCACGCGTACAGTCTCCTGGCATTGATTGCAGGAGGCTACGTGGTGAGCGAGTTCTCCGTCTCGTCCGGCGATTACTTGTTCTTCGAACGGGCAAGGTTTGGATGCACTGTTCATTGCGAAGGCCTTCGTTTCTGGAGGAAATCCAGCAGCTTTCGCTTTGCGCGGTGAACCAATGGACGAATGCTGGGCTCCTTATATCCAAGAATCGCCGCGGCTTCGCGGTGACTGAACCCTTCTACAAAAACAAGCCAAAGAAGGCTGCGGTCGACGGGCTTCATGGAGTCCAGTGCCTGGCGGACTCCAATCGCCTCCTCAGTTGGTTCTGTCGACGATGGAATGACGTCAGCGAGTTCTTCCTCGCGCCGAACTTCGCGATGCCGTCTGTTTGAGAGGTTGACTGCGATCTTGTAGAGATAGTTCTTGCGGTGGTCGCTCGTCATTGTGTCCTCGTGATCGATCGCAAGGATTCGCATGAACGCCTCCTGAACCACATCATCCGTGGCTGCACGATCGCCAGTAAGCCGCATGATGTAGGCCCACAGTCGGCGATAGTGCTGTTCATAGAACGCCCGGAACTCGTCATCGTTCATCTGGGTCCTGGCCCGCGATGCGATTCCGATCCACTAGCCCCCACTGATAGGCGAGATGCCGCGTCGCAAATCCGGCAGCAAGGAAGCCAGTTCCGAGTGCCGTCACGATCAGGCAGATGCCGATGGGACAGCGGCTGTCAATGGCGGACCAAATACCCATCGCGATTCCTGCAATGAACAGGATGACGCCGGTTCGAATGGACTCGATCGCTTTGCCAACGGCATCGGAGCCATGCCCTTGTAGAAACTGGCGGATCACGCCATGGTCGATATAGGTCTGCAAATCCTCCTTCGAGCCGATCTTGTCGATCAATGCCTTGCGGGTCTCCGCCTGCAGTGTGGCAAGACGGACGCTGCGTGTGCTCGCAACAACCCAGGCGAGCAAGCCGATCAATAGGGAAGGTATTAAGATCCAAAACACATCAGCATTCATGGTCAGGTTCCTTTGCTTGTTATCGCACTGTTCGCTTGGGTAAAAGGTGATCCGAGTTGGCAGCTTGCATCACTAAGTGAGCGATCACTTGGACCCCATGGTTCAGATCGTCAGCCGAAGCATAGTCTGGAAGGTCCATTGTGGTGTGATGGGTTAGAACTTCATAGTTGAGAGGATCCTGTATAAACGATATTCCAGGGATACCCAATCGCTCGAAGGTCGCTTGATCGGACCCTAGAGTGGTGCGCGGCGAAGCCACCAGACTCTCTCCTGGGATCCCCTTTAGCCACGATTCAAAATCCGCTTTGAGCTCGATGCGGCCCTGCAGGTAGACGCCCCGAATGCGCCCTGCTCCGTAATCTAGATTGAAGTAACAAGACGTCTTGGCAAACTCGCCCTTCTTTTCCTGCGTCGCCGGATCCACCAAATGAACGGCGGCATAACTACGGGAACCAACCGTTCCCAGTTCGTGGCCATCCCAGAAGACGAAGCGGATCGTCCGCCGGGGAGCAATTCCAGACGCCGCGATCACTCTCGCAGTTTCCAATAGAACCGCGACACCGGCCGCGTTGTCGGTACCTCCGGTCCCTCCATGCCACGAGTCGAGATGAGCCCCGACCACGATCAGTTCGTCCTGCTTGTCCGTTCCGGGGATTTCCGCCATTAGGTTGACCGTCCCGCGTCCGTGAAATTCGGACCGAAGATCGGCTTCAAGCCGGACAGGTGTTCCGTGGTTTATCAGTCTGATGATCCGATTGAAATGTTCCGGAGCCAGATCGAAAGTTGGGGGAGGCGCTTCCACAAGTTCCGGAGGCGTCGCTGGAGGGCGGACCGAGAGTGTGCCTCCTTCCCCGCGGGCGGACCCGATCATGCCAAGAACTCCTTCCTCGTTCAAGAACCGATGAATTCGGCTGTGCAGCGACAGGATCTCCTGGAACGAGGGTGCTGGTCGCTTGTCCGTCGTAGTTGGTTTCGCGGTTGGCTCCGAAGCCGGCGAAGGCGGCGGTAGTGTTTTGAAATCCTCCATCGCGCTACTGGAGTGGATCCGGTAGGACGGTTCAAGATTTCGCGGGATGACACTCTCTTTGTCTTTGAGAAGGATGAACTTTCCACGCAATTTGCCGCGATACCGCGCGATGAAGGCGTTTACCGCCTCTTCCTCAGTCGGAGGCAGTGGCGCAATCGTAACCTCTCCGGATCTCATGCCCCGCATGCCGGGCGAGTATAGTACCGGAACGGCAATGAGCGTGGTTCGCCACGGTGTCACTTGCTGAACATCGAGTCGCGACCATGACCATCCGATGGGATTCCAAGTGGTCCCCGGGGCGACGTTCATCGGAAGGTTTTCTTCCCGGCGGATTGCATGCAGGCCGAAATCCTTGAGACGTCCTTCCAGCCATATTCTGGCCGCGTTGAGACTCGGCGAACCGACTACTCGCGGCCCCGTCGCGTCCGTCAAATGGAAGAGATGCTCCATGACCTGTGACTGCTCGAGTTGCTTGTGGACCTTTTCGTCGAGGGACGGTTGAGCTACTACGAGGGGCGCCAGCAGCGTCAATGCAAGAAAGTAAAAGGGTCGAATAGGAAGGGCTCGCGACATGGTTCAACTGTTTCCACCTCTATTAGTCCTTTGAAAGGCGGATTGTTAACAAAGGATGCTAGAAAACCCCTTCACCGGTACACGACACAGCCGCGGGCCTCGAGCGTGGCGAACAGATCGCCGGTATCCTCCAGCGTGGTGACCCAGCGCAAGTCGAGTTTCTCCAGCTTCGGCATAGTGGCCAGGTTACCTGGCAAGCGCGTCAATGGATTGCCTCGAAGGTCGATCTGGCGCAATTCAGAGAGACCTGTAATTGAATCCGGGAGGGATTCTAGCTTCGCGTTTCGCAAATGCAGTTCGCGCAGTTTCGGTAGCCGGCTGACGAAATCCGGCAGGGATGTCACTGGATTGTCCGAGAGCCGCAGTTCGATCAGTCCGGCCATTTCGCCGATACATTCCGGAAGAGTCTCGAACTGATTTTCGCTGATGTTCAGGTACCGCAGCTTCTGCAAACGCCCCAAAGAGCTTGGCAGTGCGGACAGCCGGTTGTCGTGCAGATAGAGAAAGTCGGTCAGATCGTCGAGTTCACCGAGGGTGTCGGGCACAGAGGTCAGAAGGTTGTGACCGAGGTCGAGCATGCGAAGGTGTTTCAGCCTTCCGATACTGGGCGAAATGGCACTCAGTTCGTTGTCAGCGAGTACAAGGGATTCGAGATCGGTCAGGTCCCAAACCCAATCGGGTACGCTTCCGAGTCGATGCTTCCAGAGGTTGAGGTGCGGCACCAACGCCGATTCTAACCCAAGGCTGCCTATTCGCCTCGCAACGCGACGACTGGATCCACTCGTGCCGCCCGCAAAGCAGGTGCGCAGCAGGCGGCCAAGGCGGTTGCGGCCAAACTGATAGCGACCGCGAAGAAAGTCGCGGTGTCGTTCGGCTTCACATCGTACAACAGGGAGGCCATCAAACGAGTGAGTCCCGCGGCAGCAAGCAGACCCGCAACGATCCCAATGAGCGCTAATCGCATCCCTTGATGGACCACCAGCCACAGGATCTCGCCCCTACGCGCGCCAAGCGCCATACGAATGCCAATCTCACGGATCCTTTGTCCTACCGACCACGCCATCACGCCGTGGATTCCGATGGCTGCGAGCAATAGCGCGGCAGCAGCGAAGACACCCAGAAAGAGAAGCTGGAACCGGCGCGGCGCAATCGAATCTGCGAGAGCCTGTTCAAGAGTCTGGAACTCGTACGCCGGTTGCGTTGCATCCACTCGAGCGAGCACCTCCCGTACCGCTTCCGCAATCGTTCCAACGCCGCCACCAGCGGTACGGACGACGACACGCATCGAGCGGATCCGCGGGAAGCGTTCGTAAGGCATGTAGACCTCCGGTAGTGGATCCGCGTCCAACTGGCGAGCCTTAAAATCCGGCACGACTCCCGCAATCGTGTCGTTGAGGATGGAGCCGCCGACCCTCTGGCCGATCACCTCGCCGCTGAACTGCCGTGCAAATGCTTCGTTGACCACCACTTCGAAAAGGCTGCCCTCAGTGGGCCAATTTCCACGAAGCAGCGGTGTTCCTATTGCCCGCAGATAGCGTGGAGAGACCGCGCGGATCACCGCGCCAATTCCGTTGTCGGTTCTCCCGCTATTCCCAACTCGCACGCTGGTGTTCAAAGCCCCGCCATCGATCCCCGCTGCCAGCACTCCCGGCACGGCTTGGATCCTGCTCAATATCTCTTCCGTGTACGCCTGCTTTGGTGGCCAGGATGCGTACCGTTCGCCCGAGAGCGTGATTCGTAGCGCGAGAATGTTCGCCGGATCAAATCCCGCCGGCCGCTCGTTCATGCGCCAGAGGCTCTTGAGCATCAGGCCTGCGCCGGCGAGCAGGACGATCGCGAGCCCGAATTCGGCAGCCACCAGAATGCCCCGGCCGCGAAGCCGGTGTGAACCACCGCTGGCGATGCCGCCGCCTCGCAGCAGTTCGTGGATGTCCGCTCGCCATAGAGTGGTCGCCGGAGCCAAACCAGAAAGCAGTCCAGTAAGCATCGAAACCACAAGCGTGAACGAAAGAACGCTCACATCGATGTGGACTACGCCCAACTGACGACCACCCGTCAGCACCATTCCGGCCAGATATTGCAGGCAGACGCGCACCAGCAGCAAGCCGATCACGCCGCCCCCTAGCCCGAGCAGCATGCTCTCAAACAGAGTCTGGCGGAGCAGTTGTAACTTTCCTGCTCCCATGGCGGCTCGAATCGCAGTTTCACGCCGGCGCGATGCTCCTCGCGCGATGAGCAAGTTCGCAATATTGGCGCAGGCAATCAGCAGGACAAATCCCACTGCAGCCAGCAATACGACCAGCGATCGTCGCTCCCCGCGCCCGAGCTTCTCGCTTAGAAGAGTGAAATCCAGAGTGTTATCGCGTTGGTGCGCCGGGCGCTTCGCACTGGACCTCTGATAAATAGTGTTCATCTCGGCGGCCGCTTGTTGATAAGCGACGCCTGCCTTTAGCTTGCCGATGACAAAAACGGCATGCATGGAAGGTCCAAACCGCTGCTGCGCCTCTTCCCACAAGGCCGCTGAAACTGGGTTCGGCAAGGCCAGGATTTCTCGCGGAATGGCAATGTATCCGTCGATGGGGCGGATCTCATCACCCGGAACATATTGCTGTGGAAAGGCGAACTGGTAGTCTTCGCGCAGAATCCCGGCGATCCGGAAGGAATGCCCACCCAACGTGACTGTTGATCCGACCGTGTTTGGATCCCCGTGGAAGCGCCTCTGATAGCAGGTCCAGGAAAGGACCAGTTCGCCGGATTCCTGTTCGCCGAACAATCGCCCCAATACAGGTTTTGCGGCCGTAATGGCCCAGAAATCGCCTGTTACAAACGCGATTCTCTCCTGGGTCGCGGCGGATCCGCTGCTGACCATCGCTACGTCGTCATCGCCATAAGCCGCCATCCGCTCAAAAGATTGCGCTTGCGTCTTCCACGCGACGTACTGGGAATTGACCGTGAAAATATCCCGGTTCTCCCGCAACGTGAAGTTCGTCAGCCAGATCAGCCGGTCCGGATTCGGATAGGGAAGCGAGTGGAACAATACCGAATTGGCGATGCTGAATACAGCCGTATTCATGCCGATGCCAAGGGCAAATGTGGCTAGAACAACGGCGGTGAAGCCCGGGTTCCGGCGCAGTCCCCTGGCCGCTTGTTGCAAGTCTTGCAGCGACGCCAGCATCTTACGTTGGACACCGGTGCCAACGATTTGTTCCCGTTCTCACCCTGTCGTGGCTGCCGGCGTGCACTGCTATTTACTGTTCGATGGGCACGAGCCCTTTATCGAGCCAGCCTGTGACCAAGTGATCACATATGGTCATTGTCGCGCTGTTGTCATTCTGGGTAACAAAATGCTCTCTTTACTTCCAAACCCCCGCGAAAAACTCATGCTCGAAATTAAGACAGCGAAGATGAGGTACGACTGGGCTGCCAACGCCGTCGCAAATGGAGAAGCAAGTCCTGCGCTCCAGCGGTATTTGATTGATGCTGCAGAAGAATTGCACATGCTGAAGGGAAAGGGTAAGCTTCCGGCAACCCGGGCGGTGCCGTAGCATTTACCAAGTTTCGAATTGAGATTGCACGAAGGTTCCAGGTTTACCGTCTTGATCAGTGGATGATCCGTCGATGTTCGCGACAACCGGGGCTGTGGCAAATCGTCGGCGGGCTCGCAGCGTTCGCTGCTCTGGGCGGGCAGCAGAGTCCGGAGTCTATGCCGAAGTTTGAAGTGGCGTCCATCCGGCCCTGCAAAGCTGAAAGCAATGGTGGCAGGTCGGGGAGGCTCATAGCCAATCCGGGCCGGTTGGCTGGAAACTGCGTCCCGGTCCGAGCGATGATCCAGCAGGCCTATTTGGTTTTTGCCGGCGGCATTTATCACGACGACAACTGGTACGACGTTCCGATCGAAGGCGGACCAGCCTGGTTAGATTTCGATCGCTACAACATCGAAGCGAAAGCGCCTGGACCGGAAGCAGAAGGGCTCGTCATGGGCCCGATGCTACAGGCATTGCTCGAGGAGCGGTTTCAACTGAAGGTCCGGCGCGAAATCCGGCAAGTTCCGGTGTATGAGTTAGTGGTCGCAAAGGGCGGTTCCAGGCTACGTCCGTTCGATCGAAGCTGCAGTCCAGTCGATTCGGTAAAACCTTCACCGCAAGTGAATGAAAAGGACTGCCGCAATACGGGCGGGAGTTCCGGACTCAATATTACGAGATCCTGGAGAGGCATCAGTGTCGACGAGCTTGTTTCCGCTGTGCTGGATAAACAATTCACCGGGCGTCCCGTGGTCAATAGGACTGGTCTCATCGGACTATTCGACATCGACCTGGCGTTCACACCGGAGGCGAACCGGGATCAGCCCGAAGCTGGCCCATCGATTTTCAGGGCCGTGCAGGACCAACTCGGCTTGAAATTAGTCCCTGGCCGAGGCCCCGGTGTTTTTCTTGTAATCGATCGCGTGCAGCGTCCATCAGCCAACTGACCACGGATCAAGTTCTCGCCGGCGAGCGAATTGCCGGTCCGCAAAGGCGTCATTTGCGGAGTCAATTCAGGTCTTCCGAAAGTTCACTTGCACAAGTCCGTCCATAGGTTCGAAAATGCCGGCGATTTTCTGAAATACTTGCAGATGGCCGCGGAACGGGTCTACCGGGATGGGGTTGGCGGATCAAGGCCGGCTCTCCGATAGACGTAGCGGGGCATTTTAGCGAGGCACATCACATGAATCCGCCCACTGCACCCAACATCAAAACATCCGCCAAATCCGGAAACCTTGTGGAGATGAACTGGGACCCGATCACCCGGATCGTCGGCAGCCTGGGCATCTTCACAAAGATCGATTTCGAGAATCGGATCGTGGCCGAATGCCACAGCACCTCTTCGATCTTCCGTGGCTACAGCATCTTCATGAAGGGCAAAGACCCGCGAGACGCCCACTTCATCACCAGCCGCATCTGCGGTATTTGCGGCGATAACCACGCGACCTGCGCGACTTATGCCCAAAATATGGCATTTGGCGTTCGACCGCCAGCGATCGCAGAATGGATCATCAATCTCGGTGAAGCAGCCGAGTACATGTTCGATCACAACATCTTCCAGGACAACCTTGTCGGTGTGGATTTCTGCGAGCAAATGGTGAAGGAAACGAACCCATCGGTGTGGGTGAAAGCCCAGAATACAGCGGCGCCTCACTCAGCAGACCATGGATTCAGGACGATCGCCGAGATCATGACGGCGCTTAACCCGTTTACGGGAGCGTTCTATCTCGAGGCGCTGCAGATGAGCCGTATGACGCGCGAGATGTTTTGCCTGATGGAAGGACGCCATGTCCATCCGTCGACCCTCTATCCAGGAGGCGTCGGCACAGTCCCGACCGTCCAACTTTTTACCGACTATATCGTTCGCCTCATGAAGTACGTCGAATTCATGAAGAAGGTCGTGCCGCTGCATGACGATTTGTTCGACTTCTTCTACGAAGCGCTTCCCGGATATGAAGAGGTGGGAAGGCGACGTATTTTGCTGGGCTGCTGGGGCTCCTTCAATGACCCGGAACATTGCGATTACACCTACAAAAACATGACCCATTGGGGCCGCAAAATGTTTGTAACTCCAGGTGTAGTGGTAGACGGTGAGCTGGTCACCACCGATCTCGTCGACATCAATCTAAATATCCGAATTCTGCTTGGAAGCTCGTATTACGACGACTGGCAGAATGCCCAGACCTTCGTCAGCCATGATCCCTTGGGCAATCCCGTGGACAGTCGCCATCCATGGAATCAGACCACAACGCCCCGGCCGCAAAAGCGCGACTTCAACGACAAATACACATGGGTGATGTCCCCTCGCTGGCTCGACAAGAGATCGGGCGATCACCTGGCTCTCGATACCGGTGGCGGACCTCTCGCCCGGTTGTGGATCACGGCCCTTGCCGGCCTCGTCGACATCGGTTACATCAAATCAACGGGCCACAGCGTGAAGATGTACCTGCCGAAGACGGCTTCCAAGCCTGAGGTCGAATTCGAGTGGAAGATTCCGAAGTGGAGCAACGCGATCGAACGGGATCGCGCCCGGACCTATTTCCAGGTTTATGCAGCTACCGCGGCGCTGTACTTTGCCGAACAGGCGCTGAAAGAATTGCACGCCGGGCGAACCAGGACCTGGTCGGAATTCAAGGTTCCTGACGACGCGATCGGCTGCGGATTTCATGAGGCGGTTCGCGGGATCTTGTCGCATCACGTCGTGATCAGGAACGGTAAGATCGCAAATTATCACCCGTATCCGCCGACACCTTGGAATGCGAGCCCAAGGGATAGTTTTGGCACGCCGGGTCCTTACGAAGACGCCGTCCAGAATACACCAATTTTCGAAGAAAACGGCCGTGAGAAGTTCAAGGGGATCGATATTATGCGCACCGTTCGAAGCTTCGATCCGTGCCTCCCCTGCGGCGTACATATGTACGATGGTGGCGGCACAGTACTCGAAACGCGCCATTCGCCGATGTTTGGCATAAACGGATAGTGACGGCTGGAGGGGAGCACGCTTATGTCGATGCCAACAGATTTCGAGAGCCGTTTGAAATCCATCGAGCGATTGCTCGCTGAGATCGAAGCCGCCGCCGATCCCGGCATGCGCACCAAGGTTCAGAAATTGGTCCAAATCGTCATGGATCTGCATGGCGCGGGAATCGAAAGAATGCTCGAACTCATCAGCGCCTCGCCCGACAGCGGAGATAAGGTCATTGAGACGGTGGGTCGCGATGAACTCGTATCGAGCCTTTTGGTTCTACATGGATTACATCCGGAGAGCTTCGACGCCCGCTTGGAACAGGCTCTCGACAAAGTGCGGCTGCAACTACGTTCGCATCAAGGCGACGTTGAATTGCTGAGCGTTCGGGATGGTTCGGTGCGGTTGCGATTGCATGTCAGCGGCAGTGGTTGCGGTTCCGGAGGACAGGCACTGAAAGAAATGTTGGAAGCCGCCGTTTATCAAGGCGTGCCGGATATCGTGGCGTTGGTTATCGAAAGTGCGGACTCAAATAACCAGGGCTTCGTCCCCCTCGAAATGTTGCAGACGAACGTGACCTCGATGCCATTTCCCGATGACGCCGCACAAAGCGGTACTCACAAAGGACTCGGATGAACGGATCCTCGCAAGCCCGGAGTTCGTTTGGTGTGCTGCGCCGATTTGTGAGGCAGTCGTCGTCCGCCGAATCGTGCGAAATATGCAGCGCGGGGATCACTGAAAATCATCAGCATTTGCTTGATCCCGCCAATCGCAAGCTGATTTGCGCCTGCGATGCCTGTGCGATCTTGTTCAGCAGCCAAGGACAGACAAAGTACAAACGAGTACCGCGGCGGATCCGCTTTCTCCCTGAGTTCCGATTAACGGATGGCCAGTGGGACGGTCTGATGATGCCGATCAACCTGGCGTTCTTCTTCAAAAGCACGCCACAAAGTCGCGTGGTCGCCCTTTATCCTAGTCCGGCCGGTGCCACAGAATCCTTGTTATCGCTCGACGCGTGTGACGAAATCGAACAGGACAATCCGGCTTTGCGAGACATGGAAGCCGATGTGGAAGCCCTCCTGGTAAATCGCGTCGGACATACTCGCGGGTTCGTTTCACCTGAATACTACATCGTGCCGATTGACGAATGTTTCAAACTTGTCGGTCTGATCCGAAGCCACTGGCAAGGCCTTTCGGGAGGCACCGAGGTTTGGAACGAGATCGGCGCCTTCTTTTTGTATCTCAAGGCCAAATCGCCCCAAGAGTCTACGCATGCCTGATCTCACCATCACAGTAGAAAAGGCGGAAGTCGTTCCTTACTCGGCAACGCCGATGCTGGCGCTTAAGCTACGTGTGAGGAACGCGAGTGCAGAAGAAGTAATCCATACGATTATCTTGAAGAGTCAGATTCAGATTGAGGCAACCCGCCGAAAATACACTGACGTCGAACAGGAACAACTTCAAGACCTGTTTGGAGAGCCGAGTCGGTGGGGCCAGAACCTTCGCAATCTTCTTTGGATCAACGCGAGTAATGTCGTTCCCCAGTTCACAGGCTCCACGCTGGTGGATCTGCAAATCCCCTGTACGTTCGACTTCGCGGTTGCAACCACCAAGTATTTCAACGGACTTACAGACGGGGACATTCCGATCTGCCTGATGTTCAGCGGTACGGTGTTTCACGCCGATGCCAGCGGCTCTATCGGTGTTGCTCCAATCTCGTGGGACAAGGAAACAAGGTACCGGCTGCCGCTGTCGCTGTGGAAGGACATGATGAGCGCCCACTATCCGAATACGGCGTGGCTGTGCCTTCGCAAAGATGTGTTCGACGAGTTGCTCAGGTACAAGGTCGAGCGCGGAATTCCTTCTTTCGAGCAAGCATTGGAGACGATGCTCGCTTCGCAAAAAGAAGAAACGGTGCGCCGGTGAACATCGCGGCCATTGAGAAGATCGCCAATGCTGTCCTCTACGAGGGCTATGTGCTTTATCCCTACAGGCCCTCCGCCTTGAAGAATCAGCAGCGTTTCAATTTTGGAGTTCTCTATCCTCCTTCGTACAGCGACCTGCAATTGGGCTCCGATGCGAGTGATATGCAGACGGAATGTCTTGTGCTGGGCGATGTGTCCACGACCGTTGAGTCCAAGGTTCGATTCCTTCAAATGGCTTCGCGCGAGCAGTGGCAGGAAGGCCACGAAAGGGAAATCTGTTTACCGGCATGCGAGCTGCATGCGATTTGCGCTCAACCCCATCTTCAACGATTTTCACTTCGGGAAGCCCTCGAAGGAGAAGTGGAATTTCGCGCCGAACAGATTGATGGAAGGCTGTTCAAGCTCACACTGAACATACGAAACCTCACCGCTCTTGAGAACCCATCCGAACAATCGCGGGACCAGGTTCTTTTGCGGTCGTTCGTTTCCGTGCACAGTATTCTGAAGGCCAACGCCGGTGAATTTGTATCCCTGATGGATCCAGCGCCGCAATACAAACAGGCTGCCCAGGCTTGCTGCAACCGCGGCACCTGGCCGGTACTCGCTGGAGATGAACGCCAGCACGACCTGATTCTCTCCGCCCCGATCATTCTTTACGACTATCCTGAAATTGCTCCCGAGAGTCCAGGCGATCTTTGTGACAGTTGCGAGATCGAGGAAATCCTCGCGCTACGCATCCTGACCATGACAGACGCTGAAAAAGCCGAAGTACGCAACGGCGACGACCGCGCCCGTCTGATTCTTGAACGTACCGAACTGATGCCACCCGAACATTTCCAAAAGCTTCACAGCGCCTTGCGCGGAGTTCGCACCAGCCATCGGGAGGAAGCGGAATGACCGAATGGGAATGGGCATTGCTCGAAGACAAGCCATCGATCGGCTCAGTCACAGTGGATGGAAAAGAGTGCGCCATTGGCGAACGTGTTCGCCTGCGCCCGCGGAAGGGCGGCGACATCATGGACATCGCATTGGCCGGTAAGGTCGGAATTATCGAGAGTATCGAGCAGGATTACGAAGGCAAACTGCAAGTGGCCATCGTCCTCGACGACGACCCAGGCCGCGATTTGGGGATGCTTCGGCAGCCGGGCCATCGCTTCTTCTTCACACCAGAGGAGCTCGAACAGCCATGACCGGACCCCGTGTTCTCATCGCTTGCATCGGCAACATCTTCCTGGGCGACGACGGTTTCGGCGTTGAGGTCGCGCGGCGCTTGGCTGGGCGGACTCTACCTGCTGGAACCGTTCTCAAGGACTTTGGAATTCGCGGTCTCGATCTCGCTTATGCATTGCTCGATCCTTACGAACTGATCATCCTTGTAGACGCGTGCCAGCGTGGCGGAGAGCCTGGAACCATTTACGTGATGGAACCGGATTCGCCTGAACCTGAGCATCCGGCCGGCCGCGCGATGCTCGATCCGCATGACATGAATCCGCAGCGGGTCCTGCGTGCAGTGAAAGAAATGGGCGGTTCACCCGGCCGGATCGTGATCGTCGGCTGCGAACCGGATACCCTCGGGGGTGACGAAGGGAAGCTCGGCCTAAGCGAACCGGTCCTCGCTGCAATTGATGAAGCGATCCAGGTGATTGAGTCCCTGCTAGTGGCCCCAGGCATCGTGCATGCATGAACTATCCATCGCGATGAGTATTGTGGAGATGGCCGAGGAGGAGTCCGGCCAGCGAGGCGGAGCCCGTGTGAATGCGGTCTATCTCAAGCTCGGGATGTTGGCCGGCGTGGTCAAGAACGCCCTGCTCTCGTCGTACGAGTTAGCCTGCGCGGGTACAGGACTTGAAGGTTCACGTCTCATCATCGAAGAGCTTCCTGTCGTAGTGAATTGCCCAACTTGCCAATCGCCCCGGACCCTCGAGTCCATCCAATGGTTCATCTGCCCTGAATGTAAGAGCCCTGTGTCCGACGTGATCCAGGGACGGGAACTGCAAGTGTTCGCACTCGAGATTGAGGCCTGATTGTGCAGGAACCATTGACAACAACTCGCATAGTGGAAGTCCGAAAGAATGTCCTCAAACAGAACGACATCGTGGCGCACGAATTACGGGAACGTTTTCGGGAAAGCGGCACGAGAGTAATCAGTCTTGTGTCCAGTCCGGGAGCAGGAAAGACCGCATTCCTCGAGAAAACGCTTGCGCTTCTTCTTCCGACTCAGCGCGTCGCTGCTCTTGTTGGCGACCTGGCTACCGAGAACGATGCGATCCGCTTGGCGCGATCCGGAGCGCCGGTGAAGCAGATTACGACCGGAACGCTTTGCCATCTGGAAGCGGCCATGGTTCGGGACGCATTAGACACCTGGGACCTGCCGCCGCTGGATTTCCTATTCATTGAAAACGTCGGCAACCTGGTATGTCCGGCGTCGTATGACCTGGGTGAGGCTCTGCGAATCGTTTTGCTTTCGGTAACGGAGGGCGAGGATAAACCCCTCAAGTATCCGACGATCTTCAATACCGCCGACCTCGTTGTGTTCACTAAACTCGACATGGCCGAAGCTGCGGAATTCGACGCTGAAGCTGCGGAAACCAATGTGAACCGGATAAGGCCGGGCGTTCGTTTATTCAAAGTGTCCGCAAAAAAGGGGACGGGAATGCAGGAGTGGCTGGAGTTCCTCACCTCGATGCGCTAGCGACGGCATGCTAGTCTGAGCCGGTATGCCGAAATTAGTGCAAATTGCGCCCGAAGTTCCGGTTGCGGACCTGGCCCGTTCGCTCAAATACTACCAGGAACAATTAGGTTTTGACCTCGTCATGGAGATGCCTGCGGGAGACTATGCGGTTGTCGAGAGGGACGACGTCGCAATTCATCTGTTCCACGATGGGTCGAAGTCGTACACGCCAGTGGGCCTGCACGTCTTTACCGCCGAAATCGACGAGTTGCATGCCGAGCTGAAGAGTCGCGGTGCTCACATTTCCCAAGACATCGTACTGAAGCCCTGGGGACACCGCGATTTTCGAGTGAAAGACCTCTCTCAGAACGAACTCAAGTTCACCGAATTGCTGGAGAGCGAGTAAGTGTCTCAGTATTGCGAACAGTTCGTTAGCAAATAGGCTAAAAGGCGTCGGACCGTTGTTCATATTCGGACGATTTCCAACAGAACTAAAGCGATGCCCTGTAAGAAATGCCAACCTTAGTACTCTTCCTCCTCGATCTCCGGCCATCGATTATGAATACAGGCAAGGCAATATATGTCGCATCAAATCGAAACCCTTCAAATGAAATTAGACGAAGCGCGGATCGCACAAGACGGCGCGCTGCTGGAGTTGCGGATCTTGAAATCCCGGTCGAGCAGCGATTCGCACATGCTCGCCGAGGCCTTTGTACGAGACTTCCGCGAGGACTCAAGAAAGCGCCGCAACGATGTCTCTGATCGTTCCAGTCTTCAGGAATATTTGGAGTGGCTTGGAAATGCGTCCTCGATGTGGTCCCATCAACTTTGCCAGTATCTCGAGGGAGACGTCCGGTATCTCGCGATCGGTGAGATCCAACTCATTCGTGCTGCCGGATCCGCCTCGGCAATTCAACAATTGGTGAATCTTCTCTCCTCGCAGGAGTACCCGGTTCTACAGCTACGGATGGCCTGCTAGCCAACCGCTGATTCGATCGTTGGCGATACAATGGCGTACGTAATGTATACGAGACGCTATCTGTTTTTCGGAACGATCTCGGTGTTCCTGCTGGCGGCGCAGGACGCTCCCCCAGCCGTGGTCCAAATCACCGGGGCTGTGAAGCAGCCGCTCACACTGAAGGCCGAAGATCTTGGAGCAATGCCTCGTGCTTCCTTGCGCACAACCAATAACGGAATGGAAACCGTCTACGACGGCGTCTGGCTGCACGAGATCCTGAAAAAGGCTGGAGTGCCGCAAGGCAGCGAACTCCGTGGCAAGGCGTTGTCGGGTTATGTCCTCGCAGAAGCGCAGGACGGCTATCAGGTTCTGTTCTCGCTAGCCGAACTCGACCCTTCCTTTCTTGACAGCCAGGTTCTGTTGGCGGACACCGCAAATGGCAAACCTTTGTTTGGAGCGCAGGGCAGGTTCCGCTTGGTCGTCCCAAAAGACAAGCCCGGCGCACGATCCGTGCGGATGCTGTCCAAAATCGAAGTGGTCCAGGTGAGAAAGTAGTGTCTCTTCCGCTTACGGCGCTACTTCTTACCGCAGCTTCCGCCAGCTTGTTGGCAGCGGATTTCGATTGGAAGCTCCCTCCGGGTTTTCCACGGCCGTTCGTGCCGGAATCGAATCCGATGAGCGAAGCCAAAGTGACTCTAGGACGGTATTTGTTCTACGAGAAGAGACTGTCCGTCAACGGCAAGCAATCGTGCGGTAGTTGCCATCGCCAGGATTTAGCGTTCACGGATGGAAAGGCGCATGGCCAGGGTACGACGGGCGAATTCCACCCGCGCGGAAGCATGAGCCTCGTCAACATCGCATACGCACCTCGCCTGACCTGGGCGAATCCCAAGCTGGATTCATTGGAAGAACAGTGCCTCACTCCAATTCTCGGAGAGAATCCGATTGAACTTGGTCTAAAAGGCCACGAGCAGGATTTCCTCGAAGCTCTGAGACGGGATCCGACTTATCGGCAATTGTTCGCGAACGCCTTTCCAGCAGGCGGCGACGTCTTCACCCTTGAACATGTGGCCCAATTCATCGCGTCATTTGAACGAACGATTATTTCGATGCGTTCGCCCTACGACCGCTATCGTTGGGGCGGCGACGCGAATGCTTTGTCAGCAGCAGCAAAACGCGGCGAGATCATCTTTTCATCCAGCGAGCGTGGCGGTTGCTTTCAATGTCATGGCGGATGGAATTTCAGTGAAGTACGTTTCGCGGAACGCTCCGGAGCCAGCGCGAGCGACGAACCTCGTGGAGCCTTCTTCAACACCGGCGTGTCAACATATGAAGCCCCGAATCGAGGTCTGTATGAGTACACAAGAGATTCGGCGGACATTGGAAAGTTCCGCGCGCCGACACTTCGCAACGTCGGTCTCACCGCGCCCTACATGCACGATGGAAGCATCGCGTCACTCGAAGCTGTGATCGATCATTATGCTGCCGGTGGCAAGCTGAATCACGCCAATAAATCCAGGATCATGCGGCCCCGTCAATTAACCCCGCAAGATAAAAGCGATCTGGTCGAGTTTCTGAAATCTCTAACGGATGAAGAGCTGCTTCGGGATCCACGCTGGAGTGATCCATGGCCAAAGACAGCAGCCCGCTAGTGCGAACCGCACTCATCCTATTCGTTACGCAGCGAATGCGAAGGATCCAGCAGGCTGGCCCGCCGCGCGGGAACAGAGACTGCTGTTAACGCCGCTGCCAGAATCAGTGCAGCCACGATTGACAAGGTCAGTGGATCACGTGGGTTGAATCCAAAGAGCGCCGCCTCCATGCCCCGTGATGCGGCCAGCGACAGCAGAAGTCCAACGGCCAGACCTCCGCCGACTGGTCCGGCAGCCGACCGGATCACCATCCAAACCACGTCGCGCCTCTGCGCGCCTAGTGCGAGGCGAATTCCGATCTCGTGGATCCGCTGATTGACAGAGAGCGACACCACACCATAAACGCCTGTTAGCGCAAGAAGCAGTGCCAGCAATCCTGCAAGCAAGCCGAAATTCACTGCTGGTTGCAAGCGTTCTCCTTGGCGGCCCAAAACCGAGTCGAGCGATTCGACGCCGACCGCCATCTGAGGATCGAGCCCATGAACGACTTTACGGATTTCCGCGGCAGTCTCCTGTACCGGGCCGGATGTCCGGACCATGAGATAAGGACCCTCACGCGCGGACAACGACGTGTAGTAAAACGGACCATCGTCTTGTAGGTACGAGACACTTTGCACGTCACGCGCGACCCCGATGATCTCGTGCAGCGCGCCCGTTCGAAAGCGATGTCCAATCGGATCCTGTTGCGGCCAGTAGCGCTTTGCCATGGATTCGGAGATGATCGCCGGCTTTACCAACTGGTTGGTTTCACCATCGTCGTGATCCGAAAACCTGCGGCCTCGAACGAGTGCCACGTCAAGGGCTTCCATGTAGCCTCCTGACACCGCCCGAACAGCGGGATCCCGGCGAAAATCGTGCGTGGCTTGCAGTGGCTGCCCGTCAATCTCGCTCAATTCCGTCGAACTCCGCCCCGACCATGGAGCAAGTGAAGTGAAGCCTGTCGTCCGCACTCCCGGTAGCGCCGCTACACGCGTTTCGAGTTCCCGATAGAATGCCGCGGGAGGTTGATAGCCAGAAAGGACGGAAGCGAGCGTTACGTTGAGAACCTGCTTGGTTTCGAAGCCGGGGTCGTGCGAAAAGAATCGCCGCTGGGCCCTGATAAACAATGTCGCTTGCGTCACAAGCAGCAAACCGAGTGCGATCTGCAGGGTCACCAAAGCATGACGGACAAACGCATGTCTACGCCCAGGGGTGACCGCGGAACTGCCGCTCTTCAGCGAGTCGCTCGGGTGCGGATTTAGAGTCTCGATCGCAGGTGAAAGGCCAGCGAGTATCCCAACTGTGAAAGCCACACCCACACAATAGGCGACCACACTCCAGTCCGGATGCAGCGAGAAGGGTGCCGTTGTACGTGTGAGGACCTGCCACACCCAACCCGGTGCCCATTCTGCCAGGCACAAGGCCAATGCAGTCGCCGCGGAACTCGACAGCAGACTCTCGGTGAGCAACTGCCGAATGAGCCGGAATCGTCCGGCGCCGAGCGACATCCGAATTGTGATTTCACGCTGCCGGATTGAGGATCGAGATAGCAGTAGCGTAGTCACGTTCATGCAAACCAGCATTAGGATTAACGTGGTTGAGCCGATCACCAGCGCTGTCAAAAGACGCACCCTCGGCTTCAGTTCCGGGTCCTGCAGCAGCGATCCGTCGGTAACCGTGAATGCGGTTTTCCGTCCAGGAACTCGCTGATCCGCGTGCTGGGATAAGGCCGCGAGTTCTCGTGCGACCGTTTCATACGAAATGTCTACGCTTCGGCGTCGGCCCACGACGTTCAGCCAGTGGGCATGCGGATCGGCGAAGTATTCGTCCGCAGGCCGCAAAGTTCCGAGCAGGCTGTACGGAATCCAGACTCCAGCTTCACCTGCGAATCCAGTGAACGCCATAGCAGGCGCAACACCGACGATCGTCAATGGAACTCGATTGACGTGGACGACGCGACCGACGACGGCGGGATCGCCTTGAAAACGGTTTCTCCATTCGTTTTCACTCAGCACAGCAACGGCTGCAGTGGACCCGCCGTCTCCGCCACATTCTCCGGGCGCGAGATAGCGCCCAAGGCGGGCCGGTCCAGGCTGGATTACGTCGAACAAATTGCAGGAGACGAGCCCGGCACGAATGTTGCCGGCTGCTGGTTCACCCAGCGTCAGCGTGAGAAGCCGGTAGGCCGCGAGCGAACTGAGCGTGCTGTTCGCGGAGTCGCGATAGAAAACATAATCCGGCTGCGACATCGACGCAGAGTCCGAATAACGCAGGCGGTACTGTCCGGAGTAACGCGGTAACAAGCTCACGAAGGTTTCCGGATCGGTCTGCAGCCATGGACGCCACAGCAGCGCCTGCACCAGGCTGAATGAACTGACATTCAGCGCAATCGCAAGCGTCAGCGTGACAATGACCAAGGCTGTTGTCCAGCGATGTCGGACCATCAGGCGGCAGGCGAAGCGCAAGTCCTGAGCAAGCGTATCGATCCAGTAGGCAGGATCGAGTTCGCGGGCTCTTTCCTTGGCGGCTTCAATGTTGCCGAAGGTCCGCAACCCCGCATGACGAGCCGCTTCTGGACTCATCCCCCGCCCGATGTTCTCCTCCACCTCGGCCGCAATGTGGAACTCGATTTCTTCGCTGAGTCGTTTTCGACGACGCCAGAACATCTCAGTTTTCCTCCTCCTGCGGGCTCTGGAGGACCCGTCCAATCGCTTGCACCATCCGTTCCCATTTACTGGTTTCTGCGGCCAGTTTCTTACGGCCAACCGCCGTCAATGCATAGAAACGTGCCCGTCGATTGAGGTTCGAAGTCCCCCATTCGGATTTGATCTGCCCCTGCCGTTCGAGCCTTTGCAAAGCAGGATAGAGCGAACCGTGGTCAATGAGCAGGTCATCCTCTGAAGACTTTTGAATCGTTACTGCGATGCCATGACCATGCCTCGGACCAAAGACTAACGATCGAAGGATCAGCATATCGAGCGTCCCCTGGAGGAGCTGCATTGGTTCAGGATTTGCCATTCTAGGAGATTGTCTACTAGAAGAATAGGTCGCTTCTGGTAGATTGTCAACCCCTTTATGTGGAGAAGCGGAATGACTCGTATATGATCAGATCCAAGGACCTCGTGGCTTGAGTATCCACCCTTTCGGATTCCGCATTTTCGTAGCTTTGTCCCTGGCGACCTCTAGTCTTCCGGACCTCGTGCGTGCGCAACAAACTTCCCCAGGCCAAACTCCGCCCCCTACGCCAACTCGTCCGAGCCCTCGTTCGGAGCCACCTGCCACAACCGATCCGCAACAGCAGAGACCGCAAAGAACTGTTGAGACGCCGCGCGTGTACCGCATCGAAGGCAAAATCTTGATGGAGGGTGGCGGAAGTCCGCCGGATCGCGTGAATGTATTGGCTATTTGTGGAGGACAAACATCCGCAAAGGTTTGGTCCGATGCGAAGGGTTCTTTCGGTCTGCAGCTCGGGGAGTTGTCCACTGGCGGTACCGACGCAAGCCTTGGACGAGCCGCGGGGCATGACCAATCTCCAGCGGCCAGACCGTCCGTTAGCCCAAATGATTGTCAGTTGGTTGCTCTTCTGTCAGGATTTCGAGCGGATCCGCAAGTCCTCGGAGTTCTACAGTCGCCCCCGTTCGTGACACGCGTCAATTTGATTTTGCACCCGCTCGAGAGAGTGGCCGGATACACGTTCAGCGCCACGACTTTGCTCGCGCCGAAGGATGCCCGAAAGGCCTGGGAAAAAGGCAGTCAGGCCTTCAATAAGGAACGTCTGGTCGAGGCACGCAGCGAATTTCGCCGTGCCGTCGAGCTTTATCCGAAGTATGCAGTGGCCTGGTATGACCTTGGCCGCGTTCTTTTGAAGGCCGGCGAGCCGGAGTCCGCGAAGGCGGCGCTCGAATCGGCGGTCCGCGCGGATCCCAAGTACATCAATCCTTATCCCGTCCTCGCGCAAATGGCTTTGGACGATCGGAACTGGGAAGAAGTCGCGCGCCACGCGATGACCGTCATCGCACTGAATCCATTCTTTTCCGCAAATATCTACGTTTTCAGCGCCCAAGCGAATCTGGTTCTGAACAAGCTGGATATCGCCGAGCCGCACGCCCGCGAAGCAATTCAGATGGATGAAGCGCGTCTGTTCCCGGTCGCCTTTAGGCTGCTTGGACGGATCCTGGCTAAGCGCGGAGATTCGCAAGGCGCGATCGATCAGCTTCAAAACTACCTGCGCCACGTCACCGCAGGCCCCGACGTGGTTTCGGTCAGAGAGGAAATCGCGGCCTTGCAACAACAGGTATCCAAGCGCTAGTCGTTCGCCCTTCGCAACGATTGCGGATCACGTACAAGATGTTGTCCTGGATATCCCGCATCACCGCATCCGTCCAGACGCCGGCATAAAAGTTGAAGGTCGTCGAGAGTCGATGCCGGCTGGAGAGATGCAGCAGTATGCGCCCATCCTGCATGGTCTCGATCCGGTATTCGCCCTGTAACGCATCGAAATATGGACCTCCGATGGTCACATGTTCGTCCAGCGTGCGTGGAGGAATGTTCGCGCTGTCGGCGCGAATGTTGAACGCGAGGCGGCGCTCCGGATCCCAGTCCGTAACGGTCTCGACGAAGAGCACGCCGCCGGCAAATGTGGCATGCCGAACCGCTCCGACACCCGTGCCTGAAAGCGTTGCTTCGATCGGACGAGGGAATCCGATCTTTTGGCTCCAAGAAAAACGTTGCTCCTCGGGCCGAATCGGCCGAACACGCTCAATCTCACTCCAAACGGTCGTGGGCGTGGCTCGAATCACGATACTGGTTTGGACCTCGCGTATTTGCTCCGACGGACCGATCCAGTGCTCGATCGGGGCCACCACGAAAGGCAGAAGCGCGACACACACGAGCGGCGTTGTTCCGAATCGCCGGGCGCAGACGCCGCCCACCGCTCCGCCGATGATCGCCATGATTATTGCGACTGGCATCAGCAGGGTCAGGCAGATGATGCCTTCCCAGAACAGTACAAACGAACCAACCAATAGGGCGACGGTGGTGACAGCCGGAAGTCCAAGCCAGACTGCAGGTCCACGATGTCCTGCGCGCTCGGCGAGGAAGACGGAGATAAATCCCACAGCGAGCGGCATGACCATCAAAAAGCCAAGCGTCATTACGCTGAGCCAGTTGATATTCCAGTGCAGCGTGAACATGAGCCGGCAAGCCAGCCCGTAAACAAATCCTGCCAGTGCTGAGTATCCGACGGAGCGGTTTTTGAGCGGATTCATCCCCGTCTCATAGTAGCGATGCCAAATAAAGCGTATCTGAATCAACCGCCGCAAGGTATCTTGTAGGGCTCGGATTCATCCGGCGCGACGCTTTAGCGGCGCAGTCGTAGACCCCCTGTCCTCAGTGCATTCGGTTGCATCAACCGGCCGCAGTCAAAAAAGAAAAACCCACGAAAGCGCTGTCTCGAAAGCTGCGCGGCCCAACGAATCGACCGTCGACATAGCCATCTTGTAGGGCTCGGATTTATCCGGCGCGACACTTTCGTGGCGCAGTCATAGACCCTCCGACCTCAGTGATGTAGTCTCTATCGCGACTCACAAACAGCCCACCCAGCAAGAAGAGATAGCCCCGCAAGCGCCCCCACCCAGGAACAGGCCCACAAACTATCTCTCCCCTGACGACCCATCAAAGAGTCTTCAGAAACTCAATCACCGCCTGCCGATCCGGCACCGCCAGCGCATCGAACCGCTGGCGAACCAGTGTCGCCTCCCCCCAATGTGCGCGAATCGCATCCTCAGGCGTGGCCGCTGAGCCATCATGCAGCAGCATCCGCCGAAGCCGCAATCCCCACAATGGAGCCGTGCGGAACTCCGTCCCCAGTGCCGATATCATGCAGCAGGAAATCGGAGAACGGGCTGATGTGATCGAGGTCCTGTGGCAGTTGGCACCGCCAATTCTGTTGCATAGTAACGGTGCCAATCAAAGTGTATGAATCGACCGTCCACATACGTCATCTTGTAGGGCTCGGATTTATCCGGCGCGACACTTTAGTGGCGCAGTCATAGACCCTCCAACCTCACTGCCTGTAATCTCTATCCCGACTCACAAACAGCCCACGCCAGCAGGAAGAGATAGCCCCGGAAGCGCCCCCACCGAGGACCAAGCCAACAAACTATCTCTCGCGTGACCACCCATCAAAGAGTCTTCAGAAACTCAATTACCGCCTGCCGATCTGTCACCGACAGCGCATCGAACCGCTGGCGAACCACGGTCGCCTCCCCCCAATGTGCGCGAATCGCGTCCGTCGGCGTTTCCGCCGACCCATCATGCAGCAGCATCCGCCGAAGCCGCAATCCCCACAGTGGCGCCGTGCGGAACTCACCCGCCGATGCGGCACCCTGCGCCACCCCGTCGCCAGTGCCAATATCATGCAGCAGGAAATCGGAGAACGGACTGATTGACCCGGAAACAGTACCAACCGGTGCCGTTGTGATCGAGGTCCTGTGGCAGTTCGCACACCCAATACTGTTGAAGAGCGACCTGCCCTGAATCTCCGCAGCGGAACTCGTGATCCGTGCGACCGGCGCCAACAACCGCGAAAACGCCGCAAGCCGGTCAATAGCACGCAACCCGCTAGCCGGATCCGGAATCTCGTTGCGTGAATCCGATTCCGAAACCCCCAGATAGATCGACCGATTTTCCACGGTCGCATCGAGTAACGTGGCGTGCTGCGCCTTCCAGCCGAAGCGTCCGACCCGCAGCCGGCCAGTAGTTGAGTCAACCACCATAGCCGCCCGTCCGCGAATTCCAAGCGCTAAATCTTCCGGCCGATTCTGTAGAGCCAGGATCGCGTCATCCGGGATGCCTTCGATGAGACCGGCCCCGAACAACGGAGTAGAGATGCGCCGTCCAGCATTCTGCTCGAATGTGTACTCGGCACCTCCGATCGCCGAGAACTGGTGACAGCCGCTGCAAGTCAGCGAAGAGGCTCTAGCCAATCGGGGTTTTTCGCCTGCTGCGGCTGTTGCAGAAGGCACGACTTCTTTGAGGAATTCGGCACGGCCGCTTTGGAACAAATGCAATTCCTCGGCGCTGAGTCCGGGCAGCGGATCGCCCGGGTTGACTGTTGTGGATTGGGCGCATAGCGCAATCGCGGATACATATGCCGCGAGGATCACTGAGTTGATTTTCATGGAAATTTACTCTTCCGCCCCTTTTTAGGCGGGACCTTTCTGTATGGACTTGTTGTAAGTTTGGGTTCGACAAATTGCATGTGCCGTGATCAGATAAAATCTGACAAAGACACGTGCCAGAGGACATCACCCGTCTGTTGATCGAATGGCGGCAGGGCAGCCAAGCGGCCCACGACGCCCTTTTGCCTTTGGTCTATGACGAACTTCGCCGAATCGCATCCCGGCAGATGGCGCGCGAGCGCGTCGGTCACACCCTCCAGGCCACTGCCCTTGTGAACGAAGCTTGGATGCAACTCGCGGGTGCAGCGCAAGTGGAATGGCAGGATCGGGCTCATTTCCTTGCCATCGCCGCGCGGCTGATGCGGCAGATTCTGGTTCATTACGCTCGCGGACATAACGCGGAAAAGCGCGGATCCGGCGCTCCCCGGCTGGAACTCAATGAGGCCCTCGACACACCCAAATCCTCTGCGTCTCCTTACTCCGACTGCGACTTGCTCGATCTCGACCAGGCCCTCGAGAAACTCGCCGCTCAAGACGAGAGGAAGGGCCGCATCATCGAGATGAAGTACTTCGGCGGACTGACCAACGAGGAGATCGCAGATGTTCTTGGAATCTCATTGATTACCGTCCGCCGCGATGTACAGGTCGCACATGCCTTCCTGCACTGGCAGATGAGCGGATCCGCGGAATCCGGAACCGCAGGCGTCTCTTAGAAATTGCCGAGCGTAGAAGCCGGACAGCATCGCTCAGTACATTGCTGGCAGCAGGCCGGTAGGTTGGAACGCCATATATTGATTTCTCCTCGAAACGATATGGGCAGAGCTCGTTTCGAAGTGCTCATTTTTCGCACACTTTCTGGTAATCTGATCGGGAATCCATATGGACCGGTGGCAGCAGATCGAATCTCTCTTTCTCAAGGCCTCCGAACTCGCGCCCGCCGAGCGCGCCACTTTCGTTGAGCGCGAAACAGCGGGCGACACCGAATTGCAGGCAGCGGTCCAGGGCATGCTCTGCCATGCCGATGCCGGTGGCACCCGGTTCCAAAACGCTGTGGACGATGTTGCGGCTTCCGCTACGCTGGCAGCCCCGGAACCCGAACGTACTCGAATCGACCGCTACACCATCCTCAAAGAGCTTGGACGTGGCGGAATGGGTACCGTCTATCTTGCCGAACGCGCCGACCAGGAGTTCCAACAGCAGGTTGCGATCAAGGTCGTGAAGCGCGGCATGGACACCGCTCAGATCATCGAGCGCTTCCGGCATGAACGGCGTATTCTGGCATCGCTCGACCACCCCAACATCGCGCGCCTGTTCGATGGCGGAGCGACGGCCGATGGATTGCCATACCTGGTGATGGAGTACATCGAGGGTCAACCCCTCATCGACTATTGCCAGCAGCATACACTGCCCATACGCGAGCGGCTGCGCCTGTTTGAGCAGATCTGCGCGGCCGTTCAGCATGCGCACCAGAAGCTCGTGGTCCACCGTGATATCAAGCCCGCCAACATTCTGGTCACTTCAACTGGTGTCCCCAAACTTCTCGACTTCGGTATCGCCAAGCTTCTGCCGCTGGACGACTCCGATGGCTCATCCCATACTCTGACCGCCGTTGGCATGCGCCTGCTCACGCCCGCATACGCGAGTCCGGAGCAACTTCGTGGCGATCCCGTCAACGTCGCTACAGACGTCTATTCCCTTGGCGTGGTTCTTTACGAAGTGCTCACGGGTATCCGCGCGCATCAGTTCAAGAACTACACGGAAGCCGAGTTCGCACGAGTCGTTTGTGAGGTGGAAGTCACGCCACCCAGCGAGGTCGTTGAAGACCCCCGGACCCGGCGTGAACTTGCGGGCGACCTCGATAATATCGCTGGACTCGCACTACGCAAGGACCCTGAACGCCGGTATGTTTCGGTCGAGCAATTCGCCAGTGACATCCGGCGTTACCTCGATGGACTTCCAGTCCTCGCCCGTCGCGAAACGTCCTTCTATCGTTTGGGCAAGTTCGTCAAACGCAACCGTGTCCCCGTGGCCGCTGCCGTTTTGGTTCTAACTAGCCTCACGGCCGGAATCATTGGGACGACGTTGCAGGCGCGTCGTGCGGACGCCCATGCAGCCCAGGCGGAACGTCGTTTTCAGCAGGTTCGGAAACTCGCCAATACATTTGTGTTCGACATCTACGATGGCATGGAGAACATCCCCGGTACCGCGAAACTGCGGGCGAGTGTGGTGACGACGGCCCTCGAATACCTCGATAGTCTCGCACGCGAGGCAGCAGGCGAGACCGCTCTGCAGTTGGAACTGGCAGCCGCCTACAAACGAATCGGCGATGTACAAGGGAATCCTTCACGCAGCGGACTGGGCCAGGCTTCCGCCGCGCTTGTCAGCTATGAAAAGGCGAGTGCCATCCTGCATGTTCTCGCCGCCAGGGAGCATCCGGATCCCAAGGTGCTGGCTGACCTCGCCACTCTCGAACGCACGATTGGCTTTATGCACCTCAGCGCTGGCGATCCCACACGATCGATCCAACATCAGCGCAAGAGTATCGCTGCCTGGGAGCGGCGCACTCCGCAACGCGGTCAGGATCTCGAAACGGATACCGGGATCGCTCAGGCCTGGGGCATTATGGGCCAGGCGCTGGTCGCATTGGGAGAATCAGCGGATGCGGTTGGACGGCACGCCGCCGCGGTCGACCTGCTGCGAAGCTGGCTCCCGCGCAAGACTCTCCCCACCACGCAAGGCACGATTTCACTCATGCTTCACGACCTTGCCGAGGCCCGTCGCGATACCGGGGACCTTGGCGGGGCGGTTCAGACCTATCGCGAGGCCGCGCAGATCCGCAAGCAGATTCTGCAAAAAGATCCCAAGCACCTCTCCTCCCGGAGGCGCGTGCTGATTCTCAATTTCGCGCTGGCCACGGTGTTTGGCAATGCACTGACCTTTAGCGTCGGAGACCAGGCAACCGCAGAAAGCTATGCCGCCGAAGCTATGCGGGAAGCGGATGCGTTGGCGAATGAAGACAAGGGCAGCGCGCGATCCATGAAGGATCGGATGTTGGCCAACTGGATCATGGGTTGTGTCCTGCTGCCCACCCAGGCTCGTCGCGCCTTCCCTTTTCTCGAAAGTGCCCTCGAACTTGCTGCGGCAAAACACGGCGACGATGCGCTCTACGGCCAAGTCGAGGCCAACGCTCAGGAGACTCTCGCACTCGCGATTCTGAGTACCGGCGGAGATCGGCGGAGAGCCATTGACTTGCTGCGACGAGCCGCCGCCACAATGGAGCGGCTGTCGCTGGAAGCGCCCCGAATGTTCGACTACCGTTCCGATTTGATCCGAGTCTGGAACACGCTCGGCGATGCGCTGCCCGCAGCCGAGGCGCAGGAGATCTATCGAAAGGCATATCTCGCGGCCGAGGCTTTTCCGCCGCCCGGCAATCGAAACGTCTGGGAAATGCTGAGCCGCGCCGCCGTGGACTCGCGTTGGCCTCGTTGGAACGCCGAAGCTCCACCGGTTGAGCGTCGCCGCAAACTCGAACTAGCACTCGCATCCTGGCACAAGTTGGCGTCGCAAGCCCCGCGCAATCGATACATACAAGCCTCCCTCGCTGAGACACAGAAGTCGCTACTGCAGCCGTAGCATTGTCCCTTCGAGTGCAGCATTCTCGAAATTTACCTTTGGTTCAAAAGCCGGTGTTGACTGTTTGAAAATTATTTTCTCCAATAGATTCAACTAGTTCACTTACTTTGTCCGGTAAAGTATTGGAGACTGGCTGTTACCCTATAAGTAGGAAAAACAAACAGCGTTCGCGCCGGCCTGCCATGGCCACCGCGAGCGCTTTTTTTATGCACAAAGGAGTTCCCCCATGCCCCCGACTGACAAACAAATCGAAGCCAATCGCCAGAACGCCCAACTCTCCACCGGACCCCGTACCGAGGAAGGCAAACGCATCTCCTCCGCCAACGCCATCACCACCGGACTCACCTCCACCCGCATCTACGTCGCGCCCGAGGAACAGGCAGCTTTCGAATCCATGAATGACAACCTCGGCGTTGAACTCGCTCCCGTCGGCGAACTCCAACTCTCCCTCTTCGTCAGCATCGTCCACGCCAACTGGAACGTCCTCCGCTGCATCAACCTGGAAGCCGCTCTACAAAAGGAAGCCATTTCCAAAGGACTCCTCGACGCCGCGTTCGACGACGACTTCTCGCGCAAACTCGATCGCCTCTTTCGCTACCGCAGAATGCACGAGTCCACTAGACGCTCAGCCATCGCCGACCTCCGCAAACTCCAGACTGAGGAGTTTCGACGAAACGAAGCCAATCCCGAAAAGCAGGACGCAGAACCAGAAGCGCCTTCAATCCTGGTCGACACGCGCACCGCACCAAAGCCCAAGCCACGCAAACCTCAACGCTCTGCCGCATGCGCCAGCTTCGACGACGAAATCCGATCCCTGCAACTCGCCGCCCAAAGCTTCTTAAGGCCCGGCAAGGCCGCGTAATCTCTATCCGCCAAAACGAACCCATCTGTAGCCGGGAAGCGCCCTCGACGACGCCAGCCCGTCGCATTGTTCTTTGACATCTTGAATGTGGTCACTGGGATACACTGAACGCTGGTCGAACGGCCAATAGCTTGGAATAGGATTGGGGTTCATGAGAGCTTTCACACTGGCATTGTTGGTAATGGGTCCGATTTTCGCGCAAACTGTCGCCCCTACCGTGATCACGACAGCCGCGGGCAATGGGGCGCACGGATACGACGGAAATACGGGCCAGCCCGCTGGTGGACCCATCCGTTTCGCTGGCATCACTTCGATCGCTCGCGATAGTTTTGGGAACTGGTTTCTAGCCGATTATGGCAATCATAGAATCCGTCGACTAACACCGGACTTTGCCGTAGCAACGACCGTTGCAGGCACCGGCGGAGCATCGCTCACTCCAAATACAGGCAAAGCTACAGATTCTTCAACCGAGCTTCCCTTGGCGATTGCATTGGCCGGCGACAAACTACTGTACGTGCAAACAGACAGCGCGATCGCGAGTATTGACCTGGATAAAGAGGAATACAACCTCAGGATCGGAAATGGCACCAGGTTGACCGATGGCCCCGCTCTCGACGCTTTCGGTGCATTCGGAACCTCGCTCGCTGCCCATCCAGATGGCCGGGTGTTTTTCGCAACGCCATTCATTACGACCATCAACACGGGCCGTGTGCGTGTTTTTGAACCCGCTACGAACACCGTGAGGAATCTCACTCCGAATGGTGTCAACGGATTATTCAAAGGCGGACTTCACGTCGTATTGAACCGCAATCTGGAACTTTACGCCGTCGACGGAGATGCGTTCAACGTTTTCCGTATCAATTTGACGACTGGTGCCGCTACGCCGGTGTTGAGTTTTCGAAATCCCAATATCAAGCGCGTTTCGAATGTTGCGGAAGGGCCGGGATCGACTCTCTTTATCGCGGACGCCGAATCTCACAAGGTCTTCCGGCTGAACCTTGAAGCTGCTGGAGCCGCTGCGGTGCAGACTATCGCGGGCAATGGAACGCGCGGCATCGAAGGCGTCGACGGACCGGCTATCGATGCGCAACTTGCCGGGCCGCATGGACTGTACTGGGATCAACCATCAAGCCGCCTTTATATTGGCGAAGAGCAGAGTTCGCGATTGCTTTTCGTAGATGCAGATGGCGTCCTAAAGCTGGCGGTGGGCGCGGCAATCCCGGGATTCAGCGGCGACGACAAGCCGGCGCCTCTCCATGCGCTTCAGTCTCGATTGGGCCAAGTGATGGGACTGACGGCGGATGATATCGGCAATCTGTACACTTGTGAGTTCGGAACCAACCGGATTCGAAAGGTGAACCCCGCGACTGGGACCCTTTCGCTAGTTGCGGGACACGCCTTATTTAACGGGCTGTCCACCGACTTGGCTGTCGAATCGTACATTGGCGCCTGTCGGGGACATGCATACGACTCCGCGGCGAAAGCCCTCTACTTCCTCGAGTACACGAACCTGCTCAAGCGTATCGACACGATTTCCGGAACGATTTCGACTGTCTCGACCACCACCTTTAACACGGGCATTCAAAGCCTCGCGATTGTTCGGGGGAACATCGTAGTCGCCGAAACAGGAGCTCATCGTCTGCGCATGGTGACGCCTCAGGGCGTGGTCACAACAATTGCTGGGACCGGCGTCTCGGCCGGCGGCAATCCGCAGGCGGACACTCCTGCAGCAGAGTCCGTAATCAGCGGTCCAATCGCATTAGCCGCCGGGACGGACGGAACGATCTATTTCACGACGAACCAGGGCATCATTCGCTCCCTTGGGGCGGATGGCATCGTCCGCCATATCGCTGGCAGCACCACTCTTGTGAACGCGGGCGATGGTGGTCCCGCGAAGCAGGCAACATTCGCGCGGATCGAACGGCTGTCAGTGGACGCTCGCAAGAGAATTTACATTGGAATCGGCAACATGATCCGAGTAATCGATGAACAGGGAAACGTCAACCGTTTCGCTGGTGGCACGGCGGCCGGGTTTGCCGGTGACGGCGGAAATCCTCTTGGTGCCCTTTTCCGTACGATCGGAGGAATGACCGTAGATGCTTCCGGAACACTATTTGTGGGCGATGTGGTCAACAACAGGATTCGACGCATCGGAGCATCTACCGCAGCCTCGATGTTCAGTATCACCTCGGGTAACGGACAGAGACTGGACTTGGGTGCGCAGAGCCGTCCACTCACCGTGGAGGTGCGGAACGCGAACGGCCAGCCGGTCTCGGGCGCAGTAATAACCTATCGCGTCGAAAATGGTGAGCTCAGTGCAAACAGCGCCACCACCGGCGTCAACGGTACCGCGTCGGTTTTGGTGAAGGCGGGTCCCGAGGTTGGTCCCGTGCGCGTAGTGGCGACGCAAAATGGCCTGGGTCAATTGATATTTGATCTGACTGCGATTGCCGCCCTCTCGATCACGGAAGTAGTGAATAGCGAGGGCTCGGACGTATCACTCGCTCCCGGCTCGCGTGCTCGCATCAAGATTGAGAATACTCGGGGAGGGGACGGGGCACTTAGCATTTCAATCGGGGCGATTGCCGCCGAGATCCTCGAAGGCAGCGCGGCAGGAGGATCGGTGTTGGTAGCGATCCCCGACACGCTGGATGCGGGAGGAGTCGACGTGATTGCGATCGAAGCGGATCGCGCACCGTCGTCGCCGCTACCAATCACACTCGAAGCGACCGCTCCGAGGGTACTCGGCTGCGCGACCGCCGAGGATGTATTGACCTGCCGAGTCACCGGATACGGCCGAACCGTGGACAGCATCCCCGCCGCGCAGGCATCGGCCACGATCGACGGTGTGGCGTCGGACGCGCTGAGTTTTCAAGTAAAGTCCCCGGGAGTCGCGGAGTTGCAGATCAGAATCCCCGCAGACTTCCTAGCAGCAGGAGTCGTCGAACGAACCCTGATCGTACGAGTCGGAAACAGCGCAACCGAGCTCCGTGTGAACGTTGGTCAATAACCATCGACTGCCAACCGCCTGAGAGATTTTCGAAAATCCCTACTAACTTTGTGCCGGATGCCTCGTCTTCATCCTAGATAATGCGGCATTATGCAAGATCGTGAACTGCCCTCTCTAACGCACCTGCAGTTCCTCGTACTCGGCGTTCTGCTCACCGGCGAACAGTCCGGCCGCGCAATCCGCCGTGCCATCGAGGAGTACGGCATCTGCCGGAGTGCTCCTGCTTTCTATCAGATGATGGCTCGCCTCGAACGCGACGGAATCGTCGAAGGCTGGTACGAACAGGTGAAAGTAGGTGACCAGGCGGTGACCGAACGTCGCTATCGGGCGACGCCGGCCGCATCCAAAATGTGGACCCAGGCGCGTGCGTTCTATGAGGCGGTCAGCCTGAGTGTGACAAAACGGCGGTGGTCCAATGCCTGATCGCAAGTTCGAAACTCTGCTCGGTCGCTTGTTACCGGCGGACGTACGGCGCGATCTGTTCGATCCTGCTCGACATGACTTGGAAGCCGACCGCATTGCTTCAGGCAGGCATCGAAACTCATTCTGGTATCACCTGCAACTCGTGCGCCTACTAATCGAGTGCTGGCGCGTACATTCGATTCCCGAATTTCATTCCGCCCCTCCCGCCGAAAGGACCACTGTGTTTCTGAATGATCTCCGTTATGCTTTTCGTTCGTGGTTGCGAGCCCCGGGTTTTGCCTTGGCCGCGATCCTCACTCTTGTTCTCGGCGTCGGCGCAAGCGTTGCAGTCTTCTCGCTCGTGGAAGCTGTACTGATCCGCCCGCTTCCGTATCCGGGCGCAGATCAATTGGCGATCCTGCGGCATCGCGATCAACGAACCGGAATCACCAAAGAGTTTATTGCCATCGGTGACTACGTCGACCTCGCCCAACGAGAGAACTCGCTCGAAGCGATTGCCGGATATGGCGGGACTTTCCGGTCCATTGTGGATCAGGGGGAAACCGTGCGCGTCCAAGCCTTGATGGCTACGCCTGGTCTGCTGGAGCTTCTGCGAATCGCGCCCGCGATGGGGCGGACGATTCAACCGGATGATGCTCGTCCCAAGTCCGCGCCCGTGGTGCTGGTGAGTGACAACTTTTGGCGTACTCGCCTCGGCGCCGACGAAAAGGTGATTGGCCGATCGATTCGAATAGAGCAAGGCGAGGCGCAAATCGTAGGCGTGCTCCCACCGGGTTTTGCGTTTCCTCCTGACCGGCGGCCGGATCTTCTCCTGCCGATGGGTGTACCCGCCCAAGCCCCGTCAGACCGCAAATCAAACTGGGTCTTTGCAATCGGACGTCTCAAGCCGGGCATCGAGATTGAGCAGGCTGGCGCAAGCCTGGCGCGGCTTTCGGGCCGGCTCGAACAGGAGTTTCCCACAAGCAACCGGGGCTCGGAATACTATCTGGTCTCGCTGCGCGACCAACTGGCTGGAGGCGCCAAGACTGCGCTCCTCATCGGACTCGCGGCTGTTGGTCTGGTGCTGTTGATCGCTTGCGCGAATGTCGCGAACCTGCTGCTCGCGCGTTCACTTGCCCGGCGGCGCGAGATGGCAGTTCGTCTCGCGTTAGGTGCGGGCCATGGGCGGCTGACCGCGCAATTGCTGACTGAAAGCCTTGCTCTCGCGATGGTGGCGGGAGTGCTTGGAACGCTATTGGCGCACTGGGCAGTGCGTGCTTCGACTAGCGTGCTGCCCCCGTCGTTGCGTGTCGTTGGACTCGAAGGCGCGCAGATCAACGGAGCCGTCCTGTCGTTTGCCGTGGTCGTCAGCGCAGTTACATCGCTCCTGTGCGGTTGGCTATCGGCTCTTTCGGCTCGGTCTGCCTCGGCGTCGGGAGCCTTGGTTGCGGCAACGCGAGTCACCGCCAGCCAATCGATGAGGCGTTCTCTATCTGTTCTGGTGGTCGCTGAGGTTGTGGTGACGACCATTCTGTTGATCGGGGCTGGGTTGCTGGTGCGCACCTTCCAATCGCTCGCGAACGTCGATCCCGGCTTCCGCGGGGATCACGTCCTGACGCTGTCGGTCCAGTTTCCCGCGAGTCGGTATGCGAGCCTTTCCGCACGACAAGCCCTCTTTCCGAGGGTTATGGCCGAAGCACTCGGCGTTCCCGGGATAACGGAAATCGGAGCCGGCGTCGTCGTGCCGTTGACCGGAAACAATTGGACGGTAGGATTCGAACGCATCGAAAAGCCGGTTGCCGAGCGGGAGCGTCCACCGGAAGTCGGATGGCAAACTGCCTCCGGCGGGTACTTCCGTGCGCTTGGGATTCCGCTTCGATCGGGACGCCTATTCGATGAGCGGGACCTCACCGGACCACCTGTAGTCATCGTCAGTGAAGCTATCGAGCGGCAGTTCTATCCCAACGAACGCGCTGTGGGACACGTCCTGAAGATGGGCGATCGGAAAGCTGAGATTGTCGGTGTCGTTGGAGACATCCGGCGAGCCGACCTTCGCGATCAGCCGCGGCCGGACATGTATTTTCCACTGGAAGGCAATCCGTCAACACAGTTGACGCTTTTTGTGAAGACGCAATCGGAGCCCCTCGCCATCACGAATTCCCTGGTCGCGCGACTGCGGACGTTCGAACCCGCAACCGTGATCACCGGACGGCGCTCGATGGATGAGATCGCCTCCGACTCGATACGCACGACCCGCCTGTCCCTCTGGCTCTTAGGCGTATTCGCGCTGATCGCCTTGACGCTGTCCTGTGTCGGCATTTACGGCGTGATGTCGTATCTTGTCGGGCAGCGGACCAAGGAAATCGGCACACGTGTGGCGATGGGCGCTTCTACCGGGGACATCGTTTGGCTGGTGATGCGGCATGGGACGCTCATTGCGGGGTTGGGAGTCATCATCGGAGCAGTGGCCGGCTTGGCTGCCAGCCGCGCGCTGGGTTCAATCCTGTACGGAGTGTCGCCCACCGATCCGCTTACGGTGGCCGGCTCCGCGCTGGTCTTGTTAGCAACCGCCACACTAGCCTGCTACCTGCCCGCCCGCCGTGCGGCTGGTCTGGACCCCGTGAGAAGCCTGTCGGAAGGCTAGTGCGCCAAGCAGGCGCGGCCGCTTTCGGCCATTGCCCAGCCGATCGCGTTGTCGAGGAACTGGATGATCAGGGGTTCGGAGTACATCATCCCGCCGTGTCCGAGGGCGGAATAGAGAGCTCGCCCTTTGCCTACGCAGTGCCACCAGATGAGAGGATGGTCGGCTCCCATGGTTGCGGTCCCGGGGGTGTAGGTCTTTTCGTCTACGCTCGCGAGGATATGAAACCCGGGCTTGGGTCGAGGATTGTCGACAAAGGCGTACCACTCTTCCGCGCGGCGCCAGACAATCGGAAGGCCCTTCATAATGCGGCTTTTCGAGTCTTCCACCTTAATTTCGCCTGGCATGATTTGCGAATGGTGGGTGAACTGAGCGCCTATCACATTTTCGATGTACCACTTCCATGCGGAAGCCGTTCTCGGCGCAGCGAAGCTCGCCGGATCACCGCCCGCGCCGTGCAGGGCAATCGAAGAGCCACCGGCTTCGATCCAGTCCTTGAAGGCGCTTCGTTGTTCTTCACTCAGAATGTCGCCGCTGTTGTTGTTCCAGATCACGACCTTGAACTTGGAGAGCTGCGCCGCATTCATGACAGCGCCGTTTTCGGTGACAAAGTACGGTAATCCCCGCTGCTTCGCCAGTACCGAAAGGGCGACATCCGAAGCTTGGATTGCCGCTTCTTCGCGGAATCCGGAGGTCTTGGAGATGATCAGCAGGCCGCCCGGTTTAAAGTCCGAAGGCAATTCCGGAGGAGTTTTGTCGAGCTGAGGATTCTGGACGAAGCCCGCAGCCATTCCGCCCAATGGTCCACGGCCCATTCGACCGCCGCCCGGACCTTTTCCGTCAGCTCGCGGCGGCCGCGCCGGGGACTCTTGCGGTGATGCGGATGGCGGTTGCTGCGCGACGCCCAATCCAGAAGCAACTAAGATGCTGATTGCAGTGAGCAGTGTCTTCAAACTTGTTCTCCAACGCAGGCATCTTATCACTCGCCTGCGTCAGAACAAGCCCAGGAATCACTTCTTACTGGCAACCTTCAATATTGCTTCCGCCAGCACCTTCTGCCCTGCCAGAGTTGGATGGGTATCGCAGCCGCCAGTCGGCAGGGGCACGAGCAGACCTGCTGCGCACGGATCTCCGTGGTAGGGGATTGAAGCTTCCATAAACGCACTGAACCCATCCGCGACCTTTGCCCCAAAGGTCGTGGCGATTCCGAAGGCGATGCCGTTCAGTCCGAGAAATACGGTCGTTTCCGGATTGGCCGGATTGCTGTAATCGAACGCATAGTAGGTCAGCAGGACGATCGGTCCGCGATAGCCTGCTTCCCCGCGCAGCCGCGAGAAGATCGAAAAGAGATTGCTGCCGTAAGCGGCGTAGACTCCCGGTAATCCCGCTAATGCGCAGGCGAGATCCGTTCCGCACTTTTGTTGCAGAAGCCCCAGATCGTTGCCACCTATGTTGATCGTGACCAGTTTGGTGTTGGGGTTGTTGCGGAGGTACGCGATCGCATACTCCATTTGCGTCCCAGTGTAGGGAACAAACATCGGTCTGCCGGCTTGCTTCCACTGCTTGCAGCCGAGATCCGGCGCGCCCGCCACCTGGAAGCTGCCACTCGACTCTCCGACGCAGGATGCGTTGGCCACCTTCAGGTGCATTCCGTCGGAAACAAGTTCGGCATAGCCGTGATAGTTATCAAGGTCAACTGCGAGCGTAGGATTGAAGCCAAACGCAATCGAATCCCCAAGTGCCAGATAGCGGGTATTTTTAAATGCGTTACCTGGATTGTCAGCCCTGGCCGAAATCAAGCCAGTCAGCATAAGAGTCAATAAGAAGAAGAAACGACCAGTGGGTTTCAAGCGAGCTTCCTTCCATTTCTGCGCGTATGAACGTAGAGCAACCGGGACAATAGATAGAGTCCCAATTCGTATTTATGTTTCATCAGGTTGATGAACTGGTCCACAGACGTCAAAATGCCCGCAGCCTTCGAGGGGTTTTGAAGACTGCGGGCACCATCATGACGCCAATAGGGGCATGACGGTTGGTTGCACCGTGAGCGCGAGAAGCGCTATCCAAGCTAGAGCCGGAGGACCGTAGCCTGACACAGCGCAACCCAAGGAACCTATTTCCTGGCAGGCGGAATGTTCTCAACCTTTCCCGCCGACGCCTGTCCGATAGATTATCGAGGGGTCAGTTTTGTTTCACACGGAAAAACCGTAACGTTTCGGTTTGTCGCGGACCTACTCAGGTATGGATGACAAAAGCAAAACCGGGCAACAGGATCGCATGCGCGTCAACGTCGACGAAGCCTACGAACTCAGATATTGGACAGAACGCTTTGGCGTGTCAGCAGAAGCGTTGAAGGCTGCCGTCGCCAAAGTCGGTCCGATGGTGAGCGATGTTGAGCGGGAATTGAAATCGAGCCGTTAAGCGTGAACAAGGGCTCAAGCCGAAACCGCTTCGACGAGCGTAGCGGCCAGGTAAGGTTCGACACTCTCGATCGCGCGACGGACATACTCTGATTTTTGGCCGACCGGTGCCACGTATTCGATGGCAGCTACTGCGTCTTCTCGTGACGCGCCGCGCATCAGAATCCATGCCGCCAAATATTGGGACGCGAGGCATCCGCCCGCGGTCGCGACATTGCCTTGCGCATAAAAAGGTTGATCGAGCACACGGACGCCCGCTTCGATTACCCAAGGCTTCGTCATCAGATCGGTGCAGGCAGGGCAGTCTCCGAGCAGTCCCATCATAGAGAGCAGCAGGGTGCCGGAGCATTGTGCACCAATCAACTGCTTGCTTGGGTCGAGTTTGATCCTGCTCAATAGCTCACAATCCCTGGCGATCTCTCTCGTTTTGATGCCACTACCTATAATCACGGCATCCGCCTGAGCGGCAAATTCCAAATCGCGCTCAGCGTGGAGTGTGACACCATTCATCGATGTGACGGTAGAGGTTGGGCACGTGATGTATGCTTTCCATCCCTTTGGCTTCATCCGGTTCAGGATGCCAGCCGCAATGAATGAATCCAACTCGTTGAACCCGTCGAAGGTCAAAACAGCAATCTGCATGGTTTCCTCTTTTTCAGTTTAGCGGTGCATGGGCGGCTGAGGCACCGTAACCTTACTTCGATAGGAAAGCCCAGTGGACATCACGAATCACGACGGACTTCGCGAGCAACTTTCCGTCCACAATCGCGTTGTCTGAAAGCGTTGCCTGATAGAGCCGATCGCTGATGCGGTAATAAATGGACTTGCCATCGATCAAGACGACCTCGCTGTCTGCCTGGTTTGTTTTGATCGTTCGTGTGGTCCTGGTCTCGGAATCGAAGACATGAAGGGCGCCACCATAGACCATGATGCTGGTTCTGAAGAAGTACTCTGCGCGACCGCCATGCCATTCTTGCGCCCCAGGGCTGACCTCCCGTTGCGCGGCTGGAAGTGTCGAGGAGGACTCCTTTCGCACGTGACCATCGGTGATGACGAGGAATTTCCCGAATGCCCTAAGTCCTGCGTAGTTGGCCGTAGGTATCTCCGCCAATGTGCCGGATGGCTTGTGCAGGATCAGAATGCGGGACGGCTCGTTCGGATAGGCAATCTTGTAGGCCAGGACGGCTGAAGTGTTGGCGAGCAACGCGCCGTTAGGCGGATTCTGCCGGGCCTTCAGAAAACGCGCTGGAATCGAATACCCGAGGAATACCGTCGTACCGTTAAATGATCTCTGGATTCTACCCTGGGCGTCAATTCCGGTTGGCACCATCTCATTGGCTGCCAGTTGGTCCACGCCGGCTTTGCCCTCATCTACGGGTAATGCGTATTCCGCCGGCGACAGGATTCGGAGACTTTCGAGACAACTCAATGAAGGGGTCAAGTCCACTCCCCTGATAATTCCCTCTCCGTACGGATAAACATTGAATCGTAGTGGGCTGACGCTGGCCCATTCGTAGGTTCCTTTTGGGATTGCGCAGGATTTGATGATCGAGTGGGTATCAAAGTCGAGCACTGCGAGCCTGACTTTTGGAAACTTAGTCATCAGCAGTGCCTTCCGTTCTTCTTGCACCATATTGAGGCGATGAAGCCCCTCATCATCGGCGGCTAATTCCACAAGGTTGGTCAGATGCCCGTCTGTCTCGACACGCCACAGTTCCGCGCGAACATAGTCTCCTCCTTTGGGAGTCGGCGCACCCGTAATCAGATAGAGCCCGTCGGCGTGCGTCTGAAGGCACGCCATCGCACAAAGACAAATCAGTCTCTTCATTCGGCCACCTTTCCCAGTGTCCTGCATGCTCCAGTTGAAGGATAACCATTGACACCGGAGAATCAATACTGTTTAATAATGAACGTCTATGTCAGACCTGCGTGCGCGAGCTCTCGACGACTTTCGCCGGCGTTGTAAAGAACGAGGTCTTGCCTTCACCTTTCAGCGTCAAGTCATCTACGAGGCCGTTGTTGATTCGCACGGACATCCGACTCCGGAATTGATCTACGAGCAGGTCAGGCAGCGGATCCCATCGATTTCGTTGGGTACGATTTACAAAAACGTGAAAACGTTCCTCGATTCCGGTGTGCTCAAGGAAGTCACACTCCACCACGGGTCGCTGCGTCTCGAATCGAACATGACCCCACATCATCACCTTGTGTGTTCTTCGTGCAAGTCGATTTTCGACATCGAAGAATCGGCAGTGGAGCCGGTTCAGTTGCCGAAGACTAAGTTGCCCGTGGGCTTCTCGATCAAGCAGTGCCGCGTGGAGTTCGTAGGACTATGCAAGAGCTGCCAGACGGCTAATCGGAAAACGCAATAGATTTCATAGCGAAGTTCTTGACTCATCGAAAAGAAAGATCACTCATATGTCAACCGAATCCAAGTGCCCGGTAGCGCACGGCACCCACCGCCACACCTCGGCTGGAGGTCCGTCGAACGCGAACTGGTGGCCGAACCAGCTCAATCTGAAGATCCTGCATCAGCACTCCCCGCTGTGCAGTCCAATGGACAAGGAATTTAACTACGCTGAGGAGTTCAAGAGCCTCGATCTCGACGCCTTGATCAAGGACCTCCATGCCCTGATGACGCAATCGCAAGACTGGTGGCCGGCGGATTACGGTCACTATGGACCGCTGTTCATCCGCATGGCGTGGCATAGCGCAGGTACGTACCGAATCTCCGATGGACGCGGCGGAGCGGGCTCCGGAGCGCAGCGATTTGCGCCTCTGAATAGCTGGCCGGACAACGTGAGTCTCGACAAGGCGCGCCGGTTGCTTTGGCCGATCAAGCAAAAGTACGGGCGGAAGATATCGTGGGCGGATCTGATGGTCCTCACTGGTAATGTCGCTCTCGAATCGATGGGATTCAAGACCTTTGGTTTCGGCGGTGGCCGCGAGGACGTGTGGCAGCCGGAAGAGGATATCTATTGGGGTCCCGAAGCCAAATGGCTTGGAGACGAACGGTACAGCGGTGACCGTGATCTGGCGAATCCCCTCGCAGCGGTTCAGATGGGACTGATCTATGTGAATCCGGAAGGTCCGAACGGCAAGCCGGATCCACTCGCCGCAGCCAGGGATATCCGCGAAACGTTCGCCCGCATGGCGATGAATGACGAAGAGACGGTGGCCCTCATCGCCGGCGGACACACATTCGGCAAAGCCCATGGCGCTGCCGATCCGAATCAATACTGCACGGCTGAACCTGAAGGTGCCGGCATCGAAGAACAGGGCTTTGGCTGGACGAACTCATTTGGCACTGGCGCCGGACCACATGCGATCACTAGTGGCTTGGAAGGCGCCTGGACCACCAATCCGGTGAAGTGGGACAACAACTACTTCGATAATCTGCTGGGCTACGACTGGGAACTGACGAAGAGTCCGGCGGGGGCCAATCAATGGACTCCCAAGGAATCCTCGGCGGCTGGAACCGTACCGGATGCCCACGATCCCTCGAAGCGGCATGCGCCTATGATGTTCACGACGGACCTGGCATTGAAGCTGGATCCAAACTATGCGCCGATTTCGAAGCGATTCCACGAGAATCCTCAGGAATTTGCCCAAGCGTTCGCGAAGGCGTGGTACAAGCTGACGCACCGTGACATGGGTCCCATGTCGCGCTATCTCGGCTCACTCGTCCCGGCCGAACCGCTGCTGTGGCAGGATCCTGTTCCGGCCGCGGATCATGCATTGATCGGCGAGCAGGACATCGCGGTCCTGAAAGACAAGATCCTGGCGAGCGGGCTGGCCACTTCGCAGTTGGTGACAACGGCTTGGGCCTCGGCGTCAACATTCCGTGGCAGCGACAAGCGCGGAGGCGCCAATGGAGCGCGGATTCGACTGGCTCCGCAAAAGGATTGGGAAGTCAATCAGCCCGCTGAACTGGCGAAGGTCCTGGCGACGCTGGAGGCGATCCAGAAGGACTTCAACGCCGGCGGAAAGAAAGTATCAATGGCTGACCTGATCGTCCTGGGCGGTTGCGCTGCCGTTGAAGCCGCCGCGAAGAAGGCCGGTCACGACATCAAGGTGCCGTTCTCTCCGGGCCGTACTGACGCTTCGCAGGATCAGACCGATGCTCATTCCTTCGCTGTACTGGAGCCGACCGCAGATGGCTTCCGCAACTATCTCCGCAAGGGAGACGAAGGAGCGGCCGCGGAGTTGCTAGTGGATCGGGCGAACCTGTTGAAGTTGACAGCGCCTGAGATGACTGTGCTGCTTGGCGGTATGCGCGCTTTGGACGCAAACGTCGGGCATGCCCAGCACGGCGTGTTCACTAAACGGCCAGGGACGTTGACGAACGACTTCTTCGTCAACCTGCTTGACATGAACACAAAGTGGAAGAAGTCCGCCACTTTCGAAGGTGTGTTGGAAGGGCATGATCGCGCGACTGGCGAACTCAAGTGGACGGGCACTGTGGTGGATCTCGTCTTCGGTTCCAACTCCCAGCTACGAGCCATCGCGGAAGCCTACGCATGCAGTGATGCCCAAGAGACGTTTGTGCGCGACTTCGTGGCCGTGTGGAACAAGGTCATGAACCTCGACCGCTACGACCTCGCCTGAGGGCTTAGATAAAACCCAAAATCGGCCGGCATTCGGCTCCACTTTAGAAAGGGGAGTTCGGGATGCCGGCCGTTTTGTCTGTATCGGCTCGAGTGGTCATCGAAAAAGTTGCAACTCGAGACCTAACCGTCGGAGACTGGCATAGTCTAACTATGGCAAGCAGCCATATTATGACTTCACATCGCGACGAGATTCCGCCCGGTACGCTGTACATGCTCATTCTTCGATCCCTGGCCCGACAGGGGACGATGCATGGCTATGAGATCGCCAACTACATCCAGCAAACCTCAGAAGACGTGCTGCAGGTGGAAGAAGGATCTTTGTATCCCGCCCTGCAGCGGATGTTGATCAAGGGTTGGGTGACTGCCGCGTGGGGAGTCACGGCTGGAAATCGCCGAGCCCGCTATTACGAACTCACTGCGGCCGGGCGCAAGCAACTCGAAAGCGAACTCAATCAATACAAACGTGTCGGAATCGCGATCGCACGTGTTCTGGGAATGGCTTAACGAGGAGCAATCGACATGAACTGGTTGAAAGAGCTATTCCAACGTCTCACGTTTTTTCGCAACAGGCGGCAGTTCGATGACGATCTGAAAGAGGAGATGCGTCTCCACATGGATCTGCGCCGCGACGAGTATCTGGGTAACGGATTGTCAGCCGAGGATGCCAGCGCGGCTTCGCGAAGCAAGTTTGGAAACGCAACGTATCTGCAGGAAGAAAGCCGCACGCAGTGGAGTTGGATCTGGCTGGAACAAACTTTGCAGGATCTCCGCTATGCGGGTCAGAGCATGCTGCGGGCGCCTGGATTCAATCTGATCGCGATCACCGTCCTTGCTCTCGGTATCGGAGCCAACTCTGCAATCTTCAGCGTCGTCAATGCCGTGCTCTTGCGTCCTCTGGCCTACCAGGATGCCGACCGGCTTGTGACGCTCCTGCATCGCGGTACGAATCCGGTGGCAGGTGGGAATTATCTGGACTGGAAAGCGCAGAGTCAGTCCTTTGAAGCAGTCGCGGCCGCGGAGTATTGGACATCGAATTTGACAGGAACCGACAGTCCAGAGAAGCTCTACGGCCTGAAGATCACTCAAAACCTTCTTCCGATGCTGGGTGTGCCGCCTTTGTACGGCCGGACCTTCTCACAAGGAGAAGACAGTGCCGGTGCAGACCAGGTGGTGGTGCTCAGCCACAAATTATGGCAACGCCGATTTGCTGGGGATCTAAAGCTCATTGGTCAGTCGATCCAACTGAATGGCGTGCCGCATACGGTGGTCGGGATCATGCCACCCGACTTCCAGTTCGCTCCTTTCTGGGCGACTCGCACGGAATTGTGGGTACCTCTTCCGCTTGCCGAACGTGCGGGCGTGCGGGGCGGCAACAGTCTCCGCATCTTCGCGCGGCTCAAGGCAGGTGTCAGTCTGGAGCGAGCCCGAGCCGAAATGGCGACTATCACGGCGCGCTTGGAACAACAGTTTCCGGGAACGAATCGCGACCTGGCCGTGACGCCGCTGAAAGACAATGTCATCGGGAAAGTCGAGACTCCGCTGATGGTGCTGATGGGCGCTGTCGGACTGGTCCTATTGATCGCCTGCGCTAACGTCGCGCACATGCTGTTGGCCCGCGCCGCAGCCAGACAGAAAGAGATCGCAGTACGTTCCGCGCTTGGTGCGGGAGGGTGGCGGCTAATCCGTCAATTCCTCGCTGAGGGTATGTTGCTGTCTGCGTGCGGAGCCATTGCGGGGATCGCTGTTTCGATCGTCGCCGTGCGTGGACTAGTGGCGATAGCGCCTGCATCGATCCCACGGCTGAACACAGTAACCATCGATCCAAACGTGGTTCTGTTCTGCCTGTTGATCACGTTCCTGACGGGGGTCGCGTTCAGCCTCGCCCCAGCGATGCACGCCAAAACGTTGGAATTGTCGGCGGCTTTGAAAGAGACGTCGCGTGGTTCGGGCGGCAGCGTCCGTCTGGGAAAGATGCGCGATTTGCTGACGACGTCCGAGATTGCATTGGCGTTTATGCTGCTGGTGGGCGCGGGGCTGCTGGTGCGCAGCTTTACTCTACTGCGCAATTCGGATCCCGGCTTTGATCCGTCCGGTGTGGCTTCGATGATCGTGTCCGTGGAGGGCACGCAGCATGCCGGCGAAGGACGCCGCGAGATGTTTTACCGGCGTGTCCTGGAGCAAGTGCAGAAAGTTCCTGGCGTCCAATCGGTGAGCGCCATTAATCACCTTCCGTTGGCCGGAGATACTTTCCAGCACAGTGGGATCCGAAGCTTGGAATTCACGTGACTTGAAGTCGCG
>JADMIO013019903.1_pt1 | contig 107770 bp, 91 predicted proteins | sample 8958161 | NCBI WGS metagenome assembly JADMIO01 (sample SAMN16585339, study PRJNA669376) | soil metagenome | isolation source: Crop rotation soil | place: USA: Cullars Rotation, Alabama | collected 2011
CTGGGACCACGGTCCCACTCGTATCGTCGGTCTGATTATTAGTCTGGGACCACGGTCCCACTCGTATCGTCGGTCTGATTATTAGTCTGGGACCACGGTCCCACTCGTATCGTCGGTCTGATTATTAGTCTGGGACCACGATCCCACTCGTGTTGTCGGTCTGATTATCGGTCTGGGACCACGGTCCCACTTGTATTGTCGATCAGACTATCAGCGTGAGACTACGATTCCATCAATGCCTGTCAAGGGCAAGTATTGACATTCGTCGTAACCTGTAGAACGGAGTAACCTCGGTGTGCGGTTGTATGCCTGCTGTGGATTGCTGCTGTGTCCTGCTTATCCACAACATTTTGCGCACGGTTATGTGGACAAAATACCTGGTTACCCAGGCCGTGCCGGCACGTTAACCGGGCTGCATCCGATGCAAGTGTGTCGCTGTCGACGAGCTCGCGAGCTCGGACATGAGGTTGCCCCGTATTCAGTGTCGCTGATTTGTATTGTCTGAAGTTGCTTTTACGTTAAGTTGATGCAGATCAATTAATACGATACCTGCGTCATAATTGATTATTTGACGTGGTTTGATGGCCTCCACGCACGTTGTGATATGTAGATGATAATCATTATCACTTTACGGGTCCTTTCCGGTGATCCGACAGGTTACGGGGCGGCGACCTCGCGGGTTTTCGCTATTTATGAAAATTTTCCGGTTTAAGGCGTTTCCGTTCTTCTTCGTCATAACTTAATGTTTTTATTTAAAATACCCTCTGAAAAGAAAGGAAACGACAGGTGCTGAAAGCGAGCTTTTTGGCCTCTGTCGTTTCCTTTCTCTGTTTTTGTCCGTGGAATGAACAATGGAAGTCCGAGCTCATCGCTAATAACTTCGTATAGCATACATTATACGAAGTTATATTCGATGCGGCCGATCTAGCAGAAAGTCAAAAGCCTCCGACCGGAGGCTTTTAACTTCTGTCACCTAGGTTACGCCCCGCCCTGCCACTCATCGCAGTACTGTTGTAATTCATTAAGCATTCTGCCGACATGGAAGCCATCACAAACGGCATGATGAACCTGAATCGCCAGCGGCATCAGCACCTTGTCGCCTTGCGTATAATATTTGCCCATGGTGAAAACGGGGGCGAAGAAGTTGTCCATATTGGCCACGTTTAAATCAAAACTGGTGAAACTCACCCAGGGATTGGCTGAGACGAAAAACATATTCTCAATAAACCCTTTAGGGAAATAGGCCAGGTTTTCACCGTAACACGCCACATCTTGCGAATATATGTGTAGAAACTGCCGGAAATCGTCGTGGTATTCACTCCAGAGCGATGAAAACGTTTCAGTTTGCTCATGGAAAACGGTGTAACAAGGGTGAACACTATCCCATATCACCAGCTCACCGTCTTTCATTGCCATACGAAATTCCGGATGAGCATTCATCAGGCGGGCAAGAATGTGAATAAAGGCCGGATAAAACTTGTGCTTATTTTTCTTTACGGTCTTTAAAAAGGCCGTAATATCCAGCTGAACGGTCTGGTTATAGGTACATTGAGCAACTGACTGAAATGCCTCAAAATGTTCTTTACGATGCCATTGGGATATATCAACGGTGGTATATCCAGTGATTTTTTTCTCCATTTTAGCTTCCTTAGCTCCTGAAAATCTCGATAACTCAAAAAATACGCCCGGTAGTGATCTTATTTCATTATGGTGAAAGTTGGAACCTCTTACGTGCCGATCAGATTAAAACGAAAGGCCCAGTCTTTCGACTGAGCCTTTCGTTTTATTTGACCATGTTGGTATGATTTAAATTAATACGACTCACTATAGGGTCAGTGCGGCCGCGACTTCAAGTCACGTGAATTCCAAGCTTCGGATCCCACTGTGCTGGAAAGCGAGTCGATCGTTCCTTCAGGAATGGCGCCGCAGTTCACCGCAATAAATGGATTGTGTTTGCGGGCACTCAATGCATGAATGATCTGCGAAAAAACTTCTTTACCCACACCACTCTCACCATTGATGAGAACACTCAGGTCGGTATTGGCAACCTGCACTGCTACATGCAAAGCATGGTTAAGCCCGGGCGAATTGCCGATGATGCCAAAACGGTTTTTTATACTTTGTAATTCCATACCCCCTAGCCCCCTAAAGGGGGAATTTTAGATTTAAAAATTATAAACTCTTTTCTATTATTTTTAGAACTGATTTCCTTTCATATTCATTTCGACTTTCGAAATAAAATAAAAACTCTTTGCAACAGCAAGCCCCAAGTTCCCCCTTTAGGGGGCAGAGGGGGTTTTGCCAATGAGGGTTCCTGCTGTGCAAGATGTAATTTGCACTTCTACATATTCCCCCACTTTCAAATCTCCTTTTGCAAACACTACCACTTTATTCTGATCGGTTCTTCCATACAGATCATGCTCACTTTTTTTGGAAGTCCCTTCTATCAAAACTTTAAAAGTTTTACCAACATCACGCTGCATGCTTTGTAAAGAATGTATGCGATGCAGGTCTATCATTTCCTGTAATCTTCTTTTCTTCACATCAAGAGGCACATTATCCTCAAACCTGCGTGCAGCCAGTGTTCCGGGCCTTTCGCTGTAGAAGTACATATAGGCCAGGTCGTATTTGCAATATTCCATCAGGCTAAGCGATTCCTGGTGGTCTTCTTCAGTTTCGGTACAAAAACCGGTGATCATATCGGTTGATATTCCACAGTCAGGGATCAGTTCCCTGATGCGGTTTACTTTAGCGATATACCATTCACGGCTGTAAGTACGGTTCATCATCTGCAGCAATCGGCTGCTGCCGCTTTGTACAGGTAAGTGAATATAATTGCAGATGTTATCGTATTTAGCGATGGTGTGCAACACATCATCAGTAATATCTTTTGGATGCGATGTGGAGAAACGCACACGCAGCAGGGGAGAGATCAATGCAACCTGTTCCAGTAGCATAGCGAAGGTAAAACCCCCTCCGCCCCCTGAAGGGGGAACTGAAAGGCCCAGCGAATTCAAAATGTTTTCTGAATTTGCAGAGGAAGGGATCCAATGATAGCTGTCAACATTTTGTCCCAGCAAAGTCACTTCTCTATAACCCTGTTCAAATAAAGTTCTGCATTCGCTGATGATGGATGCAGCATCACGGCTTCTTTCTCTTCCCCTTGTAAAAGGCACCACGCAAAACGAACACATATTATTGCAGCCACGCATGATGCTTACAAAAGCGGTTACGCCATTGCTGTTAAGGCGTATGGGGGCTATATCGGCATAGGTCTCATCACGGCTCAATAAAACATTTACGGCTTTTTGACCGGTCTCAGCTTCTTCTATAAGCACCGGTAAGGTCCGGTAGGCGTCGGGCCCTACCACCATATCAACCAGTTTCTCTTCTTCTAAAAATTGTGCTTTCAAACGTTCGGCCATGCAGCCCAGCACGCCCACCAGCATGCCCGGCCTTTCTTTTTTTGCCTGTTTAAATTCCGTGAGGCGCTTTCTCACGGTTTGTTCTGCCTTTTCACGGATGGAGCAGGTGTTGATGAAGATCAGATCGGCCTGTTCAAAGTTGTTGGTGGCGCCAAAACCATTGTCCATTAAAATGGAAGCCACCACTTCGCTATCGGCAAAGTTCATGGCGCAGCCATAACTCTCTATATAAAAGAATTTCTTATACGGGTTGCTCTCCATTGCAAAGGGAGCAAATGCTTCCCCCTGCCTTGCTTCATCATGTTCTTTGGTAGCTATATTCAACATTGAACCTGCATTTTTTCAGGAGAGCAAAGATAGTTAAATGAGTGGAGATTGTGACAGGATGGCAGAAGCTTTTATACTTCAATTAACCAATAGTAATGAAAACTGACTGTTCTGTGTTTAATAGACTAAATTTGTATGCCTGTCTTCTTTCCTTTCCACTTTCTTTCCCGGGAAATTCAAAGAATTAAACCCGGTATTTACATCATGACTAATAACCTGTACATCGTTCGCCACGGAAAAATGTTCATTGAAGACCGGAACAAACCCAACTATCTCCACCTGTCGCAGGAAGGCCTTGCATTTGGCCTTTACCTGGATAATTATTTTAAAGACATTTATTTTGACCATATCTTTTTTCAATCCATCGACACAAAAACATCTGACCCCTATAACCGTTGCCGAAGCACCATACGGGGTACCAAGGGTATTAAAACTGAATTTGACAAAACACAGTTAAGCAAGATGTTCATCGATATTAATAAGGTTGAGAACGGCCGCCAGAATGTATTGATCTGTTACCGAACCGAGGCTTATAATGTGATCAGCAATATTTTGGGTACCTACGACGAAGAATTCTTTAATAAGGACTACAACCGCATCTTTCATTTTAATTTCAGCAGCAATAATTACAGTTTTGTGAAGAAGGTGAATACAGAAGAGAAGTAGGGGATGATCCCGCCGGGTATTCCTTTTGTAAAAATTCTTCTTTGTACACATACCAGTTAGTTTTATTTAGTTACCCTTAAAAAATAATCATGAAAAAAAATATCCGTTTAGTGTGTTTAATGTTCCTCCTCCTTGCTTCTGCACCTGCATTCGCTCAAAAATATAAGACTATGGAGGACACGGTTAAAATGAACAAGGAACGTGTGAACCTGCAGAACGACCTGGCAGACCTAAACGCCAGGCTTACGATTGCGCAAAATGACCTGCCGGCTTACCAGTCAAAACTAAGAGGTGCCAATAAAGATGCTATTGATGCAGCAGAGGCCAGCAGCGACCAAGCATCTAAAGCTACCAATGGAAAGGTGAGTGATGCCAAAACTGCAAAAAGGAAGGCGAATAAAGCGTATAATGAAGCTAAGGACATGGAATCGGCAAAAAAGAAACTGCGTAACCAGGAAGATAAAATAACCCGCTACCAGTTAGAGATAAAGAAAAAACAGCAACGTACCGAAGACCTCGACCTGATGCGTGTGGCCATTTTTGCAAAAATATCTGCTGATTCTCTTTTACAGATACGGCAGTAAAGATCATACCGCATCTTTCATTTTAATTTCAGCAACAACAATTACAGTTTTGTAAAGAAGGTGAATACGGAGGAGAAGTAAAAATCCCATCTATCGCAACCTTTTTTACCATGAGTGGGAATTTTATATCAAAAATTGCCGGTTTTTAAGATAAAATCGTGGAATAATTAATATAAACCGTCGATTTATTTTAATCAGGCGTGGAATAATTAATTACAGACGGTGTTTAATTATAATTAAACGGCGATTAATTAAAATAAAATGGTGTTTTTGATTAATTATCCGGCATTTTTAACTAATTAATCGATAATTTTTATTTAAAAATGTGCCTATTTTGATTATAATTATGCCCCAAACTGCCTTAAATGGTGGTCGTTGTGTTTATAGGAAAAGAAACCGATCTGCTCTTTGGTCATCGACCCGAAGAAGGGGTGAACAAAATTGAGGTTGGTAAAATTTGCGTATTGGTTGATCCTGTTTATCCATTCTTTTTTCTGCTGCTCAATATCCCCGGTAGCAGTGGCATTTTTTAATAAAGGGCTCGTAGGAGCATTTTGCCCGAAGGGTGCGTCATCTTTCAATATTTTTTTCAATACCATCTTTCCGATCAGCCGGCCGATAAAGACACGGCCTATTTTTGTTTTTCCCAGGAACATGTCTTCACAGTTTGTACAATGCCAGGTCATCTGGTAAGCATTCATCTTGCCCCATTGTGCTTTGTTTTGTTCATTAACTGAATTGATCCTGTTTATTATTTCTTCTCGGGTTGATGTGTCGAAAATGGATTTCATGGTTTATTAAGTTTTTAAAATTGAATGTAGTTTCCCTTACTCATACATCGTCAGTAAAATTTTTTCGCTATCGATTTGTGCAACTGTTTCTCCAAGATAACGTTTAGTAAGTCGATTTGGAACTCTCCAACTTGCCTCAAATTTTATCATTGCATCAATTTCCTCGTCTGACATTTCGTTCTCTTTCATTTCTTCAATTTCGTCAGCACCAAATATTTCCTCAGAAAGAATTTCTTTTTCTTCTTCCAGCAGATCTCCTTCATCATGATAAATTTCTCCATCGCAACCATCTTTCGTACGGACTTTTTTTCCATTATCAATAATTGCATAGCTAAAAAGACCAACTGAACTGTTCTCTACAAGTGCAGCAATTTCACTGTCAGGAAACGTATCAATAAATAATTTTTCTGTATCACTTTGGGTGTCATGAAAAAAATCAAATGGTAAATCAGGATGGACAATTAGAAGATTGTTATTGTAAAAGCCTGCAAACAGGGTTTCAGGCTTATTTGAATAATGTAATGGTACTTCTTTAACTGGTTTATACTTTGCAAGATTTAATTTAAAAAGGATGTCGGCAAGGTTTGTCGATTTTGGTGTCTTTACAAAAATGTAATATTTATTCCAGGCCATAACTTGTAAAAATATTATTGTTATCAAACTAAATTATAAAGAAGAATATCTGCATGTAATGTAATAAAAATCTTAAAACCCAATACCATAAAAAAACCGCCTCATCAAACGTGAGGCGGTTCAAAAAATATTCTAAAATCCATCTTACCAGATCCTGATCCTCTGGTCTGGTGCTTTGTACATTTTATCTCCCGGCTTTACGTCAAAAGCCTGGTAAAAAGCATCAATATTGGTAAGCGGCCCGTTTGCACGGTACATACCCGGTGAGTGGCTATCGGTTACGATGCGCTGTGCTGCTGCATCGGGTAAAATGTTACTGCGCCATACCTGTGCCCAGTTCAAGAAGAAACGCTGGTCAGGTGTATAGCCATCGATCTTTTCGGTGCTCTGTCCCTGTTTGGTTTTTTTAAAGGCTTCGTAAGCAATGCTTAAACCGCCGAGGTCGGCCAGGTTCTCACCCAGGGTTAACCTGCCATTTACATGCATGGTATCTAAAATGGTATAGCCATTATATTGCTGAACAACCAGGTCAGCACGCTTTTTAAATTCATCAGCATCAGCTTTTGTCCACCAGTCTTCCAGGTTTCCATCAGCATCAAACTGGCGGCCCTGGTCATCAAAACCGTGGGTCATTTCATGGCCTATCACAGCAGCAATACCTCCATAGTTGATGGCATCATCGGCTTCAAAATCAAAGAACGGGAAACGTAAAATGCCTGCAGGAAAAACGATCTCGTTTTTTTGGGGGCTGTAATATGCATTTACCGTGGGCGGTGTCATGCCCCATTCTGTTTTATCAACCGGTTTGCCCAGGCGGCTTATATTATCGTTGTAAGCCCACTCGCTGCAGCGGCGCAGGTTACCATAAAAATCATCTCTTTTAATTACAATCTCGGCGTAGTTCTTCCATTTATCGGGGAAGCCGATCTTTTTAGTGAAAGCATGAAGTTTGCCCAATGCCTTTTGCTTGGTCACTTCACTCATCCAGTCTAATTTTTTGATACGGCTGTCGAAAGTGTTTTGCATGTTATTCACCAGTTCCAACATACGGGCTTTGGCAGCCTGGTTAAAATATTTATCTACATACAATTGCCCCAGCAGGTCGCCCAACTGGCGGTCGATCAAACCACTCATACGCTGCCAGCGTGGTGTTTGTTCTTTTTGCCCGGTTAATGCCTGGTTGTATTCAAAATTAGCATCCACAAAAGCGCTGCTCAGGTAAGGGGCAGCATCTTTTAACACACCCCATTTCAGGTAAACTTTCCAATCGTCCAACGGAACTTTATTTAACAAAGAATCGATGAACATCATGAATTTTGGATTGCTCACGATCACAGATTCCTGGGGCCCTTTGTAACCCAGTTCCGGTAAAATAGTTGCCCAGTTGAGGTTTGGTGTTTTGGCGCTTAATTCAGCAATGGTGAATTTGTTGTATAATTTATTCGGGTCACGCATTTCCACACGGCTCATCTGTGCCTGTGCCATGGCTGTTTCCAGCTGCATAATAATTACTGCTTTGGCCATTGCATTTACCTGGGTTTCGCCGGTAAGCTGAAACAGCTTGGTGATGTATGACACATAAGCTTCCCTGATCTTCTGGTTGCGGGCATCTGTTTTTAAGTAATAGTCACGGTCGGGTAAGGTAGTACCGCCCTGGCCGATATTGATGATATATTTGGTAACATCTTTTGAATCCTGCCCTACACCAATGCGGTACAGCGGGAAAGTAACTGCCTGCGAACGCAGGGTATTCATGTGCTTTAAAACCTGTGCTTTGCTGCTTAAAGCAGATATTCCATCCAGGTAAGGTTTAATGGGCTTGTAACCCAATTTTTCAATAGCTGCACTATCCATAGCGCTGGCGTAATAATCGCCTACACGCCTCATCAGGTCGGTCTTGCCAGCAAGTTTTGTATTTCCATCCTCAGCATTTTTTCCGGGATCTTTTGAAGCTTCTTCAAGCAGGCTTTTTAGGGCCTGGGAACTTTCTTCTGCCAATGCATCAAAACTTCCCCAGCGGGTTTTTGATGCAGGTATTGGCGTCTTTTTTATCCAGGTGCCATTGGCATACTGGTAAAAATTGTCGCCGGGTTTAACTGAAAGATCCATATTGGCCGGATCAATGAATTTTCTTCTTGAACCATTGTTCACTGGAGTGGTAACAACAGTAGTAGGTCCTGTAACAGTGATGGGGCCTTTTTTGCCATCGGTTTGAGCCGGAGCTGGCTTAGGAGCTTTTGCGGCTTCCGCTTTTTCACGTTCTTCATTTGCCTTTCTGTTCTTGGCACTTTGAACCGGATCAGGATCAACACCCGTTTGCGCCAGGATCACCTGCGGGCCTAAAAAAAGCAAGGTCATTAAAACTGAAAACAATACATTTTTTTTCTTCATACATCAATATTTATGAAGGCTAAAAATAAAACAGTTGGCTCAATTAGCAATATCTATATTATTTGAGCGGCGTAAATATTTGGTTAATGAAACAAAACGGGGGACTTGCGCTTAAAGGATCTTGAGGAGGCGGAAAAAGACATTGCCCTTTTCAGCTGAATAAGCATAACCTGCTGAAACAGTGATGCGGTTATAAGGACTGAGGATGATACCGCCACCAACACCTGAGTGCCAGGTATTTGAAGTTTCTCCCGGCATCCATACCCGGCCAATATCGTATAAGGCCAGCAGGCCAAATTTGCCATTATACAGGTAAGACCTTACATCTTTTACCCAGCGTATCTCGTTCTGGCTATAGGCAGTTGTTTTTCCAAAAAAACGGCTGCGGCGGTATCCCCTTAAGGTTCTGCCGCCACCTATAAAATTATATTGATAAAATTCAGGATCGCCCGATAAGGTAGCGCCGCCGGCTTTCATGTAAAGCCCCAGGCTTTTTGTAAAAGGAAGAAATGCCTGGGCTACTCCCTCAAACCGGACAAAATTATTACTGTTTTGCAGGTTATCGGTATAGCTGATGTTTGCTGCAAATCCAAAGCCTTTGGTCGGTAGTAGTGAATCGTTCACTTTCAAAAAACTGTATTCAAGTTCGGCACCGGCAAATTGCCTGGTTTTGTAAAGATCAGGTACATATCCAACAAGCCCTTTGTTGAATGGTGCATCATTTAATACCTGTACAGTTTGGTAAAAACCCGAGATGCTTATCTTTTGGTGTTGGCCGATGTTATTACTAAGGCCTGCTTTGCCAACATACTCTTTGGTACGTAGCCTATTGAAAATGTTTGTCGTGTCGGGCTTTATAGTTTCATTTCCCAGGCCATAAAAATTTGTCCATCTTACAAAATCATAGTTTGTATATAAGTTGAGGTCCCATTTTTTTATAACATCTGTAAATGTTGACTGGTAAGTTGCACTGAATGCTTTTTCCATGATGGAATATTTTACATTCAGGCTTTGTTTAAAGGCAAAGGGTTCTTTTCTCCATGCATATTTTGTTGAGCCGAATTCGAGGCCCGCAAAAATATGGTCTTCGTTGCTGTAAAATAACAGCGGTTTGATGCCGCTTTTGTTGTATCGGAATGCATCGTATCTATATTGATTGATCGCAGGGTCTTTTGAAAGATGAACACCGGTCTCACTTCCCTTAATTACAGTATTACCTGGGTTATCGTAAATTTTTACAGTTTGAGATGAGCCATTCACTTTAGAAAGGTCTTTATATTCATCTTTGGCCGGCCCGCCGATCAATCTTATTTTAATGGCATTGTTTGCCTGACCGCTTACTTCATACACATCTGATGCATCTAAACCATACAAACATATTTCCTTTGTTTCGTTGCTGTAAAAACTGCGTGAGTAAAATGGTTGTTCCTTTATCTTTCCCTGGTTGGTTATTTTATAAATATTTACATGGGTCGATCCGTCCTCATTTCTTTTTATTTCAAATTTTTCATTATCGGTTGAGCCTGGCACATCTACTTCTTTGGCTAAAAAAAGATAATAGTCACGGGCATAATCAACCAGTTTATTTCGCCGTTGTTTTAAACTGTTGATGATTTCGTTACCCGAAATGGGGAAAATTTCAGGCGGCAACTTGTGTATAGCTGATTCGATCACGTTATCGGTAAGCGCCTGCTGTATATCAGTCGCCAGGGATACCCATTGCTGCTGCGTTACTTCATTAGCCATGCGGCGGTCGAGATGCCTTGCAGGAAAATTAAAAGTCGTTACATCTTTTATGGTGGGCCCAAAGCTTTGAAATTTTCCACCACCTATCCCTTTAAAAGCGCCTACTAACAGGCCATCAAATTTTGTATAAGCCTGGTCCCTGTCACGGGGTATGGGTTTATAAATTGTTTTGCCTCCTTGTTTGTTTGCTGCCCACCTCCATTGGTCTTCATGACGGCCCCAATCGCCGATGAAAAGGTCAAAAATGCGTGCCCTTACATATAATAACTGGTCAACCTGTACATCATTATCCTTTTCCAGCTCTTCCAGTAATTTATCTGTACTGATGATATTGATTGAGTTGCCAAAATTGGGCGCATTGGTCCAGTTGCCATCGGGCCTTTGTTCAAACAGGTAAAGTGCATTACCATATTTATCACTGAATTCCCCAAGCCTGGATTGCTTTGGAATGTATATGATAACGGGGTTAGTGTGCAGTATGCCGGCAGTTTCAGCCATGGGAGCAATCGTTAACGCTGAATAAGGATGTGCAATAGATACCTGGTCGTTTGCAATGCTGGCGATGAAACTACCTTTTACTATTTCAGGCAATGCTCCTTCAAAAGTTTTATCAATGCTGCGTAAAACATACTCCCTGCCATTTGCATCTTTAAGGCGCAAAGATTTGCTTTGCCTGCCTCCGCCGGCCTGGTAAGGTGTAAGTCCGCCCGCTAGTGTATCCAGCATAGCTACTTTAAAAAGTGCAGGCGTTTTCCATTCTTTACGGTAATGTTTTCCCCATAAGGCATGGTGCAAATTACTCCTGTAGTATTGTTTACCTGCAACGGTTATAATATTGCTTTGTGTTTGGGCATTCATTATTTTTCCTTGCAAACAAATTGCAACAATGGAAAAACATAGCAGGCCATATTTTATTTTGAAGCGCTTATCTCTCATACCTGTAATGCTTATTTAAAAATCATGCCACTTATACAAAATATTATTTTTAATAAGCGTAAATGCTAATTTTGCTGCTCTCAATTGAAAAGCCTTGTTTAAATATATATTGCCTTATTTTTTACTGTTTATTTCAAATAGCATCTTCGCACAAACCCCGGATGCATCACCAGGTATTGTTATCGGAACTATACTGGATGGCGACAACAGTAAGGCGATCAGCGGTGCCAGCATCGATATTTATGATCTTACAGATACCCTTTACAAAAGCAAAACAGTCAGTGCTGCAAACGGAGAATTTAGTTTTGATAAACTGCGTTTTGGATATTACCGGTTACGGGTTACAGCAGTGGGATACACCTCATTAACTATCGACAGTATTCATATCAGGGCTGAAAGATTTGATTTTGACCTGAATGACATCAAACTAAATAAAAATGCAGCCGTATTAAATGAAGTAACGGTATTTGCCGAAAAGCCGCTGATCGAAAATAAAGATGGCAAGATCATTTTTAATACAGGTGAATCGGCTTTGAGCTCCGGTGCTACTACCACCGAATTATTAAAGCAAACACCACTGGTGAATGTAGATAATGACGGGAAAATTTTATTGAAGGGAAAGGAAGTAAAAATCTTGATTGATGATAAACCGGTGGAGCTGGATGCCAAACAATTGCAGGACCTGATGGAGAGCATGCCCGGCAGTATGATAGAGAAGATTGAAGTGATGACCACGCCACCACCCCAGTATGCCAACGAACGGGGAGGGGTTATCAATATTGTGACCAAAAAAGGGAAGGTTGGTTTTAACGGGAGGGTAAATGTAAGTTATGGTACCAGGGGTGAAGCCAGTATCAGCGGTAATATCAGTTACCGGAAAAATAAACTGGCGCTTAATTTTTCTGCAGGTTTTGGATACAGCGAATTTAATGGTAACAGTTACAGCAACCGCCAGAATTTTTACACCGATTCATCAAACTATTTTAATACAATTGGCGCAAGCGGTAACAATAACCGCCGGCCAAACATGCGGCTTAGCTTTGATTATGACTTTAGCAAAAGGCAAAGCATGAATATTACTGCATTATACAACAGCAATAATTCAGAAAATGCAAACAACACTTTTTACATCAATGCCAATAAAGACCATTTTATTTACAAACAGAGCAACCGCATAACATCAGCCAGCAATGGTAGCCAAAGCCCGGTGCTTAATTTTACATACACCATCAAAGGAAAAAATCCGAAAGCCATATTAAAATTCATCAGCGGGTTTAGTTATAATGCCGGTGATAATGACAGGGACTTTTACCAGCAATACCTCAACCCGGATGGTACACCCACCGGCTCAGATTCAACACAGCAGCAGAATACATTCAGCCGGAACAACAATATCAGCTTCACTGCAAATTATGACAAGCCACTTGCCGATAATAAAACCTCGTTGAATTTTGGGGCCAACTTCAGCCGTTACAATAATCACAATATGCTGAACACTGCTTTTATGAAAAAGCCGGAAAATGTTTTTGTGAAGAATGATGCTTTGAGCAATGATTTTATGTTTCATCAAACCATTTACGGGTTCAGGGCAGCGGCACGTTATGATTTTGTTCCCGATTTTTATATCAATGGCGGCCTGCAGGCAGAGTACACTCAAACACATTTCGATATTAAGACTAACAGCAACCGGTATTTGAATAATTACTGGAGCCTGCTGCCCTTTGCCACCATTTTAAAAAAATGGAAGAATGATGTAAGTGTTACATTCACTTATAAGAGAACGGTGCAAAGGCCCAGGCTGAACGAACTGAACCCCAGCCTGGATTATGCTGATCCATACAATACCCGTTCGGGCAATCCTTATGTGCAGGCTTATTATGCCGATAATTTCGACCTGATCTTTGGTAAGTGGAACAAGAAATACAGCCTCAATCTATCAGTTGGTTATAATTCATTGCAGAAGATCTATAGTTCTATAAGAACACTTCAACCCGATGGCAGTACGTTTACCACCTGGCAAAACATCAGCGGCCGCAAAGAGTATGAAGCCAGTGCCTGGGGTGGTTATACCATCAATAAAAAAGCAAAAGCAAACCTGAGTTTTGGTTACACCTACAATGTGTACAGCCTGTACGACCGGAATGTAAGGCGCTTCCGCAACGGAGGTTCTTTCTTCTCAACATTAAATGGCAGTTACCAGTTTACTACGTTGATGAATGCCAATGCAAGCTTTACTTTTAACCGGTTTGCAAACCCACAGGGTTCTGTGCGTAATACGCTCAGCATGAATATCGGTATCCAGCAGAAATTCTTTAAGAAGAAGATCACCGTAACACTCAATATCATTGATCCTTTCCGCCAGCAACAGAATAAATATTTTACCTACGGAAGTAATTTTAACCTCGAAAGTTTCATCACCACTAATAGCCGCAATTACAGGCTGGTGTTGAGTTATACATTTAAGAAGCAGGAGAAAAAGTCTGCCAAGGCTGAGTTGATGAAGAAGTTGCAGAAGAAATAAGTTATCAGGAATCGGCTTTTTCTGAGAAGTTCACACGCTTTGCCAGCCAGCTGTCTTTAACCGGTATGATCCATTTTTCGATCATTTCTTTCTTTGACAAAACTGTATTGTTGAAATACAAGGTATTTGCATTGATGAAATTATTCTCCACCGCATATTCCAGTTGATTAAGCGGCAGCAATTCTATTTTATCCTTTACGATAAAAGCGAGGTTCTGCCTGTCGAACATCTGTACGTTGTATTTTTCTTCAATGGATTTGATGAGGTGAACAGAGCTGTCGGTGCTGCAGCCGCTTACTCCTGTGGCAGTTTCATCAGCCATTAAAACAATAAAACGGCCGAAGAATAAATTGGCAAAACCTTTTACCGGGGTGCCATGGCTTTTCCAGTTGGCAACAAAATCATTCAGCATGTCTTCCATTTCCAACGCTTCGCTGATAAAGAACAGGCGGCTGCTTTGGTATATCCACACACGGGAGTTATCACTAAAATCTTCGGGGAGATGTTCTGTTAGATCTAAGTCCATATTGCAAAGTTAGGGGTACTTACAAGTACTTTAATTAAAAAAGTATGAAGTTTCAGCTACATCTGCTTCTACAACTTTCCAGTTTTCAATTTTTACGCCAAGACCGTTTTCCTCATCCCAAGTACAATCAAATTCTATCCCAAGTGTACCTTCTTGACAATGTTTACTGTTTTGTATATGAACAATTGCCGGTGTGATAAAGGGTTTCAGGTTTGCAGGTGTTGTTGGGTTGGGTAAATATTTCTCCAGTTCTTTATCACTCATGTTACCTCTTGCTTTCCATCCTGCCAAGTAGGAATTATAAGTTTTTTTATAGTCCTCAAATATTTTTTCAAGAATTTCTGGTGTTAAAAGATCTTGTTTGGCAATAAAACCTTCATAATTCTTTTTTTGGATGTCACTAATTGAATCTTTAGTATCCCAAAATAAAACCTCCACAGTTGTATCAAATGAATTGAACCTGGTTGTTAATTTAAACCCATTATTTGCTGTGTCGGTAAGTAATTGTTTGGAATTGCCTTGATTGCTTTGACGTTGCTCTTTAGAATTAGTGTTGCAGGCGCAAAGTAGAGCCAGAAATGTGTAAAGGAGTAGTCGATACATAACGAATAAGTTATTAAACCATTGATGCTGCCACCAGCTCTGCAATATCCAACACCTTCACTTCATCTTCCTTATTGCTGTTCTTTACACCATCGGTCATCATGGTATTACAAAAAGGGCAGGCTGCTGCAATTACAGAAGCACCGGTTTGCAGGGCTTCATCACTTCGTTCAAAATTGATACGGGTTGTTCCTTTTTCTTCTTCCTTGAACATTTGTGCACCTCCGGCGCCACAGCACAAACCATTGCTGCGGCAGCGTTTCATTTCAACCAAAGAAACATCTAATGCTTCCAGCACTTTACGTGGTGCTTCATAAATATTATTGGCACGGCCTAAATAGCAACTGTCGTGGTAGGTAATTTTTTTGCCTTTGAAGCTGCCGCCTTCGGTCATTTTTATTTTTCCTTCATCGATCAGCTGCTGTAAAAAAGTAGCATGATGGATCACTTCATAAGTTCCACCCAGTTCAGGATATTCATTTTTAATTGTATTGAAACAATGCGGACAAGCCGTTACAATTTTCTTAATGCCATATCCATTAAGGATCTGGATATTCTGGTATGCCATCATCTGGAACATGAATTCATTGCCTGCACGGCGGGCCGGATCGCCGGTGCACATTTCTTCTTTGCCGAGTATGGCGTAATTGATGCCCACTTTATCCAGTATGGTTACAAAAGCCTTGGTAATCTTCTGCGCCCGCTGATCAAAACTTCCGGCGCAGCCTACCCAAAACAAAACTTCCGGGCTTTCGCCCTTAGCCATCATTTCTGCCATTGTGGGAACATGCATAGAATAAAATTTTATCTCTGAAAGTTAGTTAAAAAGCAATAATACTGCGTTACAAAAATAAGCCATTAAGCTTTAACCAAACCTTATTGATTTACATGATGTAAAGATGGCAAACTCCATTACATTTTAAATATCTTCGCAGCAATCTACAAGAAGTGAGAAAACTCTTTAACCGGATCACCAACTGGGAAGCATGGCCTTTTAAATTATTGTATGCACCGCTTACATTGGTGTGGGGCTGGTATATGCTGCGATCGGGCTCGGTATGGTTTTTTACGCCCAGTAATCCTAAGATCACTTTTGGTGGCATGGATGGTGAACCTAAGAAAGAGATGTACGACCTGTTGCCCAAACATTTATATCCTGCAACTTTTAACGTTTTGCCATCGCAGGATTTTGGTGAATTGAAAAAAGATCTTGAAAACAGCGGTATTACTTATCCTTTCATTGTAAAGCCCGAAGTAGGCTGCCAGGGAATTTTGTTCCGTAAAATTGATAATGAGGCTGAACTGCAGCAATACCATTCAAAACTCCCGGTTGAATATATAGTGCAGGCCCTGGTAAGCTACCCGATGGAGGTAAGCGTGTTTTATATAAGGCATCCCTTGGAAAAGAAAGGAAGGATTACCGGTTTTTTGCACAAGATACCTCTGCAGGTTACCGGCAATGGAAAAGATACCCTTGAGCAATTGATACAACATCATCCAAAGGCACAAAAAAGAATGGGTGAGATGTTCAGCAAGCATAAAGAACGATGGCAAACGATCATTCCTGCCGGGGAAAAATACATGCTGAGCTATGCGGCCAATCACAACCGGGGGGCTCATTTTATTGATCTGAAAGAACATATTGATGATAAACTCGTTTCCATCTTTGATGAGATCAGCCTCGGCATCAATGATTTCTTTTACGGCCGCTATGATATCATGTGCACTAATGTGGAAGACCTGAAGAACGGAAAAAACTTTACCATACTGGAGTACAACGGCTGCGGCGCCGAGCCCAATCATTTTTATGATACCGGTTACACTTTGCCAGGTGCCTATAAAGAAATATTAAAGCACTGGAAGGCTTTATACCAGATCTGCAAATACAACAGGAGCCAGGGGGTGAAGCCATGGCCCTTTCAAAAAGGAAGAAAATTCCTGGCGGGAATCAATGCACATTTCAAACTGATCAGGAAGATTGATTCAGAGGTAGCGTAAACATCTGCTTCTTATATTGCGGTTCTGTTTTTTAAATAAGGTTGCGTGAATGTTCGCAAAAAAGTGCATATAAAAGGCTGGGATCAAATAAGTATTCAACTATAAAAGCACAGTTTCTTATCTACCCGCAATTTTCTTTGTATAACTTAAGAATGTGTTCATACAAATTTAATTAATGGTGAATGCAGCATAATTGCCGTGATGCGTAATGGAAACCGGGATACTTATCTTTTCTTTTTTACAATACAGGAAAGGTGCATTTTTCTCATTTTTTAGTATTGTTAAATTGTTTTTATCCTCAGCATTGATAACGGCATAACTGGCAACCAGTTTTTTGTAAATAAATTCTTGTTGAGCATTATAATGCTGTGGTATTTCAAAACAATCATTAATCAGGTCGGATTTAGGGGGTTCATTTCCGGCAATGGTATAAATATAATTTTTTGTTGAACCGGTAATAGTGTGATAAGTAGTATTTTCGATAGTTACCAGGCCGGTTGCATCATTCAACAGGTTGCAACTTAGTTTGTGGGGTGCAAAAAAACGTCCGTCATATTGCCTTGAATAAATTTTGTAAGCGCTCTCTTTCATGCTCCACAGCCTCCAAACCACCTGGTCAGGTATTTGAGCATTATGGATATACTGTTGCTCCTGCTGTGTAAATATCTTTTGCAGAAAACCTGGGCGTTTCCAGTTGCTTTCAACCCGGGCCGTTGCAATATCTACGATATCATTGCCTGTCACTTTTCGGCTAGTTTAGTAGTTATGATATCCATGGCAGCCTTTACGTTCAGCATTTTTTCCATCGACTCATTATCGATGATAATGTCAAATTCGGTTTCTACATCCAATATCACATCAACCAGGTTTGCTGAATTGATCTTGAGGTCATTCAGAAAATCTGTACCCTCATTCATGCTATTAAAAGCTTCTTCATTTTTCACGTAAGGCTTTACAATAGCTTTTAGTTTTTCTATTAATTCTTCGTTTGTCATGTGTTGTATTTTTTAAAAATGATACAGGTATTCACATCCCCAAAACCAAAACTGGCTTTAGCGACCACCTGCAATTTGTGATTTTCCAAAAGGGTATGTGGTATTTTATCTGCATGAATGATACCAGAAATATCGGGATGCAAATCTTCACAATTGATAGAAGGGAAAATAAAATCATTTTGCAAACACAATATAGCTGAAACACTTTCGATGGCACCGGCAGCACCCAGGCAATGGCCTGTCATGGCTTTTAAAGAATGTATGTAGGGAAAATCGGTTCCCTTCCTGTTTAAAGCGACAGACCAGTTCGCTATTTCTGTGGCGTCTTTTGTTGTTGCGGTTAAATGGCCATTTACCAGGTCAATTTCATTTGCATGTATTCCTGCATTTTTAATTGCCTCTTTAATGCAACGTTGCACCGCTTCATTGTTTGGTGCAGTCATGCTTCCCGTACCACGCTGGCCACCGGCATTCATGGCGCCGCCCAATATCTCTCCATAAATTGTTGCGCCACGTTCCAAAGCACTATCTAACGATTCTAACAATAATGCACCGGCACCACTGCCCGGCACAAAACCATTTGCCGTTGCGCTCATCGGCCGGGACGCTTTTTCAGGAGTGTCGTTGTATTTGTAACTCATCACTTTCATAGCATCAAAACCTCCCCATATATAAGGCCCGTCATCACTGCATCCTCCCACCAGCATACGTTTTGCTTTGCCGGATTGTATGCGTTCAAATCCCATCAGTATTGCTTCGGTACCGGTGCAACAGGCAGATGAGTTGGTGGTAACCATATTACCCAACCCAAGTATACCACTTAAATAGGCAGAGATACCACTTGCCATTGTTTGCACAACCGCAGTACTGCCCAATCCTTTTACGTTGCCTTCATCTATCTTATAAAATGATTCCCGTAATTTTTCAACGCTGGAGCTTCCCGTGCCGAACACGGTGCCGCTGTCCCAATCTGTTTCACTGTTTTCGCTGATGGATAAACCTGCATCTTTCCAGGCGTCCATACCCGCCATACAGCCATATAAAATACCGTTGCTGTTAAAATTTTTTAATTGGAGAGGAGAGAGGTATTGTAGTTTTAATTCTTCTGAAACCTGCGGTATGCCACCGATGCAGCAGGAAAAATTAAGGTCTTTTAGTTGTTGAATAAAGCTAATGCCGGAGGTTCCATTTTTTATAGCTTTTGTAAAATCAGCAATGTCAACGCCATTTGGTGCAACAACGCCCAGGCCAGTTATTACAACCCTGCTATTCACTACACTTTTTTTGTTTTAAAAATCCGGAAATATTGCCGCTGCAAACAATTTTGTCTGCACTGTTTCTCATTTCAACATCGCAACTGAGTTTACCAAAACGAAAATATTTTTTCTGAGAAGTCACAGTTACTTTTTCGCCTGGAAAAACCGGTGCATGAAAATTAACAGCAATAGAAGTTAATGCAATTTCGGGCATGGTGGTTCCCTCGATCTTTTCCCTGCCTAAATATATTCCTAAAGTAATAACCGCAATTTGTGCCATGGTTTCCGTAAGAATTACACCCGGGGTTATAGGAAGGTCTTTGAAATGCCCTTTATAAAAATGTTCATCAGTTTTAAACGTGTAAGAACCTTTAGCGCCATCTTCTGAGATCTCATTCAATTCATCAACAAATAAAAAAGGTGATGAATAGGGTAATAAGTCTAATATTTCTTGAGTTGTCATTGTCTAGTTTATATGTTCTCCTCCGTCGGCAACAATGGTCGTTCCATTTATCCAGGCTGCCTCATCTTTGGTCAAAAGGTACACAACATTTGCCACATCTTCTGGAGTTGTTAGTTTTTTAAAAGGGTTTCTTCTCAAAGCCTCTTCTTCCAGTTGCTCATGCCCCGGAATCATTCTGAAAGATAAGGTATTTGTTACACCGGCCTGTATGCAATTGGCTTTAATTCCGTAAGGAGCAAATTCCAAAGCAATATTTCGGGTAATGGCTTCCAGGGCTGCCTTAGCGGCAGATACAGCTGCGTATGTTTTAAATGCCTTTTTGTTTCCTTCGCTGGTAAAGCTGATCACCCTTGCATCGGCTGCAAATAATCTTTTTTCAAAAAGCAATTTTGCCCAATCGTATAAACTGATCGCCATCGATTCCAGCGTTAAATGAAAATCATCATTTTGCAAAACAGTGTTTGCATCAGCTATCATCGGCTTTAAATTTCCCTTGGCAATGCTGTGCACTAATACCCTTATCTTTCCTGCTGAACCCAGTTTTTCCTGTATATCCTTTATAATGGTCTCCCTTTTCTCAACCGACATGGCATCTTTATTAAAAGCCAGCAGATCCACACCACATGCTGTAATACTTTCAAATTCCTTCTCTATCATTTCCGCATCAGCCCTGCTGCTGCGATACACAACAATAATATTACAACCATGTGCAGCCAGCTTTTTTGCTGACGCTAACCCCAATCCTGCTGAGCCACCCAATATAAGCGCCCAGTAATTCTTATTTTCAAATTCTTTTACCATTGTAATAAAACGCTTTGGGCAGAAAAGCCAGGCCCAAAGCTGAGCATCAGGCCTTTATCTCCTGTAGCTATATTTTTTTCCAGGAACCTTTCCAAAACATAAAGTACGGTAACGCTGCTCATATTTCCATATAGTTTTAAAACTTCTCTTGTATCGTCGATATTTTTCCCCAATGAACCAAAAAGTTCCTCCACTGTCTGCACTATCTTTCTGCCACCCGGGTGAAAGATCAGGTGGTCTACCTCATCAATATTTGTATTGTTTTTTTCAAGAAAAGGATGAACAATTTTTGGAAAATGATCCGAAATGGTTTCCGGTACAGATTCATCCAGCACCATACGCAATCCTTCATTGGTGAGTTTAAAACCCATCATGTATTCAGCATCGTAAAAATGATACATCTGTTCGGCAATTACTTCCGGTCCCTCATCTTCTTCGCAGGATGATAGTAATATAGCAGCAGCGCCATCGCCAAATATGGCAGCACTTACAACATTGGCCATCGAAAAATCATGTAACTGAAAAGTGGCGGTGGGTGATTCTACCGCTATCACTGCAGCTTTTTTGCCGGGATTGGCTTTTAAAAAATTCTTTGCGTAAATAATTCCGGATATACCGGCTGCACAACCCATTTCAGTAACTGGTAGCCGCACAATACCCTGTTTCATTTTTAACCGGTTCACCAGGTGTGCATCAATGGATGGTATCATGATACCGGTGCAGCTTACAGTGATGAGGTAATCCAGTTCATCAGCCTTCCAGCCGGCTTTATCCAATGCTTTTTGCAATGCCTGCTCAGCCAGTTTGGTACATTCACGAACATAGATATCATTCTTTTCCTCGAACGAAGTTTTTGTAAAAACCTCTTCGGGGCTCATGATGGAATATCTTTTATCAACCCCGGCATTGCCAAAGATCTTGATCACTTTTCTTATGAACCGGTCATCCTGGCCGGCCAGCCATGTTTCAATAAGAGGGATTATATCTTCTGTGTTGCGAAAATAGGGCGGCAATTGCTTAGCTACTGTTTTAATTTTTACCTGCATACTTTTTTTATTATCCATTGATACCTGAAAGCCCATTTCCACCGGATAGAACTGACTGTATTTTTTAATTTTTTACTGATACCGATCAGTTCATTTTTTTTGAATCCCCGTAAAACGGAAATGGCTCCATCTTTTTTTACCATCGGGTTCTTAATAAAAAAACTGATGGCTTTAAACAGGTAATAAGCAACCCTGCTTCTGTGCAGGTCATTAACAACTACACCTATTCTTACTCTATTTACAATTGGGGTCAGCAGGCGTTCAATTTCCTGCGCTGTAAAATGGTGAAGGAATAGGGTTGTAATAACTATATCAAATGCTATGCCCGAAAACTCATCAGAGAATACATCCATTTTTATATAACTGATCTCCGGGTAGTTAGCAGACAATTTGCGTGCATAATTCACAGTATATTCATTTGCATCTATTCCGGTTAACTTAAAAATGAAATTATTTTTTCTGCCATAGTCTGCCACGGCACGAAGCATATCGCCACTTCCACATCCGAGGTCGATGATGGATATAGAGGTACCGGCCGGTTCTGTTTTCAATAACGTGTTTAGTCCATGAATGGTTGCCTGGTTGCCCCCCAGCCGTTTATTGATTGCTGCTATCTTGTCCAGGGTTTTTCGCAGCATTTCACCTTCCATGAACAGGTCATCCATGATCTCCTGTTCTGTGCTCCGGTATTTTGTATTTACAAAAATGCTCATAGCCCAGATACGTTTAAAACCTTGCCATGGGTTTGTTTGATGATGGCAGGTAATATACCCGGGATGTGGGTAATGCCATACATCATTGCCCTCGCAATATTGTCTTTGCCAAAAAAGGATTGCAATATCCTGCCTGCTCTTATCCTGCTCCGGAACTTCTTATTCCATTGCTGGCAATACATCGTTTCAAGCTCTTCTCGTGTTTTTATTTTTTTTGCGAAATGATCAATGATCAGTCCTGATGCTATTTTGGCGCTATGTATGGCCATGGCCATACCATTGCCACACAAGGGGTGGATCATTCCTGCTGCGTCACCACACATCAGTACATGATCTTCAACGGTTGTTTTATTTGAAAAAGATACCTGGCTGATGGTTAATGGTTTTTCAAATACCGGAACCGCATTTTCAAAAATTGTTTTTAGATGCGGATTTTTGTAAAGTACCTCCTGCTGGAAACTTTCTATGTTTTTATATTGCTGAAAACTTCTGTAATTGGCAAGGTAACAAACGTTGAGATTGCCATTCTCCACCTGCGATACACCACAATATCCACCTTCAAAATTGTGTAGTGCCACCAGGTCATCCGGAAAATTGCCCCGCAGGTGTGTTTTTACACCGATAAATGGCGATTTGTTTTTTATGAACGACCTGTTGAGTGTAATATCCAGGTTGCTTCTTTTACCAAAAGCACCGATCACGATCTTTGAAACGAATTCTTTTCCTTCTTTGGTTGTTACATGGAATATATCATTTGTAAACACAGCACCCGTAACGCTATCCTGCACAATGGTACAATTATTTGCTATTGCTTTTTGCAAAAGAAAATGATCAAGTGTATAACGGCTTACACCAATGCCACCCAAAGGAAGCCTGGTTTCAATGGTTTTCCCACGGGTGGTACTCAATAAAAACCGGGAGATATTTTTTGCACCGGTCACCATCGGGTCTGCATCCAGCCATTGCAGGTAAGGCAACACTTCCTTGGAAATGTATTCACCACATACCTTGTGCTTTGGGTACTCATTTTTTTCGATCAGTGTAACAGCCAGCCCGGCTTTTGATAAATGAATGGCGCTCACAAGGCCGGCCAGGCCGCCGCCGATAATAATGATATCTGAGTCTAAATTATTCAAACCTGGTGTAGCTGATTGACGAATTCATTTTTAATAAGTGGTTATTACAAAGATAGTCGTTCAACGATAATGCCAGTTGCCATTCAAAATGCCAATTCTTTGTAAAATATAAATGGAACGATTCTTGTTTTCGAAACTTTAATTAAATTGTGTTCATGAAAAAAATAGTTTTTCTACTGGCAGCATTTATTATTTGCACCTGCTGTGTTACAGCACAAAGGATATTATCGCCTATTGATGGCAGCAGTAAAGTGCATTTTGTTATCAAGAACTTTGGTATCAAAACCGGCGGCGATTTTAAAGGGCTGAAGGGTACGATAAAGTTTTTTCCTGCAAACCTGCCTGCCTCTGCTTTTGATGTAACAGTTGATGCAGCTACCATTGATACAGATAATGAAAGCCGGGATGACCATCTAAAAAAGGATGAATACTTTGATGTTGCGACTTACAAAACCATTCAATTTAAAAGTACTAAAGTCACACTTTCTTCAACAAAGGGCAGGTATTATGTGTTTGGGAACCTTACTATCAAGGGTGTAACAAAACCTGTAGAGTTTGGTTTTGGAGCCACACCAAAAGACGGCGGCTACCTGTTTGACGGTGAATTTAAAATCAACCGCAGGGATTTTGGTGTTGGCGGAAGCAGCGTATCGATGGCAGATATTTTAACGGTTTCCCTGTCTGTACTGGCAAAATAAAACGGATTTATTTCAGCTATAGCTTTCTCTAATCTTATATAAGCCTTGCTTATTATCTTTGCCGGATGCCAAAGTTGTTACGTGTTTTTTTGTGGGGGTTACTTATCAGTTTCCTGGGATCATTACCACTGGGCACACTGAACGTGGCGGCCATGCAGATCGGTATGCAGGAAGGTATCAAAAATGCGCTTTATTTTTCCTTTGGTTCTTTACTGGTTGAAATGGTTTATGTGCGTATTTCGTTAGTTGGTGTTGATTGGATACGTAAGCAGGAAAAACTGATGAAGATCATGGAGTGGCTTACATTAGCTATCATTGTTGCATTGGCTGTTGGTAGTTTCATTGCTGCAACCAGCGAAGGTAATAGTGCTAAGAATGTAATACTGCAAAATAATGTACACCGGTTCCTCCTTGGTATGTTCATGTGTGCTATCAATCCTGTACAAATACCATTTTGGTTTGGCTGGAGTACAGTATTATTCACCAAGAAAATACTGGAGCCTGTAAAAGCACAATACAATATTTATATCATAGGTATTGGTCTGGGAACCCTGGCCGGGAATTGCGTTTTTATTTTTGGAGGCCAATGGTTGATGCAAAAAATTGATAACAAACAGCAATATCTCAACTGGGTCATTGGAGGCATATTTGCTTTAACGGCATTGATACAGGCCATTAAAATGATAAGGCATAAAGATGCTGTACATAAATTCACACACCAGGAAGCAGGAAAGGACCAGGCCAGTTAATCTACAATAAATAAAGTGCAGCCATTTGCTGACCGGCTGCGATGGGCATTGCTGTTGTCGCCAACATGGTAGGTCATGCCTTGCGATAAAATAAATTCCCTTCCATCCTCCAGTTCTGTTATCATTTCGCCGCTTATGCAATAAATGATATGGCCTTTCTGGCACCAGTGATCGGCAAAATAGTTGGCTGAGTATTCAACCATACGTATCCTGGTATCACCCATATTAAAGATCTTCCATAAAGCGATACCGGTTGTTCCTTTGTGTTCTTCGGCTGTGATGCTGCTCCAGTCAAGTGTTTGAAAAGGGAATAGGTCTATTTTCATAATTGCCTGTTGAATTGTCAAATTTGCAATATTGTTGCCGAATAAAAAATAGTATTTTCGATGCCCGATGAATTATGCAATTGTAGATATTGAAACAACCGGTGGCCATGCTTCAGCAAATGGCATTACGGAGGTAGCGGTATATATTCACAATGGCGAAAGGGTGATCAAGCATTTTGAAACGCTGATCAATCCAATGCAACCCATTCCGAAATTCATTACTTCGCTAACCGGTATCGACAATGCCATGGTTGCAGATGCCCCAACTTTTGATGAGATAGCTGATGTGTTGTTTGAGATGCTGAATGAAAACGTTTTTATAGCGCACAATGTGAATTTTGACTACTCTTTTGTGAAACACCAGCTTAAACGATCTGGCTACGATCTTACCGCAAAAAAACTGTGTACAGTAAGGCTTGGCCGAAAGATCTTTCCAGGCAAGCCATCTTACAGCCTGGGCAACCTGTGCCGGTCTTTACAAATAAATATTGAGAACAGGCACCGTGCCGGTGGTGATGCAAAAGCAACAGTAAAGTTGTTTGAATATATGCTGGCAAATGGAGCACAGCAACATATTGACCAGATGCTGAAGAGAAGTTCTGCAGAGCAATGGCTGCCTTTGAATTTAGATAAACATGTAATTGATCAGCTTCCCTCAAAGCCCGGTGTATATTATTTTCATAATAACAAAGACAAGATCATTTATGTTGGCAAGGCCATCAATCTTAAAAAAAGAGTGAGCAGCCATTTTACCCATAATGACCCTGACCTGAAACGACAGAATTTCATCCGCACCATACATAAAGTTTCTTTTAAGCAATGTGCAACAGAACTGGAAGCCATTGTGCTTGAAAGCACCGAGATAAAAAGATTATGGCCGCGGTACAATAAAAGTCAGAAACAACCCGAGGTAAAATATGCACTGTATGCTTTTGAAGATAACCGGGGTTATATGCGTTTGGCGATTGATAAAAAGAAAAAGAATTTTCCGCATTTATACAATTTCAATTTATTGAATGAAGGACTGGTACTGGTAAAAAAGATGGTTGAGGAATTTGAGCTGGATGCAAGGCTTTGTTTTATTGACAAAACCCCCTTCACAAAAAAAGAAGCCGATGCACTTGAACCACCGGTTATTTATAACCAGAAAATAAAAAAAGCGCTGGATGCCCTGTCTGCAAACCTGCCCACTTTTGTATTGGTGGATCAAGGCATAAAGCAAGAAGAAAAACTCTGCCTGCTGGTAGAACGTGGTAGTTTTTGGGGCATGGGCTATCTTCCTAAATCCTTTCCTGTAAATAACTCCGGCGAGTTGAAGAATTTCCTGGATCCTTATGCTGATAACGATTATATCCGCAACAATATTTATTCATTTGCTGAAGCAAACCCGCATAAAAGGATCCATTTGTAACAAGGGTTATCAAACTTTCCATCCGTTCGCTTTAGTATCTTTGTATTTCAATCAATCCTGTTTTGCAAAAAGCCTTATACAATTTAAAGATACAGAAACGCATTGCGGCACTCTCTATCCTGCTGTTGATCACAAAAGTGTTTGCCTGGTATATTACCGGTTCTGTTGCTATTTTAACGGATGCATTTGAAAGTATTGTAAATGTTGTTGCGGGGCTGATAGGTGTGTACAGCCTGTATATTTCTGCCAAACCCCGCGACCAGGATCATCCATATGGGCATGGTAAGGCTGAATTTATTTCTGCTGCCATTGAAGGGTCATTAATTAGTATTGCAGGGATCATTATCATTTATGAAGCCATCAATAATCTGATTCATCCACACAACATACAGCAACTCGACTATGGAATTATACTGGTAGCTGTCACAGGGGGCATTAATTATTTCGCAGGGGCAATTTGTATAAAAACCGGGAAGAAAAATAATTCTCTTGCACTCATCTCCAGCGGCAAACACCTGCAAACCGATACCTGGTCAACTTTAGGAATCGTTGCGGGGTTGATATTGATCCGAACCACCAACCTGCTTTGGATAGATAGCGTTGTAGCTATCGGGTTTTCAGTCTTTATTATTTTTACCGGTTATAAGATATTAAGATCTTCCATTGCCGGCATCATGGATGAAGCAGATACAGAACTGTTGAAAAAAATGGTGCAAACACTTAATGAGAACCGCCGTGTGAACTGGATAGATCTTCATAACCTGCGGGTGATCAAATACGGTTCCACTATCCATATCGACTGCCATCTTACAGTACCCTGGTATTTAAATGTGCACGAAGCACATAAAGAGATAGATGCCGTTTCTGAGCTTGTACAAAATGAATTTGGTGAATCTGTTGAATTGTTCATTCATACAGACGGATGCATGGAATTTTCCTGCAGGATATGCTCAAAATTTGAATGCACAGTACGGCAACATGCATTTGAAAAGAAAATAGAGTGGACGATGGAGAATATCAGCAGCAATCGAAAACACCATGTTTAATGGCGAATGTTTTAATGTGGAATATCGAATGTGGTTCTGGTTACATTCACCATTCGATATTCATACATTCGATATTTAATGGGCTTCAAATAATTTTGCAACGCCAAACGCGGCTGCAGCAGCAACGGCACCGATCAATGTAACTTTCAATGCACCCCACCATGGGTTTACACCTGTCATGCGGCTTTTAAAATAACCAAAAACAAAAAGGCATATTAATGTGGCGATAACTGATATTTTTAACGCATCTACTGAATCAGCAATAAAAAAATAAGGGCTTAAAGGGATGATACCACCAACGATATAAGATATCCCGATATTCAGTGCACTTTTGGTAGCACGCTTAGGATCTGGTTTATCAAGTCCCAGTTCATACTTCATCATAAAATCAACCCAACGGTCCTTGTCCTGGGCTATTTCCTCGGTAGCCTGTTCCTGCAAAGCAGGGCTCAAACCAATGTTTGCAAAGAATTCCCTGGTCTCTTCAATTTCGCGGTGACGAAGGTTCTCCACTTCATCATATTCTCTTTTCACTTCACTTTTATAATGATCCTGTTCTGTTTTACCGGCAAGGTACCCACCCAAACCCATGGCAATACTGCCTGCGGCAATTTCTGCAATGCCCGCAATTACAATGATGCTGCTATTGTCAACCGCACCGCTCAAACCGGCTGCCAATGCAAAAGGAACAGTAAGGCCATCACTCATGCCAATAACAACATCTCTTAATAGATCGGAGCTGGTTAAATGTGATTCAATGTGATCGTGATGAAGATGCGTATCCATAAATTAAATTTGAAAACTAAGGTACAGTTTTGCAGGCACAAAAAAACCGCTGAATAATACTTCAGCGGCTGATGTTGATCATATTTTAAACGAGCTGTTTTAAACTGCTGTTAATTATCCCCACACATTCCATCACCTGCTCTTTATTAATAACCAGCGGTGGTGCAAATCGTATCTTATCGCCATGCGTTGGCTTTGCCAGCAGGCCATTTTCCTTCAGCAACAAACACAGTTCCCACGCTGCTTCAGGATTTGAATGCTTAATTACAATAGCATTCAATAAACCCATACCCCTCACTATGGAAACATAAGGCGAGTTTAGTTTCTTCAATTCATCCCTTAATAAATTACCCATTGCTTCTGCATTCGCTGCCATGTTCTCATCTTTTAAAACCTGCAAGGCAGTCATCGCAACCGCACATGCCAGGGGATTGCCGCCATAGGTGCTCCCATGTTCTCCGGGCTTGATGGTCGTCATGATCTCATCATCGCAAAGCACCGCACTAACCGGTAACACTCCACCACTTAAGGCTTTTCCTAAGATCAGAATATCAGGCCTTACATTTTCATGATCACATGCCAGCATCTTCCCTGTACGTGCCAAACCGCTTTGTATCTCATCAGCCACCATCAGAACATTATACTCCAGGCAGAGATTCTTTACGCCTGTATAATAACCTGCATCCGGTACCACCACACCGGCTTCGCCCTGGATGGGTTCAAATAAAAAAGCTGCAACGTTCTCATCCTGCAATGCTTTTTCCAAAGCAGGCAGGTCATTATGCGGAATGCTTTCATAACCGCTTACAAAGGGCCCGAAATTGGTAGTAGCTGTCGGGTCGCTGCTGAAAGAAATAACATTGATGGTACGGCCATGAAAATTTCCATTGCATACAATGATCTTTGCTTTACCGGCTGCTATGCCTTTCACCTCATAGGCCCATTTGCGGCTAAGTTTGATGGCTGTTTCCACGGCTTCCACACCGGTGTTCATCGGCAGCACTTTATCGTAACCAAAATATGCTGTGATGTATTTTTCATACTGGCCCAACAAATTGCTGTGAAAAGCACGGGACGTAAGTGTTAACTTTTGAGCCTGTTCCACAAGCGAAGCAATGATCTTTGGATGGCAATGCCCCTGGTTAACGGCAGAATAGCCACTCAGAAAATCGTAGTAGCGTTTGCCATCAACATCGTACAGGAAAACACCTTCGCCGCGGTTCAATACAACCGGCAATGGATGGTAATTATGTGCACCGTATTTTTCTTCAAGTTCTAAATATTGTTGCGCATTGGGTGATATGGAAATAGTTGAATTCATGATCTTTAAAATAAAAATGTTGAAAAGGAAAATTACAATAATTGGATAGCCTCCCTGTGGGGAGGTACAAAGAATCTATCCTCGATGATTGAGCAGATCGAGATTAGCCTGCAGAAAACGGTGTATATGCGTTTTGTAACTGATAAAACTGTAATTTGATGCAAGATAATAAAAAAACAGAACATGAAAAAAGTCATGAAGTATACCGGGATGGTATTGCTGGCAATTGTGATCGCTTTTTCTGCATACACCATCATCAGCGGAAAAACCTACCTGTTCAGGGCGGTGTATCATAATTTTGCCAATGTAGATGACTATAAAATATTTGAGAACAATGTTGTGAAGAACGACAGTATTCAGCCATACAGTATTTCTAAAAACTACGGCCATATTGTACTGCCCGCAGGCCTGGATATTGCTTTGGAAAGATCATCTTCGATAGCTGTAGTGGTAATTAAAAACGATTCGCTTGTTTTTGAAAAGTATTGGGATGATTATACCGATTCATCTTATTCCGGATCTTTTTCGGTTGCAAAAACAATCACTGCCATGCTGATCGGTGCTGCACTTAAAGAGGGGAAGATAAGATCGCTGCACGATAAAGTTGGAGACTACCTGCCTGAATTTAAGGAAGGAGATAAAGCAGCAGTAAAGATCATTGACCTGCTTACCATGAGTAGTGGCAGTGATTGGGATGAATCTTATGCAAATCCTTTTTCTGTTACAACCGAAGCTTATTACGGGGATGATGTCTATAAGACTGCAACAGGCGTAAAGATCACGCATAAGCCGGGAACCTTGTTTGAATACAAATCAGGTGATACACAGCTGCTTGGGTTGATATTGGAAAAGGCAACGGGCAAAAGTTTAAGTGAGTACGCATCAGAAAAATTATGGAAACCCATGGGGGCAGTACATCCTGCCTATTGGAGTACCGATAAAAAGAATGGCAATGAAAAAGCGTATTGCTGTTTTAGTTCCAATGCCAGGGATTTTGCCAGACTTGGGTCTTTGTTGCTGCACAAAGGAAACTGGAAAGGGCAGCAGATCATTGACTCTGCTTATTGTGAAAATGCAACCCGCCCATGCATGATCAGCAATGCATCGGGAGTGCCATGTGATTATTATGGTTATCAATTGTGGATCTTACCCGATCATCCGCAGGTTTACTTTGCCAGGGGCATATTGGGTCAATACATTGTTGTTGTTCCCGAAAAAAATATGGTAATTGTAAGATTGGGTAAAATGGTAGGCGCCCGAAATACGAATGGCCTTCCCAAGCTGGTATACGACCTGGTTGCCTGGGGAGAAAAACTCTAGACCAGTTTAATAAAATAATCAGCAGGAAATTTTGTGGTAAGGTTTACTCCTGAAGAAAAGATGCCAAACACGGTACTGCCACTACCACTCATGGCAGCATACAATGCGTCCTGTTCATACAATGTTTCTTTTATTTCTTTGATGGCAGGATGTGCAGCAAACACAGGTACTTCAAAATTATTCTTTAATTCATCTTTCCAGGTATGGATAGGTTGCTGAATGATCTCTTTAATGGATTTAAAAGGCAGGGCAGGGGTGATATTTGAGAATGCCCAACCGGTATTGATATGTATGCCGGGATTGATCAGTGCAATTTTGTAAGCAGACAGGTCAACTTTTATTTCTTCAAGTACCTCGCCGCGGCCTGTTGCATAGCATGGTTTGTTGATGATGAAAAAAGGGCAATCGCTGCCGAGTTGCAGGGAATAGTTGATCAGTTGATCAGTTGACAAGTTGAGACGGAATTTTTCATTCAGCATCTTCAGCATAAAAGCAGCATCGGCAGAACCGCCGCCCAGCCCGGCTCCCATGGGCAGTGCTTTGTGCAAATGGATTCTTACGGAAGGTAGTTCAGGGAAATCATTCTTTAATAAATGATAAGCTTTTATGCAAAGGTTATCATCAAGCTTACCGTCAACTGCCAATCCTGTTGCGGTGAATTCAATTTCAGATGTATTGTTTGAATTGGGTATTATCTCCAGTGCATCCCTGAACGGAACCGGGTAAAATATAGTTTCCAGGTTATGAAAACCATCTTCTCTTTTAGAAAGAATATGTAAACCGAGATTTATTTTACAGTTGGGGAAGACAAGCATTAAATTAAGGAATTAAGGAATTAAAAATTAAGAATGATTGTAAGATTGAAATAATTAGCAACAGGACAATTCTTAATTATTCATTTCTTAATTTTTCATTTTGATTTCCGGCTTTTTATTTCATCCCTGATGGCAATGGCCCTGATATAATCTTCATGGTCCAGTACTTCGGTCAGCAATCCTTCAAGCTCCTCCAGTGATAACGATTTTAAATTATCGCTGCCGCTTGTTTCTGTAGTTACGGGCGCAGCCGCTGATTTTGCTTTTCCGTCATCTTCCATCAAAATACCTGCCTGGTCTAAAATATTGTCGTAGGTATAAATGGGGCAGCCAAATCTTACGGCCAGTGCCAGTGCATCAGAGGTCCGGGAATCTATTTCAACCGTATCATTGGCAGAGCTGCAAACCAGTTTGCTGTAAAAAATACCTTCCTGCAGGTCGTTGATCACCACTTCGTGCAGCTCAACATTAAAAGCCATCATAAAGTTTTTCAGGAGGTCGTGGGTAAGGGGCCTGCTGGGGCTCATACGTTCAAGCGCTACTGCAATGGCCTGAGCTTCAAAACCGCCAATTACAATGGGCAAGCGGCGTAAACCATTTATCTCTCCCAGTACAACCGCATAGGAATGTGTTTGTGTGATACTGTGCGATAAGGCCACTATTTCCAGTTCTATTTTTTTCATATTCTACGCCGTAACAAATTTTATTCCATACTAAACAGCAAATATAAAATAAAAGCCTTTCAAAACTAAGTTGAAAGGCTTTAAATATCAATTTAACTGCAGGGTTAAAAAAATCAGGATTTCCCCTTCTTTTTCTTTTTACCCGAAGCCGGATTTGGTGGCGGTGGCGGGGGTGGCGGCGGCGGAGATCCTACGCTTTTGATTTCACTGATTTTGATTTCAACATTTTCTACCAGCTTTGATCCTACATCTATTGTTTTTCCACCCTCTTCAAATTCTTCTTTCTTTAAAATATAGCCTTTTGGCAGGTCAAACAACGAATCAGGAAGGAGCATTGCCTGGATCTGAACCGGCTCCAGATTAACGACTGTTCTCTTGCCCAAAATATCCATTTCCATTTTGACACCCATACCGATATTTTTTCCATTTGTAAACATCGGGATATCATCTGAGTTTATGTATTGTTGGCTTACAGGATAGTACAATGAGTCTGAATACCAAAAAAGGAAATCCATGTCGCCGATTAGAGATTTTCTTTGAGTGGTATCAATAAAAGAAAATGAACTGCAGTGCTGGCCCAGGATATTTCTTTTCATTTCCGTTTTATGGTAACGTACAAATATACTGTTGGTGGAGTCATTTTTTAACTGACGGGCACTGTAGTTTTTTGCGCTGTCGTTGATCCTGTAAAAAATGCCTTTTGAAAAATCAATGATTATTATATCATCCTGTTTGGCTTCGGCACTGGATTTTTTAACGGCTCCTTTTATTTTTTGTTTCCCATACAATACTTCAGCCATGCCTGACTGGTTCTCATCATCACCTGTCATTTTATAGATGATCTTCCCTTCAAACGGAGCTTGAGAAAAAACTACAGCCCGGGAAAATAAAAAACAAAATAAAAAAACAGCTTTCGGCATACGGCTGGGTTGTTGAACAAATATAAAAAAAAGGCTTCCATAATTTATGAAAGCCTTGCAGTTAATAGTAATTATTTAGTTTAAGCTTGTTTCATTTTCTTAACAGCCTCAATGATCTTCGGCATCACTTCAAAAGCATCGCCTACAATACCATAATCAGCCGCTTTAAAGAAAGGTGCTTCAGGGTCTTTATTGATAACCACAATCACTTTGCTCCTGTTTACACCGGCAAGGTGTTGAATGGCTCCTGAAATACCAATCGCAATATATAAGTTTGGAGCAATAGCCAAACCGGTTTGTCCAACGTGTTCGTGGTGCGGCCTCCAGTCGCTGTCGGCAACCGGCCGGCTGCAGGCTGTTGCGGCGCCTAATAATTTTGCCAGGTCGGTAACCATGGCCCAGTTCTCGGGGCCTTTTAAACCACGTCCACCGCTCACTACAATTTCAGCTTCGCTTAATGGAATTTCACCAACTACCTTATCTGTTGATGTTACCTGAACTTTTGCAGCATCAACGGTTGCCGCAAATTCAGCAACTTCTGCAGTACCTGTAGTTGTTACCACACTGTATGAGTTTGGATTCAGAGCAATGATCTTAACATCGCTGGTAACAGAGATATTGGCAAAAGCTTTGCCGCTGAAAACGTTCTTCTTTACAGTAAAACCATTGCTGGTATCCGGTAAGGCAACAGCACCCGAAACCAATCCTGCCTTCAACCTTACACTTAAACGAGGGGCGATGGCTTTGCCATTAAAATTATTAGAGAAGATGATCACTTTTGCATCAATGGCTTTAGCGGCTTCTGCAATTATTTTGGTAAATACCTGTGCATCCACATGATCAAGCGAAGCATTCTTTACGGTGTGTACTTTTTTAATTCCGTAGTTACCTAAGCTTGCAAGATCATCAGCAACATTGCCTAACACGATGGCATCGGCAGTTGTTCCTAAAAGTTCTGCCACTTTAGCGCCGTAGCTTGCTGCCTCAAAAGATGATTTTTTTATGTGGCCTTCTGATTGATCCAGAAAAATTAAAACGCTCATAATTTATAAATTTTGCTTTTGCAAAAGCTGTTATGAATTTAATGTTTAAATCTCCGCTTAGATAAGTTCCCCCTTCAGGGGGCGGAGGGGGTTTAAATTGCTTTCGCCTCCTCATGCAAAAGTCTAACCAGTTCTTCAGGATTATCTGCCGGAACTAATTTTACTCCTGCTTTTGCAGGTGGTAATTCAAAAGCTGCAACACTGGTTAATGCATCAACTGCAATTGGTTCAACAGCGTTCAATGGTTTGCTGCGGGCGCCCATAATACCTTTCATGTTTGGTATGCGTTGTTCGGCCATTCCTTTCTGGCAGCTTACCACCAGTGGTAAAGCCACTTTATTGGTCTCTTCGCCGCCTTCAATTTCACGAACGATCACTGCATCCGTTCCTTCCAAAGTAAATTTTGTAGCCAGTGAAACATAGGGAAGGTCTAACAGTTCAGCTACCATACCACCGATGGAAGAGCCATTGTAATCAATGGTTTCTTTACCGGTAAAAACCAGGTCGTAACTTCCTTTTTTTGCTACTTCAGCTATTTGTGAAGCGATATAATAGCTGTCATGGCTATCAGCATTCACACGAATGGCTTCATCGCCGCCCAATGCCAGCGCTTTGCGGATAATGGGATCGCAATCAACACCACCAACAGTTACTAAATGTATTACAGTTGAGGGGTCGGCCTCCTTCAACTCAATGGCCCTTACTAAGGCATACCATTCGTCGTATGGATTGATGATCCACTGAACACCATCTGCAGCGAATTTCGTATTGTTATCTGCGAAGGCTATTTTTGCGGTGGTATCAGGGGTTTTACTGATACAAACTAAGATCTTCATGTATAGAATTTTAAAATCCTGAAATAAAGTTGTTTATGCAACTAATGCAAAGATACAGGTTGCGAAGATAATTCGGATACAGAATGTAAAAAAATATATGAGCAGGATAGAAAAATTACTGGAATACATCAATGCCCAGGGCAAGGATAGTTTTCTGCAGCATGCGCTGGCGCTGGAATACATCAAAGTGGGCAATGATGAGGAAGCCCGTAAACTTTTTAACGAGATCCTGCTTCGGGAGCCAACCTATATTGGTTCCTATTATCACCTCGGAAAACTATTGGAACGTGTGGGCGATTTTGATAAGGCGATAAGGGTTTATAAACGGGGGATAGAAGAGGCTCAAAAAGCCAATGATATGCACTCCCGTATGGAATTGCAGGGGGCGTTGGAGGATATTGAGGAGTAATAACCCCCTGAACTTCGTTCGTTCCTTTGCAAGGAACCCCCTGAAGGGGGAACCGGCGAAGATTGAAGTTTTATTTTTTTGGGACTAACATTTGTAATTCTATTAAACATCGTTACTCACTTTTACTGAATACCAATACTGAGCGAAGCCGAAGTATGATTTTTTATTAAAGCGAATGAATTTAATACTGCCGGAAAAATTATTTTAAACTAATTAACTAAGTTCCCCTTTAGGGGACAGGGGTATGAACCTTTTCGATAAATTCAAAGCATACATTAAGCAGCAGGATCTTTTTCACCCAAAAGATAAGCTGCTGCTTGCTGTAAGCGGGGGAGTAGATTCTGTTGTGCTTTGTGAACTGTGCAAACAGGCGGGCTATGATTTTGCCATTCTGCATTGCAATTTTCAATTACGTGGGGAAGAGAGTGAACGGGATGAAAGTTTTGTAAAAGAGCTTGGCGTAAAATATGGGGTTGAGGTTTTGATTGAACGGTTTGACACTTTGAATTATGCTGAAGAAATGAAACTGGGAATCCAGGAGGCAGCAAGAAATCTGCGTTACAATTGGTTTTCTAAAGTATGGATTGATAAAAACCTGAACACCGGATTTAACAAACCAAATCAGGATACGAACCAGGTTCCGGGTTGGTCCATTGACCCCAATGCACCTAAATGGTATGTTATAACAGCACATCATTTAAACGATAGTGTAGAAACGATGCTGATGAATTTTTTTAAAGGAACAGGAATAAAAGGTTTACAAGGGATTCAGCCAAAGCACGTATTTTTTCTTTCATCTGCATATTTAATACGGCCGCTTTTATTTGCTACTAAAGAAGAAATAATAAAATATGCAGGAGAAAATAATTTGACTTTTGTAGAAGATTCTTCCAACGCTTCTGAGAAATACACCAGGAATTACTTTCGGAACAAATTAATTCCGGCATTAAAAGAAGTTTTTCCGCAAGTGGAAGAGAACCTAAAAGAGAACCTGCATCGGTTCAATGAAATCGAAATTTTGTACAGGCAATCTATAGATCTGCACAAGAAAAAATTGCTTGAGCAGAAAGGAAAAGAAATACATATTCCTGTTTTAAAATTGCTAAAGGTATCAGCGTTGCATACGATCGTGTATGAAATTATTAAAGACTATGGGTTTACGGCTCACCAGGTAAATGATACCGTTTCATTGTTAAGGTCTGATACAGGAAAATATATTTCATCTTCAACACATCGGATCCTTAAAAACCGTAACTGGCTTATCATAGCGCCAAATGAAAATACTGAAGCAGGAACTATTTTTATTGAAGAAAATGACAAATCGGTCGAGTTTCAGCAAGGAGTAATTAGTTTTGAAATGTTCTCAACCCAAAACTCAAAACTCAAAACTCAAAACGATATTGCTCAGCTGAATGCATCAGAAATAAAATTCCCCTTGCTTTTACGCAAATGGAAACAAGGAGATTATTTTTATCCGCTGGGTATGACGAAGAAGAAAAAGCTCAGCCGTTTTTTTATCGACCAGAAATTATCGATGATACAAAAAGAAAAAACCTGGGTGATCGAAATGGATAAAAAGATCATCTGGGTAGTTGGCCTTCGTATTGACAACCGGTTTAAAATAACCGGCAGCACAAAAAAAATATTGCAGATCAGCCTCCACCATAGGTGATCACCTGGTCGAGTTTTATATTTTTTATCTTATCTATAAACTCACTGAGTAAAGGATACTTACCACTTAGTTCGCATATCGCAATTATAAAAACTGCCCCAAACACCGAACCCCAGATATGTGCTGAGTGGTTGATCGTTTTATTGTTGCTTTTATCAAGCTGCCAGGACACGAGCAGGTAGATGATGCCGAATAAAAATCCAGCAATGAAGACTGGTAAGAATATTAACCCGATGCCATTGAGCGGATCAAGTACGATCTTTGCAAACACCACGGCGGAAACACCGCCCGAAGCGCCGAGGCTGCGGTAATGATAATTCTCTTTGTTCTTACTGTAAGTTGGCAGCAGGCAGGCCCCTACGGCACCTGCATACATCACGAAATATAGCAGGTATCCTGTTTTTCCAAAAACATCCACAAAAAAAGATTCAACACCGGTATTGTGTTTCAGTCCATCTATATCGATATAATCCTGCCCGGTTCCGAAAAGATAGAGGGCGTACATGTTAAAAATTAAATGCGGAATATTTGCATGGATAAGGCCGCAACTAAAAAAGCGATACCATTCATTCCGCTGGCTTACGGCAGGCGGGTAAAAGATCAGTTTATCCTCTAACTGCCGGTTATTGAAGGCTGCAATGGATGTAAGTACAGTTGCAATTATGATCAGCAGGGTAACGTTTACAATCATGGTATTTGCCTTTACAAAGTTTATGAGGAATAAAGATAAGATTGCCGGGGCAATAAGCAGCTTTGACACCTTTTGAAAGTTGAATGAAGCCTTTTTGAAGTTCCCGGATGCTTTTTTGAAGTTGACGGATGTCTTTTTGAAGTTGGCGGATGTCTTTTTGAAGTTGACGGATGTCTTTTTGAAGTTGGCGGATGCTTTTTTGAAGTTGAGGGATACTTTTTTGAAGTTGACGGATACTTTTTTGAAGTTGACGGATACTTTTTTGAAGTTGGCGGATGCTTTTTTGAAGTTGAAGGATACCTTTTTTAGGTGTAAGCCACCCTTTTGAGGCTACTCGTTGAGAAGTTTTTTCTACAGCTCAAAAACCCTTGAGAATCAATTTCCGTAACTGCTGTCGGAAATGTGGAAAACCTGTTGTAGAAAATACCCTAAAAAATACCAAGTATTAATACTAATATCATGATAAATACGTTTAAGTAGTTATTATTCTACAAGTTTTCGGGTAGAAGATACAGGAAATGGTTGTTTATCAACCAGTTAGTTATATTCAGCACATTTCCAAAACCGACCAATATCCAAACAGATGAAGCCAGACTTACACATGCCTGAAGGTAGTTTGCAGCCCCTAACTGCTAAAGTATTACCTGGAATACCGCTATTTTTTAAATTATTTAAAACTGCTTTCATCGGCACTGGTTACTTAAGCATTTATCCAAGCTTATCCTAAACAAAGACAAAATGAAAACGAATTTTACCAACCGGCAATTTATTAATAAGAAAATTGTAACCCTTTTGACAGGGCTATTGTTGTTATTGATAAGTACTGCAACCAATGCGCAACTGGGTGTTTATTCTTTTACGGGTTCGGGTACTTGCACCGGCCCCAGCACAGCAGTAAACAGCCAGCCTGCCAATGCAGTTTTCAGTAATTACAATACTGTAAATACAAGTTGCCAGGGTGTAAGTGATGTTTTTCAAACTTCAAGCTGGAATACTACCAATACAATAGACCTGACAGAATATAATGAGTTTACCATTACCCCAAATGTTGGTTATACCCTTACATTAAGCAGTATCAGTTTTCAACATTGGCTCGATAATGAACCACCACCCGGTGCAACCAACTGGTACCTTCGTTCAAGTTTAGATGGATATACTACAGATATTAGTTCAGGGTCAGCAACAGGAAGTTCACAAACACCAACTGTAACATTACCGGGGGGCAGTTTTACCAATATTGGAGCTGTTACCTTTCGTCTTTATATAACCGGTGCAGAAAGTAATGGAAGAAAATGGACAAATGATGAGGTTACCATTACTGGTATGGTGAATAGTCCAACTCCTCCTGCAGATCCTGCCAATCCTACATCCAATTCACCACAGTGTTCAACACCGGGTGTAACTATGAATTTTACGGGTTCGGCACCTGCCGGTGAAACCTGGTACTGGCAAACCAGTGCAACAGGAACCAGTACAGCCAACTCAACTTCAGCCTATACAGTAAGTACCTCAGGAACTTATTATGTAAGATCACGGGACAATACCACCCTGGCATGGAGTACAGGTGCCGGCAGTATAACAATTACTGTAACCCCGGATGTAACCACACCAGTATTTACATTGGGTGCCACATCAACCCGTTGCCAGGGAGCCGGGAATGTTACTTATACAGCAACAGCCAGTAATAATACTGGTATTACATATTCACTGGATGCAACCAGTACAGGAGCCGGTAACAGCATTAATGCTGCAACAGGAGAGGTTACCTATGTTGCAGGCTGGAACGGAACTTCAGTTATCACTGCCAGTGCAACTGGTTGTGGAGGCCCTAAAACCGCAACACATACCGTAACCATTACAAATACTATCGGTGTGCCTGTATTTACATTGGGAGCAACATCAACCCGTTGCCAGGGTGCAGGTACAGTTACCTATACTGCAACATCAGCCGGAGCAACAGGTATGAGTTATGCCCTGGATGCTGCAAGCATCAGTGGTGGTAATTCAATAAATGCTTCAACAGGTGCTGTAACATATATTGCAACCTGGGCCGGAACATCAACTATTACGGCAACAGCAACAGGATGTAATGGTCCAACAACTGCCACACATACTGTTACTATAACACCAACGGTAGGAACACCGGTATTTACATTGGGTACAACATCAACCCGTTGCCAGGGTGCAGGTGTGGTTAATTATGGAGCAACAGTGTCGAATGGAACAATAACTTATAGTTTAAATGCAGCTGCAATTAGCGGCGGAAATACCATCAATGCTTCAACCGGCGATGTAACTTATGTTGCTGGCTGGACAGGCTCAACCATTATTACTGCAACTGCTTCAGGTTGTAACGGCCCTAAAACTGCTACACATACAGTAACCATAACACCAACTGTGGGTAATCCTGCATTTACGTTGGGTGCCACATCAAGCCGCTGTATTGGTGCCGGTACGGTTACTTATACCGCTACCGCAACCAATAATCAAAGCATAACTTACAGCCTGGATGCTACCAGTTTAGCTGCAGGCAATACCATCAATACAACAACCGGCGCTGTAACCTATGATGCCGCCTGGACAGGGGCATCTACGATAACCGTTACAGTAACAGGTTGTAATGGTCCTAAAACTGCAAGCCATCTTGCTACAACCAATGCAACGGTTACTACACCTGTATTTACTTTAGGTGCCACATCATCACGCTGCCTTGGTTCAGGTACAGTTACCTATACAGCTACTGCCTCAAATACTACCGGTATAACTTATAGCCTGGATGCACTGAGCTTGGTTGGCGGTAATACCATCAACGCTGCAACCGGTGCAGTGAGCTATAATTTATTATGGGTGGGAACAACTGTGATCACTGCTTCTGCAGCAGGTTGCGGGGGCCCGCAAACCGCTACACATACTGTAACTATTAATGGAGCAGTAACTACACCGGTATTTGCTTCGGGTTCTTCATCAACCCGTTGCCAGGGAGCCGGTAATGTAACTTACACAGCAACTGCAAACAATGCAACAGCAATAACTTATTCAATTGATGCTGCCAGCACCACTGGTGGCAATACCATCAATTCAACTACAGGAGAAGTAACCTATGCTGCGGGATGGAGCGGAACAACAACGGTGACTGCCACAGCAACCGGTTGTAACGGCCCAAGGGCAGCCAATCATACGGTAACTGTTACACCAACTGTAGGTACACCGGTATTTACATCAGGCTCCACATCAACAAGATGCCAGGGAGCCGGTACAGTTACTTATACTGCAACTGCATCTAACAGTACTGCACGTACCTATAGCCTTGATGCAGCCAGTTTAGCTGGTGGCAATACCATCAATAGTTCAACCGGTGCAGTAACTTATGTAGCAAGCTGGTCAGGTACTACTATTATTTCTGTAACTGCAGCCGGTTGTAATGGCCCTTCATCAGTTGTAAACCATACAGTAACAGTAACACCAACAGTGGGTACACCTGTATTTACTGCGGGTACCACATCAACCCGTTGCCAGGGAGCCGGAACTGTTTTGTACGATGCTTCGGCATCTGATGCAACCGGTATTACTTACACCTTGAATGCAGCCAGTATTTCCGGAGGTAATTCAATAAATGCTGCTACCGGTAATGTAACTTATGTTGCAACCTGGAGTGGTACTACAATTATTACAGCAACAGCGGCAGGATGTAATGGTCCAAAAACAGCTACGCATACAGTAACTGTAACACCAACAGTAGGTTTACCTGTATTTGCGCTAGGTGCAACATCAACCCGTTGCCAGGGTGCAAATACCGTTACTTATACTGCCAGTGCAACCAATAATACAGGCATTACTTATACGCTCGATGCAGCCAGTACTTCAGGTGGTAACACGATCAATGCGGCAACCGGTGCGGTAACTTATGATGCTGCCTGGACCGGAACAACTGTGATAACCGCCAGTGCAGCAGGTTGTAATGGCCCAAGAACATCAACACATACAGTAACCAACAATACAACCGTTGGTGCAACTACATTTACGCTCGGGGCAACATCAACCCGTTGCCAGGGCGCAGGTTCAGTTACTTATACAGCAACAGCGTCAAACTCAACATCCATTACTTATTCGCTGGATGCGGTAAGTACTACCGGTGGCAATACCATTAATGCAACAACCGGTGTTGTGGCTTATGTAGCCGGCTGGAGCGGTACCACAACTATCACTGCAACTGCTGCTGGTTGTAACGGTCCAACTTCTGCAGTACATACGGTAACGGTAACACCAACAGTTGGTATACCCGTGTTTACTTTGAGTGCTTCATCAACCCGTTGCCAGGGAGCCGGCACTGTAACTTATACAGCCAATGCAACCAATACAACAGGAATTACTTATTCACTTGATGCTGCCAGTATTGCTGCCGGCAATACCATTAACAGTTCAACCGGTGCTGTAACTTATACTGCCGCCTGGACCGGTAATTCTACCAATAATTCAACCATTACAGCAACAGCTGCCGGTTGTAACGGGCCCAGAACAGCAACCCATACTGTAACCATTACGCCAACTGTTGGTACTCCTGCTTTTGCGATGGGATTACAATCAGTACGCACACAGGGAGCAGCAACAATAACTTATTCGGCTACAGCTACAAACAATACAGGTATTACTTACAGTCTTGATGCAGGAAGCCTTGCAGCCGGTAATACCATCAATGCAGCTACAGGAGCAGTTACCTGGTCAGCATCCTGGTATGGTGCTTCTTCGATCACGGCATCAGCAGCCGGTTGTAACGGGCCTTCAACAGCTACTCATATTGTAAATACAAATCCTTCTGTTGTTCAGGCACCATTATACCTTTCAACACCGGGCCAGATACTCGACAGGATCGACCCTGTTGCAACCGGTATTACCACAACTGTTCAAACTGCGGTGCTATCTTCAACAGGTACTACCAATACAACATTTACTTTAAGCCCTTCATTATGCAGTGATCTTACAATAAAAGCGCAGAATATTTCTGTACAACTATATTTAAGTATAGCCAGCGGTACCATGCCGGTTAATCCGAATATTACAGCGCTGATAAAATATGGCAGTACCACCATTATCAATTTAACCAATCCTGTTTATAATTCCGGAACCGGTATTTTATCATGGACCGCTGCATTACCAGCTGATGTAACAGTACCAAGTGGTCAGCCGATCGACCTGGTGATCACTACAGCCCAGGCAGGCGTAACTTTCCGGATCGACTATCATAGTAATACCAAGCCATCCAGGATCAGCTTGTTGCCGGTTTCAACATTTATTGATTTTACTTCTTTTGCAGTTTACACAGCGCCATATCCCGGAGGTGTTCAAAGGGTAAGTGGTTTGCAGAATACAACTTATTACGTAAGGGCAACTGTTACCACACCATTTGGTTTTAAGGATATAACCGGCCTGGACCTGAAAATAAATCCCCCGGGAACTACGTTTGCGGTAACCTGCGTGGATTCTTCAACCTGCACACGTACCTATGAATATCCATGGACCACTTCGGCTACTCCAACAGTTTATTATTTACTTGGTACAGCCAAAGAAGGTTATGAGAATAATATCAAGAATTCTGACCTGCTGGCATTTGATGTTTGTTCAAGTTGTCCGCCGGTGGCATTGAATGATTCTGCTGTAGGGGCAGGAGGTGCACCTATATTGGTGAATGTACTTGCCAATGATTACGATCCCAATAACAATATGAAGTTGTCGACACTGGCAATACCAGTGCAACCCAATAACGGAACAGGATATATTTCTAACAACAAGGTTGTGTACCTGCCCAACGGATCTTATTCCGGAAAGGATACATTGACCTACCAGATCTGCGACAGTACAGGGCTTTGCGCTACTGCCAGGGTATTCTTTACAGTAAATCCATTACTGGTTGATCCTTGCTCAGAAGCAACAAAGAGCCACGTATATTATATGCCATTCTCTGAAAACGATGCCAGGATCGCATTGGATAGCTCTTCAAGCGTTGCATTGGCAAGTAACAATATCAGAACAGTTATCAGTATCAAGATCGCTTACCCGGGTATGACGATCGTTTGGGATGAGTGGGAAGACGGATATGAAACGAATGCGTTGAATCCGCAGCAAAGCACCACTAAAGTATGGGGCGACGGTAATCCGTATAATGGTATAGCACCGGGTTATGCTTCAGATATTATTCCTGCTGGTGGTAGTATCGTATTGGATAATACCATACCAACCAATCCCAGGGTACAGGCCAATATTTTTTATGATGGTCGGGATAAGATAACATCCAGCGGACAGATCACTGTAACACAGGTTAGCGGTGAACCTTCTATCATTGGTTTGCAGTGTATGAAGACGAATGTTTCTCCAACACTTGATTACGGAACCTCATTTACGATACCGGTAGGACAGAATTATAACAGCCAGGATTTCAGGTATACCTCACTCTTCATCAGGGCATCAGAAAACAATACGGTTGTTGAAATTGATAAAGATAACAATGGTTCACTTGAAACTACGGCAACCATTAACGAAGGCGAAGTACTGCTGGTAAATGGTGGTGTACTTTCGGGTGCGGCTGTTACAGCTTCGGCGCCTATTGGTGTGGAGTTGCACTTTGGTGGTAATGATAATTACTCATCACGTGATGTGCCCATTTACCCCGCCACCTGGTATTCAAATACATATTATTCACCGGTGCCAACAACCGGTGCCAGCACGGCTGTAAAAGATACTGCGGCTGTAATGTTATACAACAGTTTAAACAGGCCATTAAGTATTAACTGGTCTTCAGGAGTTCCGTCAAGTGGCACACTTACGATCCCTGCAAAATCAGTGATACGCTTTCCGTTGCCATTATCGGCAACTGCAGGCTACAAATTTACCTGTCCTACCGGCGAATCATTCACGGCTATTGAGATCGTGGATTCTTATACACCGGGTGGTGGTGGAAACAGCGGATCAACATTCGACTGGTCGTTTAATCTTATTGCAGAGAACAGGCTTACCGATTTTGCAACCATTGCATGGGCACCTGGCTCTACCGATGGAACAAGAAATGATAACCCTGTTTGGGTTACGCCAACAGGCAACACAACGATCTATGTAAAATACGATGGTAACGTGAGTGGCACCAGTGGCTTACTCAGCCCATGTGGTTTGCGTTACGATGTATCTTATACACTCAATGCATTAAATCATCGCAGGCTGCTTGATCCTAATGATAATGACCAGAGTGGTTTGGCCGTATTTACCTGCAATGGCATTAAACTGGCTGCAGTTTATGGCGAGGACCCATCAACTGCCAACACAGCTAACCCAAGCTGGGACGTAGGTTCCACCATTCAGCCATTCTGTAAGCAAAAACTCATTTTTGCCAATGATGACTATGCACGTACCATGGTTAACCAACCGGTTACCATACCTATATTGCTGAATGATTTTGGATTCCTTGCAGTGATAGATCCTACTTCGGTAACCACCACGGCATTGTTACAACCTAAACATGGTACAGTAACCATCAATGCAAACGGAACAGTGATCTACAGGCCCAACCCGGGTTATGTAGGTAAGGATACTTTTGAATACAATGTTTGCTCAACACCTACACCGATCGTTTGCGACATCGCAACCGTATATGTAGATATTGCAGTATGCCCTGCTCCGTTCAACCAGAATGTAATTGCGGGTAATGTATTCTTAGATAAAGATGATGATGGCAACAATGATGACGGAGGTACCGGTGTTCCGGGAGCTAAAGTTTATTTGTATGTGGATGGTAATTGCAATACAACTATTGATACGGATGAACTGGTAGATTCAGTTACTGTTGATTCAACAGGTACATACCAGTTTATTACTTACCCTGAAAAATTTGTAGAAGATGATTTTGATGGCGCAGGCGGTGCAAGAACCTGTGCAAACGGCAGTGATGGTACAGGCACCTGGTTAACCAACTGGGTGGATGCAGGAGATGCAACCTCGGTTGGATATTGTACAGCCAGCACCACAGCCAATTGCGAGATCATGAAAGATGCAGGATTCAGCTATGGTATCAGGCTGAAATCTAATAATGTTTCTGCCACCCGAACGGTAAACCTCAGCGGGGCATCCTATGCATTCCTCACTTTTAGTTATCGCAGAAAAAGTGCAACTTTAACGGCGGGCAGGGATGTGATCGTGCAGGCTTCATCAAACGGAACCACTTTTGGAACGGTGTTTACCATTGCCGGCAATGGTACCACGGATGCTAATTATGTAACTATTTACAACCAGGATATAACACAATATGCATCTGCATCAACCTATATCCGTTTCTTAACCAATAATAATGTAGGTAACGGTGATACCGTGTATATTGATAATGTAAAGATCCAGTATATCCGTTACCCGATATGTTATATCACCAGGCTGGATAGTACAACAATACCGGCTTATCATCACAGGACAACAACCTTGCAACGAAGCTTTACTGCTACCAGTATGCAAACCTGCCTGGCGCCCTATGATTTTGGTATTGCAAAAAATAAGATCCTCATCAGCGGTACATTGTATCACGATGCCAATGGCCTCACAGATGGTGTTATCAATGGCACAGCTATTGGTACCATCACCGGAAGTACGGTGTATGCGTACCTGGTTGACTCAACAGGCCTTGTAGTAAGGCGTACTACGTTAAATGCAGGTAATGGAACATACTCGTTCCCCGATGCGGATGTGTTGACCAACTATACCCTTCGTTTAAGTACCATCAGTGTAAACCTGGGAGATCCGCCTCCATCCAGTTCGGGAACCTCTTCTCCTTATGTTTCAGCAAACTGGACACCTACAGGCGATTCCTATGGTATAGGCAATGGAGCAGGTACAGGTAATAAGCCGGGCACACCAGCCTGTGTTGTTTCCGTAAGCACCGGGTTAGCCAATGTGACCAATGTTAATTTTGGTATAGAAAGATTGCCTGATTCGGATGATAAGAATATGACCTATACTACCAACGTTCCGGGAGTGAAATATGATATTTCAACCGGGCTCACCGGTTCTGATCCGGAAGATGGTCTGTATGCGTCCGGAAAAACCTATAAGATCACGAAGTTGCCTGTGGGCGCTGTGTTGTACTACAACGACATACCGGTAACCCTCAACCAGGTAATTACAAACTTTACACCTGCATTGCTGAAAATAGACCCGGATGATGTAACCCATGTGGCCACATTCATGTATGCTTCACTGGATGCAGCCGGCTTCTTCGATCCTACACCGGCAACGGTAACCGTAAACTGGAATCAGACATTGCCTGTTAAACTGATCAGCTTCAGCGGCAGGTTGAACGGAACCAAGGTTGACCTGAACTGGGTTACAGCCAATGAATTAAATACAAAACAGTTTGAAGTTGAACGTGGCTCGGATGGCAGGAATTTTACAAAGATCGCCACGGTAGCAGCAAAAGGCAACAGCAATACACCTACCAGTTACGACCTGGTTGACCCGATGCCTTTGAAGGGTGTGAATTATTACCGCCTGAAGATGGTTGATATAGATGGCAAATTTGAATACAGCCAGATCGTTATCATCCGCATTGAGGATGGAGTACAACTGGTAACAAAAGTTGCACCCAATCCTTTCACAGGTAAGATAGATGTGTACCTCACACTTACACACAATACGATGGTTGATTTCAGGTTCATTGATATCAATGGAAGGCTGGTCTTCACCAAATCAGTAAAAGGCCTCAAAGGGTTCAACTGGTTTACCATTAATGATCTTGATAAACTGCCATCGGCCCCTTATATGCTGCACATTAAAACAGATGATGCAACCATTGTGGAAAAGCTGATAAAACAACAACAGTAATTCCGTCCGTACACTATAAGCGAAGGCCCTGCAATTTTTTGCGGGGCTTTTTATTTGAAATAACGAACCGGTATTGCTGCAGGTGGGATATTTTATAATGTCCTGCCCAGAACAACTGATGATTGAAAATATTTTTTTGAAGTTATGAACTAATGTTCATTGTTGCTTGTCAAGCCCGAACCAAAGTACAGCGATGCAAACTGCTGATGTTTCAACGTCATGCCCCACTTGCCAGCAATATTTTTGTTGGCTGCTGCCGTTTGTTGCATGATATCAAACCTTCCTCATATGCTCTGCCCAAAAGTCAATAAATTATTGTCAGGGTCAAGCAAAGCAAATTCCCTTTGTCCCCACGCCTTGGTCTCTAATGGTCCATTCGGATGTATGCTTACTTTATTGTCCAACAATGACTGATATAAATTATCGATGTTGTCTGTTCTTATATAAACTCCTGAATAGTTTTCCTTAGAATCGATTTCTTTGAATTCAAAAAAGTGAATTTCTATATTGTCTTTTTCGACCATCAAATAACCGTCATAGTCAGAACTTCCTACATTTCGAAATCCTAATTTGTTGATGTAAAAATCTTTCGTTGCAGCTTTGTTTCGCATTGGCAGCTTCGGATTTATGTTTGTCAGCATAAAATTATTATTTGAAGCAAATGTAATTACTCCGAACTTGTTATGTGGATTGTTGAAAGCTTTTTTTTGAACGGAAAGGTTGCAGCCAACGAGCAGGGCTTTATGCAGGTTGGGAATTAGTATTCCGTCCGCTCACAACCGCTGCTGATTGAAAATATAAAGTTGAATTTAAGAACTAAAGTTGAAAGTTGTTTGTCCAGCCCGAACCACAGTTGGGATTTGCAATTAGTTGATTTTACATTGTCGAGCCCAACTTGCATAAAACCCGATGTTGCCTGCAGTAGTTTTATTCTGATTTTGCATTGTATAAATTTTCCATTGGTAACCTTTCTGCAAAGTCAGCCAATGTCTCCTCTGATTTTAAAGAATTGAATTTGTCTTTTACACTTGCTGCATTATTGGGGTGAATAATTTTGCAGTTTTGAAATTCAAAGTCGTCAATATAAGAGTCGAAATTATCTACGACTGTCTGCCTTGATACTAAAATATTGTCTTTAATGGTTCTGAATAATTTCTTGTATTGCCTTGTTAGTAAGAAATAATCTGCTGGTGGTATTACAATTGGAATGTGTTCTGTCCAAGTTGTAACTGTTACTACTTCATTTGATTTTTTTGTCTTGAAGAAGAAAATTTTTGGAACAAAATACTGTTCTCCCAATTGCTTTTGTAAACGACTTCTATTAAAGTTATAATCCCAAATTTCATTTGATTTGTCTGCTTGCAGATAGCTACTTTCCATTTCTTTAAAATGGTCAATGCTTGCCCACAAATTGGTTTTATTCCAATTGTCAAACAATTCGTTCTTTGTCGGCTTATACGGGTTTTCGAAATCTGCTTGTGGATTTAATACAAACAAGTTTAGGTCTGTTAATAATTTTTCAATGAATTGAAATGCTTCTAATCCGAAAAAACTCGGTCGCATAAAATTCAAATTGAAAGAAAAATGAGTGTTGTCAAAGTCCGTAAAACTTTCATATAGTTCAATACTTTCAGGGTCATCTTCTGGTTCATTTTGGTCAAACGAATAATACACTTCTGTATCCTCATTTTCATAAAACCATTGGTTAGCATTTTCATTAACAGAAACCAAATTGTCTGTCAAATATTTTGCTATTTGATTTTCGGAAAGGTTTGTGCCTTTTTGTTTGTAGAAATATAAATCGTAACTCATAAGTTCTAGGGTCTGTTACTATTGCAGGCAACGAACAGGGCTTTATGCGGGTTGGGAATTAGAATTCCGTCTGCCCGGGCCGCTGCAGATTGAAAATATAAAGTTGAATTTAAGAACTAAAGTTGAAAGTTGTTTGTCCAGCCCAAACCACAGCCTGGATTTGCAATTAGCTGATGTTACAATGTCATGCCCAAATTGCATAAAACCCAATGTTACCAGCCGTTTTTATTGTCGCTCCTGAACTTCACCACTTTTTTGAGCTTCTTGAATATGATGTTTTATTGTCAGCTTGATAGTTTGGAATGAACCAACTTTGTTTTCTGTATATGCTTTTTCCGCTGAAGAAAATGGAAATCCATTGACCTTATACTTTTTGTGAATTACTGTCAAGTCACTGCCATACTGGTCAGTTAGAACTTGCCAGTCACAGTCGAGACTATTAACTATGTCTTGTCCCAATGCTGCACCTAATGCTTCAACAACAAATTCTGGTTTTTCCTTTTTTGCATCTTTGCTTTGTTGCCATTTGTCAAATACAAGGTCTAAAGTATTTGCGTCATATCTTGAAGAAGGTAATTGTCCATTGTATTTGGTTATTAACAACTCAGCTTCCTTTAATTTGTCTGCAATGTGCTTTTTTAATTCAGGTGTAAGGTCTGCTAGTTTATAATTAGCGTCAAGACCGTCACCTGATTCTGTTGACTTAGTTGTTATCGTGTCACCGTCAACCTGAAAAGTTTCAGTTAAGGTTTTCTTTGTGTTGTCTTTGCAACCAAATAGAAAGCTAAAAAGTCCCATGATTATTATTGAACGAAGTGTCATTTTAAAATGGCTGGTAACACATAAATATACGCCCATAATTCAACACATCAAAAAACTAAGCCATTCAGAATCAAACGCTATCATGTCGCCTTTTGTAATTGTTATGTCGCCTTTCTGTATTTATAAAATCTCACCTTTTTCCCATAGGTCATCCAATGGGCTTACAATATTCACCAGTTTGGTTTTACTTACATGCGTATATCTCTCCGTTGTTTTAATATCAAAATGGCCCAGTATGTCTTTTATATACCTGATATCTATGCCTTTTTCGAGCAGGTGTGTTGCAAAACTGTGCCGCAGGCTATGAAAACTGATCTCCTTTTTTATACCTGCTTTTTCTTTAGCCCGCTGAAAAACCTTTTGTGCCGACCTTGCATTATAGGCTTCTCCCTTCACTTCACTTTCAAATAAATAATTTGCCGGCCGTGGTTTTGCGGCAAGCAAGTAAGCCCTTAAAACATCCAGTAAAACCGGGCTTAATGCCACATACCTGTCTTTTTTACCTTTGCCATCCTCCACTTTTATCAGCATCCGCACACTGTCTATATCTTTCACTTTTAACTTTATTACTTCACTAACCCTTAGGCCGGCGCTGTAAGCAGCAAATAAAATGGCCTTATGTTTTTTATTGGTTACCGCATTAAACAAACGAACCATCTCTTTTTCATTAAGTACGTTTGGCAACTGTACGGGCTTCTTCGGCCTCGGTATCTCCCAAAAGAATTTTTCTCTCCCCAATACCTGCTCAAAATAAAACTTCAAAGCATTAAGCCTGCTATGTGCTGTATTCTCTTTTATACCTTCTTTTTCCATGGCATAAACCATGTACCGTTTTATATCATCAGTGGTTAAACTGTCAACTGCTTTTGTCTTTAGTAACTGCAACAACTGCATAAATTCATTGCGGTAGGTTTTTATCGTGCTTGGGCTGTAAGCTTTTAATTGCAATTGCTGCACAAATTGTTCAAGTGCTTTTAAGTTGGTATCACTTAGTTGCCAGGCTGTTGATAATGCTGCAGGTTTTGTAAATGATGTTGTCTTTTTAGTTTCAGGTTCTTTTGCTATCGGTAATGTATTTGTAACTGCTTTCTTTTGCAGCAGGTAGGTTTTAAGCAGGCTGTTGTCAACTATTACTTTTTCTTTCAGTGCTTTAACTAAGGAGCCATAAGCCATTTCTGTAAGCGGTATATACCAGCACTTATTAGTGTTGCTCCATTTTATGCCTGCCTGTTTGCGGATGATCTTTTCCAATGCAGTATTCCTGTTGAAATATATGCCCAGGCATTCCTGGTGGCGGTGTACCAATGGTTTAAGTGTGATAGTTTCCATATTTCGCAAGGCATTGCCCTCCCTCGGTTACAATAAAAGCAAGGGCACGATTCATACATCTAATATAAAAATTTATTTTTTGCAGTAGTAGTAAATTAAATAACCTGCTCACGGTTGCATCCTGCAGTTACAAAAATGTGTATACACCATTAATAAAAAATATCCGGATAACCAAGGGAAAAATCACAGAATTTTCTGTGATTTTTCCCTCTTTTTTCTCAATTCTTTTTTACAGCTTTACTGGTACTTTTTTTTAAAACAATTAAAACCGTAAAACTATGTCTTCAACATCCGAAACCGGCCACGCAAAAAATGTGGCCAACCTTAAAACACTTAATGGTTACTTAGCATCGCTGGGGGCTAAGTACAACCCAACAAAAAAGTCAATTCAACTGCCCCGGTTGCAAACCCTGCATACCGATGCTGAAAAGGCACTTACCACCATCCAGGATGCTTTTCCTCTTTTTACCGCAGCGGTAGATGAGCAGGAAGCCATTTTTAAACCCCTTGATAAACTGGTAACCAGGGTAGTGCGGGCTTACAAGTCGGCGGTAGACAATCCTGCCGAAGCAGAAACCGCCATCAGCCTGCAAAAGAAAATTAATGGTAAAGGCAAAAAGGCCAACCCAAAAAAAGAACCGGTAGAAGGAGAGCCAGATCCTATTTCTACCTCCCAGCTTTCTTACGATAACAGGCAGGCCAATTTCCAGTTGCTGGTAAAAACTGTGGCCGCCAATCCCGATTACAAGCCTAATGAACCCGAACTACAGGCCGCTGCTTTACAGGCCTTGGCCGATGAGCTTAAACAAAAGACCGAAGCGGTAGATGCAGTAACAGTGCCACTCATCAATGGCCGCATCAGCAGAAACGAATTGCTATATCATTCCCAAACCGGCTTGTATCCAACAGTAGTAAATGCTGTAAAGGACTATATCATTTCTGTTTATGGTGCAGGCAGCCCACAAATAAAGTACATAAATACACTTAAGTTTAAAGAAATTAAAAGTGGTAAAAGAAAAAAGAAATAATTAAAACCCGTACATCCCCTGCTAAAATAAACAAGCAGGGGTTTTTTTGCACGATACTTTGTATCAGAGCGTCGCTGCTAACTTTCAAAACGTTGCTGCCAACTTTCAAAATGTCTCTGCCACCTTTCAGACTGTCGCAGACAACATTCAAAATGTTGCTGCCAACTTTCAAAATGTCACTGCCAACTTTCAGAAAGGTGCTGTAAACTTTCAAAAAGGAACTGGCTGGTTTCAGAAAACGACTGCTAGTATTCAAAAAGCTCCTGCAAACGAACAACGACCAACGAACAACGACCAACGATCAACTTTCAACTCAACTATGGTGATACTTCTCATTACGGTTAATGCTGCAGGCACGGTAAACTTGTTCAGCCAGTATCAATCGTACCAATTGGTGCGGAAAAACAAGTTTGGATAAACTCCAGGTGTAATTGGCCCGCTGTTTTACAGCATCGCTCACACCAAAAGCACCGCCAATTAAAAACACAATATTCTTCACACTTTCGTTGCCCCGCTGTTGAATAAAAGCTGCCAGCCCCTCACTGCTCAGCATCTTACCATGCTCATCCAGCAATACCAGCCAATCTTCTTTTTGCAAAAAACCGGTGATCATTTCTCCCTCCTTTTTCTTCAGGTCTGCTTCACTCAGCATGGCTGCATTTTTTGGAGAAGGAAGGATATTCCACTCAACCGGGTAATAATTGCTTATTCTTTTGGTGAATAGCTCAATGCCTGCTTTCACATAAGGCTCGTGATTTTTACCAACCGACCAGAATTGAAATTTCATTACATAAAAATAAGAAAGAGAGTAATAGCTTTTACTATAAAATAAACAGGCGATGGTAAACAGTTATTTTTCTATCTTTAAAAAAATAACCGCTTTATGAGCCAGCAATTAGTACACATCCCTCAACTGCTTACCTCCACAGAACTGATAGCAATAGATGCATTGATCGCCAATGCAAATTTTATTGATGGAAAATTAACCGCAACCCTGGCGGCGAAGGATGTAAAGAATAACCTGCAGATTGAAACAGGCAATGAAAACCTGGCCGGTATTCAAAAAATAATAACTGGAGCATTGTCGCAAAGCCCGCTGTTCAATATTGCCGCCCTTCCCAAAACCACATTGCCTTTTTTGGTAAGTAAATACAGTGCAGGAAAATATTATGGATGGCATGTGGATAGCCCGGTGATGGGTAATCCTCCCGTACGAACCGACCTGGCCATGACCATTTTTTTAAGCAACCCTGCAACTTATGAAGGTGGAGAACTGATGATACAGTCAGATACCGGCACTGCAAATTTTAAACCTGCAAAAGGCGATGCAGTATTATATCCCTGCCAGTACCTGCATTGTGTTAATGAAATAAAAAGTGGCGAAAGGGTAGCAGCTGTAACCTGGATACAGAGCAATGTAAAAGATCCGGGGCAGCGGCAGATATTATTTCAGCTGAACCAGGTACATAGCGCTATGTATCAACAGGCGCCCAATGCACCGGCCACCAATCTTTTGTTACAGAGCCATAGTAATCTTTTCAGGATGTGGGCTGATCTGTAAATAACAGCAGATTATTTTTTTGCCAGCCTGTAAGCTTCAATCTTATCATACAGGTCAACAGATCTTTTTAAAGAATCAGGTACCGGTTCATCAGGGCTTTCTTCACTAAAAACCTGGCCGGGAAATTTTGCATGAAAGCCTGCCCTTTCTTGCATGGCAGCTTTTTCAGTTTCATTAATATGTATGCCGGTTACTGATGCGATCGTTTCTATCATTTGCATGGCACCATCATGATAATTCAGTGCAAAGGCAAGTTTGTCTTTTTGAAGGATATCATCAAAAGCCTGCAAATAGCTTTCCAATACCATGCTCATATATTTGTCAAGGTCCGTTAAATTGATGGCAGCTTTTTCAAGGCCGAATATTTCCGGTTCAACAATATCGGGCAACGATTGCATGCCTCTTTTCTTTTGTTGCGAACGCAGTACTTCGCCTGGTTTCCTGTACAATAAAAAGAATGGAACAGTTGGGTATAATGTTCTTAGCGCTGCGTAAAAATGGATATGCCAGCTATCAGTTTTAATAAAGAGATGCTGATGGGCGTCTTTGCGTTTTGTTGCGTAAAGCCCGATCGCCGCTTTTAATTGCGGTAATATTTCCGTCATGCAATGATGCTTTTTTCCATAGCGCAACAGTTCATCAAAAAAAGGCACTTCTGATAACACGATATTCGAAGGTTGCAGGCTAAGCATTTGCGACAGCAGGGTAGAGCCGCAACGTGAAATATGAAAGATGAAAGCAGTTGGTTCAATGGTATTTGCTTCTTTTACCTTATCTGTCAGCTCCCGGATACCGGTGTTTATTTTTGCATTCAAAAATCCGTTTTCGGGAAGCATGCGGCAGGCCGAAATGGTTTCATCAAAAAAAGGTTCAGTAAAATCTTTGTTGCCAACATACAGCCAGCGGCATTTCAACGTTTCATGCTCAACAAATGATCTTACGGGCACCCAGCCCTTAACTGCATCATTAGCTTGATTGCTCATGTTCAAAACTTATTTTGCTCTTAATAAACCAGCCAGCATCTCATGAATGTGCTCATCTACCAGTGTTTTCCATCCGTCTTCACCTGCAATGATCTGCCTCCTTATTTCGGTTGCTGATATGGATGCAACGGCTTCTCCAACACTGATCTCATTTATTTCGTAGCCTACACCTCTTCCGTAATTCACCGAAGCAATATCGGGGATGATGATCACTTTCACCAAAGGGTTATCAGCATACACATTTTCCCAGAGTGCTTTTACTTCGGAAGCAGAAAGTGGATTGGATGCATCAGGTTCAATATCCCTGATAGCGATCAGTACCGGTTTGTTATCTTTTAAAAACGTATCAAAAATGTGCATGTGCCCTTTGTGCGGACTTTGATAGCGGCCTATGAATAAATTGTATCTCATTTGTTTGCTGCTTTAAATATTTTATCGGTGCATGCCGTAATGTTCAATACTGCAGTATCGAGTAAAACTTCAGGATTGTCGGGGGCATAGTATGGTGCAGAAATTCCTGTGAAGTCTTTTATTTCGCCTGCAATGGCTTTGGCATATAAACCTTTGGGGTCCCTTTGTATGCATGTATTGATATCGGTACAAACATATACCTCAATAAACTTTGTACACATGGTCCTTATCTCGTTGCGGGTGTCTTTGTAGGGCGAGATCAATGAAACGATCACCACTTTTCCCTGGCTTTCGAGCAGCGAAGCCATATAGCCAACATTCAGGTTATGTTTCTTTCTCGACTCCTCATCAAAGCCGGTTTGGTGAATTACTTTCCTGATCTCATCACCATCCAGCAACACGGGTACAACGCCTTTCTTTTTATATTTTTCAACCAATGCTTTGGCAATGGTTGTTTTACCAGAGCCGCTCAAACCGGTGAGAAAGATAACAGCGGGTTTGGTTTTAAACCCGGTAAGCTTTGCCCACATTTCATCAAAGAAATAATAAGAGAATATTTTTATCAGCGAATCAACAATGCCGATGGATAAGGACGCAATAAAATTCTTTGTAAAAAGAAATGCAATTAAAAAAGTAATGATGGAGCTATAGAAACGGTAAACAACGGCCTTGATCAGTTTTAATTTATTGAACATAGTTTGCGAAAAAATACTAAGGGGTTGAAAGCTTTAACAGAAATAAAATTACGGGAATTTTTTATCAGCGTAAGGGGGATAATTCTTTTTCCAGGTCATCTGCCATTTTATTGGTTACGGCTGTATTCATTTGCCTGAACTGTAGTATCATTTGTTTTTTTGTAGCTTCATCATGCATGCGGGAAGTGTCTTCAATTTCTTTTTTTACCGGGCAGGCCGGGCTTACAAAGATTTCTTTAACCCAATCATTCACCAGTGCATCAATGACCAGGTGCACACGGTTAATATTGCTTTTATTGTTGATGGCATGTGGCAGGTTGAAATTCATATACCAGCATGCCCCTTCCTTCAGATCCATTCTTTCATGGTCAAGAAAAAATTCCACGTCGGTGTGTGTAAGTACGGGTATATGCAAACGTATTTCCCCGCTTTCAAAATTCAGTTCTGCATCACGGTGTTCTTTTATAATGCTTCCGGCATTCAGTTTCAACAGGCGTACTGCCTGCAAAGGGCACAGAAAAGTTTTCAGTACTTCTTGCAGGTAAGGGCTGCGCTCTAAAAAAATGGTATCCTGGTAATCCCGGTTATCGGTGGGGGAGATAATGATGTTGTTGATATTTCCTGCAATACTTCGTAACGGGATGGCACTCCATTCGCCTTCATAATGTTTTACCTGGTAATGGGGAAGCCATTGCATAGCAGATAAAGTGTTCACTTCATGCTGCAACAACGCTGCGTCAAAAAAAAAGGGTAACTGAAGGTATTTGATGATCTGCATGATGCAAAGATACCGGTGCCGTTAACATGATCTTGTAAAAGCAACCTGGTGTTTTCTTCCCATGTTGTCAAAACCAATTTCAATTTTACGTAAAGCCAGTCCTTCTGTAGCTGCATGGTTGATAATAACCTCTTCTTTGTTCTTATTCGTGGCAGTCATAGGGCTTTTACAAAAATTGGTTGCATGCCCGCCGATGATGATATCTATATGTGTGGATTGTGCTGCAAGTTCCAGGTCATTTAAGCCGGTTGGTGATTTGTACCCGAGTTGAGAAAGGCAAACTACAAGATTGCAGTTCTTTTCTTTTTTCAGGAAAACGGCAAGTGTATTGATATCGGTTAAAGCCGACTGGCTGGTTGCTGTGATGATACCTGTCTTGATATCTCCTTTATAAATGATCTTATAATCGCCTGTTACAACAGTGGCAGCTCCGCCTGCATGCATAGATGCATCATATACATTCTGTGTGGCAGGGGCTTTATCTCCGGCATGCAGCATGATCAGGTTGTTACTGTTGTTCTTAAGTTTTGAGATATGCTGCAATGTATTGCTTGCACTAACCTTGTTACCGGTATGTGCCAATACCAGGCTGTTATTATTGAAGCTGAAACCTGTTACAGGGCTGAGTTTATTGGCAACAGCAGTAAAAGGTTTTGTTGCAAGCAGTGCGGCTGTGGCCATACTGCCGTTGAATAAGAATTTTCTCCTTGTATTCATAGCGAGGTTAGTTCTGGGTTTTCTAATTGCCTACAAATTAGTATTAAACTTATTACTATGCAAATAAAAGCTATAAGAAATACAAAATAATTTTGATTATATATATTCAAATATCAATTTATCGGTATCGTTAGTTGCTGTTTTAAAATAATTTCTCCTGAATTGATACTCAGAAAAATACCATGAAAATAAAAAATGAATTTATCTTTAGAGAAGATTGTTAACCATCTGTGAGAACAACAAAATGAACACTGAAAAAATTACAGTAGGGCAAACTGGGGCCAATCGTACCAGTGAGTTATCCCGGGAAGCCTTCCTGGAAAAATGTATTTCATTTTTACACGAGATCGGTATTGAAACGAGGCTTGAAAAGCTGGATGGCTCCTGTTTTCTACCTGGCCTGTCTATTAATAACGGCATGGTACTTATTGATACCGATTTGCTAAAGTACCCCGGTGATATTTTGCATGAGGCAGGGCATATTGCAGTGGTACCATCAGCCGAAAGGTATTCACTCACTGCATCTGGCATTGAAAAAAGAGAGCGGCGTGGCGCTGAAGAAATGATGGCCATTGCATGGTCTTATGCAGCCTGCATACACCTGGAACTTGACCCCTATATTGTTTTTCATGATGAGGGATACAATGGAGGCGGTAATTATATTGCAGATTGTTTTGGAAGTAAAAATTATTTTGGTGTGCCCATGCTGCAATGGATGGGCATGACAGCAGATGAAAAACGGGCAGCAGAATTACAGGTAAAACCCTACCCGTTCATGTTAAAGTGGATGTGCGATTAAATTTATGTAAATAATAAATTATTCTTTAACTAAAAGCTTGACATTATAAAATTAATATTTTACATTTAATCTTTCTTAATTACTCTTAACACTAAATCTCATATTATTATGGAAGGAACTATCGGCGAAATACGCTTATTCGCAGCAAACTTTGCTCCCCGGAACTGGGCCTATTGCAGTGGGCAATTGTTGGCTATTGCACAAAACCAGGCCCTGTTCTCAATTTTAGGAACCACTTACGGAGGAAACGGTGTTCAAACTTTTGGACTGCCCAACATGCAAAGCCGGGTCGCCATCGGTACCGGCCAGGGACCGGGCTTAACATCCGTTCAAATGGGTGAAATGAAAGGAACGGAGTCTAATACATTAACAGCCTCCAATATTCCGTCGCATACACACGTAATTGCCGGAGCAGCTAAAATGCTTACTACCACGGTGCCTGCCAATTCGCCAACACCGGGCGGCAATTATTTTGCAAACGATGGCAGCGCCAAATACAAAACTTCAGGAACCGGTACAATGAAACCTGCCACTGTTGCCGTTGCACTGGGTCCATCAGGAGGTACGCCGGTAAATAATATACAGCCATATACAGCTATCAGTTATATTATTTGCTTATTCGGAATTTTCCCATCCAGGAACTAATCAAAACTAAATTCTAACTAAAATATTTAAATCATACGATCATGGAAGGATACATTTCAGAAATAAGAATGTTCGCCGGCAATTTTGCTCCCAGGGCCTGGATGTTTTGTCAGGGACAATTACTGCCTATTTCGCAATACGATGCCGTTTTTGCCTTAATCGGTACTACTTATGGTGGTGATGGACAAACTACGTTTGGCTTACCCGATCTGAGGGGACGGGTAGCGATTCATACAGGCCAGGGCAGCGGTCTCAGCAATTATGTACTGGGACAAATGTCAGGTACGGAAGTTAATACCCTTCTTGCAACCAATGTTGGTGGCCATACCCATGCGGTAACCGGTAATGCAGGCGTTCAGGCTGCAACCGGCGACGGACAAGCTGCAGCTGCGGTTAATAATTTTCCGGCCGGTAACGGTGATGCCATTTATGGCACGGCTACAGATAATACCACCATGGCACCTGCTTCATTGGCTGGTGTTACAGTTGCTGTTCAAACACCCAATGGTAACCAGCCGGTAAATAATTTAATGCCATACACGGCAATGAATTTTATTATTTGCCTGGAAGGTATATTCCCATCAAGAAACTAATCTTTATTAAATTATTTAAATAAAATCATCATGGAAGGAACAATAGCAGAAATAAGAATGTTTGCCGGCAATTTTGCTCCCAGGACATGGGCTTTTTGCCAGAATCAAATTCTTAGTATAGCATCAAATACAGCGCTTTTCTCTTTATTAGGAACTACTTATGGAGGCAACGGTCAAACCACTTTTGCATTACCCGATTTCAGGGGAAGGGTGCCTGTTGGTAATGGTAACGGACCTGGCCTCTCGCCTTATACTTTGGGACAAATGGGGGGCACAGAAACCAATACCATCAGCAATGCCAACTTTCCTGCACATACACATCCATTCAGCGGCTCCATTACCATGCCTTGCACTGCGGCTGATGGCACTGTGGATACGGCTATAGGTAATTATCCGGCTAAGCTAACCGGCACTGATATGTATGCAACCACTAACAATGGAAGCGGTATGGGTAATATGCAACTGGCATTGGTGGCACAACCTGCAGGCCAGGCAAACCCAACACCGGTAAATAATTTTCAGCCGGTAATGGGCATGAATTATATTATTTGCATGCAAGGTATTTATCCTGCAAGGAATTAATTGTTATCATCTTTATAGATTCAGCCTGTCGAATTTTTTTTGACAGGCTGATTTGTATATGTATGTTTGATACTCCAGCAGATATTTTCACTTAATTTTATTTTTCAAACAGATTATAGTATGCCAACAATAGGAGTTTTATTACCGGGATCAACGCTCTATCCTTCCATTGGCATGGATTTTTTACAGGGCATGAAATCCTGTTTTAAATTTCATGAATATAGTGATGTTAATTACCAGGTGGGCATGATCGGCTACGGGCTTAAGGATGACGAGCTATACACAGCAGCAGAAAAATTAGTAGTGGCAGATGATTGTGATGTGGTAGTTGCTTTTGCAGGAGATTATCATGCGGCAAAGCTCTCTCCATTATTTGCAGCTTCCGGTAAACTGCTGATCATTACCAATGGAGGGGCCAATTATCCGGAAACATCCAACCCACCGGTAAGCCATACCCTGTTTCATTCGCTCAATGATTGTTTATGTTGTTTTCTTACCGGCAAATATGCAGCCCGGCAGGAGGGTGGGCATGGTGCCATGATGATCGCTTCTTTTTTTGACGGTGGTTACAGGCATACACATGCTATGAACAATGCTTTCCAGCTTTCCGGCGGAGCAATCAAACATTATTACGTAAATCATTTTAAAAAAGAAGAATTTAATACTGATACGTTAAAAGCTTTTATAAAAGATAATCCGGATGTAAAAAAAGTATTGGCTGTTTTGAGTGGGGATGTAGCCCGTTTTATTTTTAAAGACCTGGCAGCTATACAAAATGAATCAAAGCTGCAATGGTATGCTTCCCCCATGATGTTTGATTGTACGCCAGGTGATTTTGAAGAAGCCAAACCAGCAGTGCCGGATGGCATGTGCGGTTATACCAACTGGGTACCTGAACTGGATAATGAAGCCAACCAGGCATTCCTGCAATATTATCAAACAGCAAATAGCAAGGAAGCCAATATTTTTTCTTTACAGGGATGGGAGAATGCACTGTTAATAATGGAATACTTACAGCAACGAAAAGACGCAGCGAATACGGAAGCAGCCGTCGGCCACTTGGCAAACAAGCAAATTGCCGGCCCGCGGGGTAATATTTATTTGAATGAAGAGAGATATATATTGGGCCCCGCCCACCTGGTAACTGCTAAAGGCAATTTACAGCTCACAATTGAAGACAGTATTGGAGATACATCAGCAGCCTGGCTTGAAATGAAGGCACAGATACCTGATGAACCATTTTCTTCCTGGCGAAATACGTACCTGTGCATATGAGTAACGATATCCGGATCATGGTGCTGTGCAATAATGAAATGGCCATACCTGCCATGCAGCAACTATACATGAATGGTAGTATGAATGCCGTGCTGGTACCTGAAAAGAACACAGATCTTTTTTATATGCTGAAACAAATGCTGGCCGGTACCGGTATAAGTTTGTTAAGTGTCAATAAAAAGAACCTTGAATCAACCATTAAAAAAACAGCCTCAGAAAAAAATATAACAACTGCATGGCTGATGACCTTTTCGTATATCATTCCCAGATCCTTACTTAACCTGTTGCCAGGTGGGTTTATTAATTTTCATTATGGGCTGTTGCCCCAATACCGGGGTGTTAATCCTGTACTTGCGCAGATGATCCATGGCGAAACACACAATGCCATTACCATTCATCTGGTGGATGAAGGCATTGATACCGGCCCCATTGTGATGCAACAAAAGATTCGTATTGAAGAACGGGATACTTTTGGTATTCAGTTAAATAAACTGGGTATGCTGGGGGCTTCCATGGCCATGCAGCTATTGCAGCTTTGCCGCTTACACCCGGTACCGCCATCCATCCCCCAGGACGAATCTGTTGCAAAGTATTATAAAAGGCCTGTGGCTGCCGACCTGATGATAAACTGGAAAACGATGAGCAGTGAACAGGTGGTTCGGCTTATCAATGCCTGTAACCCCTGGAATAAAGGTGCAGGAGCCATCATTAAGAATATGGTCATCTGTTTAACGGATGCAGAATTAAGTGATCACACATCCCCGGGCTCCATCCCGCCCGGTTCCATTATTGCCCTGGATGAAGAAGCCGGGTTAAAAATTTATTGTTTTGATAATAAAGCGATCAAAATCAATGTAATCTGCACCCCGCAAGGCTTTTTTGCCGGTAAAAGATTGGCAGATTATGGGATCAGGATAAATGACCAATTTTTATCCCCACATTGAAAGGAATTTTATAGGAATTTAGAAGAAAATAAAATACCTTTAAATATTGTAATTTGACATTGCCTGCTTTTTTCCAAAAAACAGGTGAATATACCTATTACATTTTCTTATTTTAGTTCGATATTGCCTTCTTAATACCAAATTAACCTCGTTTATGAAAAAAAGTTACCAACTACTTTGTTTAGTGCTTACGTTACTGGTGTTTTCAACCAAGTCATTTTCCCAAAACAATCTCGCTGCCGGTGACCTGGCTATAGCCAGTTACCAGTCGGATTTTGATCCAACCAATCCGGTTGTGGGCGATAATGACCTGGCTGAATTTGAAGACCGCTTTTCCCTGATCATAACAAAGCCGGGAGGAATTGCAGCGGGCACGGTAATATTTTTTACTACCAGGGGATGGAACGGGCCGGCTAATACCTGGCATGACGAAGATTTTGCCCCCTTCACTTTTGGCCTGGGCAGAAGAGCAGTGGTACAATGGACCGTACCTGCAGGGGGTATAGCACAGGGTACAGAAGTTTTTTTCATAAACAAATATCATGACGAGGTTCCGGTAGGCCAGGAATATTATGACTGGGCTGCTTATGCCAACGAGGCCGGCACGGTACTGATCAATAATCTTACCAATGTAACGCCTATCGTACCAGCTGCTAACAGTACAGATGGTATGAGTTTTTCTGTTAGTGGTGAAAAACTGCTGGTTTACCAGACAGGCCCACCGGCAGGGCCTAATGCAGGACCTAACAACTCCACTATCAGGTTCATAACTGCACTCCTTGCAAATGTTAACGGAACCACTGTTGTTGCAGGAACTACTACTTATGCTACCTGGGATGCAGTTCCCGGAGCAATGGCCGGTCAGGAAAGTAGTATACCACCCGGATTGGTAAATGGACAAACCTGTTTTTTAATGTCTCCCAGCACGATGCCTAATGTATCAAATGGCACTACTGAACCTGATAACGGAAAATTCAGTGCCTGTGCATTATCTTCAGCAGGGGTCTGCACAGCACTGCAAATGTCGGCTATCATTTATGCAACAAATCCAGCCGGTCCTGCTCCCACCACACCTAACTGGACGTACAGTAATGCTGTATTCCCATTAGGTACTTCGAGCAGCCTTTGTACGTACACTATATTACCAACTAATACGATCACCCTTACTTCGGCAGCTGGTACCAATAATCAGACCAGGTGTATCAATACAGCCATCACTAATATAACCTATTCAACAACGGGTGCTACCGGAGCAACCTTCAGCGGCCTACCTGCAGGTGTAACAGGCAACTGGGCCGCTAATGTGGTAACCATCAGCGGTTCACCTACTACAGCGGTTGGTTCGCCATTTAATTATACTGTAACACTTACAGGTGGTTGCGGAACAGTAACTGCCACAGGCACGATCACTGTAACACCAAATAATACGATCACACTTACTTCGGCAGCCGGTACAAATGCGCAAACGGTTTGTATCAATACGCCGATAACCAATATAACTTATTCTACAACCGGTGCAACCGGAGCCACATTCAGTGGTTTACCGGCAGGTGTAACCGGTAACTGGGCCGCCAATGTAGTAACCATTAGTGGTTCGCCAACAACAACGGTTGGTTCGCCATTCACTTACACAGTAACACTTACAGGTGGTTGTGGCGTAGTAACTGCTACCGGAACTATCACCGTTAATGGTATTAATACCATTACCCTTACTTCGGGTGCGGGTACCAATAACCAAAGTGTACTGGTGAATACACCAATCACCAATATTACTTATTCCACAACCAGTGCGACCGGCGCAACATTCAGCGGTTTACCGGCTGGTGTAACGGGCAACTGGGCAGCCAATGTGGTAACCATCAGTGGTTCACCAACAACTGCAGTAGGTTCGCCATTCAATTATACGGTAACACTTACAGGAGGTTGCGGCGCAGCAAGTGCAACGGGAACCATTACAGTAACTACCTGTACTGCAACTGACCAAACAGTTACTGCCTCACCAACAAGTGTTTGTTCAGGTGGATCATCAACCATTACAGTTGGCGCTTCTCAGCCAGGTGTTAATTATACATTGCGTATAGATCCGGCCAATACTGTAGTTGCAGGTCCAACTGCCAATTCAGGCGGACCTATCAATTTCAGTACAGGCCCGATAGCTGCAGCCACTACTTATAATGTATTAGCTGAAACAGATAAATACTCAATAAATGTTAATGGAACGACCACAGGAGTAGATATACCGCAAAATGCTGCTTTGGATCTCACCAACAACTTTACTATTGAAGGTTGGATCAAACCTGCCGGTAATGCAAACTTTGCCCGCATGTTCGATAAGCAATTGTCTTATGCACTTGGAATAAGCTCGAACCAAACCCAACTTACATTCACAAGGCATGGTGCAGGAGACTTCAGCAGGCCATTTACTTTTGTAAATGGTACCTGGTATCATATCGCCTGTACCTATGCATCTGGCACAGTTGAATTGTTCGTTAATGGAACTTCTATTGGAACAGTAGGAGGAGTGCCTGGTATCGTAGTTCAGAATTTAGGAGGAAACATTGGTGCTGAACAGGGTAATTTCAACCAGTTCAATGGCAATATTGATAATGTACGTATCTGGAACAGTGTACGTACTCAGGCCCAGATATCAGCCAATCAGGCTGCTTTCTTAAACAGCACGGGTAACCCAACACTTGTTGCAAGCTGGTGGATGATAGAAGGCACTGGTAATCCAAAAGATTATTCTGCTAATGCAATTAATTCAACAGCTTTTGCAGGAACCTGGCAGACAGATGTACCAGGAGCGGCACCATGCAGCATTGTATTGACAACCAAACCAACTGTTAATATCACACCAAATAATACCATTACACTTACATCGGCTGCAGGTACCAATGCTCAAACAGTATGTATCAATACAGCGATCACTAATATCACTTATTCAACAACCGGTGCAACAGGGGCAACCTTCAGCGGTTTACCTGCCGGTGTAACCGGTAACTGGGCAGCGAATGTAGTAACCATCAGCGGTTCACCAACAACAACCGTTGGTTCTCCATTCAGTTATACAGTGACCTTAACAGGTGGTTGTGGTGTGATAACTGCTACCGGTACTATCACTGTTACACCGAACAACACGATCACATTAACCTCTGCAGCAGGTACCAATGCACAAACCGTATGTATAAATACACCGATCACTAATATTACGTATTCAACAACCGGTGCAACGGGAGCCACTTTCAGTGGCTTGCCAGCTGGTGTAACCGGCAACTGGGCAGCCAATGTAGTAACCATCAGTGGTTCTCCAACAACAACGGTGGGTTCGCCATTCAGTTATACAGTAACATTAACAGGAGGCTGCGGTGTGGTAACTGCTACAGGTACTATCACTGTTAATCCTAATAATACAATTACATTGACATCGGCTGCTGGTACTAATAACCAAACCAGGTGTATCAATACGCCGATAACAAATATCACCTATTCAACAACCGGTGCAACCGGGGCAACCTTCAGTGGTTTGCCAGCTGGTGTAACGGGTAACTGGGCAGCTAATGTAGTAACCATCAGTGGCTCACCAACCACAACAGTAGGTTCACCGTTTAATTATACGGTAACGTTAACTGGTGGTTGTGGTGTAGTTACAGCAACGGGTACTATTACCGTTACTCCAAATAATACGATCACCTTAACATCTGCAGCTGGTACCAATGCACAAACTGTTTGTATCAATACGCCAATCACTAATATTACGTATTCAACAACGGGTGCAACCGGTGCAACCTTTAGCGGCTTACCAGCCGGTGTAACCGGTAACTGGGCAGCGAATGTAGTAACCATCAGTGGTTCTCCAACAACAACCGTTGGTTCACCATTTAATTACACAGTAACATTAACAGGCGGTTGCGGAACGATAACAGCAACAGGCACTATTACTGTTAATCCAAATAATACGATCACCTTAACATCGGCTGCAGGTACCAATGCACAAACAGTATGTATCAATACGCCGATCACCAATATTACTTATTCAACAACCGGAGCCACCGGTGCCACCTTCAGTGGCTTACCAGCCGGTGTAACCGGAAACTGGGCAGCTAATGTGGTAACCATCAGTGGTTCACCAACAACAACTGTTGGGTCACCATTCAGTTATACAGTAACCTTAACAGGCGGTTGCGGTGTGGTAACTGCAACAGGTACCATCACTGTTAATCCGAATAATACGATCACGCTGACATCAGCTGCGGGTACCAATGCCCAAACAGTTTGTCAGAATACACCGATCACTAATATCACTTATTCAACAACCGGTGCTACTGGTGCAACCTTCAGTGGTTTGCCAGCGGGCGTAACCGGTAACTGGGCAGCGAATGTTGTAACGATTAGTGGTTCACCAACAACAGCAGTTGGTTCACCATTCAATTATACAGTAACCTTAACAGGCGGCTGCGGTGTAATTACAGCAACCGGAACAATAACAGTTAACCCAACACCAACTGTTAATGCAGTAGGTAACCAGGTTGTATGTAACAATACAGCAACTGCTGCAGTAACATTCAGTGGCACACCTCCGGGCGTTGTATTTAACTGGACCAATAATACACCATCTATAGGCCTTGCAGCCAGTGGCACAGGCAATATTGCCAGCTTTACTGCAACCAATGCAACCAACGCTCCTGTAGTGGCAACCGTAACGGTAACACCACAAACTGGTGGCGGTGGCGGTGGACCGGTTACCTTTACCAATGCATCTAATATATTGATACCTGCGGGACAACCTGGTAGTACCACGGGGGTAGCAAATCCATACCCGTCTGCTATTACAGCCTCTGGTTTACCAACGACAGGTGTAACAGTCCAATCTATTACCATAACTAACATTACCCATACTTTTAGTGCCGATGTGGATGTATTATTAGTATCACCTACCGGTCAGAAATTTGTGCCGATGTCACAGGTTGGTGGGTCAACCGGTTTTGATGCAACAACTACGCTTACCATTCGTGATGGTTTCGCAGCTATGCCATCAACCAATACAGCCATGCCAACCGGAACTTATGGACCTACTGCCACTACAGCCAGCCTTGGATCAGCTTCTACCTGGCCGGCACCGGCTCCGGGCAGCCCTTATAATTATCCGGCACCTGTTGGGGCCTCTACATTTGCCAGTGTATTTAATAACACAACAAACTATAATGGTACCTGGAACCTGTATGTAAATGATAATTTTAGCGGCGATATCGGTAACATGGCAGGTGGTTGGTCGATCACCTTCCTGGCACCTGCAGCAGGTCCAACCTGTACAGGTACACCAACCAGCTTTACTTATACCGTTAACCCTACACCTACTGTTAATGCAGTATCTAACCAGGTTGTATGTAACAATACATCAACTGCAGCAGTTAACTTCAGCGGTTTTGTACCGGGTACGGTTTATAACTGGACAAACAATACACCATCCATCGGCCTTGCAGCCGCAGGAACCGGTAATATCGCCAGCTTTACAGCAACCAATGCAACCAATGCACCAGTGGTGGCGACTATAACAGTAACACCTTCTTATACCAATGCAGGAGTTACCTGTACGGGTACACCAACCACATTTACTATTACTGTAAATCCAACACCGACGGTAAATGCGGTGACCAGCCAGGTAGTATGTAACGGAGCGCCAACTACTGCTGTTAATTTCAGTGGTTTTGTGCCGGGTACAGTTTATGACTGGACCAATAATGACCCATCCATCGGCCTTGCAGCCAGCGGTTCAGGTAATATTGCCAGCTTTACAGCAACCAATGCAACCAATGCACCGGTAGTGGCTACTATAACAGTAACGCCTTCTTATACCAATGGAGCAGTAACCTGTACGGGCACACCAACAACATTTACCATTACGGTTAACCCAACCGCAACGGTAAACCCTGTACCTAATCAAATAGTTTGTAACAATAGTTTAACCACAGCGGTAAACTTTACCAGCCCAACAACAGGCGGTACCATTGTTTACAACTGGACAAATAATACACCATCTATTGGCCTTGCAGCCAGTGGTTCAGGTAATATTGCAGCCTTTACAGCAACCAATGCAACCAATGCACCGGTTGTGGCTACCATAACAGTAACGCCAAGCTATACCAATGGAAGTGTAACCTGCGTAGGAACACCTACTACGTTTACTATTACGGTTAATCCAACACCTGATGTGGCACAACCAGCCAGCCAGGTGATTTGTAATAACGCTCCTACAGCACCGGTTAATTTCACAGGCTCTGTAGCAGGTACTGTATTCAACTGGACCAATAATACGCCATCTATTGGCCTTGCAGCCAGCGGCAGTGGTAATATTGCCAGCTTTACAGCAACCAATGCAACCAATGCACCAGTAGTAGCTACCGTTACGGTAACACCTTCAACCGGCGGTGCCGGCGGTGGATTGATACCGGAAGTATTATACTATAAATTTGATGGCAGCGGAACTTCTGTTCCAAACCTGGCTACCGCACCTCCTCCAGGTACAGCAACAGCAACTTTGCTGGGTGCATTGACCCAGGGCGGATCGGCTATCTGTGATGGTACCATCATCGGTTCAGGTAATGCCAGTTCAACCGATTACCTGAATACAGGCTGGGCCCCTAACCTGGGCACCAGTTCTTGGTCGATATCTTTCAAATCAGAGAACATAGCACCATCAGCTGTTCTATACTATGTATTCGGAGATGGCAATACCAATTCTTTCCGTTGCTTTACCAATGGTGTGGCAGGGGCTAATAACTGGATACTGCGTGGAGCAGGCCTGACAGACATTACACTTGCCGGAGGTGCTACAACAGCTCCTCATACTAATACATTTGTGTATGATGCCCCACTTAACCAGGTAAGGGCTTATTTAGACGGAGTTTTAGTATCTACAGTAGCCCAGGGTGCTGTTAATGTAACAGGCTCCGGACCTTTCAAAGTGAACGGATATTTAACCAATGTTGGTTCTCCTTTGAATGGCCATTATGATGAGTTTAAAGTCTTCAGCCGTGCATTGACACCTGCTGAAGTAACAAGCCTGAACGGATGTCCTGCTGTAGCCCCAACCTGTACAGGAACTCCAAAAACATTCACTTATACAGTTAACCCAACTCCAATTGTAAACCCTGTTGCTAACCAGGCGGTATGTAACGGTGCGCCAACAGCGGCTGTTAACTTTACCAGTCCTACTACAGGTGGTACCATTGTTTATAACTGGACGAACAGCGATCCATCTATCGGCCTTGCAGCCGGTGGCAGTGGCAATATTGCCAGCTTTACAGCGATCAATACAGGTACAGTTCCTGTAACAGCAACAATCACTGTTACACCAAGCTATACCAACGCAGCGGTAACCTGTACCGGTGCACCAATAACCTTTACCATTACTGTTAACCCAAGTGGCCAGGTAGATCAACCGGCTGACCAGGTGATCTGTAATGGAGCACCAACAGCACCGGTTAATTTTACAACAACTACACCAGGTACTATATTTAACTGGACAAATAATAATACTTCTGTTGGCCTTGGTGCCAGCGGTACGGGAAATATCCCAAGCTTTACAGGTACTAACGCAACCAATGCACCTAATGTAGCTACCATCACCGTTACACCGGTGTATGTTCCGAGTACAACTGTGACGCAGACATTTAATTATACCGGTGCGATGCAAACCTTTACGGTACCGGCAGGCATAACTTCTATCACGATTGACAGTTATGGCGCACAAGGCGGTAGCGGATCAGCAGGTAGTGTGCCAGGCGGAGCAGGCGGAATGGGATCAAAAGCAACAGGTACTCTGGCGGTAACACCGGGCCAGGTACTGAATATATTTGTAGGAGGAGCCGGAGGAACGGGCACGGGCGGATTTAACGGTGGCGGTAACGGTGGTAACCAAAACGCCGGTGGCGGTGGTGGCGCCAGTGATGTAAGATATCCTGGAACCACACCAGGCGACAGGATCATTGTAGGTGCCGGCGGCGGCGGCGGCGGCCGTGGCGGTTGTGAAACTGGCGTTGCAGGCGCTGGTGGAAACGGAGGAACAGGAGACGGCAATGGTGTGAATGGTGGCGATTCACCAACATCTGGTGGAGTAGCCGGTGGCGGATTTGGTGCTATCGGATCAAACTTTGGCGGAGCCGGAATCGGCTGCGGTGGCTTCCTTGGAGCACCGGGCACAGCAGGCCTTGCATCAGGCGTTGGTGGTGACGGTGGTGCCGGACAAGCATGTTGCTGCTTCAGCTTTGGAAGTATCCCCGGCGGCGGCGGCGGCGGCGGTGGATTCACAGGCGGCGGTGGCGCTGGTGGCGGATCAGCAGGCACATCAGGTTGCTCAGGTAATGATAAAGGAGCTGGTGGCGGTGGCGCCGGAGGCATTTCAAATACTGGTTCACTAACCACACCATCAATAACTGCCGGTGTACAAAGCGGCAATGGACAGGTAGTGATCAGCTGGGCTGTTCCAGGTGGTGCAGGTAGTAACTGTACCGGTCCAACAAAGACCTTCACTATTACTGTTAACCCAACTCCACAGGTTAACCAACCAGCAAACCAGGTAGTATGTAACAATACATCTTTTGCAGCTACCAACTTTACCACTCCAACAACCGGTGGTACAGTTACTTATGCATGGACTAACAATAATACAACCATTGGCCTGGGTGCCAGTGGCACAGGAAATATACCAGCCTTTGTTGGTACCAATACAACCAATGCACCTAATGTTGCAACTATTACTGTAACACCAACTATCACTACTCCTGCACCTTCAGTACCGGTAACACAGACCTTTACTTATACCGGTGCAATGCAAACCTTTACGGTACCTGCAGGCGTAACTTCGATCACGATAAACAGCTATGGTGCCCAGGGCGGCGGCGGTAGTACCGGTAACAGTGGCGGTGGCCCATTACCTGGCGGAGCCGGTGGATTGGGATCAAGAGCAACAGGTAACCTGGCCGTAACACCAGGACAGGTACTGAATATATTTGTAGGCGGAGCCGGAGCAACAGGCACCGGTGGATTCAATGGCGGCGGTACTGGTGGTAACCAGAATGCCGGTGGTGGTGGTGGTGCCAGCGATGTAAGATATCCTGGAACAACAACAGCCGACAGGATCATTGTAGGAGCCGGCGGCGGCGGTGGCGGACGTGGCGGCTGCGAAAGCAGTGGTGGTGCCGGCGGAGCTGGAGGAACCGGTGACGGCAATGGTGTGAACGGCGGCGACTCACCAACATCTGGTGGTGTAGCTGGCGGTGGATTTGGTGCTATCGGGTCGAACTTTGGCGGAGCCGGAATTGGCTGCGGCGGATTCCTTGGTGCACCAGGCACAGCCGGTAATGCATCGGGTGTAGGTGGTAACGGTGGTGCCGGACAAGCATGCTGCTGCTTCAGCTTCGGAAGTATTCCAGGCGGCGGTGCAGGCGGCGGCGGATATGTTGGCGGCGGTGGTGCCGGTGGCGGATCAGCAGGTACTGCAGGATGTTCAGGTAATGATAAAGGAGCAGGCGGCGGTGGTGCCGGAGGCTCGTCATATACCGGTGGTGTAGCAGCAGGTTCAACAACGCCAGGTGTACAAGCCGGCAACGGACAGGTAGTAATTACATGGCTTACTGCAGGTACGCTTACCTGTACAGGTCCATCAAAAACCTTCACCTATACAGTTAACCCAACAGCTACCGTTAACCCAGTTGCCAATCAGACCTTGTGTAACGGGGCCAACAGTACAGCGATCACGTTCAGCAGTCCTACAACAGGCGGAACAATTGTATACAACTGGACCAATGACCAGCCGTCGATCGGCCTGGCAGCGGCGGGTTCAGGCAATATAGCCAGTTTTGTTGCAGTGAATACCGGTACCACACCGGTGGTAGCAACCATTACAGTAACACCAGCCTATACCAATGGTGCAGTAACCTGTAACGGTACACCAATTACATTCACCATTACGGTTAATCCTCCACCGGTTATTAATCCTGTGGCTAACCAGGTGGTATGTAACGGGGCGCCAACAGCAACAGTTAATTTCACTTCACCATCCAGTGGCGGTACGATTGTGTACAACTGGACAAACAATACACCTTCAATTGGTTTGGCAGCGAGCGGAACAGGAGATATCCTGTCGTTCAATGCGATCAATGCAGGTACTGCACCTGTAGTAGCTACCATTACGGTGATCATGAGCTATACCAATGGCGGTATCACTTGTGTAAGCCTGCCGTTGACATTTACCATTACGGTAAATCCAACGCCACAGGTAAACCAGCCGGCCAACCAGACAGTATGTGCCGGAGCATTAACAGCTCCTGTAAACTTTACGGGCCCTGTTGCAGGTACCGTATATAACTGGACCAACAATACTCCATCCATTGGATTGGCAGCATCAGGTACAGGTAATATAGCGGCGTTTACAGCGATCAACCCCGGCCCGGCGCCTATAACAGCAACGATCATTGTAACACCAAGCTATACCAATGCAGGAACCACCTGTACAGGCCCATCGAAGAGCTTTACGATCACGGTGAACCCTGTACCAACAGTAGCGCCGGTATCAAACAAAGCATACTGTACAGGAGCCACTACCGCAGTGATTCCATTTAACGGAACAGTGGGTAACCCTCCAGGTACTGTTTATAACTGGACCAACAGCAATACGGCCATTGGCCTGGCAGCAAGTGGTACAGGCGATATCATGCCATTTGTGACCACGAACGCCACCAACGGGCCACTGGTAGCTACCATTACGGTAACACCTGTAGGACCTGGCGGTTGTGTGGGTACACCGATCACCTTTACGATCACCGTAAATCCAACACCGGTAGTGAACCCGGTAGCAGGACAGGTAGTATGTAACGGATCTCCAACAGCGGTGATCAACTTTACCAGTCCTACAACGGGCCCGACAGGAGCATTGTCATTCCAGTGGACCAACAGTGCACCATCAATAGGATTGGCGGCTAATGGTACAGGTAATATACCAAGCTTCATTGCAGTGAATACAGGAGCCTCTCCTGTAACAGCACTTATAACTGTAACACCGGTTTATAACAATGCAGGTATCATCTGTACAGGCTCATCACAGACCTTTACGATCGTGGTGAACCCGACACCAACAGTGAACCCTGTTGCTAACCAGGTATTGTGTAACGGATCAAATACTGCTGCTGTAACTTTCAGTGGCAGCGTACCGGGCACGATCTATAACTGGACCAATAACAATACCAGTATTGGCCTGGCAGCGAGTGGAGCAGGTAATATAGCCAGCTTTGTAGCCACCAATGCCGGTACCACACCGCAGGTAGCTACTATTACAGTAACACCAAACTACAGCAACACAATAACCTGCCCGGGTACACCGATCACGTTCACCATTACGGTGAATCCGATCCCAAGTGTGAACCCGCCAGCGAGCCAGGTGGTATGTGCCGGTGCAACCGTAACACAAACCTTCACTGGACCTGTAGCAGGTACTGTATATAGCTGGACAAACAGTAATACAGCGATCGGCCTTGGAGCCAGCGGTACCGGTAACCTGAACTTTGTATCAACCAATGCAAGCAATGCACCAATAACAGGAACCATCACGGTAACACCAAGCTATACCAATGGCGGAGGTACCTGTACCGGTTCACCACAAACCTTTACCATTACTGTGAACCCGGTACCAACTGTAAATGCGGTAGCACCACAGGTATTGTGTAATGGAGCAACAACAGCTGCTGTGACCTTTACAGGTGCAGTACCAGGTACAGTGTTCAGCTGGACCAATAACAATACCAGCATCGGCCTTGCAGCCAGCGGTACAGGTAATATAGCCAGCTTTACAGCTACCAATGCCGGTACAACAGTACAGGTGGCTACCATTACGGTAACACCAAACTATACCAATGGAGCAACTACCTGTACGGGTACACCGGTCACATTCACCATCACGGTTAATCCAACACCATCGGTTAATGCGATCGCCAACCAGACCGTATGTAACGGAACAAATACAACAGCAGTAACCATTGCAGGGCCTGTAGCCGGTACGGTATACAACTGGACGAACAACAATCCGTCAATCGGATTAGCAGCCAGTGGTACCAACACCATACCATCGTTCACTGCCTTCAATGCAGGCAGTACGCCAGTAACGGCTACGATCACGATAACACCAACCTTTACCAATGGTGGTATCACCTGTTCAGGACCAAGCACCACGTTCACCATTACGGTGAATCCAACAGCAGTGGTTAACCAACCGGCCAACCAGTTGCTTTGCAATGGTGCCAATACCACAGCGGTTGTATTCAGCGGATTGCCTCCGGGATCAACCTATAACTGGACCAACAACAATACAGCTATCGGCCTTGCAGCATCAGGCAGTGGTAACATACCAAGCTTTGTTGCAACCAATGCAACAGCAGCACCGATCACAGCTACCATTACTGTAACACCAACCTCAACGGGTTGTGGTGGCACACCGGTAAGCTTTACGATCACGGTTAATCCAACACCGTCTGTAAATGCAATTGCCAACCAGACATTGTGCCACGGAGCATCAACTGCAGCAATTACCATCAGTGGCCCTGTAGCAGGTACCGTGTTTACCTGGAACAATGACAATCCAAGCATTGGATTAAATCCTAACGGCGTAGGTAATATCCCAAGCTTCGTAGTTAATAATCCAAGCAATACACCGAGGGTTGCCACCATTACGGTAACGCCAACCTATACCAATGGCGGAGTTACCTGTACGGGTAATCCTATAAGCTTTACCATCACGGTAAATCCATTGCCGAATATTATCCTGACCCATGTACCACCAAGGGTATGTATCACCGATACGATCGTAGTGCTGACAGCAACACCTGCGGGAGGAACCTGGAGCGGACCCGGTATAGTGGGCAATACGTTCAACGCGGCACTGGCCGGAGTGGGAGTACACTTGGTAACCTATACTTATACCAATGCCAATGGTTGTACCAACAGCAATTCGATGAACATCGTGGTACATGATTGCAAAGAGCGTCACAATGCCTTCCAGGAGGCTGTACGTATCTGGCCTAATCCGAACAATGGCCGCTTCAGCATCCAGTTCAACAGTGACAAGTACAAGGAGATGAAGGTTAAGGTAGTGGACAGCAAAGGCCGTGAAATGGGTTACTATGAGTTCAGGAACCTGGTATTTGGGCAGATCATTCCATTTGACCTGAGCAGGCTGGCCGGCGGACAATACTTCCTGTATGTGTACAATACACAGGAGAGTGGGGTGTTCCCGATCATCATTGTGAGGTAGTAAAGTTGAGAGATTGAAAAGCTGATAAATTAATATCTAAGTCCTTCCGGTTTACCGGAAGGACTTTTTTTGTATAAAGAGTTTGAAGGTTACGGATCATTTTAAGAATAAGACAATCATTTGTCCTTTTTCTTTTTTTCTTTTCTGCCAAAAAGCCTTTTAAAAAAACCTTTCTTTTCTTTTGGTGCTGCGTTCAAAGAAGCCAGGTTTATCTCGTTATCTATGGCAGGGATAAGTGCCTGTATAAAGGCATTGCGTAATAATTCAAATACGGTCTCTAAAATATCTGTGTGGCTGCCTGACAGATCACCTTGTATAGGTACCCTGGTGGCCAGTTGGTCTTCCTTATGATTTTCCAGGATAACGCCTGCCGCACCTACGATGGCTTCCCACAATTTGTGAAAAAGATTGTTCTTGTTATCTTCCGGACCCAGTACATCCAGGTCTTTTATCACCGGCTTAACGTAACCGGTATACTTTCCATCTTTGGATGCGAATTCTGTATACAAGCCCAGTGTGCCTTTATTCACATCCACATTGGCATAGGCCTGTAAAAAGTCGTTCAATAAAACCAGGTTGGTATTTTTCAGATCAGCATTAAGATCAAAGATGGTTCTTTCAGCCAGGGGGTTCAGCTTCATATTCAGCGAGGCAGTTCCCTGGTAAGCATTGGCAGTTGCATGGAGTGTAGCCGGTAATAAAACTTTGTCGTTATCTGCATTTGTGAGATTCTGAGCCAATGCCTGCACGTTGGTAAAAAATACATCTACTTTGGGATCAGCTTCAGGATCTTTATAACCCAGTTTGCCATTATTGATCTCGAACCTGTTCACCTTCAGCGGCATAAAGTCCTTTAGTATCTTCCTGAAATCATTGGTATCTTTTTTTACCCTAGCCAGGTCGGTCTTATTATTGGTGAATACCAGTTCAGGCGAATTAAAAATAAGTTCGCCCACCAGCCTGCCGTGCCATAAGGCATGCCAATGTATAGAAAGATCAATATTTTTTACTTTAAAGAATTCTGTTTGCCTGTCTGTCCGCTCATCTTTTTTATTGAGGTACATGTCATCGATCTGGTAGGCGCCACGGTAAAGTGAAATGTCGATGTCTTTTATATGGCCATAATAACCGGGAATTGATGCAAGGCTCTTATTGGCATAGTGCAATACAATATAAGGCAGCAATATCCTCGCAATCACCAATACCCCGATGATCATAAGAATGATCTTATACTTCTTCCTGAGGTTGACCTTATATTTTTTTGACTGCTTCATACCTTATAACAGCAGCTCCACATATGCTATACCATCTGCAAGCATTGTGCCGATACAGCATTCACCCCTGTGAATACAGGTTGGGTTGTTCTTCCGGCAAGAGATTCAATCAATTAGCTGGCTCTTTATTTTTTACAACTTCAGCTTTTGGAGGCAGGGCCTCACCCAATACGATCTCTATAATATTCCCTTTGCCTAACAATCCTCCTTCATTACAAATGAAGAGCTGGCCCGTTTTCGAAAAAGCGATGCCTTCGGGCAGGTGAAAATCTTTTGTGTCAAGATGATATAGTTTTTTAAGCACACCCGCTGAAGACATAATCAAAAGGTTAGGAGTTTCTCTATCCAGCATGTATATATCACCTGTGAGTGGATGTATGGCCAGGCCCGATGGCTGCATTCTGTAAGCGGTATTATTCCATATCGGGTCATTAAAGTTTATTTTGTATACAGGCTCTTTATTAAGTTTTCCGTTCTGCAGTGTGTATTCATAAATACCTTTGTAATCTTTTCCCACAGGGTCTTTGCCCTTTATGGCAATGAGCAACCTGTTATGCTGCCGGTCATAGCAAAGATCTTCTACTTTCTGCCTTGCCGTAAGCCAGGTCTTTATTTCTGTTACAACCGGTTTATTGCTGTTATAATTTTCAATGCTGTATAATATTCCGTTGGAACGGATAGCATACATCGTTTTGCCAGCAAGTGCAAGTCCTTCAAAGTGGCCGCTACCATTAAAAGGGATCTGTTTTTCCACACTGTCGTAGATAAGATTGTAAATAAACAGTATGCCTTTTTCATCCTGTATGCAGGCCAGCCTGTTCTCATCAATACAGGTAATACCTGATACCCTTTTTAAGGCAGCAGGCAATTTCCATTTTTGGGTGATGATGATAGCAGTATCATGTTGAGCAGGAACCCCGGGTACTTTACCAGCGGCTGATATGCCGAATGATAAAAGCGTGACCGTGATCGCTGCCAAAAAATTAAGTATTATTTTCATAGTGCCTGTTATTTTCATTTGCTTAGAAAAATATTCCTGGGCCGCCAGCTTCTTTAATTAATGAAAACAAATCACAGACCAAAAAGAACAGGGATAATAAATGCTGGCACCAGTATTGTATTACTCTTATCACAGTGGGGTGCGAAAGAGCCACTAACTGACTTGCATGAAAAAGACATTTTATTTCCTTGTCATCAGCCTCCTGTTGCAGCATGCTGCTGTTGCGCAGGAAAAAACGTCCACAGATTCTTCCACAACATTGAATGAAATTGTTGTCACTGCCTTTGAACAAAACAGGGCTATAGCCAATGGTACGATCGTAAAAGTTTTAAGCAGCAATACAGCAGACCGGTATAATAAAAGCTCGCTGGTGCAGGCATTCAACACCGTACCGGGTTTAAGAATGGAAGAGCGATCCCCTGGCAGTTACCGCATCAATATGAGGGGCAGTTCATTGCGATCGCCTTTTGGTGTACGCAATGTAAAAATTTACTGGAATGATATACCGGTGACCGATGCAGGTGGTAGCAGTTATTTTAACCAGTTTGCCTTTAATAATTTTTCAACCATCGAAATGATCAAAGGCCCGGCCGGCAGTTTATATGGCGCCGGTACCGGTGGAGTGATCATTATGCATAGCCTGGAAAGGACTTTTAAGCCTGCTGTGCAACTGGAATATATTACCGGAAGTTATGGCCTGCAAAATATATTATCGTCAATAAGCTTTGGAGAAAAGAACAGGCAGGGCATTATCAGTTATGCCCATACAGCAAGCGATGGTTACCGTGATCATACCAACAGCAGCAGGGACAATCTGAGTTTTGTAACCAAGCTGAAAATCTCTGATAAACAGGAGATCAACGGGAGTATCTTATACAATTATTTATTTTATGAAACACCCGGCGGATTAACACTGTCAGAATTTCTTGCCGATCCAAAACAGGCAAGGCCCGCCGCCGGTGGACAACCCAGTGCAACTGCTGCCAAAGCTGCGATATACCAGCAGAATTTTACAGTGGGTATCAATCACCGGTACAATTTTACACCGGGATTTAAAAATTCGACAGCCTTGTATAGCGCATTTTCACAAATAAAAAATCCTACTTTCCGCAATTATGAACGACGCAATGAACCAGGCTTTGGCGGCAGAACTTCTTTTATCTATGAAACAAGAATAAATAAGGCCAGTATACAAATGGTTGCGGGTGCAGAACTGCAGTATGGTTTTTTCAATACACAGGTTTCAAAAAATAAGAACGGCAACCCGGATACACTGCAAACCAATGATGATATCGCATACAGCACCAGCAGCTTTTTTGCACAGGCTGATCTGAACATTAGCGATGAATGGATCATTACAGCGGGGGCCAGTATAAACAGGTCGAAAGTAAATATTACCAGGCTAAATAAGTACCCGGTACAGGAACAGGGGCGTACCTATAAAAATGAAATATCGCCCAGGCTGGCGGTGCAAAAGAAATTTAAGAATACCCTCGCTGTTTTCGGAAGTATATCAAAAGGATTTTCGCCACCAACCATTGCAGAAGTGTTGCCTTCCACCGGGGTTATCAGTACTTTCCTGGAAGCAGAGTCCGGCATCAATTATGAACTGGGAGCTAAAATGGCATTGTTGAAAGGTAAACTAAGGCTGGAAGCCACGGGTTTTTATTTTAAGCTGAACAATGCTTTGGTTACAAGAAAAGACAGCTCCAATGCTGACTATTATGTGAATGCAGGTGATACCAAACAAAAAGGAATTGAAATAAGTGCAGACTATACTGCTTCTTTTAAAAGTAATTTGTTTAACCGCTTATCAGTACAAACTGCATGGACGCTGAATGATTTTAAATACGGCAATTTTAAAAAAGGCAATATTGACCTTGCAGGAAAAAGATTACCCAGTGTACCCAATCATGCCATTGCTGTTTTAACAGACCTCCGGTTTACAAAGGGTATCTATTTTAACAGCACTTATTATTATGCAGGCAAAATATTTTTAAACGACACCAATACTGTGGCGGCTGGCGCTTACCATTTGCTGGGTTGCCGTATTGGATGGGTGCCTGTGATCAGATCAATATTTAAGATCAATATGTATGCAGGAGTTGAAAATCTTCTTGATGAAACCTATAGCCTGGGTAATGATATCAATGCGGCTGCAGGGCGTTATTACAATACAGCGGCTAAAAGGAATTATTATATCGGCATGTCCCTGCAATGGAATTATGCGAAGATAAAAGAGTGAACCAACCGGTCTTCAGCAAGTTTAGATCAAGTAAGATCATTTTGCAACAGCCACACGCCAGATCGTGTTGCCTGCATCATCTGTTACCAGTAAGGATCCATCAGGCAATACAACCACCCCAACAGGCCTGCCATACACTTTATTGGCACCAAGGTCTGCTACAAAACCGGTTAAGAAATCCACCGGCCTGCCACTGGGTTTGCCATTTGTAAAAGGTACATACACCACTTTATAACCAGCCAGTACAGAACGGTTCCAGGATCCGTGTTGTGCAATAAAAGCACCGCCCTGGTATTGAGACGGAAAAGCTTTTTTGGTGTAGAATGCAAGCCCCAATGATGCAGTGTGAGAGCCAAGATCAACATCCGGCACCACGGCTTTTTTTACAAGATCAGGTTGCTGAGGTGTAACCCGTACATCCACATGATCGCCATAATAAGAATAAGGCCAGCCATAAAAAGCACCCTGTTTTACACTGGTTAAATAATCAGGTACCAGGTCATCGCCCAGTTCATCACGCTCATTCACGGCCGTGTATAAAGTTGATGTGCCGGGAGCCCAGCCCATACCTACCGGGTTGCGTAAGCCGCTGGCGTAAACTCGCAGGCCTGATCCATCAGGATTCATCTCCAGTATATTGGCCCGCAATCTTTCTTTATCGATACCATTTTCTGCGATATTGGAAGAAGATCCAACAGCTATATAGATCTTTGTATTGTTTGCGTTGCTGATGATATTACGTGTCCAGTGCCTGTTTTTCATAAAGCCTTTTTCACCGGGAAGGTCAACCAGTTTTTGTCCCTTGCCCGTAATTTTTGTTTGCCCTTTTTTGTAAGGGAAGCGCATTACGGCATCTGTATTGGCAACATACAACCAGTTGCCGATGATGAGCATTCCAAAGGGTTGGTTCAATCCATTATCAGCATTAAGCAAGGTGAATTTCTCATCCGGTGTGCCATCTTTATTGTTATCACGAAGTATGGTTATCCTGTCGGCGCTGCTGGTAAGGTCCTCGGCCTTACTGGCGCCTTTGAGTACCGCACCTACTTTTTCAATTGTTTTAAAATTTGAATTACTTTCTGCTACCAGTACATCCCCATTCGGTGCTACATACATCCACCTGGGATTTTGAAAACCGGTTGCATATTGAGAAACAGCAAAGCCGTTTGGTGCTACAGGCATCTGTCCATTTTCCCAGCCTATTACTTTGCTGAAATTAGAAGCCGATTTGGTAGCATTGGGTGGAGGCAATGTATCTTTTTGTGAAAAAACAGGAGTTGCAATAGCGGTTATTGCCACAAAGGCAATTATATTTTTCAGATGCATAAATATAAGATTGAAGTTTATAAAACATTCTCTGGCATACTATATCAATTTTAATTCCAATTTAGAATATAGGAATTGCCAGGCATGATAGAAAAGAATTGGGGCAGATATTCCTCAGTTGAACCGTCAAAAAAAGCTAAAAAGCCTTTGGCTTTTTAGCTTTAAGCAAAATGAGAAATTTGTGTTTTATAAAAACCTGTTTAAACAGTCATTTCTACCGTTTCTTCTTTTTCACTGCGGGCATTTGTACCTTCCAGCTCTGCTTCCATATTAATGAAAGATTCAGCAATGTAAGTAAGCGATTTGTCGGTTTCTTCTTCTTCCAGCAGCGTGGTATCCAGTATATCAGCTACTTCATGCTTGCCCATCGTGATTGCCAATTGCACCAATCCACCGTAGGTAGCAATTTCATAATGTTCTACTTTTTGAGCAGCAATGATGAGTGCCGCATCCCTGGTCATGCTTCCTTCTTTTGTTTCTTCAATAACCGACCTGCCTTCTTTAAGGATACCTTCAATGGCATCGCATTTTTTACCTTCTGCTTTTTCATCCATTGCTTTAAAAGCCTTCTCCAGCCTTTTTACATGCTTTTGTGTTTGATGCAGGTGATCGTTAAATGCTTCTTTCAACTGCTCGGTAGTGCAGGCCTCTTCCATCTCAGGAAGCGCCTTCAGTAGTTGCTGTTCGGCATAATAGATATCTTTTAACTGATCGAGAAAGAATTTTTGCAGTAATGAACCATGCTCTGAGTTTTTATTTTGTACTGCATTGTTGCCGGCAGTTGAGCTCTTTGTTTTTGTTGTTGACTTCATAATTAAAGAATTAAAAGATTAACAAAAAAGCGCAGGATAAGCCATCAGCCTATCCTGCACCGTTGTTTATTTTTTAGAGCTGCTTTTTTTAGCATGTGAAGCCGTGCCGGTTTTTGCAGAAGATGAAGATGATCTTTTTGCAGTGCTACCGCTTTTACCGGAAGTACTGCGGGTGCTACCGGTGCTATTGCTTCTTCCGCCTGCATTTGATGAACTGCGGCCATTGCCCGAACTGCTGCGGCTGTTGCCGGAGTTACGATTGCTGCCACTGTTGCGGCCAAAATTATCGCTGTCATCATAGTCATTGTATGATCCCATTCCGCTGTTGCGGTTGCTATAACCCTGGTCATTGTATCCGCCCTGGTTGCCTGAATAATTCATGCCACCATTTCCATACGAACGACGTCCATTTCCGCCCTGGTTGCTCCAGCCATCATTGCTAAAACCGTAACCATTGCCCTGGCCACTGTAACGCCTGTTCATATTGCCACCATAACCTCCCTGCGAACCTGAATAAGCATCATAGCTGCCTTGGTTTTGAGACGATCTTCTCATGCGATTGCCTGAAAAGTTACCCTCGTTACTACCCCAGTTGCCATTGCCGCCCCGGTTGCCGCCATAGCCACGGCGACCTGACTGGCTGCGATATCCCGTGCCCTGGTTCCAGCTATCCTGCTGCCAGTTTTGCCCCTGGTATCCACGGTTATTACTTCCCTGGCTGCTGTAGCCTTGTCCGCCATAACCTTGTCCGCCATAACCCTGGTCATTGTAACCCTGGTTGCTGAACCGGCGCCTGTTTGAATATCCTTCTGAATCATCATCATAATCTTCATCCAGATCTTCTTCATCAAAATCTTCTTCATCATAGTCTTCATAACCTGCACTCAGGTTACGGGAGTTGGAATTTTGCCGGCGATCATTGTACTGCATGTTGGTGTTGTTGTCATCATCTTCTTCATAATCATCATAGTCCTGTTCGTCAAAATCATCTTCATACTGATCGTTGTACCGATCATTGCTTTGCTGGTAAGATGTATTTCCGCGGCGTGTTCTCCGGTCAGCCAATGTATTGCTGCCCCTGTTCTGATTGTTTCGCATAAATTATAATTTTAAGGTTATAAAATGAATTTAAAAAACACCAATAAAAATTATGCCATTCAATATTTTCAGGTCTCAATAGTGATCATCATGGATGATGGTGAATCCGATGTTGCTAAAATTCCACATGCCATCATCAATTTCCACAAATAAAAAGTTTACAGAAAAATGAAACACAGGATCGTAAAAGGAATAATTTTTGCAGCAATTCTTTATGTTTTATGAAACAGGAATCTCCCCCTTTGGTATCATTCATACAGGACCATGGCCTTCAAAAACCCAATGGGGCCATCTGTTTTGTGGCAAGCATTCATTTTAATTCGGAAAAAGAAAACTTTGAATTTACCAGCGCCGTTCATGTTGTAAGCATCACTGTAAAACACCTTGACGTGATCTATCTCCTCAATCCCGAAATAGATGCTGCAAAAATCAACACCATGTACACCAACAATAAAAGATTCAGTTATTCAGCCGATAAACGTTTTCATATCAAAGGCCGGTCTAAATATTATGGGCGTTATTCGATCTTCATCGAACCTGTTAGTAAAAACTGTGGAACGGGAACCCTGGCAGAAATACGTGCAAAGACCAATAATTAATTCAACAGGGTTTATGCAAAGGCCGGCAATTATTATAACCTGATTATTTTATTTTCTGCAAGGGCGAAAACAATATCTCCTTTTGCAGGATTGATGCTATGCATGCCGGTGAACCTTCCGAAAGCAGGTAATACTCCATAGGTTTTGGTAAAATAAAAGCAGGGGAATTTCAAAGATTGCTTTGCACTGCCATAGAGAGCAACTGAAGGATGAATGTGGCCGCTGAAGATGTAGCAATCTTTTATGCTGCTGCATTCGGCTTTATCATGTGTAAAAATAAAAGGGCCTGTTTGCAGCTGCTGTTTGATGCAGCTGATATTGGCTGCAGCATACCAATCGGCAGGCAGTATATCATGATTGCCGATGATGAGGTTGATGCTGAGTTGAGTAAAATCATTGCGCCATTTAATAAAAAGATCCATTTCCTTATTGGCATGACTGTGAAAAAGATCACCCACAATGATGAGTTTTTCTGCTTTAAAATATTGTACCTGGGCAGTAAGCCTTTGCATGTCTTCTTTAAAAATGGTTTGAGGTACGGCAATGCCGTGCTTGCGGAAATGGCCTGTTTTGCCAAAATGCAGGTCGGAGAGGATCAATGCTTTTTCTTCTTCCCAGAAAATACAGCGGCCTGCAGAGAGCAGGAAACTGTTGTTTAAAATGGTATGTCTGATGAAATCCATCATGGGGGTAAAGATAGCATGAAAGGGTTTAAAGGCTGAAGAAGTTGAATGGGTTGAAGAGTTGATAAGTTGAAACGGGTGAGATGCTTCCCGAAATTATCGGGACAGGTCGTACCCCAGCATAACAAAGAATTGTGAGCAACATTATTTCTCCAATTGCTCCTTCATTTTCCTGATCCTGTCTTCCAGTTTTTCAGAAGTAAGCGTTTCCCGCAGGCTATCCACTTTTAAGGGAAAACAGAAAGGAGTGAGGCGTTGTGGAAAAGTAATGATGATCTCGCTGCCCTGTATCCTGTCAAGCATGTTCCTCAACCTTTCTTCTTCCATCTGTTGTTCCATCACTTCTGCATAAGCCTGTTTTATCAATAAATTGCCTGGATCGTATTCAGCAAATACATTAAAGAGGAGGGAGGCTGAATTCTGTAAATGCCTGGCCTTTACTTTTTCGCCGGGATAGCCCTGGAACACCAGTCCGCCGATGACGCTGATATCGCGGAATTTACGACGGGCCATTTCCGTAGAGTTCACACTTCGCTGTATATCAGCAAATAAATTCTCTGTTGAAAATAATTCATACACATTGCTGTCATCAACCGGTATGGGCTGGTCACTCAGCAATTCAAATCCATAATCATTCATGGCAAATGAAAAGGTAATGGGTGTTATTTTGCTGATGCGCCAGGCCAGTATGGCAGCCATGGATTCGTGTACCAGCCTGCCTTCGAAAGGATATACAAAAAGATGAAAACCGTCTTTTGTTTCAATGTGCTCAATCAACAATTGGTTTTGTTTTGGCAGCTGTGATAATTCCTTCTGCAGATCAAGCAAAGGAGCCAGCACTTTTATTTCCTCCGCTTTGTTTGTATTTTTTTCATCCGATGCTTCGTCCAGTTTTTTACGCAACATCATGCCCAGGTTTGCCGATAAAGGCATACGGCCACCCTGCCAGCTGGGTATGATGGATTTTTTGGAGCTGGATTTACGCACCATCGCTGTCATATCTTTTATGGCCACAAATTCCAGGTTGCGGCCCGATAAAGTGAATACATCACCGGGGTTCAGTCTTGAAATGAACCATTCTTCAATAACACCAATATAACCGCCACTTAAAAATTTTACTTTCATCATGGCATCACTTACAATGGTGCCGATATGCATGCGGTGGCGCATGGCAATACGGCGATTGGTTATTTTATACAGCCCATCAATTATTTCAATTTTTTTGTAATCATCATAAGCCTGTAATGCATTACCACCATCGGTGATAAAATGTAAAATGGCCTTCCATTCGTCAACTGTAATTTCTTTATAGCAATGCGTTGTTCTGACTTCTTCAAAAATTATATCAGGAAAAAAGCCGTCGCCCACAGCCAGGGTAGACAGATATTGTATCAGCACGTCATAACAAAGTAACCGGGGCTCTTTACTTTCAATGATGTTTTCTTTTATTGCCTGTTTCAGTGCGGCAGCTTCCATCAATTCAAGGGAATGTGTAGGAAGAAAATGTATCTCACTTACAGAGCCCGGCTGGTGCCCGCTGCGGCCGGCCCTTTGTAAAAAACGGGCAACCCCCTTGGGACTGCCAACCTGTATCACGGTTTCCACCGGGCGGAAATCAACACCCAGGTCGAGGCTTGCGGTGCAGATCACCGCTTTTAATTTTCCTTCATGCAAGGCATCTTCTACCCAAAGCCGCAATGCCTGTTCAATGCTGCCATGGTGCAATGCAATTACACCGGATAATTCCGGATCTGCCTCCAGCAATGACTGGTACCATCTTTCACTCATGCCACGGGTGTTGATGAAGATGAGTGTGGTACGGCTGTTATAAATAATGGGGAGCACCTTATCGATCAGTTTTAAACCGAGGTGGCCCGCCCAGGGATATTTTTCGATCTCATCGGGATAGATGGAATGCACAGCGATCTTCTTATCCAGTTTTGCTTTGATGATAATGCCTTCTTCTTTGAGCGGAGATAACAATACTTCCTTTGCCTGCTCCAGGTTACCGATGGTTGCAGAAATGCCCCAGAGCATTGATTTATTTTTTTTGGGAAGGTGCACTATCCTTGAAATGGCGAGTTCAACCTGCACACCACGTTTGCTTCCCAGCAGTTCATGCCATTCATCAACGGCAATGATCTTTAAGTTCTCAAAAACAGCAGGATGATCTTTTTGTGCAAGTAAGAGGTGTAAACTTTCGGGAGTAATGATCAGCACTTCCGGCATGCTGCGTTTTTGTTTCTGCCGGTCGGCAATGCTGGTATCGCCATTGCGTACGCCTACCTTCCATTGCATATCCAGTTCAAATATCACTTCTTCCATGGCACGGCCAATATCTTTTGCCAATGCTTTCAACGGTGTGATCCATACCAGCTGCAGCCCGTTATTCTTTTTGCTTTGATAATTTGCCGGGTGGCCATTGATGAAATCAATAACAGCGCCGAGAAAAACTGAGAAGGTCTTTCCATAACCTGTTGGTGCATTTACAAGCCCGCTTTTCTTATTTAATATCTGCTGCCAGCTTTGTTGCTGGAAAAGAAATGGCTGGTTACCTTTTTGGAGCAACCAGTCGGTAATAATTTTATATCCTGTTGTTGATCGAAGTTTCAAGTAAAGTAAATGAGTGTAAGTTAATTTGATTTTTTCTTACAAGCGTTGTTGGGGTTTTGTTCGTCTTTTTTTTAACCGCAGGCAGGGTTTACAAACGCTGCCGGGGTTAAAAAGAAGCGTTATACATACGCAGGATCTCTTTCAGGTCATCCAATGTATTGATCTCATCTGCCTTTTTATCTCTCCGCCAACGGCTCATACGGGGAAAGCGCAGGGCCACACCGCTTTTATGCCGGTTGCTGGCAGCAATACCTTCAAATGCAATTTCAAAAACAAGCTCGGGCTTTACCGTACGCACCGGCCCGAATTTTTCCAGGCTGTTCCGTTTTACAAAAGCATCTACCTGTGCAAATTCCTTATCGGTGAGTCCGCTGTAGGCTTTGGCAAAGGGAACCAGTTTATCTTCATCTTTAACAGCAAATGTGTAATCCGTGTATAAATTACTGCGGCGGCCATGCCCTTTTTGTGCATAGATCAGTACCGCATCGATCGTTAAGGCATCTATCTTCCATTTCCACCAGTCACCTTTTTTGCGGCCGGAAAGATAGGGCGAGTTATTACGCTTGAGCATTAACCCCTCGCTGCCTTTTTCCCTGCTGGTGGCACGTTGTGTATGCAGTTGCTGCCAATCAGCAACCTGTAATGTTGGCGATATTAATAAGTTTGGATGATGCACATCAGCAATTATCTGCTGCAATAATTTACGCCTGTTTATGAAAGGTTCATCACGAAGATCTTTTCCTTCATATTCTAAAATGTCATAGGCAATAAAACCAACCGGTGCTTCGGTCAATTGTTTTTTGGTAATGTTCTTCCTGCCGATACGTGTTTGCAAAACTGCAAAGGGTAAAGGTTTTACAGTACCTTCACCGGCGGATGTATCGAGGCAAATGATCTCACCATCCAGTACCGTCCCATCCGGCAATGCGGCAGCAAATGCATGATACTCGGGGAATTTTTCTGTTACCAGTTCTTCACCACGGCTCCATACAAATAATTCATTGTTGCGTTTGATGATCTGTCCGCGGATGCCATCCCATTTCCATTCAGCCGTCCATTCATTGATATCACCCAGGTCTGCAGGTTCTCCTTCAACTGCATACGATAAATAAAAAGGGTAAGGCTTTGAATGATCAATGGCGCTGCTGTTTTCATTCAGCAGATCATCAGCTGTTGTGATGGCAGGATCCCAATTACCACTGATGCGGTGTGCAATAACTGAAGGAGATACATTTTTTGTTTTTGCCAGGGCTTTTACCATAATGGTTTGCGAAACACCAATACGAAAGCCACCGGTGATCAGTTTATTAAAAACAAATTTTTCGTTTCTGTCCATTTGCTGCCAGCAATCCAGGATAAATGCTTTCTTAACTTCATCGGGTTCTTTTAAGATGCTTATAAAATGTTCCAGGTAATAGGATAAGGTTTTTTCTGTTGCATTTACTTTCTCCGCTTCGGGCAATAACAAGGCAATCGTTTCCCCCAGGTCACCAACGGTATGGTAACATTCTTCAAAAAGCCAGGAAGGAATATTACAGATTCCGATACAAAGCTCTTTAAGAAAAGCAGAGTTTACAATACGCTTTGGCCTGCGGCCGGTAAACACTGCTATCACCCAAACCATATCTTTTTCCGGCGCTGTTGCAAAATAATCCTGCAGGGCCTGTAACTTTTCATTTGTTTTGGTGCTGGTGCCAATGGTGTACACCAGTGCTGCAAACTGCTTCATGGTGTATCTGCTTTTCCTGGTTCATTGATATGCTCTTCTTCATCATTACCATATTCTGTTTTTATTTCCGCAGCTTCAATTCCCTGTTCATTTAAATAACGGCTGAATGCTGCCTGGAAACCATGTGTTGCAAATACTTTTTCTGCACCTGTCGCTTTTACTGCCTCCAGTAAACCATCCCAATCAGCGTGATCGCTCAATGCAAAGCCTGCATCTGCATTGCGGCGCCTGGTGTTGCCACGTACCTGCATCCAGCCGCTGCAAACACCGATATTGTACGGGGAGAATTTTTTTATCCATGGACTGCCATCTGCACCCGAAGGTGCAATAATGATATTTCCCTGAGTTTCGGTTTTTAATGTTGAGGGCTGCACTCTTTGCACAGCAGGCAGCTCAATACCGGCATTCAGCAATGCTTCATGCACATTAAAAACAGCGCCATGTAAAAAGATGGGCAAGCCTGTTTCGGCCAATGGTTTCAGTATGCGTTGTGCTTTGCCTAAACTGTAAGCGATGAGCACACTTGTTTTTCCTGCTGCATTATTTTGTAAAACCCAATGCTTCATGTCGCCGAAGAGGTCATCCTGTGGTTTCCATTTGTAAATGGGTAAACCAAAAGTTGATTCGGTGATGAATGTATGGCAACGTACCGGTTCAAAAGCACCACTGATGCCATCGTTCTCTGTTTTATAATCGCCGCTTACCACCCACACTTCGCCGCCATATTCAACCCGGATTTGCGAAGAGCCGATGATATGCCCTGCCGGGTGCAGTGATATTTTTACACCATTCATCATTACGGTTTCATTCCATTCAACAATTTCATACCGGTTGTCGCCCAACCTTAACTGTAAGATAGGTTTGGTAAGATGATGACAGAGATAGTATTTACTTCCCCATCGTGCATGATCGCTGTGGGCATGTGTAATAACAGCCCTGTCAACCGGTTTCCAGGGATCAATATAAAACTGTCCCTGCGGGCAATACAATCCTTTGTCGGTGAATTCTATCAGCGGCATTAATGAACAGGCGGTGTTGAGTCTTTGTGATTTTTTGCGTGCGCAAATACACCGGTAATATGATGGCTTCTCTTTGCCGGGATCATTTGAGGGGTGGGGCTGACTTTTCCTGATCTCCTTACCAGGTAAGCAACCAGGGCAGCACTTGCGGCAGCAGCAGCTGCGATCCATATTTTATTTTTCATGATCTTTTATTTTTACAATGACAATGTTTATGCCATGATGAGCTGGCTAAATATCCATTCAATAATATTTTCCTTTGATCAGCTCCGCTACCTGTGCATGTTCATGGCAGGATTCGTGAAGCGCCAGGTTCAGCTGGTCACAGATATTACAGATGGTATAACATTTTACCGGCCGGTCGGTTACCGGCACATTGTAATAAAGGTAACTGCTGTTGGGGTCGGGGCTGGTTATCCTGATCACATACTTGGATGCATCACCGGGTATGGCCCTGATGCTGCAGCCTTGTTCTTTTAACCAGTCTATGAATTCGGTTGTGTTCATGTTGTTTCTTTTAAAATGCCAAGGTTAAATGTTTTGGTGATCACTTCTGTGTTCATACACCGGTCGCCGCCCTCAAACTTTTCTGTCTTTTCATGTTTGAAGGCTATTTTAAGTGTATGAAAAAGATTGAGCGTAGCTTCTTCAATGGTCTTTCCTTCGGCAATAATATGCGGAACCTGTGCAAAGAAGACCGTAAAACCTTTTTGTACGTCTGTTACATATACTGCTGTTAGTTCAATTGTCGGGATGTTCATGTGCCTGGTTTTGATGGTTATGCCTGCTCATCTTATTGCAAAGGGCGTACCTGATTTCCCGTAGCTGCTGCCTGCATCATTTTTATTTCCGGTGAACGGGCCTGTTTGTGTAAATGAATATAACTGAATAACGCTTATTTATGAAAAGTTGTTCGTGGAATAATATCCCCTTCTTTTTAAAAAAGGGGAAATGGATTGTTTTATATGCCATTTGGGGAAAGCATTTTTGCTTAAAAATCCCCTTAAATAATCTGGCACGATATTACTGCCGGAACATTCATTACTTAACACTTAAAATTTAGAATATATGGCAACCAAAGTAAAACCATCACAGCATGGTAAAAAGACAAACACACAAAAAGTAAAACCTGCTTCAGATGCAGCAGAAAATTTACGGGAATTGTTTGAAGAGCAACTGAAGGATATTTACTGGGCTGAAAAAGCATTGACCAAGGCGCTTCCTAAAATGGCGAAGAACGCCACATCGGAAGAACTGGTGGATGCCCTGAACAGTCACCTGGAAGAAACAAAGGGACAGGTTACCCGCCTGGAGCAGGTATTTGAATTGCTGGGCAAGAAGGCACAGGCAAAAAAATGCGATGCGATGGAAGGGCTGATCAAGGAAGGCGAAGGCATTATGGAAGAAACCGAAGAAGGCCCGGTACGTGATGCAGGCATTATTGGTGCAGGACAAAAAGTAGAGCATTATGAAATTGCATCTTACGGTACACTGGCAGCATTTGCAACCTTATTGGGCGAAAATGAAGTGGCCGGTTTATTACAGGCAACCCTGGAAGAAGAAAAAGCTGCAGATTCAAAGCTGACCGAAGTGGCAGAAACCTGCATCAACCTGGAAGCGGTTGAAGAAGAAGCATAGGTGTTCAGCATTGTTTTAGATATACAGTCAAAAAAGAGTTGGTAACACAACTCTTTTTTTGGCGCATATGATATTTCCATCTCATCCTTAAAACATTCAATATGGCTACTAAAAAAAATAACCGGAAGCATTCAAATTCCCGGTTAAAAGTAAACAGTAAAACAACAGACCTTGCCCAGGATACCTCATCCTCCACCAATGCATTCATGACCACCAACCAGGGCGTTCCCATCAATGATGACCAGAACTCATTGAAGGCAGGCGGCCGGGGGCCCAGCTTACTGGAAGATTTCATCCTGAGGGAAAAGATCACGCATTTTGATCATGAACGCATCCCTGAAAGGGTAGTGCATGCAAGGGGTTCAGCAGCTCATGGGGTGTTCAAACTATATAAGCCTTTAAAAAAATACACCCGGGCCGCTTTTTTAAATGATACTGAAACCGAGACACCGGTGTTCGTTCGTTTTTCTACGGTTGCGGGTTCCCGTGGCAGTACCGATATGCCGAGGGACGTACGGGGATTTGCGGTGAAGTTCTATACGCAGGAAGGGAATTTTGACCTCGTAGGAAATAACATGCCTGTATTCTTTATACAGGATGCCATGAAGTTTCCCGACCTTGTTCATGCAGTAAAGCCTGAGCCGCATAACGAGATACCGCAGGCCGCTTCGGCGCATGATACGTTCTGGGATTTTGTTTCGCAGAACACCGAAGCCACGCATATGATCATGTGGCTGATGAGTGACAGGGCCCTGCCACGGAGTTTAAGAACGATGGAAGGTTTTGGAGTGCATACATTCAGGCTGGTGAATGCACAGGGTGTTTCTCATTTTGTAAAATTTCACTGGAAGCCGTTGCAGGGCGTTTTTTCCATTGCATGGGATGAAAGCCAGAACATTTCTGGCAAGGATCCCGACTTTCATCGTCGCGACCTTTGGGAAGCCATTGAAAGCGGCGCTTTTCCCGAATGGGAGCTGGGTGTGCAGATCATACCGGAAGCCGACGAACATAAATTTGATTTTGACCTGCTTGATCCTACCAAACTGGTTCCCGAAGAACTGGTACCGGTAACCAGGATCGGTAAAATGACATTGAACCGCAACCCTGATAATTTTTTTGCAGAAACTGAACAGGTTGCTTTTCATGTGGGTCATGTGGTGCCCGGTATTGATTTTACCAACGACCCGCTGATGCAGGGGCGATTATTTTCCTATACCGATACACAATTGTTACGCTTAGGTGGCCCCAATTTTCATGAGATACCCATCAACAGACCTGTTGTACCAGTTCACAATAACCAGCGTGACGGGTTGATGCGTCAAACCATTAATAAAGATAAGACAAGTTATAGCCCCAATACACTGGGAGGCGGCTGTCCCTTCCAGGCAGGTAAAATGCAGGGAGGCTTTACCAGTTTTAATGAAAGCATAGATGCAGCCAAGATACGTGACCGGAGCCGCAGCTTTTTTGATTTCTTCAGCCAGGCCACGCTTTTTTATAACAGCCAGAGTGAACCCGAAAAAAATCATATCGTGGACGCACTGAGTTTTGAACTGGGTAAAGTGGAAGCTCTTGCCATCCGTGAACGCATGCTGCACATACTTACTTATGTGGATAAGGACCTGGCCAAACAGGTGGCTTATAACCTGGGTGCTACCATCCCCAAAAATGTCGGGCTGTTAAATACCGGTATACCTGCAGATGCAGACCCGAAGGATTATCAGCCCCAGGCTAAAAAAACTGGTTTACAAAGATCGGCCGCATTGAGCATGGCACGTTATATATTGCCCGATATCAAGACCAGGAAAATAGCCATACTGGCCGCCGACGGTGTAAATGAAAAAACTTTGTCGGCTACCAGGAAAAGCCTGGCCGCCGAAGGCGCTGTTGCAGAGATCATATCAGCCAGGCTCGGTACTATTAAAGGTGATAAAGGAACGGCCATACGGGTAGATAAAAGTTTACTCACCACCGCTTCAGTATTGTATGATGCTGTGTATGTACCGGGCGGAAGCGGCAGTGTAATCACATTAAAAACCGATGCAGATACGATCCATTTTTTGAATGAAGCGTATAAACATTGTAAGCCTATAGCGGCTGACGGGGATGCGATGCCGGTACTGGAAGCCACTTATTTTTCCGGTAAACTGCCGAAAGCAGGGAAAACTGCTGCAGATGCAGGGATCGTTATTGAAACAAATGCAGCTGCACTGGCCGCTAATTTTATCAAAGCAATAAAGATGCACCGTTTCTGGCAAAGAGAAAAGGCACGTAAAGTACCAGCATAAGGAGGGTTAGTTGTTAGTTGTTGGTGGTTGGACAGTTTATAATGCATGCAGCCAGTTGTATAATAGTCTATTTAAGCTTATAATATTCTTATGATAAAATTCCTGCGTCATAACGGGCTTTCTGTAGCGTTCCTGTTGCTGTTCTTTATTTCCATCACAGGCCAGGCTTATTTTGGCCTGAAGGAATACAATAAGGAAAGAACAGAACAGGGCGAGCCCAGGATCACCGTTGGTAAATATTTCACCAGCGGCCATTTTATTGAGTCGACTTTTGAGAACTGGGAAAGCGAATTTTTGCAGATGGGTTTGTTTGTATGGCTGACCATCTTTCTTTTTCAGAAAGGCTCATCCGAATCAAAGAAATGTGATGAGGATAATGAAGTGGATCACGAGCCAGACCGCCTCAAAAAAAATGCGCCCTGGCCGGTAAAGAAAGGAGGGGTAGCGCTTTTGATCTATAAACATTCGCTTACCATTTCCCTGCTGTTACTTTTTATCATCAGCTTTATCCTGCATTTTTACGGAAGCCTGAAAGATGAGAATGAGCATAACCTGGCAAAACATATGCCTGTTGAATCTGCCGGCGATTATGTAACCAGTTCCAGGTTCTGGTTCGAATCATTTCAAAACTGGCAGAGCGAATTCCTGTCGGTGTTTGCCATTATCGTACTTTCTATATACCTGAGGCAAAAAGGCTCCCCGCAATCCAAACCGGTGGATGCACCTCATGACCAGACGGGGGAAAGTTAGGAAGCAGTTGGCAGTTAGCAGTTAACAGTGGGCAGTAGCCCATAGGATTTAAAAGATAATAAATGGCCCAAGGGGAATGATACATGTATATTGAAACGATCATTGGCATTGCTGCAAGCGCCTGTACGGCGGCATCACTTATTCCACAACTGATCAAAGTTGTAAAAGAAAAGAAAGCTGCCAATATTTCGATGGGTATGCTGCTGATATTATTTGTGGGCCTGGGCCTTTGGATCTATTACGGTATACTGAAGCAAGACCTGATCATCATTACTGCCAATGCATTTTCATTCGTGATCAATCTGCTGCTGGCCATCTTTGCTTTGAAATATAAGAACAAAAGCAACAAGGGTGGTTAACAAAGAGCAGGGCAGCAGCTTACCCCGGTCAAAAAAAATGCCGCAGGTTTACCTGCGGCATTTTTATTTATCACATTTTGTCTGTGCGGGCTTTTCACAAATAGATCTTCAACATCCGCGTAATGTTTCTGCTAACGCGATGCTTTTTGGTATGCTTTTTTATTATACTGCATCCCTCATCGCCTTGATCTTGTCGTGGCTTTTTTTGAGTGTTTCTTTCTGGGATGTGATCAGTTGCCTTGTTTCCGTATCCATATCAGCATCAGTGGCAAGGGCTTCGTCGTAGGCTTTTTGCGCCTCGTCTTCACCAAATTCGCAGGCAGCAATGATGCTTGTCCTATCCTTGCCTGTAAAGGTTGCTTTCACATCCATCCATGCCCTGTAAATTTTTCCCATGGTGGTAGAGCCGCTTTCTGCTTCGCCGCCCAGTTGGCGCACATGTGCTGTTAACGCCGAAACATGAAGCCTGCTTTGGTCGGCCATTGACTGGAAAACAGGATGCAGTTCAATGTCATGTTCTTTACTTTCTTCCGCCGCTTTGCGGTAACCTTCAATGCGATCGTAATTGATTTTGATCAGATCGTTCAATACTTCTGTGATCTCTGTTGTTGTTGTCATAATCGTATGTTTTTATTAATAGCATACATTTTTGTGCCAATCAAAAACAGGATACGAGCGTGCCTGAAACTTGTTAAAATGAGCAATATTTTCCACACGCCTGATGAGTTTAAGCCGTTAATTCCTTACAGGAATAATTGGGTTTTATATACCTGTTAAAATACGAGCCTTTCGAAAACGCATTCTTAAACTGTTCATATACTGCCTGGCTTACACCATTGTACCGGTAAACCCTACCGGATATAAAAGTGATGACCAATGCCCGGCTCTGCGGCATGTACTGATATGTTTTGATCACCGTTGATGGCATGTTACTGTTTTTATAAGAACAGGCCAAACCAGGTGCCGGAAATATTTGTTGCAGCGGGTTTTCGCAAACAGATATTCAACGCCCGCCCAAAAAAAATGCCGCAGGTTTTACCTGCAGCATTTTCATTTATCACGCTATAGATTACTGTATATTACTAAGGAGGTGAACTTCATCACCGTCGGCAGCAATTAATACAATTTCAGCACCACGCCTCATTCCGCCACCGATCGTCCACTGCCTGCTCAGAAATACAGCCTGTGAGATGGTGGTATTATAGGCAATATTGATGGAAGATGAACCTTCTGCCATGCTCCAGGTACCTGTAACGGCTAACAAGTCATTCCAGGCCTGTGCCTCACCTGATGGTTCCTTACCAACAAACCTCAATGTCCAGTCGTTCATATCTTCTGTGATATCGACGCCATTATCACTGGCATAGGTAATAGCCAGGTTCTGGTTTAAGATATTTGAATAAGCCAGCGCTACTGCGCTACGGATAGCTGTTCCTGTTATTGTTGTTTTGGCTGAACTATGATTAAGTCCGGCAATTTCGTTTGTGCCATAGGCTGTTAAAGCTTTCCAGCACATTGGGATCCTAAGCTTAGAATTCCACGTGGACAAGTTGTCGCGGCCGCTTCTATAGTGTCACCTAAATACTAGTGACTCCAGCGTAACTGGACTGGCCACAGTTAGGCCGCAAATGTAATCACACTGGCTCACCTTCGGGTGGGCCTTTCTGCGTTCGCGAGTGGACCCGATAAGCTCATGGAGCGGCGTAACCGTCGCACAGGAAGGACAGAGAAAGCGCGGATCTGGGAAGTGACGGACAGAACGGTCAGGACCTGGATTGGGGAGGCGGTTGCCGCCGCTGCTGCTGACGGTGTGACGTTCTCTGTTCCGGTCACACCACATACGTTCCGCCATTCCTATGCGATGCACATGCTGTATGCCGGTATACCGCTGAAAGTTCTGCAAAGCCTGATGGGACATAAGTCCATCAGTTCAACGGAAGTCTACACGAAGGTTTTTGCGCTGGATGTGGCTGCCCGGCACCGGGTGCAGTTTGCGATGCCGGAGTCTGATGCGGTTGCGATGCTGAAACAATTATCCTGAGAATAAATGCCTTGGCCTTTATATGGAAATGTGGAACTGAGTGGATATGCTGTTTTTGTCTGTTAAACAGAGAAGCTGGCTGTTATCCACTGAGAAGCGAACGAAACAGTCGGGAAAATCTCCCATTATCGTAGAGATCCGCATTATTAATCTCAGGAGCCTGTGTAGCGTTTATAGGAAGTAGTGTTCTGTCATGATGCCTGCAAGCGGTAACGAAAACGATTTGAATATGCCTTCAGGAACAATAGAAATCTTCGTGCGGTGTTACGTTGAAGTGGAGCGGATTATGTCAGCAATGGACAGAACAACCTAATGAACACAGAACCATGATGTGGTCTGTCCTTTTACAGCCAGTAGTGCTCGCCGCAGTCGAGCGACAGGGCGAAGCCCTCGGCTGGTTGCCCTCGCCGCTGGGCTGGCGGCCGTCTATGGCCCTGCAAACGCGCCAGAAACGCCGTCGAAGCCGTGTGCGAGACACCGCGGCCGGCCGCCGGCGTTGTGGATACCTCGCGGAAAACTTGGCCCTCACTGACAGATGAGGGGCGGACGTTGACACTTGAGGGGCCGACTCACCCGGCGCGGCGTTGACAGATGAGGGGCAGGCTCGATTTCGGCCGGCGACGTGGAGCTGGCCAGCCTCGCAAATCGGCGAAAACGCCTGATTTTACGCGAGTTTCCCACAGATGATGTGGACAAGCCTGGGGATAAGTGCCCTGCGGTATTGACACTTGAGGGGCGCGACTACTGACAGATGAGGGGCGCGATCCTTGACACTTGAGGGGCAGAGTGCTGACAGATGAGGGGCGCACCTATTGACATTTGAGGGGCTGTCCACAGGCAGAAAATCCAGCATTTGCAAGGGTTTCCGCCCGTTTTTCGGCCACCGCTAACCTGTCTTTTAACCTGCTTTTAAACCAATATTTATAAACCTTGTTTTTAACCAGGGCTGCGCCCTGTGCGCGTGACCGCGCACGCCGAAGGGGGGTGCCCCCCCTTCTCGAACCCTCCCGGTCGAGTGAGCGAGGAAGCACCAGGGAACAGCACTTATATATTCTGCTTACACACGATGCCTGAAAAAACTTCCCTTGGGGTTATCCACTTATCCACGGGGATATTTTTATAATTATTTTTTTTATAGTTTTTAGATCTTCTTTTTTAGAGCGCCTTGTAGGCCTTTATCCATGCTGGTTCTAGAGAAGGTGTTGTGACAAATTGCCCTTTCAGTGTGACAAATCACCCTCAAATGACAGTCCTGTCTGTGACAAATTGCCCTTAACCCTGTGACAAATTGCCCTCAGAAGAAGCTGTTTTTTCACAAAGTTATCCCTGCTTATTGACTCTTTTTTATTTAGTGTGACAATCTAAAAACTTGTCACACTTCACATGGATCTGTCATGGCGGAAACAGCGGTTATCAATCACAAGAAACGTAAAAATAGCCCGCGAATCGTCCAGTCAAACGACCTCACTGAGGCGGCATATAGTCTCTCCCGGGATCAAAAACGTATGCTGTATCTGTTCGTTGACCAGATCAGAAAATCTGATGGCACCCTACAGGAACATGACGGTATCTGCGAGATCCATGTTGCTAAATATGCTGAAATATTCGGATTGACCTCTGCGGAAGCCAGTAAGGATATACGGCAGGCATTGAAGAGTTTCGCGGGGAAGGAAGTGGTTTTTTATCGCCCTGAAGAGGATGCCGGCGATGAAAAAGGCTATGAATCTTTTCCTTGGTTTATCAAACGTGCGCACAGTCCATCCAGAGGGCTTTACAGTGTACATATCAACCCATATCTCATTCCCTTCTTTATCGGGTTACAGAACCGGTTTACGCAGTTTCGGCTTAGTGAAACAAAAGAAATCACCAATCCGTATGCCATGCGTTTATACGAATCCCTGTGTCAGTATCGTAAGCCGGATGGCTCAGGCATCGTCTCTCTGAAAATCGACTGGATCATAGAGCGTTACCAGCTGCCTCAAAGTTACCAGCGTATGCCTGACTTCCGCCGCCGCTTCCTGCAGGTCTGTGTTAATGAGATCAACAGCAGAACTCCAATGCGCCTCTCATACATTGAGAAAAAGAAAGGCCGCCAGACGACTCATATCGTATTTTCCTTCCGCGATATCACTTCCATGACGACAGGATAGTCTGAGGGTTATCTGTCACAGATTTGAGGGTGGTTCGTCACATTTGTTCTGACCTACTGAGGGTAATTTGTCACAGTTTTGCTGTTTCCTTCAGCCTGCATGGATTTTCTCATACTTTTTGAACTGTAATTTTTAAGGAAGCCAAATTTGAGGGCAGTTTGTCACAGTTGATTTCCTTCTCTTTCCCTTCGTCATGTGACTTGATATCGGGGGTTAGTTCGTCATCATTGATGAGGGTTGATTATCACAGTTTATTACTCTGAATTGGCTATCCGCGTGTGTACCTCTACCTGGAGTTTTTCCCACGGTGGATATTTCTTCTTGCGCTGAGCGTAAGAGCTATCTGACAGAACAGTTCTTCTTTGCTTCCTCGCCAGTTCGCTCGCTATGCTCGGTTACACGGCTGCGGCGAGCGCTAGTGATAATAAGTGACTGAGGTATGTGCTCTTCTTATCTCCTTTTGTAGTGTTGCTCTTATTTTAAACAACTTTGCGGTTTTTTGATGACTTTGCGATTTTGTTGTTGCTTTGCAGTAAATTGCAAGATTTAATAAAAAAACGCAAAGCAATGATTAAAGGATGTTCAGAATGAAACTCATGGAAACACTTAACCAGTGCATAAACGCTGGTCATGAAATGACGAAGGCTATCGCCATTGCACAGTTTAATGATGACAGCCCGGAAGCGAGGAAAATAACCCGGCGCTGGAGAATAGGTGAAGCAGCGGATTTAGTTGGGGTTTCTTCTCAGGCTATCAGAGATGCCGAGAAAGCAGGGCGACTACCGCACCCGGATATGGAAATTCGAGGACGGGTTGAGCAACGTGTTGGTTATACAATTGAACAAATTAATCATATGCGTGATGTGTTTGGTACGCGATTGCGACGTGCTGAAGACGTATTTCCACCGGTGATCGGGGTTGCTGCCCATAAAGGAGGCGTTTACAAAACCTCAGTTTCTGTTCATCTTGCTCAGGATCTGGCTCTGAAGGGGCTACGTGTTTTGCTCGTGGAAGGTAACGACCCCCAGGGAACAGCCTCAATGTATCACGGATGGGTACCAGATCTTCATATTCATGCAGAAGACACTCTCCTGCCTTTCTATCTTGGGGAAAAGGACGATGTCACTTATGCAATAAAGCCCACTTGCTGGCCGGGGCTTGACATTATTCCTTCCTGTCTGGCTCTGCACCGTATTGAAACTGAGTTAATGGGCAAATTTGATGAAGGTAAACTGCCCACCGATCCACACCTGATGCTCCGACTGGCCATTGAAACTGTTGCTCATGACTATGATGTCATAGTTATTGACAGCGCGCCTAACCTGGGTATCGGCACGATTAATGTCGTATGTGCTGCTGATGTGCTGATTGTTCCCACGCCTGCTGAGTTGTTTGACTACACCTCCGCACTGCAGTTTTTCGATATGCTTCGTGATCTGCTCAAGAACGTTGATCTTAAAGGGTTCGAGCCTGATGTACGTATTTTGCTTACCAAATACAGCAATAGTAATGGCTCTCAGTCCCCGTGGATGGAGGAGCAAATTCGGGATGCCTGGGGAAGCATGGTTCTAAAAAATGTTGTACGTGAAACGGATGAAGTTGGTAAAGGTCAGATCCGGATGAGAACTGTTTTTGAACAGGCCATTGATCAACGCTCTTCAACTGGTGCCTGGAGAAATGCTCTTTCTATTTGGGAACCTGTCTGCAATGAAATTTTCGATCGTCTGATTAAACCACGCTGGGAGATTAGATAATGAAGCGTGCGCCTGTTATTCCAAAACATACGCTCAATACTCAACCGGTTGAAGATACTTCGTTATCGACACCAGCTGCCCCGATGGTGGATTCGTTAATTGCGCGCGTAGGAGTAATGGCTCGCGGTAATGCCATTACTTTGCCTGTATGTGGTCGGGATGTGAAGTTTACTCTTGAAGTGCTCCGGGGTGATAGTGTTGAGAAGACCTCTCGGGTATGGTCAGGTAATGAACGTGACCAGGAGCTGCTTACTGAGGACGCACTGGATGATCTCATCCCTTCTTTTCTACTGACTGGTCAACAGACACCGGCGTTCGGTCGAAGAGTATCTGGTGTCATAGAAATTGCCGATGGGAGTCGCCGTCGTAAAGCTGCTGCACTTACCGAAAGTGATTATCGTGTTCTGGTTGGCGAGCTGGATGATGAGCAGATGGCTGCATTATCCAGATTGGGTAACGATTATCGCCCAACAAGTGCTTATGAACGTGGTCAGCGTTATGCAAGCCGATTGCAGAATGAATTTGCTGGAAATATTTCTGCGCTGGCTGATGCGGAAAATATTTCACGTAAGATTATTACCCGCTGTATCAACACCGCCAAATTGCCTAAATCAGTTGTTGCTCTTTTTTCTCACCCCGGTGAACTATCTGCCCGGTCAGGTGATGCACTTCAAAAAGCCTTTACAGATAAAGAGGAATTACTTAAGCAGCAGGCATCTAACCTTCATGAGCAGAAAAAAGCTGGGGTGATATTTGAAGCTGAAGAAGTTATCACTCTTTTAACTTCTGTGCTTAAAACGTCATCTGCATCAAGAACTAGTTTAAGCTCACGACATCAGTTTGCTCCTGGAGCGACAGTATTGTATAAGGGCGATAAAATGGTGCTTAACCTGGACAGGTCTCGTGTTCCAACTGAGTGTATAGAGAAAATTGAGGCCATTCTTAAGGAACTTGAAAAGCCAGCACCCTGATGCGACCACGTTTTAGTCTACGTTTATCTGTCTTTACTTAATGTCCTTTGTTACAGGCCAGAAAGCATAACTGGCCTGAATATTCTCTCTCGGCCGCCGCCGCCTTTTCCTCAATCGCTCTTCGTTCGTCTGGAAGGCAGTACACCTTGATAGGTGGGCTGCCCTTCCTGGTTGGCTTGGTTTCATCAGCCATCCGCTTGCCCTCATCTGTTACGCCGGCGGTAGCCGGCCAGCCTCGCAGAGCAGGATTCCCGTTGAGCACCGCCAGGTGCGAATAAGGGACAGTGAAGAAGGAACACCCGCTCGCGGGTGGGCCTACTTCACCTATCCTGCCCGGCTGACGCCGTTGGATACACCAAGGAAAGTCTACACGAACCCTTTGGCAAAATCCTGTATATCGTGCGAAAAAGGATGGATATACCGAAAAAATCGCTATAATGACCCCGAAGCAGGGTTATGCAGCGGAAAAGATCCGTCGACCTGCAGCTCACGGTAACTGATGCCGTATTTGCAGTACCAGCGTACGGCCCACAGAATGATGTCACGCTGAAAATGCCGGCCTTTGAATGGGTTCATGTGCAGCTCCATCAGCAAAAGGGGATGATAAGTTTATCACCACCGACTATTTGCAACAGTGCCGTTGATCGTGCTATGATCGACTGATGTCATCAGCGGTGGAGTGCAATGTCGTGCAATACGAATGGCGAAAAGCCGAGCTCATCGGTCAGCTTCTCAACCTTGGGGTTACCCCCGGCGGTGTGCTGCTGGTCCACAGCTCCTTCCGTAGCGTCCGGCCCCTCGAAGATGGGCCACTTGGACTGATCGAGGCCCTGCGTGCTGCGCTGGGTCCGGGAGGGACGCTCGTCATGCCCTCGTGGTCAGGTCTGGACGACGAGCCGTTCGATCCTGCCACGTCGCCCGTTACACCGGACCTTGGAGTTGTCTCTGACACATTCTGGCGCCTGCCAAATGTAAAGCGCAGCGCCCATCCATTTGCCTTTGCGGCAGCGGGGCCACAGGCAGAGCAGATCATCTCTGATCCATTGCCCCTGCCACCTCACTCGCCTGCAAGCCCGGTCGCCCGTGTCCATGAACTCGATGGGCAGGTACTTCTCCTCGGCGTGGGACACGATGCCAACACGACGCTGCATCTTGCCGAGTTGATGGCAAAGGTTCCCTATGGGGTGCCGAGACACTGCACCATTCTTCAGGATGGCAAGTTGGTACGCGTCGATTATCTCGAGAATGACCACTGCTGTGAGCGCTTTGCCTTGGCGGACAGGTGGCTCAAGGAGAAGAGCCTTCAGAAGGAAGGTCCAGTCGGTCATGCCTTTGCTCGGTTGATCCGCTCCCGCGACATTGTGGCGACAGCCCTGGGTCAACTGGGCCGAGATCCGTTGATCTTCCTGCATCCGCCAGAGGCGGGATGCGAAGAATGCGATGCCGCTCGCCAGTGGCTGAGCTCATGAGCGGAGAACGAGATGACGTTGGAGGGGCAAGGTCGCGCTGATTGCTGGGGCAACACGTGGAGCGGATCGGGGATTGTCTTTCTTCAGCTCGCTGATGATATGCTGACGCTCAATGCCGTTTGGCCTCCGACTAACGAAAATCCCGCATTTGGACGGCTGATCCGATTGGCACGGCGGACGGCGAATGGCGGAGCAGACGCTCGTCCGGGGGCAATGAGATATGAAAAAGCCTGAACTCACCGCGACGTCCCGAAGGCGTGGCGCGGCTTCCCCGTGCCGGAGCAATCGCCCTGGGTGGGTTACACGACGCCCCTCTATGGCCCGTACTGACGGACACACCGAAGCCCCGGCGGCAACCCTCAGCGGATGCCCCGGGGCTTCACGTTTTCCCAGGTCAGAAGCGGTTTTCGGGAGTAGTGCCCCAACTGGGGTAACCTTTGAGTTCTCTCAGTTGGGGGCGTAGGGTCGCCGACATGACACAAGGGGTTGTGACCGGGGTGGACACGTACGCGGGTGCTTACGACCGTCAGTCGCGCGAGCGCGAGAATTCGAGCGCAGCAAGCCCAGCGACACAGCGTAGCGCCAACGAAGACAAGGCGGCCGACCTTCAGCGCGAAGTCGAGCGCGACGGGGGCCGGTTCAGGTTCGTCGGGCATTTCAGCGAAGCGCCGGGCACGTCGGCGTTCGGGACGGCGGAGCGCCCGGAGTTCGAACGCATCCTGAACGAATGCCGCGCCGGGCGGCTCAACATGATCATTGTCTATGACGTGTCGCGCTTCTCGCGCCTGAAGGTCATGGACGCGATTCCGATTGTCTCGGAATTGCTCGCCCTGGGCGTGACGATTGTTTCCACTCAGGAAGGCGTCTTCCGGCAGGGAAACGTCATGGACCTGATTCACCTGATTATGCGGCTCGACGCGTCGCACAAAGAATCTTCGCTGAAGTCGGCGAAGATTCTCGACACGAAGAACCTTCAGCGCGAATTGGGCGGGTACGTCGGCGGGAAGGCGCCTTACGGCTTCGAGCTTGTTTCGGAGACGAAGGAGATCACGCGCAACGGCCGAATGGTCAATGTCGTCATCAACAAGCTTGCGCACTCGACCACTCCCCTTACCGGACCCTTCGAGTTCGAGCCCGACGTAATCCGGTGGTGGTGGCGTGAGATCAAGACGCACAAACACCTTCCCTTCAAGCCGGGCAGTCAAGCCGCCATTCACCCGGGCAGCATCACGGGGCTTTGTAAGCGCATGGACGCTGACGCCGTGCCGACCCGGGGCGAGACGATTGGGAAGAAGACCGCTTCAAGCGCCTGGGACCCGGCAACCGTTATGCGAATCCTTCGGGACCCGCGTATTGCGGGCTTCGCCGCTGAGGTGATCTACAAGAAGAAGCCGGACGGCACGCCGACCACGAAGATTGAGGGTTACCGCATTCAGCGCGACCCGATCACGCTCCGGCCGGTCGAGCTTGATTGCGGACCGATCATCGAGCCCGCTGAGTGGTATGAGCTTCAGGCGTGGTTGGACGGCAGGGGGCGCGGCAAGGGGCTTTCCCGGGGGCAAGCCATTCTGTCCGCCATGGACAAGCTGTACTGCGAGTGTGGCGCCGTCATGACTTCGAAGCGCGGGGAAGAATCGATCAAGGACTCTTACCGCTGCCGTCGCCGGAAGGTGGTCGACCCGTCCGCACCTGGGCAGCACGAAGGCACGTGCAACGTCAGCATGGCGGCACTCGACAAGTTCGTTGCGGAACGCATCTTCAACAAGATCAGGCACGCCGAAGGCGACGAAGAGACGTTGGCGCTTCTGTGGGAAGCCGCCCGACGCTTCGGCAAGCTCACTGAGGCGCCTGAGAAGAGCGGCGAACGGGCGAACCTTGTTGCGGAGCGCGCCGACGCCCTGAACGCCCTTGAAGAGCTGTACGAAGACCGCGCGGCAGGCGCGTACGACGGACCCGTTGGCAGGAAGCACTTCCGGAAGCAACAGGCAGCGCTGACGCTCCGGCAGCAAGGGGCGGAAGAGCGGCTTGCCGAACTTGAAGCCGCCGAAGCCCCGAAGCTTCCCCTTGACCAATGGTTCCCCGAAGACGCCGACGCTGACCCGACCGGCCCTAAGTCGTGGTGGGGGCGCGCGTCAGTAGACGACAAGCGCGTGTTCGTCGGGCTCTTCGTAGACAAGATCGTTGTCACGAAGTCGACTACGGGCAGGGGGCAGGGAACGCCCATCGAGAAGCGCGCTTCGATCACGTGGGCGAAGCCGCCGACCGACGACGACGAAGACGACGCCCAGGACGGCACGGAAGACGTAGCGGCGTAGCGAGACACCCGGGAAGCCTGTTAGGCGCTGAGACGGGCGCACAGCGGGCTTCCTGGGGCAGCGGGAAGGGTCGGCCGGTCCCCCGGTCGGCCCATTTCTCTTGTCTCGGTTTAGTTAGTTAGCCTAAGTAACAGTGACTCCGTCACCACAGCACAGCGGGGCGAGCCGTTGACCTGGGGGAAGTGATGCTGTGACGGAATGACTCGAAACACACATTCCTAATGACTTCTCATTGGGTAATCCAGACTTCACGCCACTTCATCACAGCGTCACCCGGGCGCCCTTCGCTGTGACCCCGAATCAGGTTGCCGACAACCTTCATATAGGTAGAGGGGTTTACGCGCCACGCATCAAGCACCGCTAAGGAACGGCGTCGAGCGCTACCCACTCAGGCCGGTCACTCCCCTGATCTCTCCCAGGGTTGAGCGACCGGCGTTGCCTCCCTAGCTCAGTTCGGTTAGAGCGCCTGTTTCGTAATCAGGGGGTCGGCGGTTCGAATCCGTCGGGGGGCTCAATGAGCGGATACACAATCGCTTGGCTCGCATGGCTTGCCGCGTTCGGCGTCATTGAGGGTCGAGCGCTCTTCAATAAGAAGCCGGGCGACACGCTGAGCGAACACGTCTGGTCATGGTTCGCCACGCAAAGCGGCAGTACAGGCAAGCCTTCGGGTTGGGTGCGTGCTCGACGCTTTGCGCTACTGGCCTTCATGGGTTGGCTCACTGCCCACTTCATGACGGGCGGTCGCTTCTAGCGCTGCCGCGCCCAGCCTACTCACGTGAGTAGGTAGGGGGGTGTCGACGGATAGGGGGGTGTCCCCGGAAGGGGGGGGGGGGTGCCCTATGCGTACCCGGTGTCTCGACTGTAGGGACTGGGCTACTCATGGTGGGCGCTGTGCTCAGCACCACGCCACCTATCAGGCACAGCGCAGTGTGAAGAGCCATGCGAAGCGGCGTGCTGCTATCGCCCGTGGGAACAACGCTGCGGCGAAGATGCGTCGTGCTATCCGTAAGGCAGTGGGCGCGCACTGTGCTACCTGCCTGGGTTGGTACCACTAGAAAGCTTCTCGAGCGGATCGATCCTGCAGGAATTCCCGGGCATAACTGTTCCACTTGTATCGTCGGTCTGATAATCAGACTGGGACCACGGTCCCACTCGTATCGTCGGTCTGATTATTAGTCTGGGACCACGGTCCCACTCGTATCGTCGGTCTGATTATTAGTCTGGGACCACG
>JADMIO010809259.1_pt1 | contig 107763 bp, 95 predicted proteins | sample 8958161 | NCBI WGS metagenome assembly JADMIO01 (sample SAMN16585339, study PRJNA669376) | soil metagenome | isolation source: Crop rotation soil | place: USA: Cullars Rotation, Alabama | collected 2011
CGACAACTTGTCCACGTGGAATTCTAAGCTTAGGATCCCAATGTGCTGGAAAGACATTATAATCCCATCGAAAATGTATACAAGTATGATCCCGTACCCCAGGAACTAAATGCACAACAGGCTAAATATGTTTTAGGTGGCCAGGGTAATTTATGGTCTGAATACCTGCAAAATGAGAAGAAGCTTGAGTATATGCTCTTCCCCAGGCTGGATGCTTTGTCTGAAATTCTCTGGAGCTCAAAGACTAAACGTAACTGGCAGGATTTTGAAAAAAGATTACCGGGCATTATGGAACGTTATAAATTTCTCGGGATCAATTACAGCACTGCTTATTACGACCTGCAACCTTCAGTAGGTGTTTCTCAAAAAAACGAAGTGACATGGAAGATGGAATCAAGAAACAGTGACGGTAAAATCGTATATGTAATTGACAGCAATACCGCGAAACAGTTTACATATTCCGGCCCTATCATTATTAGCAAAACAGGATCTTATGGGGCCGTACTTGTGAATGATCAGCAACAGCCGATCAGTAACTGGATCTGGCAACAATTCAATTTGAATCTTGCTACCGGAAAAAAGATCAGCCTGCTAACGGAGCCGAATAAGAGCTATTCAACCGGGGGCGCTTCAGCACTTGTGGATGGCGTGCAGAATGACAAAGGAATGTTGCGATCCATGCAATTCCTCGGCTTTAATGGAAAAGATCTCGAAGCAACCATTGATCTTGGGAATAAAATGGAGATCACAGAAATAGCGCTTCATGCTTTTGAACAAAAAGGAAGCTGGATATATAAACCATCTGAAGTTAGTTTTTATGTTAGTGACGACGGACAGCATTTCAGCCCCGTGCATTCACCGGTAAATATCACTGGTACAAAGAACCTGCTTTATAAAACAATCTTTCAATCTTCCGCCCGCTTCATTAAAGTGATCGCAAAAAACAACGGGATTATTGCACCTGGGGAACCAGGAGCCGGTAATCCATGTTGGTTATTTGCTGATGAGATTGAAGTAAAATAAATTAACCAAAAATTATATTTATCAATTTTAAAAATATCCGGAGAATCTCTTTAAAAAATTGAAGGGAACCGGCATTTTATAGTGAATTTCTAATGATACCAGCTTACTGATCATTAATTTTTAATACGGGCATCTTTCTTACAAATTTTTCCTCACAACACTGTTAAGCGAATGCTAAATGATTAATAAAATAAGTAACTTTAGAGATTGAATTTATCGCGGGCCAAATGGCTTTTCAAGAGATTGTAATTCAATGTTTTATTTAAAAAGACTCAAAAATATCGATATAAAAATTTACGCAAATAACTTCCTATCGTAACGCCATGAAACATTTGTGCAGCAAAAAAACTATTATCCAGTATCTGTTTAGAAGTTCTTTCCTTTTTTTTATTCTTTTTATTTCAGGTACAAAAGCATTTGCACAACCCCCTAATGATGACCCTTGCAATGCCATCCTGCTTACTCCTACCACCACATGTACATATCAAAACTTTACTACTGCTGCAGCTACTGGATCAGTAGGTGTTCCTGCCCCCGGATGCGCTAATTACGTGGCTGGGGATGTTTGGTTTAAGGTAGTAGTTCCCTGTACCGGTTCTTTAAATTTTGATAGCCAAACAGGAGTAATAACTGATGGCGGAATGGCCATTTATTCAGGCACTTGCAGCAATCTGACATTGATTACCTGTGATGATGATGGAAGCAGCAATGGTTTAATGCCTGCTATCAACGCCACCGGATTGACAACAGGCGATACAATATGGGTAAGGTTTTGGGAATACGGCGATGATAATCCTGGAACTTTTGGTCTTTGTGCTTCTATTCCCCCGCCACCAGGACCGGGGGGCAGTTGTTCAAGCGCACAACCATTTTGCACCGGTACCGTTTATAATTTTCCCAATAATACAAATGTTCCCCAGTTAGGCGGCGGAGGTATATATGGTTGTTTGGGCAGTACTCCGAATCCTGTTTTTTATTACATGCAGATACAAGATCCCGGGAGCCTCGACATCCATATTGTTCAGACGAATGCCGCCGGTAACCTGATAGATGTTGATTTTGCTTGCTGGGGCCCATTCCCTGATCTCGCTTCAAGCTGTGGTGGACTTACTGCGGCTAACAATATCAGTTGTAGCTATTCAACAGCCGGAGATGAAACGGCACATATCCCCAATGCACAGGTAGGCGAATTTTATGTATTATTATTGACCAATTATTCAAATCAACCAGGTAACATCACATTCCAGCAATCCGGTGGTGCAGCTTCTACCAGTTGCGCTGTTATTTGTAATATCAATGCAAGTAATGATGGACCGGTATGTCCTGGTGAAACTTTTAACCTTAATAGCAACCTTCCGGCAGGGTTACCAGGCGCTGTGTATTCATGGACAGGCCCTAATTGTTTTGCTTCCAATAGTCAGAATCCAACTAACGTAACACCGCCCCAGACTCCGGGCACCTATACATATACGGTTACAGCCACTACTCCTTCAGGTAGCGTTTGCTCAACAACCACAACGGTAACGGTTGGGGGTTTATCCGGAAGTAGTGCAGCACAAACAGCAACAACCTGTCCGGGCGTAAACGATGGTGTAATTACTGTTACACCTCCTACAGGAGCCGGACCATTTACCTATACTTTAAATATTGGGCTTGCCACCGAAGTTATTCAACCTGGTAATCCAATTTTCACAGGACTTGCACCAGGCAATTATACTATTACAGTGGCCAATTCCATTGGCTGTGCTCAAACACTTCCTATTGTGGTTACAGCGGGTCCTGCGATAACTTCCACTGCTGTCCGAACTTTAACAAGTTGCACAGGTGTAAGTGATGGAACTATTACCATTGCTGCGCCGGCCACAGGGGGACCATTTACTTATACTTTAAATCCGGGACTGCCTACAGAGATTAATCAAAATAATAATCCTGTATTTACAGGTCTTGCTACAGGAACTTATACACTTCAATTCACTACTGCAGCAGGTTGCGTAGGAACAGTTCCATCACAAACAGTAACTGCTGGTCCTTCGCCTTCAACAACAGCTGCACCGGCACCTACTACCTGTCCGGCATTAAATGACGGTACTATAACAATCACGGCACCGGCTAGTGGCGGACCATTCACCTATACCCTAAATCCTGGGTTACCTACCGAGGTCAACCAAAACAATAACCCTGTATTTATTAATCTTGCTGTAGGGACCTATACTCTTCAATTCACTACTGCAGTGGGCTGTATTGGTACGGTTCCTTCTCAAACAATCAATGTAGGCCCTACACCATCAACAACAGCTGCACCAACTGCAACTACCTGTCCCGAATTAAACGATGGCGTTATTACTATCACGGCACCGGCTACTGGCGGACCATTCACTTATACTCTTAATCCTGGTTTACCAACTCAGATTGTTCAAAATAATAATCCCGTATTTACTAACCTTCCTGCAGGTACATATACACTTTCATTTACCACAGCTGCAGGTTGTGTTGGCAATGTACCTTCTCAAACAATCAATGTAGGTCCTTCTCCAACAGCTACGGCCACTCCAACAGCTACTTCATGCCCGACTGTTAACGATGGATCTATTACTGTAGTTCCTCCAGTAACTGGTGGACCATTCATTTATACTTTGAATCCAGGATTGCCTACACAGGTTGTTCAGAACAATAATCCAACATTTACAAACCTGGCTCCAGGCACTTATACAATCAGCTTTACCAATGCTGCCGGTTGCAATGGTACGGTTTCTCCTAATCCCGTAGTGGCTCCAGGTGCAGTGATCACAGACAATCCACCAACGATCACCAATCCTCCTTGTGCCAATATCAATGATGGTGTTATTACAATCGTTCCTTCTGTTGCCGGAACTTATACTTATATTTTAAACCCCGGACTGCCATCGCAAATTAATAATGGCAACAATCCTACATTCACCAACCTTGCTCCAGGTAATTACACTTACAGTTTTACCAGTGCGATCGGTTGTGTAGGAACCGGCAATACAACACTTACTACACATAGCCCATTGGCTATATCGATCATACTCACACAACCTTTGTGTAACGGCAATGCAAACGGAAGTATTACCCTCAGTGCTTCCGGAGGTGTTGCTCCTTATCAGTATGCTTTGAGTCCTTTCACAACCTACCAGGGTGGAACTTTCAATGGACTCATCGCAGGAACTTATACCTTCAGGGTAAAAGATGATGTAGGATGTACAAAGGACACAACCGTTACTTTGGGAGAACCCACTTTATTAACTGCATCGTCTACCAGCGTTGCAGGTACCTGTAATGGCAATGATGGCCAGATAACAATTACGGCTAATGGCGGAACGCCTGCATATACTTATTCTATAGACAACGGCGTAACTTTTCAATCATCCAACATCTTTGTTGTTTCAGGGGGAAATTATCCTGATATCAGGGTAAAAGACAATAATAACTGTATCGCTAATACAGGAGTGAATGTTGTGCTGATCGATAATATGGTGATCACACCTGCTAATGATACAACTATCTGTGTAGGACAATCAGTTGCATTGCAGCCGCAATTAAGCACTGAAGCATCAATATTCCAATGGAGTACCATTCCTGATTCGTCTTTAGTAAGCACACTTAACGACGCTACTATTAAAAATGCTATTGCAACCCCCGCTGATACCACTACTTATGTACTGCATGCCATATGGGGAGTTTGTTCAAGGAATGATACCATTACGGTGAACATATTACATAAGCCAGTTCCATATGCAGGTCTCGATACAACGGTTTGCAGTGACAGAACAACTGCTGTATTATATGGAAGCGCCACTAATCTTTCAGGAACTGTGAATTATGCCTGGTCAGATACAACCAATTTACAGACACCGCACAATGATGTTACAATAGCTACACCAACATTAACAGAAACATTTACACTAACGGTGACGGACAACTATGGTTGTAATTTCAGCGTAACGGATGATGTTACTGTTTTTGTAAGAGACCCGGTACCGGCATTTGCAGGAAATGATACTATTGCAGTAATCAATGAGCCTCATCAATTGCTGGGATCTGGGGGAGTTGCTTATGATTGGTTACCAGCCTATCCTTTAAACCTGGCATCGATCGCCAATCCGTTGGCAACGCTTGACCATGACCAGCAATTCACCCTTACCGTTACTGACGATATTGGCTGTATAGGACATGATACAATGTTTGTACGCGTATATCCGGGTCCGGCTTACCATGTACCAAATGCATTTTCTCCCAATGGAGACGGGCTTAACGATATATTCCGTGTGGTACCTGCCGGTATCAGTAATACCGAATGGTTCAGGGTATTTAACCGTTTTGGCCAATTGGTTTTTGAAACAAACCAATGGCTCAAAGGATGGGACGGTACTTTTAAAGGCAAAAAACAACCCATGGGTAATTATGTGTGGATGCTGAAGGGAACTGATAAAAATGGAAAAGTGATCGAGATGAAGGGCACGGTATTATTAATACAATAAATCAAACCGGTTTGTTTTTTTATAAGAATTTATGGAAATAAGCTAAACAATTGTTAACTTTCGTCATCATTTTTTAGCTGATCCGTAATCTCTGACCAACTAGAAAAAAGTTTTTCGTCGTACTCTATGAATAGACTGTATGAGACGCACATAAGTACCAGATTGTGTGGGGCTATACCGTAAATCATTCTTTTTTTGAAGAATGGGTATCACTAATCTGAAAAATCATTAGCCTTGTACTACTTAAACAATTCTGAGATTAATCTCCTACTGAAAAGATTTTTGAGAATATCTTTTCTTTTGTTCATTCTTTTTGTTTCCTGCTTCAAATCATTTGCGGCACCGCCAAACGATGATCCCTGTAATGCAACAACACTTGTTGCTGCAAGCACCTGTAATTACCAGGTATTTACCACAGTCGGAGCCACTGCCAGTGTAGGCGTTCCTGCACCTGGTTGCGCAAACTACGTGGGTGGCGATGTCTGGTTTAAAGTTGTGGTGCCATGTACGGGTAACCTTTTATTCGATACCAACTTTGGCGTATTGAATGATGGAGGTATGGCTATTTACACCGGAGATTGCACTAATCTCGTTTTAAAGGATTGTGATGATAACAGCAGTCCGAATGGAAATATGCCTAGTATCCTGGAAACAGGGCTGACGACGGGAACTACTTTATGGATACGAATGTGGGCTTACGGTAATGCCAGTCCAGGAACTTTTGGTATTTGTGTAAGCATTCCACCTCCTCCTCCACCCGGGGCTAGTTGTCCTACAGCCGGACCATTTTGTACAGGAAGCACTTATAATTTCCCCAACAATACAGGCGTGCCTGGCTTAGGTGGTGGTGGCATTTATACCTGTCTTGGATCTACACCAAACCCGGTTTTTTATTACATGCAGATAGAAAATCCCGGTGATCTTACTATTCATATTACCCAGGACGATGCCAGTGGTAACCTCATAGATGTTGATTACGCGTGTTGGGGACCTTTCCCTACACTTGCATCTATCTGCGGTAATATGACCGCAGCTAATAATATCAGTTGTAGTTACTCTCCTTCGGGTGATGAAACAGCCCAGATAAACGGTGCTCAAACAGGAGAATTTTATATGTTACTCCTTACTAATTTTTCTGATGATCCGGGTACAATTCATTTTGAACAAACAGGAGGGGCTGCAAGTACTACTTGTGGTATTATCTGTACCATTACTGCGAGTGGCCCCGGTTCGGTATGCCCCGGTCAATCATTCAATCTTTCAAGTGATATACCTGGAGGACTTCCAGGGGCTACATATTCCTGGGTGGGTCCTAATTGTTTTCAATCATCTGCTGAAGACCCGACAGGCGTAATTGCTCCGACAGCTCCTGGCAGTTATGAATATACTGTTACTGCTACAACACCGGATGGCACGAGTTGCAATTCTACTGTTGTTGTAACAGTTGGGAGTATTACTGGCGGCACCGCATCGACAACCAATGCCAGTTGCCCTGGGTCTGCAAATGGTGGCATTACCATAACACCTCCGGCTACGGGCGGACCGTTTACATATACATTAAATCCTGGTGCAATTATACAGGTGAATAACCCCGTTTTTACAGGAGTGGTTGCTGGAACTTATTCTGTTGATATTTCCAATGGAGGGGGATGTGACCAGCTTATATCAAATATTGTGGTGGGAGCCGGTTCCGCAGTAACCGGTACAGCTGTCCCAACAGCTACAACCTGTAGCGGTGTAAGTGACGGAACAATTACTGTAACCCCACCTGCAACTGGAGGACCTTTTGTTTATACATTGAATCCCGGTGCTATTGTCCAGAATAATAACCCCGTTTTTACAGGATTGGCAGCGGGTACTTACACAATAACATTTACTACAGCAGCCAGTTGCATTGGTACAGTACCTGCACAAACAGTAAATGCCGGACCATCACCCTCTACAACTGCGAGCCCTGCGGCTACGAGTTGTCCTTCTTTAAATGATGGCACTATAACCATAACAGCACCGGCTAGTGGCGGACCGTTTACCTATACCCTGAATCCTGGTTTACCAACACAGGTTGTTCAAAATAATAATCCGGTATTTACAGGCCTGGCTACAGGTACTTATACTCTCCAGTTTACTACGGCAGTGGGATGTGTAGGTACAATTACGTCGCAAACAGTCATAGCTGGCCCTACTCCATCAACAACAGCCAGTGCTGCAGCTACTACCTGTACTGAATTAAATGATGGCACGATTACTATCACAGCGCCGGCCACAGGGGGACCATTTACTTATACTTTAAATCCGGGACTGCCTACAGAGATTAATCAAAATAATAATCCTGTATTTACAGGTCTTGCTACAGGAACTTATACACTTCAATTCACTACTGCAGCAGGTTGCGTAGGAACAGTTCCATCACAAACAGTAACTGCTGGTCCTTCGCCTTCAACAACAGCTGCACCGGCACCTACTACCTGTCCGGCATTAAATGACGGTACTATAACAATCACGGCACCGGCTAGTGGCGGACCATTCACCTATACCCTAAATCCTGGGTTACCTACCGAGGTCAACCAAAACAATAACCCTGTATTTATTAATCTTGCTGTAGGGACCTATACTCTTCAATTCACTACTGCAGTGGGCTGTATTGGTACGGTTCCTTCTCAAACAATCAATGTAGGCCCTACACCATCAACAACAGCTGCACCAACTGCAACTACCTGTCCCGAATTAAACGATGGCGTTATTACTATCACGGCACCGGCTACTGGCGGACCATTCACTTATACTCTTAATCCTGGTTTACCAACTCAGATTGTTCAAAATAATAATCCCGTATTTACTAACCTTCCTGCAGGTACATATACACTTTCATTTACCACAGCTGCAGGTTGTGTTGGCAATGTACCTTCTCAAACAATCAATGTAGGTCCTTCTCCAACAGCTACGGCCACTCCAACAGCTACTTCATGCCCGACTGTTAACGATGGATCTATTACTGTAGTTCCTCCAGTAACTGGTGGACCATTCATTTATACTTTGAATCCAGGATTGCCTACACAGGTTGTTCAGAACAATAATCCAACATTTACAAACCTGGCTCCAGGCACTTATACAATCAGCTTTACCAATGCTGCCGGTTGCAATGGTACGGTTTCTCCTAATCCCGTAGTGGCTCCAGGTGCAGTGATCACAGACAATCCACCAACGATCACCAATCCTCCTTGTGCCAATATCAATGATGGTGTTATTACAATCGTTCCTTCTGTTGCCGGAACTTATACTTATATTTTAAACCCCGGACTGCCATCGCAAATTAATAATGGCAACAATCCTACATTCACCAACCTTGCTCCAGGTAATTACACTTACAGTTTTACCAGTGCGATCGGTTGTGTAGGAACCGGCAATACAACACTTACTACACATAGCCCATTGGCTATATCGATCATACTCACACAACCTTTGTGTAACGGCAATGCAAACGGAAGTATTACCCTCAGTGCTTCCGGAGGTGTTGCTCCTTATCAGTATGCTTTGAGTCCTTTCACAACCTACCAGGGTGGAACTTTCAATGGACTCATCGCAGGAACTTATACCTTCAGGGTAAAAGATGATGTAGGATGTACAAAGGACACAACCGTTACTTTGGGAGAACCCACTTTATTAACTGCATCGTCTACCAGCGTTGCAGGTACCTGTAATGGCAATGATGGCCAGATAACAATTACGGCTAATGGCGGAACGCCTGCATATACTTATTCTATAGACAACGGCGTAACTTTTCAATCATCCAACATCTTTGTTGTTTCAGGGGGAAATTATCCTGATATCAGGGTAAAAGACAATAATAACTGTATCGCTAATACAGGAGTGAATGTTGTGCTGATCGATAATATGGGCTCAATTATTCCAATGCGTGACACCACGATCTGTGTCGGTCAGTCTGTTACATTCCAGCCACAAATGGGCCTTGGAGCATCAGTTTTCCACTGGAGTACAATCCCTGATCCGTCTCAATCAATTACCCTGAATGATTCTACCATTCAAAATGCGATAGCCACTCCTATTGACACAACTACTTACACACTGCATGCAATGGCAGGTATTTGCTTCAGAGATGATACCGTTACAATAAGGGTTTTACATAAACCTATTCCTTATGCTGGTCGTGATACAGCAGTTTGTAATGATAAAACCACCGCTGTATTGCACGGTAATGCAACCAATCTTTCAGGAACAATAAACTATGAATGGTCAGATACCACAAACCTGGAAACACCACACAGTATTAGCACAGTAGCTAATCCAACTTCTACAGAAACGTTCACGTTAACAGTTACCGATAATTATGGTTGTAACTTCAGCGTAACGGATGAGGTAACGGTTGTTGTTAAAGACCCGGTACCGGCATTTGCAGGAAATGATACCATTGCAGTAATTAATCAACCGCATCAATTGCTTGGGTCTGGTGGTGTTGCTTATGACTGGCTGCCTACGTATCCTTTAACGATTCCAACCATTGCAAATCCAATGGCAACGCTTGATCATGATCAGCAGTTCACCCTTACCGTTACGGATGATATCGGTTGCATTGGTTATGACACTGTATTTGTACGGGTATATCCGGGTCCGGCTTACCATGTACCGAATGCATTTTCTCCCAATGGAGACGGACTTAACGATATTTTCCGTGTAATTCCAGCCGGGATTACCAACACTGATTGGTTCAGGGTGTTCAATCGTTTTGGAGAGCTTGTGTTTGAAACAAACCAATGGCTCAAAGGATGGGATGGCACTTTTAAAGGTAAAAAACAACCGGTGGGCAATTATGTGTGGATGCTTAAAGGAATGGATAAGAATGGAAAGGTTGTTGAAATGAAAGGAACGGTGATGCTGATCCAGTAAAATAATAATCAATTTGAAAAAACTCCGGTACTCAATACCGGAGTTTTTTTGTTAGAGGAAATTCATTTATAAAATTCTCTTTAATTTTTGCTCTGTCATAAAAAGATCAACCATTACACAGGCAGTTATTGCTTCCAGGACTACTGGTACACGTAAAGCTATACATAGATCATGTCTTCCTTTCACGGATAGATTTTCAATCGAGCCCGTTTCAACATTCAGGGTTTGCTGGCTTGCCGGTGTAGATGATGTTGGCTTCACAACTATCCTGAATACAAGATCATTTCCATTAGTCAATCCACCAGTAATACCACCAGCATGATTGGTGAAGGTTTTACCGGTTGCATTTTCAAGTGCATCGTTGTGTTCACTGCCTTTCATGGCAGCCGCTTTAAATCCAGCACCGAATTCTATTCCTTTTACAGCGGGTATTGAAAACACTGCATGGCTTATCAATGATTCCACTGAATCAAAAAAAGGTTCACCCAAACCTATGGGTAAATTTTGAACAACGCATTCTATAATTCCGCCAATACTATCTTTTGCATCTATAGCTTTTTGCAATCCTTTTTCAAGATCAGTTTCACCACCTATTTCGAGTATGTTTGCCTTACAGGTAACGGGTTTGTCAACTTGTAAAATTGTAAGTATTTTTTTTGATATCACACCTGCTGCTACAAGACAAACGGTTAGCCTTCCGCTGAAGTGTCCACCTCCCCTATAATCTTCGTAGCCTCCAAATTTTTTAGAGGCAACAAAATCGGCATGACCTGGCCTGGGAATATTTCTTTGCTTTTCGTAGTCTTCACTGCGGGTATTGTTATTTTCAAAAATGATAGTTAACGGTGAGCCTGTCGTTTTTCCATTGAAAAGGCCAGATAAAAAAATGGGTTGGTCACTCTCCTGCCTCGAAGTAGTTCCTTTTTGTATCCCGCCCTTCCTTCTTTCTATATCTTCGAAAAAATCATCAGCTTTTAATGGTAATCCTGCGGGACAACCATCAATCGTTATTCCCACGGAATGCCCGTGTGACTCGCCAAAAATGTGCAACCGAAAATTCTTCCCAAAGCTATTCATCAGTAAAAAGTTTATTCAGCAGACAAAGATACTGTTACTGCCAGCATTCTTAAGTGATTAAAAAAAGCAGGGTATGATTTATTTATTACTTCTGCATCATGAATCATTATTTTTCCTGTAGCCTTTAATCCTGCCACTGCACAAGCCATTGCTATGCGATGATCGTGATGAGAACTAATATGCGCAGTTTTAACTTTGCCTCCTGTTACAATCATTGCATTGTTTTTTATATACAGATCAATTCCCATTTTTGAAAAGCAGTCAATCAAGGATTCTGCCCGGTTACTTTCCTTTCCAACCAACCTTGAAACACCTTTAATAACCGATCCTCCATTGCAATAGGCTGCTAATGCTACCAGAGGAGGAAAAAGATCGGGGCAATTTGTTGCATCAAATTCGAAAGCCTGCAGCTGATTGGTATTCTTAACAGAGATCACATCATTGGTAATAGCAACTTCTGCTTTGGCAGCGGACAGTACTTGCAGGATAGCTTTGTCAGCCTGTAAAGAATGTATGTCCAATCCTCGTAGTGTAATGTTTCCTGCTATCGCACCTGCTACAAGAAGGAATGATGCGCTGCTCCAATCAGCCTCCGTGGAATAAACAATATTTCGTTCCTGCAAATCAACCGGGCTTATCCGAAAATCAATATAATTATCGTGGGTTACCTGGTATCCAAACCGATGAAGCATTGCCAGGCTCAGATCAATATAAGGCTTGCTAATAAGATTCTTTACATGAATCGTTATTTCTTTTTTTGTTGACCGGGCGAATGCAAATAACAAACCAGTAAGATATTGTGAACTCAAAGAACCATCAATAGAAATATTCTGAGGAACCAATGGTCCTGTAATTTTTATAGGCAAAAAACCATTATTGGATTCAGTTTTTACATTTACTAACGGAAATGTTTCGTCAATAAAATGCATAGGTCTCTTTAGCAAACTACCTGAGCCCCTTAATTCTATTGTTGAACTACTTAATGCAGCAATAGACGCAAACATCCTGAATGAAAGGCCGCTTTCTCCACAATTAATTATACGGTTTGATTTGATCATCGCATTGCTTTTGATAACAATGTTATCGCCTTCCTCTATAATTTCAGCGCCCAGATTCTTAACAATGTCGATCGCTACCTTATCATCGTCGCTTTGCCCGGGATTATGTATAATTGTTTGACCATTGTTGAGTAATGCAAGTGCACAGGCCCTCTGCATGGCGGATTTAGCTGCTGGCACAACAATAATTCCTTCAACAGCTGACGGATGGATTGTGGCAATCATTACAGGATCGATTTTATATTCTCCTGTAAAAAAGTCATAGTTATAGGTTTTGCTTCAGCGTCGCCTATCCTGTTTAACAGCACAAAATGCATGTGTTCATTTTCTCTTTTCTTATCTAGTTTAAGCACATCAAAGACTTTCCTGTAATCCGTTTCTATATCAACGGGTAGATGATATTTTGCTAATAGTTTTACTACGCGTTGCGCATCTTCAAAATGCAAATTGTTTATTTTTTCGGATAAATTACACGCTGCTACCATTCCGATGCTAACAGCATGGCCATGAGGAAGCAGGTGCAGGTTTTCAATAGCATGGCCAAATGTATGTCCGAAATTCAATAATTTCCTATCCGCTTTTTCATATTCATCGGTAGTAACAATGTCCATCTTAATAGCAACATTTTGTTCGACCAGTGAAGCAATCAACGTACTGTCGCGCTGGATATCATGCAAAGAATACCGTTCCAACATGCTGAAAAGTAATGCATCTTTAATGCAGGCATGTTTTATTATTTCTGCGAAACCGTTTATCCATTCTTTAACAGGCAGTGTTTGTAAGAAAGTATAATCGTATAAAATAAAATCAGGTTGGTATAGTGTGCCGACCATGTTTTTATATACACCAACATCAACACCATTTTTACCTCCTATTGCAGCATCTACCATGCTCAGGATCGTCGTGGGTACGAGACCGAGTTTTACTCCCCGTTTAAAAATACTGGCAACATATCCTGCCATGTCAGTAACTACACCTCCTCCAACTCCAATAATATATGTTTGTTTATCCACTTCCAGTTCGAGCAGCTTATCAATGATATTATCAATAGCTTTCTGATTCTTTGTCTTTTCTCCTGGAGTGATCTTGATGATCCTGAACCCTTCCATTTTTTGTTTGTGGTAGCCATATACATTTTCATCGGTAATAATGATTGTTTTCTCCTTGCTACAAAGATCAGCGAGGTCAGCAAATGAAGCGTCGAACAGGCAATTAACTTTTTTCTGTGAAAATGTATATGCTGAATTTCTCATAATTACTTATAGCTGCTGTTAATCATTCATAATTTTGTTCTGATGGTTAATACTTTCCATATGAACAGCATCAAAATAACGGGCAATAAATTCCCTGCTCAGCCCCAATTGTTCGCCTTTGATATATGCTCTTTCCAATATATCGTTCCACCTGCTTTTTTGCAAAATAGTGATATTATTTTCTCTTTTCAAGAGCCCTATTTGGTCAGCCAGTTTCATACGTTGCCCGATCAGTGAAAGCAATTCATCGTCTACCTGGTTGATTTGTTCCCGGAGATTGCTTAAAGCTGTAACAGATTCCTGTTCATCCGCTTTCTCAGTTCTCCATATCAATGCATTCAGTATTTCGTTTAGGCGCTCAGGTGTTACCTGTTGCTTCGCATCACTCCATGCATTGTCGGGATCGATATGACTCTCCAGCATTAATCCACCAAAATCAAGATCGATGCTTTTTTGTGCCACCTGCTGTAACAATATCCTGTTGCCGCATATATGTGAAGGGTCACAGATCAGCAGTAATTCAGGATACCTTCTTTTCATTTCGATAGGCAGTTGCCACATTGGGGTATTCCTGTATTCTGTATTTCCATAGGCAGAAAATCCTCTATGGATCATACCTATATTGGCCAGGCCAGCCTTTTCTAAACGCTCTATGGCGCCACTCCATAAGTCCAGGTCGGGATTGATTGGATTTTTTACGAGCACTGGTATATCCACTCCCCGCAAAGCATCTGCGATTTCCTGAACGCTAAAGGGGCTTACGGTTGTTCGGGCTCCGATCCATAAAACATCTGCTTCGAACTGCAAGGCATCCTCTACATGTTTTGCGGAAGCAACCTCCACAGTTGTTAGTAACCCTGTAATTTTTTTTGCCTTTAATAACCACGGTAACCCTTTTGTTCCCACCCCTTCAAATTGGCCCGGCTTGGTACGCGGTTTCCATATACCTGCACGCAGTATATCAACTTTTCCTGTTGCAGCAAGTCGCTGAGCAGTTTCAATTACCTGCTCTTCGGTTTCAGCACTGCAAGGTCCGCTAATGATAAGCGGCCGCTTGTTCCATACCTCTTTTATTTTTTCCTTCATACCAGGTTTGAGTGTTTCCATTGTAAAATTAGTTGTATGTTATCATAATTACTAGATATCACTGCCAGTCTTATTTGAAATCCAATCATCAAAAGTCATTTCAAATTTTATTTCTTTTCCATGCATGCCTGCCTTTTTCCAACCTTGTTTTTCATAAAAGATTGCTGCTTTGGTATCAGGTGCAGTTCCAAGCCAAACTTTTTCCTTTGTTGCATTAAAGTACCAACTCATCATAATATTATGAAGTTTTTTGCCAATACCCTTACCGGCATATTCTGGTAAAACAAAAAGAGCCCAAATATTATTTTCCTTCATATCAACATATGCAAATCCTACTATAGTTTGATTGATTTCGCATACCCATGCATTACCCCTTACCGTCATGTATTCTTCACAATCTTTATCGCTCACCAGGGAGGGATCTGACAAAATGTTTTCTTTTACCGAGTTTCTTACTACCTGGATTTGTTTAATATCTGTAATTTTTGCTTCTCTAAAAATCATAGTCAAATTATTTTAATATTCGTTTAATTGTGTTTGCTTTATTTATTAATGCCTCCAGGTATTCATAATTTTCCTTTTCCAGGCAGGCTTTGAATTTTCTTAACTGGCTGATATGTTCATTCAGTACATCAAGTACATTTTCCCTGTTTTGTTTAAAGATAGGAACCCACATCGCGGGATGACTCTTGGCAAGTCTCACTGTACTTTCGAAACCTCCGCTTGCCAGTTCAAATATTTTATCATCTTCTTTCTCTTTTTCAAGTACAGTGTTTGCTAACGCGAATGAGGTAATATGTGAAACATGGCTTATATAGGCTGTATGGATATCATGGCCGGAAGCATCCATATAAACAATATGCATTCCCAGTACCTCATATACATTTTTTACCAGTTCAACAGCATCTGCTGAAGACTCAAGCCTGTTGCAAATTACTGCAGCTTTATTTATAAAAGCACCAGGCACTGCTGCATCAGGACCACTGAATTCAGTTCCCCACATAGGATGCGATGCTACAAAGCGTGGCCTGTTAATGTGTGTCCGAATCTCATTGCATATAATCAACTTGGTTGAGCCAACGTCCATGACAACCTGCTTATCTACCAGGTCCAATACCTGTGGTAAGACTGATATGATATCATCGACAGGTATTGCAATAATTACCAGGTCGGCCTGTTTAATCGCTGCAGCTAACTCCATTATTTCATCAACAATGCCGAGCTGAAGCGCTTTTTCACGGTGATGGTCATTCTGATCCACGCCAACAACGTGTTTTGCAAAACCATAATTCTTCAATCCAATCGCCATTGATCCACCAATTAGTCCAAGTCCGATTATCGTTACTTTCATTTTAAAGCATTAAAAAATCCCGGCGATTGCCGGGATCCTATTATATAAATCTGGTTATTTAATTACAGTTATACAAACAATTCCCGGTTATTGCTTTTGCAATAATAAATGGATGAATATGTATTTGTTTGTATCATTTAATATCAAAATTAGGCCACCCAATTTAAATAACAAAATAAAAAAGCCACTCCGGGGACCCGAAATGGCTATTCGATTGCTTGCCAAAAAAAACAGATATAAGTGGGAATCAGCAAGAATTACCCACCCAAGAATATTAATTAGCTTTCTTAGCCTTTAATTTCTTAGTGTTTTGTAGTATCAGCAGCAGCAGGTTTTGCGGTTGTATCAACTACAACTGCCTTTACAGTGTCACCTGTAGCTGGAGCCGGAGCTGGAGTAACAGCTGTGCTATCTGTAGTGGTAGTTGTTTCTTCTTTTTTTGCATCGTTACATGCTGCGAAAGTAGCTGCGATTAACGCGATTGCTAAGAATTTTTTCATTTTGTTGTTGTTGTTTGATTTTAAAATTATAATTTGAAAGTTAATACCTCAAACAAAAAAAGGTAACCCGGTTTTTAAAAAATATTTTTTCTTTGTTTTGGGTTACAAATCATAAATACCAGTATTAATTACTATTAAGTGGACACATTTGCCGAAAAAGCTTTATTAGAGGGTCTTGCAAGGGAAGATAAGACCGTAATCGAGCAGATATATAGGGATAATTATAATATGGTTCAGTCGCTTATCGTTAATAATAGTGGCAGCCCCGATGATGCGGCAGATATTTTCCAGGAGTCCATGATCGTGCTATTTGAAAAGTCGAAAAATCCTGATTTTGAGCTCAGTTGCCATCTGAAAACTTATATTTATTCAGTTAGCAGAAGGTTATGGCTCAAAAGATTACAGCAAATGCAGCGTTTGACCAGGCAATCTGAGGACCTGGAACCCATAGTTCCTGTTGAGGATGACCTGGAATTACATGAAAAGCGGCAAAATGAGTTCTCAATCATGGAAAACGCGATGGGAAAGATTGGGGAGCCCTGCAAAAGTTTGTTGGAAGCCTATTATATCCAGAAAAAGCCCATGCAACAGATAGCAACAGAGTTTGGATATACGAATTCAGATAATGCAAAAACACAGAAATATAAATGCCTTGTGCGATTGAAGAAATTATTTTTTGCGCAATATAAAAACGGGAAATAATATGGAAGACATTTTACTTATAGACGCGGCCGAAAGGTATGTTAAGGGGGAAATGACCGCCGAAGAAAGAACTTATTTCGAAGAGATAAGAAAGAATAACCCCGAACTTGACCAATTGGTTGTTGAACATATTTTCTTTTTCAACGAACTCAATAAATACAGCGATACCAAGAATTTTAAGCACCATCTTAACGAGACGGTTGCTAAACTTACTAATGAAGGTTTTATTTCAAAAGCACCATTAAAGGGAAGAGCGAAGGTTCTTTACCTGTGGAACCGTTCCAAGCGTACCATTGCCGTAGCTGCATCAATTGCTGTAATTGTTTCTATTTTCAGTGTAACATTATTTTCTGTATATAATAATAATAAAGTTTCTAATACCAAATTGCTGGTGGAAAAGATCGATGAAACCGCCAGGAAAACAAAACAGATCGAGAATAAAGTAAATAAACTTACAGCTGATGCTATGAAGCAGCCAGTTGTAGTTATCCCGGAAAAAACTCCTATAGAATCAAAATTCAGGGCAACAGGTTTTTTGATTGATAATACAAATAATTTTATTGTTACCAATGCCCATGTTGTAAGGGAAGCAAAACACCACCTCGTAGTTGAAAATATAAAGGGAGAGCAGTTTCTTGCTGAAGCTGTTTATGTTAACAACGAGAATGATCTTGCCATCATAAAAGTTACGGATAACGATTTTAAGAAACTACCCCCGATGCCTTATAGTATAAAGAAAACAAATGCGAGATTGGGAGAACAGATATTCATGCTGGGTTATCCAAAACAGGAAATCGTGTATGGGGAAGGTTATATAAGTGCAAGGAATGGTTATGAAATGGACACGATTTATTGCCAATTAAGCACTTCTGCTCATGAAGGCAATAGTGGATCACCTGTAATTAACAGGAACGGAGAATTAGTAGGGATCATTACGAGTATGGAAACCAATGCAGCAGGTGTTGTATTTGCAATTAAGTCTCCCAATATTTATAATGCCATAGAGGAAGTGAAGAAAATAAAGGATTATGAAAAGATCAAGGTCACTTCTCAACCTTCATTGAAAGGCGCCGACAGGGAAAGCCAGATCGAAAAGGTACAGGATTATGTTTTTATGATAAAAGGCAATTAAGTTCAAAGTGGAATAATAAAAAAGGGCAGCATAATCGCTGCCTTTTTTATTGAAGATTTTATTGATTACCCTAATGCAGGCTCTTTTTTCCAAAGCGAAGGAGGATAGTCCTTATTCTTAATCAAATTATCGATATTGCTTTTCACAGTAGGTGCATCCTCCTTATAGGTAACACCAAACCATTGAGAAGAAGTAGGAATCACTTTGATACAATTCCGGGGATCTTTAATGAATTCATCGGCAATGATCGGTATAAAAAATTCAGACTTAATATCATGTTTATTAGCCGGAACAAATTCGGTGAATAGCTTTTTTGCAGCGTCAAATATAGATGGATGAAAACACCAAAAATTCATAGATACGCTTGTATTTCCCGGTACCTCAAATGATTTATCAGCTTCTTCATAAATTACTTTACCCGCATCATTCTTATAAATTTTTGTGCGCTCATTGATCGAGATAAGGTTATTTTTTGTGTCTACATCACAAACTCCCCTGCTTACGGTTCCGTGCTCGCTAAGGGTTTTATCCAGCTGGTATCCAATAATAGCATACGTGTGTTCATTGCATTCATTATTCAAAAAATTGGCTGCTTTTTTAAATGCATCTTTCCCATAATAATCATCCGCATTAATGACAGCAAAAGGCTCTTTTACCACATCTGAAGCACAAAGTATCGCATGACCTGTGCCCCAGGGTTTAGTCCTGTCTTTGGGTATGTCATTTTGATCCACGAAACAATTCATTTCCTGGTATACGTAGTCTACTTTTATCCTGCCTTTTAACTTATTGTCAAAATTTGCTTTGAAATTATCTGCGAAATCTTTCCTGATAATAAAGACCACTTTTCCAAAACCTGCGTCAATAGCATCATAGATCGAATAATCCATGATCGTTTCACCAGATGGACCAAACCCCTCTGTCTGTTTCATGCTACCATAGCGGCTCGCCATACCTGCTGCTAAAATTAAAAGTGTAGGTTGCATCATTATTTACGTGATATTTAAATTTTCTGAACCAATTTTATTTTTGCAAAAATAACGATAAACGGTTGTACATGAAAATGCTTTTTGATACACATAAAGTTGAATTTACAGATATAAATACAACTTTGTATACTTCCCGAAAAATCAGGCTAAGGGTAGCCCGCCTGGATAAGATCCACGAAGTAATTTCGGGTAATAAGCTGTATAAACTCCATTTCTTCCTGGACCTTGCCTGTCAATCTGTACATAGGACCATACTTAGTTTTGGAGGAGCCTGGTCAAATCACCTGCTGGCAACATCCTATGCCTGCAAGATGACAGGATTGAAATCCATTGGAATTGTAAGGGGGGAGTTGCCAGGCAATCTATCCGCTACTTTAAAGGGATGTATGGCCAATGGCATGCAATTAGAATTCGTTTCGAGGGAGGTATATCGTAACAGGGAAACAGTACTGCCGGATTCTATATTAAAAGACCAGTTTGGCGAATGCCTGATTGTGCCCGAAGGAGGGTTCCATTCCCTGGGAGCTAAAGGGGCTTCCCTGATTATGGACGATCTATCTTCTCTCTCTGCGACTCATATTTGTACTGCGGTAGGCACTGCTACCACCCTTGCAGGATTGTTACAGAACTGTCCCAACCATGAAACAATCATCGCAGTACCAGTACTCAAAAATATGACGGATCTACAAGAGCGGATCTCATGGCTCAACAAAAAAACCGAGAGTAATGAACCTGTCATTTTTGATGGATATCATTTTGGAGGTTATGCAAAAAAAACAAAAACACTGGTTGCATTTATGAATGAGTTTTACGAAACACAACATCTCCCTACTGATTTTATTTATACAGGAAAAATGATGTATGCAGTTATAGATAAGATACGGTCGGGTTATTTTCCGGAAAACAGCAACATCATATGCCTGCATACCGGTGGCTTGCAGGGCAATGTATCTTTACCCGCAGGAACATTAGTTTTTTAATTCAATAAACGGCATATTATATTTGTACTTTAAATCCATATTTCGCGTTTATATTTTATACGGGCTTAATTAACCATGAAGAATTGTAAATTTCTCTTTTTTATACTTTGTTTTTTCCAGACTGTAGACAGTTCTGCTCAAAAGATATTACCCGGCATTACTGTAAAGAACGTGAGTGGAAAAATAATCGTAAGCTGGCAAAATGCTTTTACTACAACGGTTTCCAATATTCTTATTCAACGTTCTTATGACAGTCTGAAAAACTATTATACCATTGGCTCTGTTTTAAACCCACAGAGTAAAGAGAATGGATATGCTGATGTTAATCCACCATATAGCAAAATGTATTACCGGGTTTCCATTTCTTTCCAGGGCGGGGCTTATATGATCAGTTTGCCGGAAAGACCAGTAAAAGAACTTCCTATAATAGATAGTGCAAATATTAACAACAAAGATAAATTGTCAGAACAGGAAACAATTTATCCATGGCAATCCAAAACAGGATCTGATTCAATTGTTCTTATTACTCCTCCAAGAAAAGGCAATGAGATCACGTATCCAAGCGAACGGATTTTCACTTCTAAAGACAATAACGTGGTTGTTCACCTTGAGGATGCTGCCACAAAAAAATACACAGCTAAGTTTTTCAATGAATCAGATAGTCTCTTGTTTGAACTCACAAAACTTCCAGAGGAATATCTTATTCTCGAAAAAGTGAATTTTGGTCATACAGGATGGTTCCATTTTGAGATTTATGAAAATGGAAAACTTATAGAGAAAAACAAATTCCAGATATTGAGTAAAGAACCGAAGTCGGGGAATAAATAAAATAAGTGAATGAGATTATTGTACAATTAGGTTTGCTCCGAATACTTTTTCAAAATTTTTCCTGACCTTTTCTTTTACTTCTTCAAAATCAGTTTTAGCGCCGGTTTCCCTTTCGATGGATGTTACCTGCTTATTTTGAATTCCACAGGGAATAATGTTATTAAAGTAACCTAGATCTGTATTTACATTCAATGCAAAACCATGCATGGTTATCCAACGACTGCATCGTACACCAATTGCACATATTTTTCTTTCCTTCCCGGCAATACCAGGTTCTATCCATACACCTGTTTCACCCACACTTCTTTCACCGGTAATACCATATTCATCAAGTGTAAGAATAATTGTTTCTTCCAGGTTACGCAGGTATTTACCGATATCTGTATAAAATTTTTCAAGATCCAGGATCGGATATCCTACTATTTGTTGCAGCCCATGAAAAGTAATATCCCCTCCCCTGTTGGTTCTAAAGAACTCAATACCCTTTTCTTTCATGCCTGCATCATCAAGAAGGACATTTTCGATTTTACCGCTTTTTCCCAAAGTATATACCGGTGGATGTTCACAAATGAGAAAGTAATTTTTTGTTGATAGGGTTAATGGCTCAACCACTGTTTCGCTTCTTCGTGCAGCCGTTTTAAGTGTAACATTCTCCAGCAAAAGCTTTTCCTGGTAATCCCAGGCAGTTTTGTAATCTATTATTCCAAGGTCTTTAAATATCACCGGCTGCTTATCCACTGCTTTGCTTTAATTTGCAAAAATAATACTTCTGGCTGATAGCTGATAGCTGATAGCTGATAGCTGATAGCTGATAGCTGATAGCTGATAGCAATGCATATAAAAATTGTAACATGTCGACAGAAAATGAAATAGATGAGGATTTACCGGAATCGGAGGAACTTTATGAAAAATTATCTTTAATCGTTTCTAAAGGACAGGAACCAATCAGGATCGATAAGTTCCTGATGACCCGTATTGAAGGAGCAACACGCAATAAGATCCAACAGGCTATCGAATCTGAACTTGTATTGGTAAACGATAAACCTGTTAAAAATAATTACAAGATCAAGGGCGGCGACAAGATCATTATTTACGACAGCAATACTCCGGAATCTTCAGAAATAATTCCCCAAAATATCCCGTTGAATATTGTATATGAGGATGATGATATTTTCGTAATTGATAAACCGGTTGGCATGGTGGTGCACCCGGGTAGTGGTAATCCCGATAGAACCCTTATCAATGCTGTTGCCTGGCACCTGCAAAAAAATTGCCCCGACATTGATGAAACACAACTGCCGCGATACGGACTTGTACACAGGATCGACAAAAATACAAGCGGATTGATCGTTATGGCAAAGACCCAAAAAGCTATGAGTGATCTTGCGAAGCAATTCTTTGTGCATACCGTTCATCGCCGTTATGTTGCACTCGTGTGGGGAGACTTTGACAAGAATGAAGGCACTGTCATTGCACATGTTGGACGGCATCTCCGTTTCCGTAAACTATTCACTGCCTATCCCGACGGAGATCATGGCAAGGATGCGATCACTCATTATAAAGTGCTGGAGCGCTTTAATTATGTAACACTGGTAGAATGCAGGCTGGAGACAGGACGCACACACCAGATACGCGTACACATGCAATACATTGGTCATCCCTTATTCAATGATGAGTTCTACGGGGGAGACAGGATCGTAAAAGGAACTGTTTATACAAAATACAAGCAATTTGTTGATAATTGTTTTGCTATCTGCCCACGACATGCACTGCACGCAAAAGAACTTGGATTCATTCATCCAACCACCAGGAAAGAAATGTTGTTTACCAGTGAACTTCCCGAAGACATGCATTTGCTTATAGAAAAGTGGAGGAAATACAGCCAATTTAAAAATACTGACGATTAATACTCATCATAAAAGAATTACCATGCAGCAAAAAAATTACCTGGTCATTGTATTGATTTTTGCTTCCAATATATTGTTTGGACAAACAAGTATTAAAAGAGACAAGGAAATTGAGGGAATGGTAAAAGAGATCTCAGCTGATTCATTGAAATCTTACATAACTAATTTAGTGGCATTCGGTACAAGAAATACTTTAAGCACCCAAACAAATAATAAACGTGGTATTGGTGCTGCCAGGAACTGGGTATTGAATACATTCAACCGGTTTGCTTTACACTCAAACGGGAGATTAAGTGCAGTCATTGATACCACTACATTACAACCGGATAAAAAAAGAGTTGATACAGTCACCCTGCTGGGAAATGTTGTAGCAACATTAAAGGGAACCGACACGTCCGATAAAAGAATATTCATCATCAGTGGTCACCTGGATAATATGCGTACCAATGTTTTGGATAGGCAGAATGATGCTCCCGGAGCCAATGACGATGGCAGCGGCGTAGCGGCAGTATTGGAATGCGCAAGAATAATGAGCATTCATCAATTTCCTGCAACAATAATTTTTGTTGCGGTAAGTGGTGAGGAACAAGGCCTCCTGGGTTCGTATTTTATGGCTAATAAGTTTCGGAAAGAAGACCTGGACATTGAAGCGATATTGAATAATGATATTATGGGCAGCAATAACAGCAATGAAACAAATATCATTGACAATACAAAGGTTCGTGTATTCAGCGAAGGATTGCCAGCATATGAACTGGATAAGAATGCAAAAACGATCCGACAGCTTGGTTTGGAAAATGATGGAAGGTCAAGACAACTGGCACGATATGTAAAAGAAATCGGAGAACGCTATGTTGATAATATTGAAATTGTGATGGTTTACAGGAACGATAGATTCCTTCGAGGCGGCGATCATATCCCTTATGTTGAAAACGGTTATCCCGCTGTTCGCATCACAGAAATGAATGAGAATTATACACGACAGCACCAGGATGTTAGAAAAGAGAACGGCACTCAATATGGTGACCTGCCGGAATTCATCGATTTTGAATACCTGAGAAAAAATACTGCGATCAACTTATCTAACCTTGCTAATCTTGCAAAGGCACCTGCAGTACCGGAAGATGTAAAGATCGACGTAAAAAAGTTAGGCAATACTTCTTACCTATATTGGAAAACACCTAAGACAGGCAAAACAAAAGGTTATTATATATTGATGAGGGAAACAACGAGTGCAGTCTGGCAAAGAAAAATATACACAGAAGCGATGGAGATTACGTTACCTTATTCAAAAGATAATTATTTTTTTGCAGTACAATCCGTAAATGATGAAGGAAATGAAAGTTTGCCAATTGTGCCCGGTATCGGGAGGTGATTGGATCGTTGAAGGTTTAACAGTTTAAGGTTTTTTATATTTTTGAAGGTAAAACTGTTCATTGATCAGTATTCTATTTTATTCATTTTTAATGCTGCCAACTTTAAACCCTTAACGTTTTAAGTCTTCTTCTCCTCTTTACATTCTTTTAATTCAACTTCTTTAAGATCTGCTTCCATTTTTTCCTTTTTCATATCAACTCTTATTAGCTGGAAAATGCTCATATAAACATTGGCGATCCATACCAGTGCAAAGCCGCCGATTAAATAGCCTCGCCAGTTATTAAAAAGCAAATGATAATCTGTTATCACTAAAAAGAAAATAGCAACATAATGACTGAAACAATATTCACAGGTAAATAAATAGAAAAATTTTCGTTTCAGCAGGCTGCGACAGGTTTTAGATTTCCTTACGCAATATTCGTGCGGTTCTTTAAAAATCTCTTCGTGGGTTACAGTCCAGGCAATACATGCAATTGGTAATGCAAGCACAAAAAGATAGATGATCTGAAGTTGTAATGTCATAGTATTTTTTTTAGCAAAACCAATTCCAATAATAATTAAGTAATAACTTATTCAAAATCAAAGAGGGTTGCTGTAAATATTCCCCGTTCCCTGTTCTTAAAGATGGCTTTCCAGTTCCCATTGTATCTTATGAGTACCGGCACAGTCAGGTTATGAAACCTGCCCATCTGCACCTCCATGCTTACTTTAAAATCATATACAGCAGCATCATAACTCAATACATAATTCCTGGCTACCACTTCGTAGGTACTATCGTTGAACCATGTTGTCATTTCATCTACCACAACATGATCTTCCTGCCCTGGTTTTACTTTTTGTTTAAATATATAACAACTGGTATTGTTATAGAAATCCATATCGATATTCATGTCATAACGATCTGCAATATTATCATCATAGATCGCAGTCTTGCTACTCATAAAAGGAAGTCCTGATATTTTTTTACCAGGATTAAAGAAAAGCATTTTCAGTTGTTCTTTATGTTTTTCCATACCGGTTTTACCCTGGGTGGAGAATTCAATGCCTTTTACAATATTGGTTTCCCCACACACAGTATCCCTAGTAAAAAATAATGAAGCATACATTTCCGCTGTATAATAATTGAATTCCCGGTTCTCATCATAAATATCACCAGTAACAGTTTCTTCCAACGTTTGCATGGTACGGCAATTGGTATTTCTTAACTGTCTGGTACGACTATGCAGGGAGGCCTTAAGGTCGCCGGATTTATTGAGCATCCGGATATCATTAATCGCTGTAAATCCGAGTATATGTAAATTTCTGAAAGCTTTATAAAAGCTGCTGTCGTTTTTTATACGCTCTATAAAGGATGCTACATTGAATTTTTTATCAATAACAACATTATTGAGTGTTATAATTTTTCTTCCGACGGTTACTGTTGTATCGTTTTGTTTTTGAGAAAAGCCGGTAAGACCGCTTAGCATAAAAAAAACAGGTATGAAAAAAGCTTTCATACCTGCAAATTATTAAATCCTTTTGATTATTTTGGAAACACCATCCTGTAATCAACCTTGATCTTTCCTTTACTGATATCGTCCAGTTTTCTTTTAAGCAGGGTGCGTTTGAGTGGCTTAATATAATCAATGAATAATTTCCCATCAATATGATCATATTCATGTAAAATGATCCTGCCGGTGATCCCTATAAATGTTTTTGTAAATGCTGTGAATGTTTCATCAACGTAGCTTAATGTAACACTTTCACTGCGCATGATATCCTCCCTGATCTTTGGAATACTTAAACAACCTTCATTGTAACTCCATTCTTCACCATTTAAAGCGGTTATACGTGCATTGATAAAAACGCCTTTAAACCCTGGCTCGTCCGGGTATTTACCTTTATCCTCTTCATCCTGGTTCTCAAAAATCTGTGTACTGTCTATTACGAAAAGACGGATATCCTTATTGATCTGTGGCGCTGCAAGTCCTACCCCATTACTATTATACATGGTTTCCCACATATCTTCAATCAGTTTTTCCAGCCCGGGATAGTCGGGTGTTATTTCCTGGGCAACTTTTCTTAAAATGGGAGAACCATATGCAACGATCGGAAGAATCATAAATCTGTGCTGGTATTATTAAATGAATTATTTCAATGCAAATATACAAAGAACAATGGAAAGACTCAATGAGTCAGTGATTGAAGGTATTCCTGGAGCATAATGGTAGCGGCTATTTCATCAATGATCTTTTTATCACGGCGATCTTTTTTTTTCATTCCCATTTGAAGCATGGCATCCTTTGCCATTTTAGAAGTGTAGCGTTCATCCACATCATTAACAGGAATTGCAGGAAATTCTTTTCTGATCCTATTGATGGCTGCCATGGCCGGAGCCGTTCCATGAGTATCTGATTCATCCCAGTTTTTTGGCAACCCAACAATGATGAGTTCAACCTCCTCATCTTTCATATAATTTTTTAAAAAGGGGATTAATTCATCGGATGCGATTGTAGTTAATCCTGTGGCAATGATTTTTAATGGGTCAGTAACGGCAATGCCTGTTCTTTTACCGCCATAATCTATTGCTAATATTCTTCCCATGTTTTTATTTAAGGAACAGGTCCAGTAATACAAATGCAGCAAATACTACAGACGCAATGCCATTGGTGGTCATAAATGCAAGATTCACTTTACGAAGATCATTTGGCTTTACGAGCGAATGCTGGTAACCAAGCATGCTGATAAAAACGCCAGTTCCTGCAAAATACCATAATCCGAATTTTCCCGCAAAACCTGCATACACAATACATATTGCAGAAAAGAAATGCAACAACTCCGAAACCCTTAATGCTTTTGATTTTCCTAATGCAGCGGGAATAGAATACAATTTATTACGCTTATCAAACTCCTCATCCTGTAATGCATAAATGATATCAAAACCGCTTACCCAAAAAACCACGGCAAAGGAAAATAAAAGAGGCAGCAATGCAAATTTGCCTGTAACAGCAAGATAAGCGCCAATGGGTGCCAGGCTTAACCCGATACCAAGCACAATGTGACATAATGCCGTAAAACGTTTTGTATAGCTATAAAACAAAACAACAAACAATGCCACAGGTGATAAATAAAAACAAAGTGGATTTATGAAATACGTACAAACTATAAATAATATGCAACATGCGATAACAAATAACAATGCACTGTTGGTTTTAATAATCCCTGCCGGAATTTCCCTTATGGCAGTACGTGGATTTTTTGCATCAAAGTTCCTGTCGAGGTAACGGTTAAAAGCCATCGCAGCACTTCGTGCAAATATCATACAGCAAACGACCAGTATAAATAATAGAAAATAATTTTTGTTGGGGTCAATGCCTGCATGTCCCCATCCAATAGTGTCATTCAGATTCCATTGGCCGCGATTTCTTGAAAACGCAAGAAAAAATCCTATCAATGCAAAAGGCATCGCAAAAATGGTATGCGAAAATTTTATTAAAGAAAGATAATTTTTAACGGTGCTCAATTTGTTTTATTTCTAATGATCAATCTTCATCCTGTATCTAATATCTTGCATTCAGCATCCAGTATCCAGCATTCACCTGTCAACATTCATTCTCGTTCTAACGATCTCCCAGATAACAACACCCGCAGCTGTGGCAATATTCAATGAATGTTTCATCCCCAATTGTGGTATTTCAATACAACCATCGCATTGTAAAATCGTTTCCTGCTCCACCCCGGTAACTTCATTGCCAAATATAACAGCGATCTTTTCATTTTCGTCAAAAGATACCTTTTCAAGAGAGAAGCTATCTTTAACCTGTTCTACTGCATACACTTTATATCCTGCCGTATGCAACCATTCAATAGATTCAATGGCATTGCCAAAATACTTCCATTCAACAGAATCTTCTGCACCCAGGGCAGTCTTCTTAATTTCTTTATGTGGAGGTTTTGCCGTATAGCCTGTTAAGTAAACACCCTGGAGTAAAAATGCATCTGCAGTACGGAAAACACTACCTACATTGTAAGCACTGCGAATATTTTCCAGCACGGCAATAACAGGTGTTTTCTCAGAACGTTTGAATTCTGCCACGGTCTTCCTGTTCAATTCTTCCATACTCAGCTTCTGCATCTTGCAAAATTACAACGATGATGGCTAATATAAAAATGAGTATATAACCCAATAAAAAGGCCGGTGTATTACCGGCCATATAGAATATGTTATATGCAGCATATTACACCGTTTGTTTTTCGAGCTTTGCGGCCCTTGTCTCTGCTTTTAATTCGGAAAAATACTTGGCTGCCTGTATAAAGTTTACAAATATGGGGTGAGGGTTCTCTACTGTACTCTTTAATTCAGGATGATATTGTACCCCTATGAAAAAAGGATGATTCTGCAACTCCACAATTTCAACCAGCCCTGTTGCCGGGTTTTTACCACTTGGCCTTAATCCCGCATCCGTGAAATCACTGATATATTTATTGTTGAATTCCCAGCGATGGCGATGGCGTTCACTGATCTCTGTTGATTCATAGATCCGGTTTGCAAGACTACCCTCTTCTATCTTACATGGATAAGCGCCAAGCCGCATAGTTCCTCCTTTTTTCCTGATCTTCTTTTGTTCTTCCATCAATGCGATCACGGGAGTTGCCGTATTTGCATCCATCTCGGTAGAATTAGCACCTTTCCACCCAAGTACATCCCTGGCAAACTCGATCACTGCCATCTGCATTCCAAGGCAAATACCAAAGAAAGGCAGGTTATTTTCTCTTGCATATTTAACCGCTGTGATCTTTCCTTCTACTCCTCTTGAACCAAATCCCGGCGCTACGAGCAATCCGTCAAGATCCTTCAGTTTTTCATGTACATTTTCATCATTAATGAATTCACTATGTACATTCACAACCTGTACTTTACATTGATTCACAGCACCGGCATGTATAAAAGCTTCCAGTATTGATTTATATGCATCCTGCAACTCAATGTATTTCCCGATAAGCCCAATGGTAACGCGGCTCTTAGGATGATTTAATTTATCCAGGAACCCCCTCCATTTGGAAAGCTCGGGAGCAGAATAACCATTTATACGGAGTTTTTTCAGCACGATAAGATCCAGTCCTTCTTCCAGCATTTTCAATGGAACTTCATAAATCGTATTGGCATCAGATGCCTCAATTACTGCGTTCGGTTTTACATTGCAGAACAGCGCAATTTTGCGTTTAAGCTCATCTGATAGCGGATGCTCGGTACGGCAAACGATCACATTCGGATGCACACCTTCCTGGCTCAATAATCTTACACTATGCTGGGTTGGTTTGGTCTTAAGTTCTTTTGCGGCTTTTAAATAAGGGATAAGTGTAAGATGCACTACCATGCAGTCTTCTTCAGGCATTTCCCATTGAAGCTGGCGAACGGCTTCCACAAAAGGAAGACTTTCTATATCACCTACTGTACCACCCAGCTCCGTGATCACCACTTCGTAATCGCCCGTATCGCCTAATAACATCATCCTGCGTTTGATCTCGTCCGTTATATGCGGGATCACCTGCACGGTTTTGCCAAGATACTCACCTTCTCTTTCTTTATTGATAACTGTCTGGTAGATACGACCGGTAGTAACATTGTTTGCCTGCGAAGTGGGGCTATTCAGAAAGCGTTCGTAATGACCAAGGTCGAGGTCGGTTTCGGCTCCGTCATCCGTTACATAGCATTCTCCGTGCTCGTAAGGATTTAAGGTGCCAGGATCAACATTGATATAAGGATCAAATTTTTGAATGGTCACTTTCAACCCCCTGCTTTGCAGCAATTTTGCCAGCGAAGCAGCAATGATTCCCTTACCTAATGAAGATGTAACACCACCGGTCACAAAAATATACTTGGCCATTTTATAAGAATTACAAGATTTAAAGTCAATACCAATTTTTATGTAACAAGCTACAAACCACTGCCCAACTGCATTGGCGTCGCACTCTTGTACAATAAACCTGATCTCAACACTAATTAGAAAAAACCGAACTATGACCGGGGAGGAAATGAAATTATCCTAGAGGTCATGCAAAGATAAAGGGAAAATTCGGGAGGAGGAAATCAGGAAGGATATTTTTAGAAAAAAAACAATATCAGAATAAATCTTTATGCTTTTCATCAACAAAACAGTGATATTCCGCAATATAAGATACCAGGTGACGAACCGGGAGCAAACAGGATGGATTCAATAATAAACGGGTGCTTAGCCTGCCCAGCTTACTTATTAACCTTTTACAATCTTATTATAACTCGTTGCAATTCCTTTGATCAGTGATGAACTAAATCCCTGGTGTTCCATTTCATTGAGTCCCGCAATGGTGCAACCTTTGGGAGTTGTTACCTTATCAATCTCCTGTTCGGGGTGTGAGCCTTTTTCTAATAATAGTTCTGCGGCGCCTTTTACTGTTTGTGCAGCAATCAGGCTGGCTGTAGCTGCATCAAACCCTATTTCAATACCTCCCTGGATATTTGCCCGGATATAGCGCATGGCATAGGCCGTGCCACATGCCCCTAATACAGTGGCAGCGTCCATTAATTTTTCATCGATAACAGCCACCTTCCCCAAAGTAGAGAAAAGTTTATTTACAAAAGCGATCTGGGCACTGGCAGCATCCGTAACACTCAGGCATGTCATACTTTGTTGTATGGCAATCGCTGTATTAGGCATGGCACGAAAAACCGGTATTTTTTTCCCAATGCTATCCTGTATGTCTTTAATTAAAACTCCCGTAACAACGGAAACCAATACATGCTTTGAATGAATCACTGGTTTGAAACTATTGAGCACTTCACTTACCTGGTAAGGTTTTACAGCAAGGATTATTATTTCTGATTTAGATACCGCTTCGCTATTGTCGGAAGTGGTCTTTACACCGCGTTGTGAAAGCGCCTGGAGTGTCGTCGTATTTCTTTTGGTTACAACAATATCTGCTGCCTTGCAAAATTTGCTTTTTAATAAGCCTTCTGCAATGGCAGTTCCCAAGTTCCCTCCTCCAATGATCGCTATCTTTTTCATTCTATTGTTTTTATGTACTTGTTGAATAATGAATAAGGAACACGGAATTTCGAATCATGAATTGAGTACTTCGACATTCGAAATTCCGTGTCCCTTGTTCAATATTCTAATAAAATCTTTTTTCTGCAAGATAATTACTCACATAATCCCCTACTCCTTCTTCCAAAGAATAAAATGGCCCCTTATAGCCGGCTGCTGCAAGTTTTTCCATGCTTGCTTCTGTAAAATACTGGTAGGTTTCCCGAAGATCCAAAGGCATATCAATGAATTCAATATTCGTTTTCAGTTGCAAAGCAGCGAAAGTGGCGGTCACAAGATCAACAAAGGTCCTCGCTTTCCCGGTACCCAGATTATAAATACCGGATGGTATTTTAGGATGATCATTCATCAACCAGGAACACACTTTTAGAATATCTTTCACGTAGATAAAATCCCTTAATTGCTCACCGTCTTTAAAAGCTCTTTTATGCGATCTGAATAGTTTTACAAAACCATTTTTTTTTATCTGGTTGAAAGAATGGAAGATAACGCTTGCCATGCGGGCTTTATGATATTCATTCGGTCCATACACATTGAAAAACTTCAAGCCGGCCCAGAAGGGCGGATGATCTTTTTGATGGAGCACCCATTTATCAAATTCATTTTTTGAAACCCCATAAGGATTCAGTGGCAGTAATTTTTCAATGATGGCATGATCATCATTGTAACCTTGTTTCCCATCACCATAGGTTGCTGCAGAAGAGGCATATACAAGCGGAATGTTATTGATCGTGCAATAATTCCATATTTTTTTCGAATACTCAACATTCAGGTGCTGGTGCACTGTATAATTGAATTCAGTTGTATTCGTGCGTGCTCCCAGGTGAAAGACCAGCTCGATCTTCGGCCTCTCAATATTCAACCATTCAAAAAAGTTCTCTCTTTCAATTCTTGCAATGTATTTTTTATGAAGCAGGTTTAATTCTTTGTCTTCCCGGTCGAATTCGTCCACAAGCAGCAGGTTCTCATAACCCATTTCATTTAAATATCCAACAAGGCAACTGGCAATAAATCCGGCAGCACCTGTAACAACTATGGTTGCATTTTTATTCATCGCATTTTTTTATATTGCCGAAAGCGCCTGTTCATTTTCCTGTCCTTTAAGCAACTCCGTAATAGCATTATCATATTTATCCTTCCATTCGGCTACTGCTCCCCAATTTTCATTTTCTATTATTATATCACCTCCAGTAACTTTTCCCAATTCTGTATATGCTATCCCGGATTTTTCCAATTGATCAAGGAATGTTGTTTGATTTTTCATATTGACAGAAACCACAATCCTTCCCTGCGCTTCACCAAACCAATAAGCATCTTTTCTTATCGCGGTATCTGTTTTCTTTATTTCAAATCCCAGTTCACGGTTAAAAGCACTTTCCATTAAACATACAAATAGTCCACCCTCGCTTATATCATGGGCCGAGGATACAAGTTTATTCTTTATCAGATCAGCAACAGCTCTTTGTACTTTAAATTCCTCATCAAGGTTGAAATAAGGAGCAGGAGAAAATTCTTCCCCGATTATTTTATGAAGGTATTCGGATGAATTGATGTCAGCCCTGCTTTCTCCAATCAAATAAATTGTATCTCCCGCCTCTTTGAAATCAAGGGTCATCTTGTCGTTCACACTAGCCAACAATCCCACCATGCCAATAGTAGGAGTTGGATACACCGGGCCATCCGGGGATTGGTTGTAAAAACTAACGTTTCCTCCTGTTACCGGGGTATCAAATTTTCTGCAGGCTTCGCCCATTCCTTTCACCGCGTTTACAAATTGGTAGTACACTTCAGGATCATATGGATTACCAAAATTCAGGCAATTTGTTACACCCAATGGCTCAGCGCCACTGCATACGATATTACGTGCGGCTTCTGCAACAGCGATCATCGCACCTTTATAAGGATCCGCATACACATAGCGACTGTTACAGTCCGTTGTTAAGGCCAGGGCCTTGCTGGTTGGCTTTGCAATCACAACGGCGCAATCACTTGGAGCATTCGTGCTGGCATTTCCTGCACCTACCATACTATCATATTGTTCATAAACCCAACGCTTACTCGCAATATTTGGAAGTTGAATAAGTTGTTCTGCAATTTTTTTCAGGTTTCTTGGTACCGGTACTTTATCAGCATTAAAAGAGTCAATCATTTTTAAATAAGCAGGCTCTTTAAATGGTCTTTCATACTGGGGAGCTCCACCACCCAATACCAGTTCAGCAGCGGGTAATACGGCTTCGAGTGTTTCCCCCATATAAAAATTCAGTGTACCCGTATTGGTTACATTTCCAATATGACTACATGGAAGATCCCATTTGTCAAATATTTTTAATACAGCATCTTCTTTTCCTTTTTTTACCACGATCAGCATGCGTTCCTGGCTTTCACTCAATAATAATTCCCATGCCCTCATATCTTTTTGGCGGGTGGGTACTTTATCAAGCTGGATGTCCATACCTGCATTTCCTTTTGCACTCATTTCTGCTGTTGAACAGATAATTCCGGCAGCTCCCATATCCTGCATGCCCACCACAGCCCCTGTCTGGATAACTTCCAGGCAAGCCTCCAATAATTTTTTCTCCTGGAATGGGTCTCCTACCTGTACAGCAGGCAGGTCTTCAACACTATCTTCCGTGATCTCTGCACTCGCAAATGAAGCGCCACCGATACCATCCTTGCCGGTTGCACTGCCAACAAAGAAAACGGGGTTACCATTACCTTCTGCAGTTGCAGAAATTGTTTCGCCGTTTTTCAGGATACCAACACTCATGGCATTTACTAACGGGTTGGTATGATAGCAGTTTTCAAAATAAATCTCACCCCCCACGGTAGGAACGCCAAAGCAATTTCCATAATGACCGATACCGTGTACAACCCCGGCAAGCAGGTGTTGCGTTTTAGGGTCATTTATATTTCCGAAACGGAGGGAATTAAGCGAAGCAATGGGGCGGGCTCCCATTGTAAAAATATCCCGGTTGATACCGCCAACACCCGTTGCCGCACCCTGGAATGGTTCAATGGCAGAGGGATGATTGTGTGATTCGATTTTAAAAACAACACCATAACCATCACCAATATCCATTAGGCCGGCATTTTCTTCCCCGGCCTTCACCAGCATTTTCCTGCCATCGCGAGGCAATGTTTTTAACCATTTAATGGAATTTTTATAACTACAATGTTCACTCCACATACCACTGAAAGCACATAACTCAGTAAAATTGGGTGTACGACCCATCTTTTGTTTTATCAATTCAAATTCTTCTTCTGTTATTCGTAGTTGGGCTGCTGTAGTTGCTGTTATTTCCATACCTGCTGTAAAGAATGTTTTTAAAGTGCAAAGTTACTAACTGCATATCTTTATATCGTGGATCAAAAGCAAATATTTTAACTAACTTCCCACATACAAAAATTTACAAGGTTGTATTATTTGTTGTTTTCAATTTACCTGCTCCTTGGTACCTACTTATTGATGCATATCCCATTTATTAAAAAGAGCGGGTTATCTCCTAAATTCATTTCGGCCCTCTTTATCATAAAGGTGATTTCAGGTCTTTTTATTGGCTGGGTTACGCAAAGGTATTATCCGGGAAATGATTACTGGGGCCTGCACTACGATGGACTGGTTGAATATGATCTTTTAAAGAAAAATCCACAGGTTTTTTTTACCAATATTTTCAAATCACCTTATGAAAATGGCTATGGAGGTTTTTTTGATTCAGTAGGTTCTTATTGGAATGACCTGAGGTATAATATCATTTTAAAAATACTGGCTGTATTTGATATTTTCAGCAGAGGTAATTTTTATATCAATACCCTGTTTTTTAATTTCTTTGGATTCTTTGGTCCCGTGGCATTATTCCGTGTTTTTTCATATATATATAAACGCAATCAATGGCCTGCGATCGTCGGATGCTTTCTCCTTCCCTCCACCTTATATTTTACATCCGCCATTCACAAAGACCTCATCGTATTTACGATGCTGGGATTGTATTGTTATGCATTATATTTTTCCGTGGTTGAAGGCCATCATGTGAAAAGATGGTTACTGATGTTTGTAACACTGATCATTATCCTTCTCATCAGGAATTATGTGGCCATCGCCCTTTTCCCGGCCACTGTGGCTTTTATATGGGTCATTAAAAAAAGAACAAAGCCGTTTTTTCGTTTTATTGCCGTGTATTTATCCTTGCTTCTTCTTGCAATGGCTTTGCAATTATTTATTCCTTCATTTCAACCGCTTAGTATAATCACAAAGAAACAGGCTGATTTTTCTGATATTCCTGTTGCAGCTTCCCAGCTTACGATGCATAAGCTTGAACCAAACCTGAAAAGCTTTATACAGAATCTGCCGCAGGCAATTGATCATGGTTTTTTCAGGCCTTTTACCTGGCACACATGGGGAACATTTCAATTCCCGCTTGCCATTGAGTTACTATTTTATGAAATATTATTCGTCTTATTTCTTTTGAAGTCCAGGCAAAAAGCAGGTTCTCCAGAACCATTTACCCTTTTTGCAGTTTTTTTTGCCTGTTCTATGTTATTGATAACAGGTTATATCATTCCCAATATGGGCGCTATTGCGAGGTATAAAAGCATTTACCTACCCTTTCTAATGACTCCATTACTCTATTATTTATTTCGGAAAAAAGAAGGCTAAAATTCATATTATTTTATAAAATATGTGAACTATTTTACTATAACAAGTCATTATTTATTGTTTTTCGTAAAAAAAGTTTGCATGTATAAAATAAAAACGCTTTTTTTGCGTCTTAAATAATAAAAAAATGACCTCTTTACGATTTAAAGCCATTGACAGCTTAAGAAGTAATCTAAAGGCTGACCTTAAGACATCTTCCCGTATTACGGATATTTTTAATGAAAACGTTTTCACATTAAAAACTGCCCGTCATTATCTAAGTGACGATGCTTATAAGAGCCTCCTGGCCTCCATCCATGCAGGCAAAAAAATTGAGCGCCAAATGGGCAATTATATTGCCAGTGGTTTGAGAACATGGGCAGAAGAAAAAGGGGTAACCCATTTTACACATTGGTTTCAGCCATTGACCGGGTTATCAGCTGAAAAGCATGATTCATTTTTTACCTTGAAGGGAGATGGTACCCCCATCGAAGAATTTGACGGAGGAGCTTTGATACAGCAGGAACCAGATGCTTCATCTTTTCCAAGTGGTGGGTTGAGAGCAACATTTGAAGCAAGGGGTTATACCGCATGGGATCCATCATCTCCCCCATTTGTTATGGAAATCGGGCAGGGAAAGACACTTTGTATTCCAACTATTTTTGTTTCTTATACAGGAGAATCCCTGGATACCAAGACACCATTGTTAAAAGCATTGGTTGCCCTGGATAAGGCTGCAGTAGAAGTATGCCAGTATTTTGACAAGAATATTTCTAAGGTAAATGCAACCCTGGGATGGGAGCAGGAATATTTCGTAGTAGATGCAGGATTGGCAACCGCAAGACCTGATCTTTTATTAACAGGCCGTACTGTATTTGGTCATGCCCCTGCCAAAGGACAGCAGTTGGATGACCATTATTTTGGAGCCATACCTGAACGTGTATACGCTTTCATGAGAGATTTTGAACAGGAATCTTATCGTCTCGGTATACCACTTCGCACAAGGCATAATGAAGTAGCGCCTGCCCAGTTTGAGTGCGCTCCTATTTATGAAGAGATCAACCTAGCCGTTGATCATAATACTTTATTAATGGATATTATGAGCCGTGTGGCGAAGCGTCATAACCTGATGGTTCTTCTGCATGAAAAACCGTTTGCAGGTATAAACGGAAGCGGTAAGCATAATAACTGGAGCATGGCCACCGATACAGGAGTGAACCTGCTTGCCCCCGGCAAAACGCCTAAGACCAACCTGATGTTCCTTACTTTTTTTGTAAACACTATTAAAGCAGTACATGACTATGCTGAATTAATAAGAGCATCAATTGCCAGTGCAGGTAATGATCACCGTTTAGGAGCCAATGAAGCGCCGCCGGCAATCATTTCTATTTTCATCGGAAAATACCTGACGGATGTATTGAACGAGGTTGAAAAACGCGTGGGGGGTAATTTTGACGAACAGGATGAAGCCATCTTAAAATTGGATATCCATAAAAGCATCCCTGAACTGATGCTTGACAATACCGATCGTAACCGCACCTCTCCTTTTGCCTTCACTGGTAATAAATTTGAGTTCCGTGCAGTGGGTTCTTCTGCAAATTGCGCAACACCTATGACCGTGTTGAATACCATTATGGCAGAAACACTTAGGCATTTCAAAACTGAAGTAGATGGCCTGATCGAAAAAGGTGAAAAGAAGGAAGTTGCTATTATGCAGGTGATCCAGAAATATATTGTTCACAGCAAAAAGGTTTTATTTGAAGGAGATGGATACAGCGACGATTGGGAAAAAGAAGCCGCGAAAAGAGGTTTGCCAAATGTAAAGACCACTCCATTGGCATTGGATGCCTATGATTCAGATAAAGCGAAAAAAATATTTTCTGAGAATAAAATATATACTCACCTCGAACTGGAAGCAAGACATGAGATCATGTTAGAAGAATATGTAAAGAAGGTACAGATCGAAGCAAGGGTTATGGGAGACCTGGCTACTACACTAATTCTTCCCTCTGCTTTAAAATACCAGAATATTTTAATTGACAATATCAGGGGTTTGAAAGAAGCCGGCTTACCGGAATCATCTTATGCGAGCCAGAAGGCTATTCTTATTCAATTATCTGAACATATTAATATGATCAGCACAAATGTTGAGAAAATGATTGAGGCAAGGAAAAATGCAAATGAAATCAATGATACAAGGAAAAGAGCCATTGCTTATTGTGATGAAGTTAAGTCAAGGTATTTTGACCTGATAAGGTATCATGCCGATAAACTTGAATTGATGGTAGATGATAGCTTGTGGTTACTTCCTAAATACCGCGAGATTTTATTTCTAAGATAATAGAACCTGATCATAAAAGCCCTGCTAACCCAGGGCTTTTAATTTTCTAACCTGATGAACAATAAATAACTTTTATTTTAACCTATTTCACCGGGGGTTGATTATTTTTAAAGTATGAAAAAAACTATCGTATTCTTCGTGATCATTTTTGCAATGCTTCATTCATATGCACAGACAGAACCGGCTTTATCTGCAAATGATGAATATGTAAAACAACTTGGAGCTCTGGAAAAATTTAATGTTTCAATTATTGCAGATACTATCACGAGAAAATTTCCTGATAAAAAAGATAAAGCCAGGGCTATTTTCTATTGGATCGCCAACAATATTTCCTTAGATCCTAAAGCAATGAAATCAAATGATACAAAAAACAATACACCCGAAATGGTCGTCCAATTACGCAGGGCTACCCCGTTGGGTTTCTCATTACTCGTGCAGGAAATGTGCAGCCAGGCCAATATACGTTGTCTTGTTGTGGATGGTTATATCAAGAATAATGCAGAAGACATTAACAATAAAGCTGATGAGATCAATCATTCCTGGGATGTTGTTCAACTGGGACAAAGTCCGGATAAATGGTACTATGTAGACGCAGCTAAAGCCAGCGGTTATCTCGATAAGAAAATGACAACCTTCACCAAACAGTTTACGAGTGAGTATTTCTTTGCTGATAAAAAATTATTCAATCTTGATCATTATCCTGACAACAGCGCATGGTTCCTGGATGGGGAACAGAAAAGCCTGAAAGAATTTTATGCACTTCCTGTAATTGGCAACACAGCTTATGTATACGGTTTGCAAAAACCAATGCCCATCACAGGACTTATTAAGGCAAAGCTCAGCAATACCATCAATTTCAGTTTTAATTATAATGCTTCAAAGACAATTTCTACAATCTCTCTTGTAATGGGTTCTGGAAACAGGGAGCTTAAACCCGAGCCGATGAATTTTACAGACAATGGGGGATCAGTAAAATTCAGTTACAAATTTAAAAAAGCAGATAGCTTTCCTATGAAAGTTATGGTAGATGGAAAAGTATTATTGGAATATTTTGTTGAGATCGAAGATTAGGCTATCGATCCTTTCTGTGTAACTGCATCATTTGCGAATAGCTAAGTTTATTTGCAAATGCCTCTAAGCACGTTGAGATGCGCTTTGCTTTTGTTGTATCTGTCTTTGCCTCTTCAATCCATTTTGAATAATATTGTTGATGAGAAGGTGGAAGTGAATTAAAATAGCCCCTTCCTTCAGGTTCATCATCCAGGCAAGCAAGTAATTCTTTCGACAATTTCAGTTTAGCTTTATCTTCTTCCAGTTCAACTACTACTGTCGCACCTTTCATTTTTTTGATCGCCTTACGCATAGTTGCATTTACCGGCATAATAAAATCACCGCCTCCCATTGGTAATAGTGCAACAGACTTTATGATATGATCATCTATTTTCCCTTTTACCCTAAATGATTTTTTTGTTGATGGCTTTATCTTCCCGGCGATCTTGGAAGGTATAAGTATATAGGTCCACCCCGTTTTTTCTCCTTGCTTATCAAACCTGAGGAGTTGGGTTTTAAAACCGATCATGATGTAGAAATTTTCCAAATTTACTACTAGCGTTCAATATGAAATCAATGAACAGCCAGGAAATTGGCGTGCGTAGATCGCAAATAAAAAGCCTTCGTAGTTAGCGAAGGCTTTATGATTATGCTCTTTGTCTTGCTGCTTTAGCAGGCACTTTTTTCTTGACCTTTGCTTTTGTCTTTCTGAGCGCTGCATCGATCGCCTTACTTAATTCATCATAAGTAGGTTTGCCGGTAACACGTATACCATTTACAAAAAATGTGGGAACATCTTTAACACCGCGGTTAAGACCTTCTCTGAGGTCGCCCTGAACCTGCCAGCCATAAGTGGCATTTACAAGTTCATCAAGAAAACGCTTGTTATTAACGCCTGCTTCTTTTGAATGTAATTTTAAACTGGTGGTACCCAGGTTTCTCCTGTTGGCAAATAAGATATTATGCATTTCCCAGAATTTGCCTTCCTGGGCCGTAGCAACAGCAGCTTCACCTGCTTTCAGGCTTCTTTGATGAACATTGGTAAGGGGAAAATGTCTGAAATTGAATCTGATCTTTCCATCATAATCTTCCAGTAATTTTTTTACAACCTCGTTTGCCTTTGCACATGCCTCACTTTCATACTCGCCAAATTCTTCTAATGTTACTTCTGCTTTAATGTTTCCTACAAAAACGTCTTTGGGTTCAATGATTTCAACCACTTCTTTTTTGAATGCCATATTATTTTCCTTTTGCTTCTTTGAACTGTTGTTTGTGACTTAGCTCAACAATTACGTATTAATTAAAAAATTCATGAGTCGCTAAATTAGCCCTGAATTCGGATGAAGGTAATATTATTTGAAGTCTTTTAAAAACCTTGCAACATATTTTCCTAAAAAAGGTAAAAATTTAACTGGTTATCAATGTTTTAAATAATATAACATTTTATCCCCCAGTGTTATTTAACCTGCTATATTCGTAGCCATTGCTTCATTTCTAAAAACGACTGTTCCATCAAAAACATCTACTAACACCGGCCTCGTTTTATCAATATCACCTGCCAGTATACGCTTGCTTAATTTGTTTACTATCTCTTTTTGTATAAGCCTTTTTAATGGCCTTGCACCAAACTGTGGATCGTAACCGTTTTCCGCCAAAAAATCAAGGGCGTAATCACTGAACTGGAGATCGATGCCGTTTTGATAAACAAGTTTTTTGAGGTTAGCTAATTGTATGCCAATTATTCCTTTTATCTCTTTTTTCATCAGGGGCTGGAACATAATGATCTCGTCGATACGGTTTAAAAATTCGGGCCTGATGGTCTGTTTCAACATGTTGATCACTTCCAGCCTGGTCTTTTCAACGACTTCCTCCTTATTCTTTTCTGTTACGTTTTCAAAATTATCCTGGATGATCTGGCTACCCATATTGCTTGTCATGATCACGATCGTATTCTTAAAATTTACCACACGTCCTTTATTATCAGTGAGTCTTCCATCATCCAAAACCTGCAAGAGGATATTAAAAACATCCGGATGGGCCTTTTCAATCTCGTCCAATAACACAACCGAGTAGGGCTTGCGTCTTACAGCTTCCGTTAGCTGCCCACCTTCATCGTAACCTACATATCCCGGAGGCGCACCTACCAGCCTGCTTACAGAATGTTTTTCCTGGTATTCGCTCATATCAATCCTCGTCATCATGCTATCATCATCAAAAAGATAGTCAGCGAGGGCTTTCGCAAGCTCAGTCTTACCCACGCCCGTGGTACCTAAAAAGATAAATGACCCGATCGGTTTACGTGAATCCTGCAGCCCTGCACGGCTCCTTCGAATGGCATCGGCCACTGCTTCAATAGCTTCATCCTGACCTACTACCCTTTTATGTAATTCATCTTCCAGCTTTAATAATTTATCTCTTTCACTCTGCAACATTTTCATTACAGGAATACCTGTGGCTTTTGCCACCGCCTCGGCAATATCTTCCCCATCTACTTCTTCCTTGAGTAATCTTTTCTCCGAAAGTTCGTTTAACTGTAAAGTAAGATCTGTGATTAAAGTTTCCTGTTCCTTTATTTTGCCATAACGTATCTCAGCTACTTTACCATAGTCACCATTACGTTCTGCCTGTTCTGCCTCAAGTTTTAATTTCTCAATGGAGGCTTTACCATTTTGGATTTTTTCTACTACTTCTTTTTCCTGTTTCCATTTGGACATATAGGTATCTCTTTCAACAGAAAGATTTGCGATCTCTGTATTCAGATCTTTAAGCTTAGCTTCATCGTGTTCTCTTTTTATTGCTTCTCTTTCAATTTCCAGTTGCCTGATCTGCCTTTCGAGTTTATCAAGTTCCTCCGGCATTGAATTCATTTCAAGCCGTAGTTTTGCAGCACTTTCATCAATCAGATCAATGGCCTTATCTGGTAAAAAACGATCTGTGATATAACGATGTGATAATTCAACTGCAGCAATGATCGCCTCATCTTTGATACGAACATGATGATAGGTTTCATACCTGTCTTTCAATCCACGAAGAATAGAAATGGCATCTTCCTCTGTAGGTTCATCTATCATTACTTTCTGGAAACGGCGTTCCAATGCTTTATCTTTTTCAAAAAATTTCTGGTATTCAGATAATGTTGTTGCCCCAATCGCTCTTAATTCACCTCTTGCGAGGGCCGGCTTTAAAATATTGGCCGCATCCATAGCTCCATCACCACCTCCCGCACCAACAAGTGTGTGTATTTCATCGATGAATAAAACAATCTCGCCTTCGCTGCCGGTAACTTCTTTGATCACTGATTTTAATCGTTCTTCAAATTCACCTTTATATTTGGCACCTGCGATCAATTGACCCATATCAAGTGCATAAATGATCTTTGATTTTAGATTTTCAGGCACATCACCGTTTACGATGCGCATGGCAAGCCCTTCGGCAATGGCCGTTTTACCAACACCTGGTTCTCCCACAAGAATAGGGTTGTTTTTTGTTCGCCTGCTGAGAATATGTAAGGTTCTCCTTATCTCCTCATCACGACCGATTACCGGGTCCAGCTTGCCAGAACGTGCAAGCTCATTTAAATTTTTAGCATACTTATTTAATGCATTGAATTGTGTTTCCTGTGTTTGAGATGAAACAGTCGTTCCTTTGCGTAGTTCTTTAATAACCGCGATCAATCCTTTCTCTGTAAGACCGGCGTCTTTTAAAAGTTTAGCCGGGGAATCATTGCCCTGGAGGATCGCGAGCAAAATGTGTTCTGGTGTTACAAACTCATCTCCAAATGATTTCAGAACAGCTCCTGCACGAAGAACGGCCGCATTTGCATCACGCCCCATCGCCTGGGCTGGCTGGCTGGTTGTTTTTGGAAGTTTATTCAGCAACTCATCCAGTTTATTCTGAAGAAGGTTTATTGTTACATTATTTTTCTTTAATAAATATTCGATTGGAGAATCTTCCATCGTCAATAGCGCTTTTAGCAAATGCTCAGTTTCAATATTTGGATTCTGAGCATTAAAAGCAAGTTGTTGCGCCTGTTGCACAACTTCTGCCGCTTTTATCGTAAAATTATTCATGTTCATATTCAAAACTTAGTTATTATAATTTCCCGTATTACATATCAAAATTATAACCAAACAAAAATTAAGAAATTATGACATAGAAGAACGAAAATAGCTGCCGGCATTACAGCTAATGCTCCTATTATATGCTATTCTTACAGGAGAACAAGGAAAATAATTCGCTTATCATGCACCAATAGCGTAGTTTTGTTGATCCTCTTATCATATATAATATGCGAACTAACTGCCTCTTGTTGATTCTATTACTCCCGGCTTTTTCTGCTCATGCCCAAAAGAAAAATAAACTATTGAAAGGGATGTACTTCCAATGGGGTTATAACCGGGAATGGTATAGTAACAGCACTATTCATTTTAAGATGAGTAACGGAAATAATTTTACCCTTCATCATGCGGAAGCGAAAGATAAACCCGACATGAAGCAGGTGGTGAAAAATCCCACTGATATTTCAATCCCTCAGTACAATTACCGGCTAGGCTTTTACCTCAACAAAAAACATACGGAATCTATTGAAATAAATTTTGACCATGCCAAATATGTTGTAACAGATGGACAACTCGTGCATGTTACCGGTACCATCGACGGTAAGCATGTAGATGGAGACAGTGTTTTAAACAGGTTCAGCTTTTTGCATTTTGAACATACTGACGGGGCAAACTGGCTGCATATTAATTATGTAAAACAAAAAACCCTGTTTACAACTTATAAGAAGTCACGGCCATTGCTGAATCTTATTGGGAAAGCAGGTGCAGGTATCAATATACCGAGAACAGATTTCACCTGGCGTGGTGAAAGATTGAATAATAATTTCCATGTTGCCGGGTATAATTTCGGAGTTGAGGGTGGTGCAAGGTTCTATATATTAAGGAAACTGTTTTTGGAATTTACCGGAAAAACAGGTTATGTACGGTATGTGAATGCCCTTGCCTGCACTCCCACACAAAAGGGTAATAGGGCCACTCATGGATTTGTTTATTTTGAAACAATCGGCTTGATTGGTTACGATATTAATTTTTAAAAAAGCATATTCACCGAAAGCCCTGTTACTAAACGGGGCTTTTGTATTTTTATGATAAGTTGATTTTACACTAAATGAATATTGCATCCAAACATACACAATTCATCAAGCAAACAGCCGCCGGTCTAGGTTTTGAATTTTGTGGCGTTGCGAAAGCTGTTTTTTTAGATGATGATGCAAGAAGGCTGGAAACATGGTTGCATAAAGGAATGCATGGCAATATGCAGTACATGGAAAATTATTTTGACCTGAGAACAGATCCGGGAAAACTTGTACCAGGCGCAAAATCGGTCATAACATTATTGTTGAATTATTTCCCAAAACAACAACAGGAAACAGGTAATCCTAAAATTGCAAAATATGCTTTTGGAAAAGATTACCACGAAGTGATCAAAGAAAAACTCCGGCAGTTTTTTTCACAGATCAAAGCTGGTATTGGCGAAATACAAGGCAGGGGATTTGTAGACAGTGCCCCGGTATTGGAAAGAACCTGGGCTCAGAAAAGCGGTTTGGGTTGGATCGGCAAAAACGGCAATCTTATCAATAAAAACCAGGGTTCTTATTTTTTTATTGCAACAGTTATAGTAGATGTTGAGCTCGATTATGATGATGATTTCGCAAAAGATTATTGCGGAACATGCACAAAATGTATAGACAATTGTCCAACCGAAGCCATACTGCCGGATAAAGTAGTTGACGGAAGTAAATGTATTTCTTATTTTACCATTGAGTTAAAGGATGCGCTTATACCTGGAAAGATGAAAGGCAAATTTGATAACTGGTTATTTGGATGTGATGTTTGCCAGGATGTGTGTCCATGGAATCGGTTTTCAAAGCCTACTTCTGAGATAAATTTTTCACCACTCCCAGCGATATTGAATTTTTCAACTACTGAGTGGGAAGAATTGACTGAAGAAAGTTTTAAGGTAATTTTCAAAGATTCAGCTATTAAACGAGCAAAATTCCAGGGAATAAAACGTAATCTGCAATTCATAAAAACAGGAGTATGAACCAGAACTTAAAAAAATTATATGGCATTGGTAAAAAAGACACACGCTATATAATTGGTTTAATGAGCGGCACTTCACTCGATGGCCTGGATGTGGCTTTATGTAAAATAAAAGGCAGTGGCGTGTCCACCAGCCTATCCTTACTGAAATTTATCACCATCAATTACGACGAAGATTTCAAGGAAGAAATAAAAACAATATTTTCAAAAAAGATCATTGACCTGGAAAAATTATGTTTATTACATGAATGGATTGGCAGCAGGCATGCAGCAATTGTAAACGAATGTTTACAAAACTGGAATATTGCCAGGGATGAAATAGATCTTATTGCAAGTCACGGACAAACTATTTACCATGCACCATTATACCTGCATCAAAATAAAAAGTTTGGCAATGCAACTTTACAAATTGGCGATGGAGATCATATTGCAGTAAATACCGGTATCATCACCATCAGCGATTTTCGTCAACGACATATTGCCGCAGGTGGTGAAGGAGCGCCGCTTGCTGTATATGGAGATTTCATTCTATTTTCCGAAACAGAGAACGATATTATATTACTGAATATCGGAGGTATCGCTAATTTCACTTATTTACCCGCAGGCGCCGGTTTTAATAATATTATTTGTTCTGATATCGGTCCTGGTAACACAATGATAGATGCTTATGTTCAAAAACATTTCCCGGGAAAATATTTTGATGAAAATGCAGGCATTGCAAAACAGGGAAATGTCCATGATAGCCTGTTATGCCTGCTGAAAAAACATGATTTTTTTACGAGAGCATTCCCAAAAACCACGGGACCAGAATCATTTAATATAACTTGGCTGGAAAATGTGATTGACCAATCGGGTTTAGCAGCGCTTTCACATGCTGATATCCTGGCTACTCTACATCAATTCTCTGCTTCAACGATCTGCGATGCCATCAATAGTTTATCAACCGGGAAAAATAACTCCAAAGTATTGGTTAGTGGTGGAGGAATGCACAACCCATTATTGATGGAATATATCAGGAAAAATATTAACGGGATTTCTGTCTACAGTACAATGGAAAAAAATATCGAACCAGATGCAAAAGAAGCTGTTTTATTTGCAATCCTGGCAAATGAATGTGTAGCGGGGAATGGTTATACGCTCGGTGATGGAGCCGAACATTTCCCATCAATTACCATGGGCAAAATAAGTTTCCCCAATTAAACGCCGACATTTTATTTTTCTGCAAGCTCTTTTAAATTATTAAGTGCCATTTCATATCCCGGACCTGTTATCTTTTCTGTGAAGATACCTGCAAATTTTTCCCACGGATACCATTTTAACCTCGTAAAAGCACGCCACTCTACCCGTATCCCCATGCTGTCGCTGAGCGAATTGATGCTGATCAAATTATCAATATTATTTTCTCCTTTGCGTATTAATGATAGCCTCACATGGTCCGGACTGCCCTCTGTTATCAATAATTTATTTTCCTTGTCGTTTGTTGCCCAGCTTACAAAAGCATTCACTCCGGAAGCAGGATCGCTGAAATGCAGGTTATTACTATCGGCCATGAATACCGGGTGCCAGCTTTTCCAGTTCTCCAGATTGATTATTTCATTGTAAATACGGGATGATTCAGCTTTAATGACCACAGACCTCATCGTCATTACCCTTGATGGCAATAATAATGAGACAAGCGTGATTACGATAAAAAGACCGGTTAATACAATAATGAATCCCTTAAGTTGTTTCATAGATCATTCCCATTTAAAAACTTTGATAGCGATCGAATAAACAACAATTCCCCATGCAACCAGGATGAATATAACGGGTAACTGGAATCGCAGTGATGCTATCGAAATTTCAGTAGTAACATTCCAGAAATGAGCTCCTTCGAATGCCACACTTCGCATTGCCTGGTTTAAATAAGTAAGAGGAAGCAACCTTGCAATGATCTGCAGCCAATGAGGAAATACATCTACTGAAAAAAAAGTTCCGCTCAGTAAAAACTGGGGCATGGTAATCAGGTTGGCAAATGGAGGAATGGAGCTATCATTTTTTGCAAGGCCACTTATTATATAACCAAAACCCATGAATACAACAAGGCCCAGGAAACTCAATACCAGCATTTCAAGGAAGGTTTCAAAACCATGTATCAGGGTGAAATCAAAACAATAGTGGCCTACTGCGATAATTACCACTGCGGTAACCATCTGGAAGGTAATACGACTAAGCGCTTCTCCAAGTACAATAAATGTTTTGCTGATCGGGGTTGCAAAAAAACGTTTAAGCACGAGCGTGTTTCTCAGGTTAAAGAACATGAATGCGACGCCAAATACGCCTGTACTCAAAAGAGAAAAGCCCAATTGACCAGGAAGGATAAAGTCTATGGTCTTATATTCTCTTATTTGTTTTATATCCCGTTCATAATTAAAATCAAGATCTGCATAAGTAGGTCGGCCTGAATAATTTTTATCACTTACATCGTTTATCTTTTTTTCTATCATTGACTTTAGTTGAGGCCATTGATCAGAGCTGGCTGAAGTACTGCTGATATGAACGGTGAAAGGCCTGGCTGACCCAACGTTCTTCTTCACAAGCACTTCTCCTGCGATCCGGCCCTCATCCATATCTTTTGCCTGCTCTTCAGGAGTTTTGTATTTCATTATTTTTACTCCCTCTGTATTTTTGATAGCAAGGAACAGGTCATTGGTTGTATCCGAAGCAGGATTGATCACAATTTTATAAGATTGCCTGCCTCCATTGCCTCCAATAAAGCCGAAAACAAGGATAAAAATAAAAGGGAAAACAAAACTGAAAATGACTGCTGAAGGGCTTCTCGATATTGACCTCAGGCTCGCCCTGGTAATGGCGAACATGGCTTTTAGCTGGTTGTACTTCATTCCTGAACCGGTTTAATTTGTAAAGCTATTGCAAAAATAATTAAAAAGAAGGGGAAATTTATGACAATTGTCGTATATTTACGGACAAATGTCGCTTTATGAAAAAGCTTACAAAAAACACCAGAAAAATAAATACTCCAAAAGAAGAGAAGTCATCTAAAATGAATGAACCTGTTGCTCAATATAAAACAAACAGGTCTGCGCCACAGGTAAAAGATTTTAATTATACAGAATTCAAAAAGATTGCTGATAAAACTCCCTTTACACAGGCTGAATGGGCGGGTATACTTCATCTTAGTGAACGTACTTTACAACGTTATGCAAAAGACAATGGCAGCTTTGCTCCGATCAATGCCGAAAGGGCCATGCAAATAGAAAAGGTTTTAAAAGAAGGTAAACTTGCTTTTGGCAATATCCAAAATTTCTACAACTGGTTAAAAAGAAATCCGCCTATGCTGGAAGGAAATCTTTCGTTTAACTCTCTCAGCTCTTTTGATGGTATCGAAAAAGTATTAATTCAATTAGGAAGAATACAACACGGCTTGTTTGCATGATAGTTTACAGGATATCAAATAAATTATTCAGCACCGATCTGTCGGGTACAGGCGCTAAACTGAATGGCGCCCGGTGGAATTCCAAGGGAATCCCGATGCTTTATACTACTGAACATATTTCACTTGCTTTACTGGAAATGCTGGTACATACCCAATTTAAAGATTATGCCATAGAACTTGACCTTTTACATATACACTTACCTGACAACAGTGAAATAAAAGAAGTAACCTTCTCTAAATTAAAAACAGGCTGGATCGAGGATGATGATTATAGCAGGTTTATAGGAGATGAATTTATAAGATCTAAACAATTTCTTATTTTGAAAGTACCATCTGCTGTTGTAAATGAAGAACATAATTTCCTGATCAACCCGAATCATCCAGAATTCAAAAAAATCAAGATCAGTAAAACAAAATCATTCAGGCCTGATAAAAGACTATTTTCACTTTGATGAACAAGACCTATCTATTACTGGGGAGCAATATTGGTGACAGCATTCAACAATTATTGGAAGCAGAAAAACATATTGAAAAACATATTGGCAATATCGAACGAAGGTCTGCCCTTTATAATACGGCAGCATGGGGAAAAACGGATCAGCCGGATTTTGTTAACCAGGTGATCCTGGTAAAAACAAGCTTAACTGCCTTTGAAACCATGGCGATAATCCTTCATATTGAGGAGCAGATGGGAAGAGTAAGAACAGAAAAGAATGCACCAAGGATCATTGATATTGATATATTATTTTTCAACAATGATATTATAGAAACGAACAACCTGGTGATCCCTCATCCTTTTATTCAGCAACGAATGTTTGTACTTGTTCCAATGAGTGAATTGTCTCCCCTGTTCATTCACCCCGTTCTTAACAAAACCATGTCACAGTTAATAGAGGAATGTCCTGACAAACTGGGTGTGAATAAAATTTAATTTTCTTTTATTGTTTCAACTTATTTTGCACCCGAAATGAAATATAATTTTGTAACGGTTGAAGGGAATATCGGTGCAGGTAAAACAACGCTGGCTCATATGCTGAGCAAGCATTTCAATGCAAGACTTATTTTGGAAGAATTTGCAGATAATCCTTTTCTTCCCAAGTTTTATGAAAGCCCAGAGCAATATGCCTTTCCTCTTGAGCTCTTTTTTATGGCAGAACGCTATAAGCAGTTAAAAGACTTACTCCAGACAAAAGACATGTTTCAAACAATTACTATCTCAGATTATCTTTTTACAAAATGCCTTTTATTTGCCAAGGTAAACCTTCCCGACGAGGAATTCAGGCTCTACCAAAAGCTTTTTGAGATCATCAATCCCCAGATTGTTCAGCCCGAAATACTGATCTACCTTCATTGTCCGGTTAACAAGTTGCAGGAAAACATTAAAAAACGCAACCGCCAATATGAACAAAGTATTCCAAACAACTATTTGTTCACTTTGCAGGAAACCTATACCCAATATATAAAGCAACATAATATAAAAACGCTTTTTGTTGATGCAAGCAATGCCGATTTCCTGGGCAATGATGCACATCTTGCTGTAGTTTTAGATGCATTGGACAAAGAATATGAAAACGGGCAACATTATATTTCGCTGCCTTAAAAAATTCAGGTAAATGAATTTATCTTTGGAAAAAGAAACGCTTTTTGTCAACCACCACCAGAAATAAAAATCCTTACGCAGCACTTAAAATATCAGAATTTAAAAACTTTATTGCAGGCCGTTTTATTTATATCATGGGCCTGCGTATGACAGGTACCGTTATCGGCTGGTGGATGTACCAGGTAACCAACAGTACACTTGCATTGGGACTAGTTGGTTTATCAGAGGTAATTCCGGCACTCTCATTGGCATTGTATGCAGGCCATCATATTGATAAAACCGAGAAAAGAGGATTGTTGCTGAAATGTGTAAGGCTTTATATCCTTTGCGTGATCTTATTCATCATCTTATCAACTTCCTTTATTTCATCGCATTTGCATCATTGGACCATTGCCATCCTGATCTGCACTGTTATCGCTTTCACGGGAGCTATCCGGTCTTTCTCCGGCCCTACTTTTTCATCCCTGATCTCGCAGATCGTTCCTAAAGAGATGCTGCCTTCTGCTGCCGCTATTAGTTCAGCCACCTGGCTGATCGGTTCTATTTGTGGTCATGCGGTTGCGGGTTTCTTAATTGCGTTTTTTGGTATCAATAATTCTTTCCTTGTTATACTTTGCTTGGTGCTCTTAGGATATATTTTATTGGGCAAGCTTGGTGAGAAACCAGTATTTGTAACAGTTGCAACAAAAACATGGCAAAGTGTAAAAGAGGGATTGGACTATGTTTTTAAAACCAAAGAAATACTTGGCGCTTTATCATTAGACCTGTTTGCTGTTTTATTTGGAGGAGCTGTTGCATTGGTTCCTGTATTTGCAAAAGATATTTTGCATATCGGCCCTATTGGATTTGGCTGGTTAAATGCAGCCACTGATATCGGTTCTATCATCACTGTTACCTTACTTACGATAAGACCATTGCATGCAAAACAAGGGCGTCTTTTATTTTTTGCTGTCGCAGCGTTTGGAGTATGTATTATTCTTTTTGCTTTATCAAAAGTATTCTGGCTTTCCTTTGCAGCATTACTGATGAGTGGCTGTATGGATGGTATAAGTGTTATCGTAAGAGGAACCATCCTGCAATTAAAAACACCAGATGAATTAAGAGGAAGGGTAATGTCGGTAAACAGTATGTTCATTAATTCATCCAATGAACTTGGCCAGTTTGAAAGTGGTGTTGCTGCAAAATTAATGGGTACCGTTACCTCCGTAGTTTTTGGAGGATGCATGACGATCGGCGTAGTCATCGTCACCTGGTTCAAAGCACCTTCATTGAGAAAAATGGAGTATTAGAATGCCTAATTCAAAATTATGAATTGAGAAGACAGTTTTGTTTCATGAGCTCTCACTATAAAAAACAATTCATAATTCAGCATTCATAATTCATAATTCGTAACTAACTTTATTGAATAAACACACTAGTTATGAAACGCAGATCTTTTATACGTAATACGGGACTTACAATAAGTGCACTCGCATTTCTTAATTCAAAAACAATGGCGGCTTTTCTCTCCGATCCGGAATATAAAATAAAAATGCTGACAGATGATATCGGGGTATTTGATGAGAAAGGCGGTACCATATTATTCATGCTTGCCAAAGATGGAACCCTGGTGGTTGATGCACAATTTCCTGAAACAGCGCAGCACCTGATAGATGAAATCAAAAAAAGAACAGAACAACCATACCGGTTATTGATCAACACACATCATCATGGTGATCATACTGCCGGCAATATTGCATTTAAAGGACTTGTACCACATGTGCTCGCTCATGCAAACAGCAAAATAAATCAACAAAATTCAGCCGTTAAGAATAAGACAGAGGATAAACAATTATATCCTGATCAAACTTATACAGACATTTGGTCGGAAAAGATCGGAAAGGAAGAAATCAGCTTACATTATTTTGGCGCCGGGCATACAAACGGTGATAGTTTCATACAATTGAAGCATGCAAACATTGTGCATGTGGGTGATCTTGTTTTTAACCGCAGGCATCCTTATGTAGACAGGTCTGCAGGCGCCAATATTGCCAGCTGGATAAAAGTATTGGAAAAAGCAACCTCAGCCTTCTCTAAGAAAACAACTTTTGTATGCGGTCATGCGGGAACAGGATTTGAAACAGTTATCAATACAGACGATATTCATTCATTCAGGGATTATCTTGGCAATGTATTGAAATACGTAGATACTGAACTGAAAGCAGGTAAAACAAAAGAGGAGATATTACAGGCAACGATGATACCAGGCTCTCCTGATTGGGCGGGAGACGGAATAGACCGTCCATTAAAAGCGGCATATGAAGAACTGACCAGTGAATAAACAGCAATAAAGATTTAAATGGCTTACTTGATTTAAATACTAAGGAGTTATTGTTAACTTTTCAAGTACAAAATATACAATCGGGCAAAACGTGCTATTCTTAAGCGTCAATGCCGGTCTTTTCAGGAGAATATCTTCATCAGTATAGGGAAACCTGACACAATCCGAAGGTCTCACTTCATAAATACTGCAAAAATTATCTTCACCCAGGAAGGGACAGGGTTTGGATCTTACCACATAATCGCCTTCATTATCCAACAACAGGTATTTTTCAATAAAATCACCTTCCTTCATCTTCAGGTGTTTGGCAATTCTTTTCAGATCCGGCGTTTTAAACCGGGGGGAATAATTTTTACAACAGGCGGCACAGTCCAGGCAGTCAATCTTAGTAAAAGCTTCTTCGTGCAGGTCGGGCAGTTTTTTCAGCACAGCATTTTTATCAGCCCGCTTAAGAAATTGACCGTATTTCTTTTGATTGTCTGACGATTTTTTTTGCCAGTTTTTTAAAATCTCTTCGCTCATTATATATTGATAATATTATAGTTATTCTTCATTTTTCCACAAGACAAAACTAACAAACATCGTCGTACGGAATGTAGTTGTGTTATCGTAATTTTGCGGGCATTCAAATAAATACCTTACCTGGCACTTTAAAATACAGATCAAAAGTACAGGAACAGGGGTTCAGTGAATGAATGAAAGCCGGTTAAATAAAAAATATATGAATCTTTTCGAACAGCAACAAAATGAGTTTACTCAGAGACATATTGGTTCCAATGAAACAGAAGCAGCAGAGATGCTTGCAAGGATTGGCGTATCGTCTGTAGATGAACTGATCAACAAAACAGTACCTACTTCTATTCGTTTAAAAGAACCACTGAATACTGGCGGTCCCATCAGCGAGTTTGAATACCTGGCAGAGTTGAAACGAATCGCTTCTTTGAACAAGGTTTGTAAATCCTATATTGGCCAGGGTTATTACAATACGATCGTGCCAAGTGTGATTTTGCGAAACGTTTTTGAAAACCCGGGATGGTATACACAATATACTCCTTACCAGGCTGAGATCGCACAGGGAAGACTCGAAAGCCTGCTGAATTTTCAAACGCTTGTAAGTGACATGACTGCCCTGCCTATTGCCAATGCCAGTCTTCTGGATGAGGGAACGGCTGCTGCTGAAGCTATGGCCATGTTGTTCAATCATAAAAATAAAGACCACGAACATATCACGGCTCCTAAGTTTTTTGTGGATGAGAATATTTTTGAGCAAACAAAAGATATTCTTATCACAAGGGCAAAGCCTATAAAAGTTGAATTGGTTTTTGGAAATTATAAAAAGGCTTCCCTTGATGATTCTTATTTTGGTGCCATTGTACAATATCCGGATAAGAACGGCCTGATTGCAGATTACCGGGAATTTATTGACCATGTGCATAGCGTAAATGCACAAATCGTAATGGCAACAGACCTGTTGGCCTTGTCATTATTAACTGCACCCGGTGAACTAGGTGCTGATGTAGCTATCGGTAGTGCACAGAGGCTGGGTGTACCCATGGGTTTTGGTGGCCCTCATGCTGCTTTTTTTGCAACAAAGGATGAGTTCAAAAGAAATATTCCAGGTCGTATCATCGGCGTTAGTATGGACGCACAGGGAAACCGTTGTTTGCGTATGGCTTTGCAAACACGTGAGCAACATATTCGCAGGGAAAAAGCAACCAGTAATATATGCACAGCACAGGCTTTATTAGCAAATATGTCGGCGATGTATGCTATTTACCATGGGGCAGAAGGAATAAAGAATATTGCAAAGCGCATCAGTATTTTAGCACAGACATTGAGTAACGAACTGGCAAACCTTGGCTTCAAAAATGAAAATGAATTTTATTTTGACACGATCAAAATAAAGATAGACAATATAAAACCATTAAGATCTGCTGCAGAATCGCGTGATATCAACTTTCATTATACAGGTGACAGTTTTTCAATCTCCCTTGACGAAACAACTTCACAGCGTGACCTGCTGGATATACTTCATATTTTTGCATCTACACAAGACCGTGATACAGCAGTCGCCGATTTTGATGCCGACAGCCTGTTGCATAATATCCCATCAACATTAACACGTACTTCAGATTTTTTAACGCATCCTGTTTTCCATGCCCATAAAAGTGAAACAGAAATGATGCGTTATATGAAGAGTCTTGAAAATAAGGACCTGAGTTTAAATACTTCGATGATCTCATTGGGAAGCTGTACAATGAAACTGAATGCTGCTACACAACTCATTCCTGTCAGCTGGCCTGAGTTTAACAATATCCATCCCTTTGCACCTGCTTACCAATGGAGGGGTTACCAGGTCATTATTTCGGAACTGGAACAATGGTTAAGCAATATCACTGGCTTCACAGCCACTTCATTGCAACCCAACAGCGGCGCTCAAGGGGAATATGCGGGTCTCCTTACTATTAAAGCTTATCATGAAGGTAGGAACGAACCAAACCGTAATATTATATTGATCCCCATTTCAGCACATGGCACCAATCCTGCCTCTGCTGTAATGGCGGGTTTTAAAGTGGTAGTTACAAAATGTGATGAAGCAGGAAATATCGATGTGACTGACATGAGAGCAAATGCTGAAAAATATAAGGCCAACCTCGCTGGTTTAATGGTTACCTATCCAAGTACACATGGGGTATTTGAAGAAAGCATCAAAGAGGTCTGCGATCTTATTCATGAAAATGGTGGACTGGTATACATGGATGGTGCAAATATGAATGCACAGGTGGGACTTACCAGTCCGGGAAATATTGGCGCCGATGTTTGCCATTTGAATCTTCATAAAACCTTTTCTATTCCACATGGAGGAGGCGGACCAGGGATGGGGCCTATTTGTGTAAACGAAAAGCTTGCTCCATACTTACCCGGACATGTTTGCCTGGACAATAATCAAAAAGCAATTCATGCTGTAAGTGCTGCACCATTTGGCAGTGCAAGTATTTTACTCATCAGTTATGCATATATAAAATTACTCGGCGTTGACGGAATGAAAAAAAGCACAGAGTTTGCCATTTTGAATGCCAATTATATGAAAGCAAGACTGAGGGGCGATTATAAAATATTATATACTGGTAAGAATGCAACCTGTGCCCATGAATTTATTATTGACCTGCGTCCATTTAAGCAAACCGCAGCTATTGAAGCTGAAGATGTGGCCAAGCGATTGATGGATTATAATTTTCACGCTCCTACCCTGAGTTTTCCTGTTCCCGGTACCATCATGGTTGAACCTACAGAAAGCGAAGATAAATCAGAGCTTGACCGGTTTTGTGATGCGATGTTGAGTATCCGCAATGAGATAAGAGCCATTGAAGAGGAACGTTCCGACAGGATGGATAACCCTTTAAAAAATGCGCCCCATACCCAATTTGTAGTTACAGCCAACGAATGGGATCATCCATATAGCAGGCAGCAGGCGGCTTATCCACTTGAATATGTAAAAGAAAATAAATTCTGGCCATCAGTGAGCCGGGTTAATAACACTTACGGCGACCGGAACCTTATATGTACCTGTGAGCCAGTAAGCGCATATTTGGAAGAAGACGCCAAGGTATAAAAACACAGTTCTTGAATAAATTCAAACAGAAAGCCTGAGTTTTGAAGAATACCTGCAAAAACCCTGGGAATTTTAAAAAAAATACTACAAAACAAGGGAATTCGCAAAATGATTTTTAATATTAAAGTGAAACCCCTACCTTTGCGCTTTATTAATACAATACAATTTAAAAATGGACACTAAAAATCAAGGAACCGTAAAGTTTTTCAACTCTGAAAAAGGATTCGGATTTATTAAACATGCAGAATCTGACAAAGAAACATTTGTTCACGTTAGCGGTTTAATCAACGACATTAAAGAAGGCGATAAAGTAGAATTCGAACTTCAAAATGGTAAAAAAGGAATGAATGCTGTTAATGTAACAGTTATTGGATAAATTAAAGTCATTTAAATTTATTAAGGGTTACTGCAAAACAGTAACCCGTTTTTTTTGATCATTTGTGCAAGTAATTCCTATTTTTGTTAACCACTAATCTGAGTGATCTATATGAAAAAAATATTCACATTTATTATCCTGGTTTCATCCCTTCCATCTTTTGCTCAAAAAGAGGGCAGCGTAGTTTTAAACAAAGGACAAAAATTTACCATTACATCTTCCGTTAGTTCCGATATTGATATGGGCATGGGTATGCCAATTAAAAACAGTTCTACTTCTGCCAGCCAGGTAGTAGTATTATTTGATGATGATAAAAAATATACCATTTCAAATACTGTTACAAAAATGACCGTTACATCTGATGTAATGGGACAACAGACTAATTATGATTCAGATAAACAGGAAGATAAAGATTCAGAGTTAGGTAAGAAATTGTCAACAACCATAAACAAGTCCGATACAATACTGGTTGAAAAAACAACCGGTAATACTACCAAAAAGAATGATAGTCCTGAAAGACCTGAAAAAGGAAGTGAGGACAATCCATTTGGCGATCTAATGTCTGGAGGAAATGCTGATGTGGGTGTTACTGCAGCTTTTTTTGTGATCCCGAAAGATAAAAAAGTCGGTGATAGCTGGTCTGACAGCACTTCTACCAAGGACATGAAGACTGTTAAGACTTACACTATAAAGTCAATGGATAAAGATATTGCAACGGTTTTAGTGAATATGAATATGAATGGAAGCTTTGAAACAGATATGGAAGGCACCAGTATCCCTTTTACTATGAATGTGAAATCAAGCGGTGAAATGACTGTTGATGTAAAAAAATCGTTGGTAAACAAATTCCATAATGATATTGACATTTCAGGGTCTTTTGAAGTAATGGGCCAAACAATGCCGATTACTGCAAAAGGAAGTTCTTCAGCTGCATATCAATACTAATATTACAATTCTTTTTTAGCTGCCGACAGGATTTTCCCGGTTGCATTATCTTGTATGTATAGCACAACAGAAAATTCATTTTCATTAAAGCCCTGTGGCAATTTCATTTTTGAAAAAGTTCGTTTGGGGTAAGATGATATTGACATAAAATTTCTTACAACATTATAGTTAGTTAATTTCAGGCCCCTATTCTCGCCTTTCAGGATATTGGTTGCTACTTGCTTTTGCACCAATGCTACCTGGAGTGTTGTACCTTGAATAATCGAATCAATAGAATAATTAATAATAAGCTTTTCCATATTAATTTCTATTTTACCGATCGTAATTGATATCTCAGATCTCTCATTCAATACATTCTTAACAGCCCGCTCTATGCCTTGCCGGTCACTGCCAACTATATCTTTTGAACCATTAATGATCAACTGTGGAGTATAAACTGATTCATTGTTCATCATCGCTGCATAATAACGCTGCCTGTCGCTATATGTTGAGGAGCTAAATGAATCGATCCATCCTAGCCGGTTCCAGTAATCTACATGAAAAGCAAGAGTCATAATATGATCATCATCCTTTTTTGAATACTCACCCAATAAATTGTCAGCTGGCGGACAACTACTGCATCCCTGTGAAGTAAATAATTCTAATAATGCAAACCCTGTTGATTGTGTTAATGTAGAATCAGGAACAGGTTTTGGCTGAGGGCTACATTGAAAGAAAGTAAATACTATAAGGATAAGGCTTACAATTTTTGGGAGCAGTATTTTTTTTCGAGTTAAAAACATATTTTTTGAAAAGTACGTTGCCAACTTCAAAATAGTTTATAGGGGATGCCGGATTAACTTTTTCTTTGCAGCCAGTAATAGCCTGATGCAGCTACCAGGCATACACCGAATATCACAAACCATAAATTAAAAAAGCCAAGCTTTCCGGCAATACCTGAACCAGATGTACTGCCGATAAACTGGGCAATGCTCCATGCCATTGTATATAGGCCGGCATATTGCCCCCGGCTCTGTTCAGAACTCAGTGAAATATAATAACTATTCATAAATGGCATCGAGATCATTTCAGCAATAGTGAGTATAAACAGGGAGAGTAATGCAACCAGCAAGCCATTGGCAATAGGAAGGTTCAATACGAGGAAAGAACATCCCATCAATATAGCGCCATAACGCATCAAAACCAAATAAGCCCTTCTGCCTTCCAGTTTAAATACCAATACCATTTCTACCAATGCAATAATGATCCCGTTTGTAGCCATGACCACACCTATCCAAAATTCATTGATGTGCAGTTCTTTTTTGAAGAATAAAGGAACTGTTGTAAATAACTGGAAGAAACAGGTTGCAAATAATACCTGGAAAAAAAGAAAATATAGAAATTTTTTATTCCTGTAAGGAGAATGATGTGCCGATGGAATTTCCTTTGATATGACAATAGTATGTTGTTGCTTTAAAGATACCCGGGGTAAAAGTATTAATAAACAAAATGCAGCTGTCATGCTGGTACATCCATCTACCCAGAATAATAATTTATAATTAACAGAAGCTAAAAATCCACCAATAGCAGTTCCGGCACTGAATCCTATATTTATAGCCAGCCTTACCAATGAAAAAGATTGTGTCCGGTTTTCTTTGGTGCTGTAATGAGCAATTGCAGTTGCATTGGCCGGCCTGAATGATTCGTTCACTGTACTTAAGCAATAAGTACATACACAGATTGACAGGTAGGAACTCATTTGCCCCAGTACAATGAATAATATTCCCCCAAAAAATAATGCACAGAATTGTGTATAGTAAAAGCCGAACTTATCGCTTATTCTTCCGCCTATAAGCGCTCCCGTTACTGCACCAATACCATAGATCCCCACCACCAGACCGCCCTGCTCTATCGTAAAACCCAGGTGGCTGCAATACAGTGTCATAAATGCCAATACCATTGTCCCAATACGGTTTATGAGCATAACAATGCTCAACAACCATATCCGTCGTGTTAACCCGTTATAGGCCTGCTGGTATAAATTAATGGCAGCTGATATCACTTCTTAATTGTTTCTTTTGTATACTCAATAAAATCCTTTGTCCTGGGTGCGTCTTCAAAAATTTTCATGACCTCGGCCGGCGGTATTGCCAATTTGCGTAATTGCGTATTCATCCATGCACCATCGCAGGTCATTAGGGCTGCCAACGTATCTCCGTTTTTCCAGACTTCATGTACCATTGTCCATCTCGAACCATCCGACATCAGTTTCTGCATTCTTACATTCACGGTTATTTCATCACCAAATGATATCTCTCTTTTAAATATGCATTCTTCCCTGAAAATGATGGGACCGATATGATGTTGTTTCATGAATGATGGCGTTATTCCTTTTTCTACCAGGTAAGCCATCCGGCAGGATGCACCAAGGTCATAATACTTTGAATGAAGCATGTGAAAATTCGGATCAAGATCTGCCCATCTCACTTCTAATTTTTTTATAAACTCTTTCATATTCTTCTTTGATTAAAATAAAAAATCCTTTTCACGGTTCAGGCGAAAAGGATTTAAAGCATATTGCAAAAATAGTTATTTGTACATGATCTCGTAATATTCCTTTGCCATACGGTTACTGTCGAATTGCCAGCGGACATCTCTCATCCCATTCTTCATGATCTGGCGCCACACACCTGCATTCTCATAGTACATGGGCAAGACCTGGTTTTCGAGTATGTCATATATTTTTTCAAGATCATACTGGTCTTGTTCATGAGTAGTCATCGATGCATAATCAACAGGAGGAACAAGAAACCCATTATTACCATGATTAATAAACTCGCATATCCATCCATCATTGGTACTGAAATTTACTGATCCATTCATAGCCGCTGTCATTCCACTGGTACCACTTGCTTCCCTTGGCACACGTGGGTTATTAAGCCAGATATCCGAAGCCTGTTTCAGTCTTTTGCTCAATGCCAGTTCATAACCAATACATACCGCTACATTATCATATTGCTTGCTCAGGTTCACCAGGTAATTAAAATCGCTGATCGCGGGATAATCAACAGGATAAGGCCTTCCTGCCCAGATTATCTGGACCGGGTATTTTTTATTGCTCAATAATGCTTTAAAACGTTCTTCGTCTCTTGTGATCAGTTCTGCTCTTTTATAACCAGCAAATCTTCTTGCCCACACAATCGTGAGTATATCAGGATTCATTAATTTACCGGTTTGATCCGCTACAATGTCGAATGCTCTTTTCTTTAGCCATCTTTTCCTGTCTACAAATGCATCGGTATTATGTTCTTCAATAAAATTGTAAAGTTGTTTATCGGCCCAATAATGCCAGTTCTGTGCATTAGTGATGGATTTTATTTCACAAATACCATCATATTTACTCCACATTCGCCTACTCACTTCACCATGCAGCTGGCTTACACCATTTGCAAGTTTTGCAAAACGGAGTGCAGTCAATGAATGGTCAAACTGATCACCATCCATGCCCGTTAGTTTACGAACGTCATCCAGGGGAAGTCCGCAGAAATATCCCATCTTATCACATAAAAAAATATCATGCTTCTCATTACCAGCTTCTTCGGGGGTATGTGTTGTGAAAATTAATTTCTGTTTTACTGCTTCTTTGTTATTACCGTATTTTTTATAGAGATAAAAAGCAGCACTTACGGCGTGCGCCTCATTCAAATGATAAAGCTCCGGGTTGAAATTCAATTCATCTACGAGTTTTGCTCCGCCAACACCCAGCAAAATGAACTGTGCTACTTTCGTTGCAACATTCGCATCATATAAACGATGAGAAATTGTTTGTGATACATAATCATTCTCGGGGAGATCAGTCGAAAGTAAAAACAAGGGCGCACTTTTGAAAGTTTGCGGATTCAGGTAAAATGCTTTTACCCAAACCGGGTGCCCATGAATATCAATTTGAAATTTGATACCGGTATCTTCAAGAAAATTATAAATTTTTTCATTCCATTGAACCTGTAGTGTCTGGTCCTGGTTACGGGCCTGGTCATAATATCCATATTTCCATAATATACCAATGCCGATTAGATTTTGTCTTAATTCATATGCACTCCGTAAGTGAGAGCCACTCAAATAGCCAAGCCCGCCACTGTAAATTTTTAAAGGTTGATGTACAGCGAATTCCATTGAAAAATAAGCAACTCTTTTCTGGTAAGCCGGGTCGATAGGATATGGAACTTCAAATCGAGAAAAATTCATTCTTTCTTAGTTTGGTTTGAGCTGCAATATACCCCCGATTTTTTAAATTATCGTGTATGTTTTACGCAAAGGGTGGATATGTGAATATCTTCCAGGAAGGTTATTTTTAGGTTTATATGAAAATAATTTTTAGATTTGCCTAAATTTTTAATATTGAATTATACATACACCGAGGAAAATTATATCAAGGCCATTTATCATTTACAACATGTACATGGTAAAGTGAGTACCACTTTGTTGTCTGATGAAATGAATACAAGACCGGCTTCTGTTACTGATATGCTCAAAAAACTGGAATCTAAGAAAATTGTTCATTATCAAAAATACCGTGGTTTCAGTCTCACGGACCAGGGAAATAAAGCAGCGCTTAATGTAGTAAGGAAACACAGGCTCTGGGAATATTTCCTGGTGAATAAACTGGGATTCGATTGGGATGAAGTGCATAGTATGGCAGAAGAACTGGAACATATCAGCAGCAATGAACTTACTACCAGGCTTGATGATTTTTTAGGCAATCCTGCATTTGATCCCCATGGTGACCCTATACCAGATAATAAAGGAAAAATCAAGATCATCAAACAGGAATCACTGGCAGATCTTCCGGCAAGAAAAATAGCCACGGTAAGTTCAGTAAAAAATCAAAGTACCGAAATGCTTGACCTGTTAAATCACTTCAGGATTGGTATTGGTACGAAAATAAAAATAAATAAGCGTTTTGACTTTGATGGTTCAATAGAAATTAAGGTAGAGAAATTACCGGCAATAATAATCAGTAAACAGGTTGCTCAAAATGTATTTTGTATTGTATGATAAAAGAAATAGAACACGATAATTCTTTAAGTGAAGTTCATGGTTCGGTGGATACAACCCGTAGGTCGCATGGTTTCAAAAAGATATTTTCATTCCTTGGCCCGGCTTACCTTGTAAGCGTTGGCTATATGGACCCGGGAAACTGGGCAACTGACCTGGCGGGTGGTAGCAAATACGGTTATACGCTGATCTGGGTTTTATTGATGAGCAATATCATGGCGCTGTTACTTCAAACACTTAGTGCCAGGCTTGGAATTGTAAGAGGCCGTGACCTGGCGCAGGCCAACCGCGAAGCATACCCGAAAATGATTAATTTTATTCTTTGGGTACTTGCAGAAATTGCGATCGCTGCCTGCGATCTTGCTGAAGTACTCGGTATGGCAATCGGGATTCAATTACTCACTCACCTCCCACTGATCTGGGGTGTTTCCATAACAGTGCTGGATACTTTCTTATTACTTTACCTGCAACGACTGGGTATCCGGAAAATGGAGGCCTTTATTATATCACTGATTGCTGTGATCGGTGTCTGTTTTCTTGTAAATATTATCATTGCACAACCAGGCCTTTACGATGTATTAAAAGGAATAATTCCATCCCTGCCGGATGCAAAAGATTTGTATGCTTCAAAAGGAATGACCGGTGCTTTGCCGAAAGAAACGGCTTTATATCTCGCTATAGGGATTATCGGAGCCACGGTGATGCCACATAATTTATACCTGCATTCTGCGCTTGTACAAACAAGAAAAATCAAAAAAAGTCCGGAAGGAATCAAGCAGGCATTAAAATGGAGTTTTATTGACAGCGCTGTAGCATTGAATATAGCTTTCCTGATTAATGCAGCCATTCTCATACTTGCTGCTACTGTCTTTTTCAAAACGGGAAGAACAGATGTTGGAGAAATAAAGCAGGCGCATGAACTTTTATCACCAATGTTGGGTTCCTCTTTTGCCTCTACCCTATTTGCGATTGCACTCATCGCTGCAGGTCAGAGCTCTACTGTAACCGGAACGCTTGCCGGCCAGATCGTGATGGAAGGTTACCTTCGACTTCGTATTAACCCGATCATGCGCAGGCTAATCACCAGGCTCTTGGCCATTATACCCGCGATACTGGTTATTGCTATTGCAGGAGAAAAACAAGTGGACAGTCTTCTTATTTTTAGCCAGGTGATCCTTAGCCTGCAGCTAGGCTTTGCCGTAATACCTCTTATTCATTTCGTAAGTGATAAGAAATCTATGGGCGCATTTGCCATCAAGACCTGGGTTAAGATATTTGCCTGGCTTGTTGCTTCAGTACTCGTTTATCTTAATATTAAACTGGTTACCGAAATGTCAATAAAGTATTTTAATGAACCAGGACACATATTCAATAAGGTACTGATCATCCTGGTCGGCCTTGGTTTTGCTTTCCTCCTTGTATATTCTTTTATTTTTCCTTTAACTGGAAAAAAGAAAAAGGCAGCCTCCATACAGGTGCACCCGGAGCTTACAGGACTGCAACATGTTCCCATTCCCGTGTATAAAAAGATTGCTGTTGCCCTTGACTTCAGTGAGAATGACGCAAAACTTATAGCATCAGCGATTGGACAAGCTAAAAAAGGAACTGAGTTTGTTCTTATACATATCGTGGAAAGTGCTTCAGCTATCCTGCTTGGAAAAGATACCGGGGATTATGAAACGCATAATGACCAGGAAAGGCTTGATTTTTTTGTAGATCAATTACGGGAACAGGATTTTCGCTCAAAAGGAATCCTTGGATTCAGGCAAAGAGCAAAAGAAATTGTCAGGATTGTGAAAGAAGAGAATGCTGATATGCTGATCGTAGGCGCTCATGGACATACGGGCCTGAAAGATCTTATTTATGGAGAAACAGTTAATTCAGTGAGGCATGAACTTAAGATACCGGTACTCGTTGTTACCTTGTAATTGCATTCACTTTTGAATTTATCAAGGCGTTCCACCTTGCCTGCTCATCTTTAACCTGGCCATTCTTCGTTTGCCCGTCATAGTCATTTTGCATTTTATTCATTACGCTGCAACTCTCATTGTATAGGCTCGCAAGTGTGGCGGTATAATTGGCGGTAGTGAATTTTGTGCTTTGCAATTTATCTACAAATATTGCCGCCGCTATATAACTCACATCAAAATGGTGTTGTTCATGTAAAAGAATATAGGCGGTGTTTTTCCCCGGTTTGACCCAGGATTTATTTTTATTAAAATAGCAATAAACACTGATGTTTAACTGGCCCTTCCCGTTTATTGTTTTTATATTGGCACTATATCCAAAGCCGGAAACAGTAAGTGCAGCAACGATACTGTTATCATTAGGTGCATTGCCCGAAAAATCATCCCATATTAATTTCCCTCCCGGATCATAATAGATCACTTCGTTTGCAGGCATGGAGCTTCGGTTCGTCCAGGAAACATTTGTGGTTAGTTGTGCGAACGAATGATTGAAAGAGAAAATAAATAAAAGGAAAAATGAATATTTCATAATGGGTTTCGTGTTCTCAAAAAAACAACTATTATCCGATTTATCTTAATAACAGGATTGTAATTATAAATACATTAACATCAACATTCGATTATCAAAAAGGCCTGTTAGCAAGCCTGTTTTGTACTTTTTGTATGATATTATCGACAGATTGTTTTTCCATGCAATTAAAATGTTCGAGGGGACAGGAATTCGTTCCATATTTACTGCATGGCTGGCAGCGGAGATTTAAAACGATATTTTCATAAATTGGGAATGGCTGCTTTTGCATAAAGACTTTCCCATAATAAGGTTCTACATCGAGCCTGGGAGAAGTACCACCCCAAATCGCCAATACCGGTTTTTGAAGTGCACAAGCAATATATTGCAGACCAGTATCGTGTGAAATGACAAGTTTGGATTGCCTGAGCAGGTCTGCTGATTCATTCAGGTTAAATTTACCACAAGCATTGTAAATCTTAATCGGGTCAAGAGATACAATTTCTTCCCCATTAGCACGATCTTCCTTTCCTCCCAATAAAACGATCGGGTGATCGATCTTATAACAGAGTTCCTGCAGTTTATGAACAGGCATTTTTTTGGTAAAATAGTTTGCTCCGATCACAACAGCTATAAAACCATGGCTATGGGAAGTGGGAATATCATCCGAACTTACTATATCCTCTTTAGGTATAAAATAATCAAGTCCAAGCCCATCATCGATTACATTCAGTGCGGCAATGGTATTTAAACTTCGTTGAGTAATATGAATGTGCGGCATTAGATCGATATTGAGTTTTGTCAACAGGAACTTCTGAACATTCAATTTATCGATCGTATAAGATCTTCGTTTTAATGCCCGCTTGATTTTATTACTTCTGAAATTATTATGAAGGTCAATTACGTAATCATAATTTTCCTTTTTAAGTTCAGCGATCAGCGAAAAGATATCTTTATCGTAATAAAAGAATTTATCAATATAAGGGTTACTGGCGGTAACGATCTTAAAGGTTGTTTTTGTTACAAAGTGAATTTCTGAATCAGGAAGTTGTTTTTTCAGGCAACGAAATACCGGACTTGCAAGAACAATATCGCCGATTGATGAAAAACGTATGACTAGTATTTTGGTCAAGATTGAGATAATTAGGTTTCAATATAATCAAGATCCTTTCCAAATGTTTCTTCTGTAAACGAGGCGGCAACAATACTTATGACCATTACAATGATGCCCGTGATCATACCTGCATTCACATAGGTTGTATAATGCTGCAAACCGTTAAATAGCAGGATCAGCAGGGGTAATGACCCCCTCACCATGTTGGGTACTGTTGTAGCAGCTGTAGCTCTCAGGTTAGTCCCAAACTGTTCTGCTGCCATTGTAACGAAGATGGCCCAGAACCCCGTTGCAAAACCAAGTCCCGCTATAATAAAATAAAGCGTGGTGCTATTGGTATTGTGCTGGGTAAAATAGAAAATCAACATGATAATGGTAATTCCATAAAAGATGAACAGTGCTTTTTTCCTGCTTTTTAACCACTGGCTGATAAAACCCACTAACACATCAGCAACCGAAATAGCCATATAAGCATACATTGTTGCTTTGCCGGGATTTATTTTTTCGGGAAGGCCGAACTCTTTACCGAATTTATTTGAAAATGCTATCAATATACCAATCACGTACCATGTCGGTAATCCTATTAATATACTGAAGATATATTTCCGGAATCGCTTGCCGTTAGTGAAGAACATGGCAAAATTTCCGCGTGAAACCTTCATTTCTTTTACCTGTGTATACATACCCGACTCAAAGACTGATATACGTAATATCAAAAGGCATAATCCCAGGCCCCCTCCAATGAAATAGCAAGTACGCCAGTCAAATTCACGGGAGATAAAATAAGCAACTACAGCTCCTGTTAATCCAATACCGGCAACCAGCGAAGTACTAATTCCTCTTTTTTCTTTATGAACCAATTCCGATACAAGTGTTATTCCTGCACCCAACTCACCAGCCAGGCCAATCCCGGCAAAAAACCGAACCAACGCATATTCATTAACGGTATGAACAAATCCATTGAAGATATTGGCGATAGAATATAAAATGATCGACCCAAATAATACACTTAATCTTCCTTTCTTATCTGCCATTATGCCCCAAATGATACCGCCAATCAGCAACCCGGTCATCTGCACACTTATAATAAATTCGCCGCTTTTATTTGCCTGTTCCTCTGTTAATCCCAATGAAGCAAGACTTGGTAATCTTACAATATTAAATAAGAGCAAATCATAAATATCTACAAAATAGCCAAGGGCTGCAACCAGCACAGCAATATTGAAGATGGAGGTTGTAGGTTTATGCATAGAAATCTTATGAAGAGGTTTCAGTCTTTTTCTTGGGAAGAAATAATTTTATTAATACAGGTGCTGTAGTCACTAATACAATACAGATAACAATAACTTCCAGGTGTTTTTCAAGATCAATACCAAATTGTGTCTTCGTAAATGAATTCAGGTAATGCCCTATAAATAACATTGAAACAACCCATGCAACACAACCTACCATATTATAAAGTCCGAATTTTTTTTTGTCCATATTCACGATACCTGCAACAATAGGTGCAAAAGTGCGTATCAACGGGAGAAAGCGTGCAATGATAATCGCTCCCCTTCCATGTTTGTCATAAAATTCCTTTGCCTGGTATAAATATTTTTTCTTGAAGAGGTACCTGTCTCGCCAGTTAAACATGGCAGGGCCTACTTTGCGTCCTGTAATATATCCGACCGTATTTCCAAGTATACCAGCAATGGTACACAAACTGGCAATGATGAGCAGATTAAGAAAATCGCTGCCCGTATTCAATGAAATAGAATCAACAAGTGTTGTGCTAAATATGCCTGCAACAAATAATAAAGAATCGCCGGGAAAAAAGAAACCAATAAATAATCCTGTTTCCGCGAAAATAATGAACAACAGAAACCATATTCCTCCATAAAGGATATAGAACATTGGCGTTAGGAGGTCTGTCCAGGTAAAGTCTTTTTCCAGTACGATCTCCTTTTTATTAAGAATATCTTTCAGGGAAAAATTCTGTGTCTGATATCCGCTGTTAATAACAGTAACTGAATCTACGGGCGTGAACGAAGCGGGGATCCGGAAAACGCTTTCATCATCAGAGGTAAAGTGTGTATTACCAATTATAAGCGTTGCACCTTTTACCTTTTTTTTATATTGGTTACTGATGTTAATAGTCAACGTGTCCTGCCCGAAGCAACTTACCGACACCGTAATAATGAACAACAAAAAAATAAATCGTTTCATAAATCCTCTCTGAATAATGTAATTAATATGACCTCTGTTTAATGTTTCAGTTCGCCTTCCCATTTACTTACTGCAGCAGTTGCAAGTGCATTTCCTAATACATTTGTCATGCTTCTGCCCATATCACAAAAAGTATCGATTGCAAGTACAAGACCAATTCCTTCGGGTGGTATTCCAAACATTCCTCCTGTGGCTAATACCACTACCAGGGAAGCCCTGGGCACACCCGCAATTCCCTTGCTTGTAAGCATGAAAACGAGCAACATGGCTACCTGGGTTCCAACATGATCTGTTACTCCTGTAATATTATAAGCCTGGGCAATGAACATACTTGCAAAGGTCATATACATCATACTGCCGTCAAGATTGAAAGAATATCCTAAGGGGAGCGTGAAAGAAACGATTTTATTATTGCAGCCGAATCGCTCCATCTCTTCAACAAGTTTTGGAAAAACAGCTTCGCTGCTTGCGGTATTAAAAGCGATTGTCATCGGACTGGCTATTCTTCTTAACAGAACGGCTAAACGCTTTTTTAGTATAAGATAGCCTACAGCCAACAATACAAGCCATAATACAAACAATCCCGCATAAAAAGAACCTATATAATAAGCATATGTCTTTAATATCCCAAGTCCCTTAATAGCAATTACACCTGTCATTGCTCCTAACACGCCAACCGGCGCCAGGTTCATAACGTAACCAACCATCTTCAATACCACATGCGTTAATGAATCAAGGGCATGTATAATAGGTTTACCTTTTTCGCCGATAGCTGTCAGGGCCACACCAAAGAATACAGAGAAGATCACGAGCTGCAGTATCTCATTGGTGGCCATTGCTTCGATCACACTTCTTGGCACAACATGTTCCACAAATTTTTCAAGTGAAAATTCTTTTGTCTTACCCATCAGGTCTTTTGCGCCTTCAAGGTCTACATTTGCAAGATTCACGCCCACACCTGGTTTTGTAATGGTCACCAGCAAAAGACCAAGTGCCAGGCTAACCAGTGATGCCGAAATAAACCAGATCATGGCTTTTCCTCCTACTCTGCCAACCGTTTTCAGATCGCCCAGTTTTGCGATTCCAACAACCAGTGTTGCAAATACCAGCGGTGCAATGATCATTTGCACAAGTCGCAGGAATATGGTTGCCAACAATTTTATTTTAGGCGCAAAATCTTTTATGAATTCGGGAGAACAATTTGTATTAATGATATAACCGGCGACGATCCCGAGGATCATGGCAATCACAATGTATAAGGTCAGCCTGTTCGGTTTTGATCTTCCCGGGGAAATCTCCATATAAGCTAATTAGTGTTGCAATATAATATTTAATAATTGTTATCAACTTCAAGTGGGGAAAAATACGAGCGGTGACTTAATTAAGAATTAATTCCTTATTTTTCAGGATTATTTTATAAAACCAATCGACTGTATGAGTTTATTTGTAAGAAAGCCGATGGCTGCTTTAATGAATGAAGCCCAGGAAACTGGTAGCCATACTTTAAAAAGGACACTTGGCGCTGGTGGACTAATTGCATTAGGAATTGGTGCCATTATTGGTGCCGGGCTGTTTTCTATCACGGGTATGGCAGCAGCTAATCATGCTGGTCCGGCCATTACTATTTCATTTGTAGTTGCCGCTCTTGGATGTCTCTTTGCAGGTTTATGCTATGCAGAATTTGCGTCTATGATCCCTGTAGCGGGTAGTGCATATACTTATTCCTATGCCACCATGGGCGAATTCATTGCCTGGATCATTGGCTGGGACCTGGTATTGGAATATGCAGTAGGTGCTGCAACAGTTGGCATAAGCTGGAGCAGGTATCTTGTCAAATTTCTGGAAGGATTTGGAGTAGCTCTTCCTCATGATTTAACAGTAGGTCCCTGGGATGGTGGAATTATCAATTTACCAGCCGTTTTCATTATTGTATTAATGAGCTTACTATTAATGAAAGGAACTAAAGAAAGCGCTTTTGTGAATAGTCTTATCGTAGGTTTAAAGATTACAGTGGTTCTTGTATTCATTTTCCTTGGCTGGAAATATATCAATAATAGTAATTACCATCCTTATATTCCTGATAATAGCGGCAAATTTGGTGAGTTTGGATTTAGCGGTATCATACGTGCAGCGGCAATTGTATTTTTTGCATATATCGGTTTTGATGCAGTAAGTACTGCTGCACAGGAAGCAAAAAATCCAAAACGTGATATGCCATGGGGTATCCTGGGTTCCCTTGCAATCTGTACTGTATTATATATACTCTTTGCTCATGTTATGACCGGTGTAACCAGTTACACAACATTTGCCGGAAAAGATGGCATTGCTCCGGTGGCTGTTGCGATTGATCATATGGGTACTGCAAATGCTGCAGGTGTAATACAGCCCGATTATCCATGGTTAAATCGTGCAATCATTGTAGCTATTCTTGGAGGATATGCTTCCGTTATACTTGTAATGTTAATGGGGCAAAGCCGCGTATTTTTTAGTATGAGTAAAGACGGGCTGCTGCCAAAGATATTTTCTACAGTAAATCCCAAAACGCAAACACCCGCAAAAAGTAATTTATTGTTTATGTTAGTGGTAAGTCTTTTTGCTGCGTTTGTCCCTGCCCGAGTGGTTGGTGAAATGACAAGTATCGGAACCTTATTTGCTTTTATCCTTGTATGTATTGGAGTTTGGGTAATGCGTAATAAAATGCCTGAACTTTCAAGGGCATTTAAAACACCTTTGGTACCATTAGTTCCGATTTTAGGAATTGCTGTTTGTCTTTTCATGATGGTCTTCTTACCAATGGATACCTGGATCCGTTTACTTGTCTGGATGTTACTCGGTATGGATATTTACCTGGTTTATGGAGCAAAACATAGTCATCTCGGTAATGGAACAGATAACAGGAAAGGAATGAAGATAGCTCGTTATACCGGTCTTATTCTTTGTGTTCTTTTGGTTATAGCAGGATTGCTTTATCAGTATACTATCGGGTTTGATGGAGACAGAACATTATTGTATATTTCGATCATATTCGCAGCGATTCATTTATTTGTATTTGGGAGAAAATTAGGGAGAACAGAATCGCTGGATTAAGCTTCAACAAAAACTTTTCATAATAAATCCCGGCAATAACCGGGATTTATTATGAAAAGGAAAACCTGTATAGAATAATTTTTAAAATCACATAAAACAACCATGCTTACTATTCCTTTTCAAACCATAGACTGGGACCTTATTAAAAAAACGGAATATGATGGTGAAACTGGTAAAGCATTCTGGCAAACCTTAGCATTCAACGGGCTCAGGATGCGGATTGTAGAATATTCTGCTGGTTACCTTGCGAACCATTGGTGTAAAAAAGGGCATATTGTTCATTGTCTCGATGGTGAATTCACAAGTGAACTTGATAATGGCGAAAGGTCAACGCTTACTAAAGGGATGACCTATATTGTATCAGATGACCTCAGTGTTCATCGTTCATCGACCCTTACAGGGGTCAGGTTATTGATCATTGATGGCGATTTCTTAAAAAGCGATCAATCGCAGTAACATACTATTCTATTCCTATTTCGTCGACAAAAATATGTGTATCCCCTCCTGCTCCTTCATGCCAGGCAGGAAGCTTACCATATTGTACTGCTTTGATCCTGACATACCTGGCTGCTGTTGAGATAAACCTTGCTTCAATATTTTTTACTTGCGGATTCAAGTCATCGATCGGGAGAAAATTTTCACCTGAAAAAGCCTGTATATAATTCTTCCCATCAAGCGAAAGCTCAACAGTTAATTGCTTCGGCATCACGATCCAGGCCTTTGTATCCTGTAAAAAACCCGCAGTTACTTTTGTGATATATTTTACATCTTTCATATCAATTATCACATCCACATCGTTTTTCTGGTATCCCTGCCAGTTACCTTTGTGCCAGTTTGTGGTTCCACGAATCTCATCAACCAGGCCATCAGGACCATCAGCCGAATATTGCTGTTCAAAAGGACTATTCAATTGTACTGTCCAGTTATGCGGTAGTTTATGATACTCGGCTGTTGTTATGAAACTTTTATTCCCGGATGCATCTATGGCTATCGCTTTTATCGTTACTGAAGTATCTATAAAAATTTCTTTTGCATACTTTTTACTTGTAATGGTTGGTTCATTACCATTCAAAGTATAATATACAGCAGCATTTTTTTGGGGAGTTGTGATATTAACCAATTTGGTATTTTTAAAAGGAACAGGTCCGCCATGTATAACAGGGTTGATCACCAATGAAGTTTCCACATCTTTATCTTTTATCTGTGTTGCCGGGTATTTCATAGAACCAAAATTTCCGGCATTGGAACCCATATATAATGTTACAAAGGCGCCATTGGCAATATCCTCATGGTGTAAAAAAGAGGAATCCCAGTTTGTTGTACTCTCTTCGCCTCCTCTTTTAATGGTTGCTTTTTGTATATAAACATGTTCATCGTTCACATGGGGAGCGTAGATATTGAATTCTTTTCCATTCTCGAGATTAACTTTTAATGCACTAAAGTTGGGTGACCCTATCATGTAATTATTGGAGCCAGGAGTTACCGGGTAAATTCCCAAAGAACTCAAAATATACCACGCACTCATTTGCCCGCAATCTTCATTACCGATCAAACCATCTGGTTCATTGTGATACATTTCACTCATCACTTTATGCACCAGCTTTTGTGTTTTGTATGGATTTGAAGTATAATCATAAAGATAAATGATATGATGACTGGGTTCATTACCATGTGCATATTGACCAATCAGGCCAGTAATATCACTTTGATCCCTGCCCGTTGTTTGCGTAGATGCTGCAAAAAGGCTGTCCAGTTTATCCTCCAGTTTCTTATTTCCTCCTATAAGATTGATATAACCTTCTATATCCTGTGGCATATAAAACGAATACTGCCAGCTATTGGCTTCCGTAAAATTATTATTCACTTCTCTCGGATCAAACGGACTTAGCCAATCACCATTTTTCCTGGGACGCATAAAGCCGGTTTGTACATCAAAAATATTCTTATAATATTGTGCACGTTTAATGTATTGAAGATAATCTTCCTTTTTACCGATCGCTTTTGCAAACATGGCGATACACCAGTCATCATAAGCATATTCAAGATTTTTACTTACACTTTCCGATTCATCACCGATTTCGATCATACCCTTACTCATCAGCGCAGGCAGACCAAGTACATCTCTTGTAGCGCTATGTTTCATTGCTTCCAGGGCGAGATCTGTATCGAATTGGGTTATCCCTTTTTGATATGCGTCAAAAATCACTGGAACACAATGATACCCGATCATGCAATCTGTTTCACAGCTTGCTAATTCCCATACGGGTAATCTCCCGCCCTCCTTATATTGTGCAAGGAAAGTTTTAATATAATCAAGTGTACGCTTCCGGTCAATGATGGTATAAAGCGGGTGTGCGCCACGGTAAGTATCCCATAAGGAAAATACTGAATAATACGTAAACCCATCTGCTTTGTGTATCTGGTTATCTCTCCCGCGATACTGCTGATCTACATCCATGTTAATATTCGGAACAATAGCCGTGTGATATAAAGCGGTATAAAAAACTTTTACTTTATTTATCTCATCACCAAAGATTTCGATCTTAGACAATTCTTTATTCCAGCTCTCCACGGTTCGCAATCGCTGTGCCTCGAAATCCCATCCCGGGATTTCTGCATTCAGGTTTCTCCTCGCCCCTTCAACACTTACAGGCGAAATAGCCACTTTTATATAAAGATCTTTTGATCTGCTCAGATCAAAATGAAAAAATGCTTTAATATTTTTTGATCCGCTGATTTCCGTTGTATTACCTGGGCTCAATATTTCATTATTCCATATACCAAATTCTTTTATTGGTTTAGAAAATTTCATTACAAAAAAAACGTATTGATTATCGGCCCAGGCCTTGCTCCTTCTTAACCCTGAAACTGTAATACTATCTTCTATTTTTATGGATGATTCAATCACTTCATCACGGTGTTTGAGGTCGAGGATCACATTATTCTCATTAGCAGATGAAAACCGGTAATGATGAAAGCCTACTCTTTCTGAAGCTGTAAATTCCGTTTCAATATTGTTGTCATCAAGCTTTACGCTGTAATATCCGGCGCTTGCCTTTTCATTTTTGTGACTGAATGCAGATCCATAAATTTTATTATCGGGACTAGGTTTGCCATTCATTGGCATCAATAAAATATCGCCATAGTCACTACAGCCCGTACCGCTCAAATGTGTGTGTGAAAATCCATATATAAAACTGTCGGAATAATGGTAACCGCCACAACCATCCCAGCCATCCAGTCTGGTATCAGGACTCAACTGAACCATTCCATGTGGTGCAGTTGCTCCGGGGTAAGTATGACCATGCCCTCCCGTTCCGATAAATGGATTTACAAAAGATGCATAATTTGTTTGAGCAGACAGGTTCATTTGCAAAAGACAAATGAATGCCAGTATAAAAGTGTTTTTAAACATAGCGTGATATTAAATACGTAAAAAAAGTCCCACAAATGTGGGACTAAGATAATTGATAAAAAATATTATTTACTTAAAATGGAAGATCATCATCAGCAGCTGCATTGGCAGAAACAGGATTTGTGCGCATAGCAGGTGCAGCAGTAGCACCCATGTTGCTCACATTACCCTGATTGGTTCCGGATGAATCGTCCTTACCTCCCAATAACTGGATACTTTGAACACGCATACGTAATGTAGCTGCTGCCTGCCCTTCTTTATTCATATATGCATCAGCTTCCGGCGAACCTTCTGCATAAACGGTTTTGCCCTTTGTAAGGTATTGAGCAACGGCTGTCCTGTCTGTCCAGTATGCACATTCAACCCATGTTGTACGTTCTTTCTGGTTGCCCTGGCTGTCTTTGTAACGCTCCGTATGCGCTACACTAAAATTGATAACATTTTTTCCATTCACTTCTTTCACGATGCAATCTTTACCAAGATTGCCCACAATTTGTAATTTGATCATAACTGTTTTTTTAATTTATTAATCGATGTATCTGGTTTTGCTAAAGTTATGTTGCTCTTAAGCGCTGAGAAGCCGATATAGTTGATAAAATAATGTACTCATCACTTTGTCAACCTTTCAATCTATTCTCATATCAAATAAAACTAGTTCATTTTCTTCTTTAAAGTACTTACCTGGTCTTGTAAGTTATTCACAAGGTTTGCCAGAGAATTTACATCCCATCTTTGTTGGGTAGCCACTTTTCCAATGATCACCTGAGCCTGCCATAATTCTACGATATCGTCGGTATTTACCTGGTAAGGCTGGTAATTGGGGTTATCGCTCACCAGCGAAACTTTCGCTTTACTACGGTTATTCTTTACAATTCTTTTATATACTATACCTTCATTACGGCTCACCACTATATAGGCATTGTTATTCTTTACCTCTTCCATTGAATCAACTTTTTCTCCAACGATGATACTGCCGCTTGGCGTTGGCAACATACTATCACCAATAATTTCAAAAGCACGATAATTGCCACCCGATAGCATGGGCAGCGTGAAGGTATTCAGTTCATCAATAAATTCACTGTCTGCATAACCAGTCATATAGCCGGCAGCTGCTTTAACCGGGACAAAATGAATGAGGTTCCGATCTGCAGTAAGCATTTTCTGCTGGCGCCTTTTCATCAGGTAATTATTGGAATTGCCTGTATTACTCACATCTTTTAACAGCAATTCATCCAGGCTTAATTTAAACATATCGGCAACAATCTCCAGTACGTCCAGTCTTGGATCTGCACGCTCCTCTTCATACGCACCGATCAGCGATCGTTTGATATTTAATTTAATGGCAAATTCTTCCTGGGTCCATCCACGAAGTTTGCGAAGGTATTTTAAGTTTAATCCGGCTCTTGACATGATTTAACTAATTTGATTAGTACAAATATACTAAATAGTTTAGTTTATCAAAATTTATTTTTTGCTATCATTTAATCATTTCTGGCAATTAAGGCCTGAGTTCTTATTTTTGCTGCAAAACAAGGGAATGCAAACAGTACTTGTATTACATAATATTATGCGCTGGGCTGTTTTACTGTTTGGGTTATGGACAGTATTGAATGCTGTTACGGGGGTAATGAGTAATAGAGCTTTCTCGGCCAGTGACAACAGGAGTAACCTGTTTTTTATGATCTGTTGTGATATACAATTATTGCTTGGGCTGAGTTTATATTTCTCCAATTCCTGGTTCGATAAGGTAAAAGAAGGAATGGGTGCTGTGATGAAGAATGGTTATGATCGTTTTTTTGCGGTTGAGCATGCTACCCTGATGCTCCTCGCCTGGATATTGGTACATGTGGGAAGAACGTCTGTAAAAAAAGCTGCCACTGATGCTTCAAAACATAAAAAGATGCTGCTGTTCTTTGGATTAGCGCTCCTGCTCATTTTGGTATCCATCCCATGGCCATTCAGGGAAACCATTGCAAGGCCTATGTACAGGTGGTTCAATTAATATTATTAAAGAAATCATAGAGAAGTAATAATGGCGAAAAAGAAAGATAAGCCGGTCATTCTTATTACGAATGACGATGATATAACATCGAAGGGCATACGCAGTCTCGTAGAGGCTGTGAGTGATCTCGGAACAGTGGTTGTTGTGGCGCCCGATAGTCCACAAAGTGGTATGGGACATGCTATCACCATCGGCTCTCCCCTGCGGATGACGAAAATGAATATATTTGGTGATATTGAGGCCTGGCAAACAAATGGAACTCCGGTAGATTGTGTGAAGCTGGCCGTAGATAAAATACTCCACCGCAAACCTGATCTCTGCCTGAGCGGTATCAATCATGGCGCCAATCATTCGATCAATGTAATTTACAGTGGTACTATGTCGGCTGCCATGGAAGCAGCTATAGAAGGTATCCCCAGTATTGGATTTTCCTTACTCGATTATAATTATGATGCTGATTTTACAGCTGCCAAACAGGTGGTTAATAAAATGGTTCGTGCCATTTTAAATAAAAAGACGGATAAACATTTTTTATTAAATGTAAATATCCCCATACTTCCCCCCGAGAAAATAAAGGGAATAAAAGTTTGCAAACAAGCTTATGCAAAATATGAGGAGGATTTTTCTGAACGCCTCGATCCGCATGGCAAAAAATATTACTGGCTTACCGGCGAATTCAAGAATTTTGATAAAGGAAGGGACACGGATGTTTGGGCATTGGAACATGGATATGTAAGCGTGGTTCCTGTACAATTTGACCTTACCAATTATACTTTAAAGAAACAACTGGAAAAAAGCAATCTCTTCAAATGATATTTAAAAAAGACAATTTCGTTTTTGGAATGATCATCGGCCTTATTGCACCATTGCTGGGCCTAATGTTATTTAAGTGGTACAAGTTCGGTGTATTTACTTTTAAAGAAACATTTCAGTTTATGGTGTTTGAGCCAGGTTTTAAAACACTTACTGTAGGTCTGAGTTTATCCCTTTTATTAAGCGCACTCATGTTCACCCTTTATATTAATTCCGGAAAAGATAAAACTGCAAAAGGAATTTTCGTAACAACCATGATCTATGGTTTGTTTATACTTATTATTAAAACTGTTTATTAATTTTTTTCAGGAAGATCTGCTGAAAATATATGTCTCTTATAAAGACCCAATAATTGATTTCTGCAATTGACAGGAATTTTCTTTAACGCTACATTAATTATTTATTAGCTTTCAATTAACATGCAAAGACGATGATCATTCATAGCTTTGTATCTGAAATCAGTAAATAAAAATTTTCTCATAAGCAGTTAGTTTTGGTAAACGGAGCTCCTAGTCTTGGGAGCTCCTCTCTTTTAATCCAATTGAAACAAACCATTTACGAAATCCTGTTTATCAAATACAAGAAGGTCTTCTGCTTTTTCTCCCACCCCAATAAATTTAACCGGGATCTTAAACTGATCGGCAATGGCGAGCACTACCCCACCCTTTGCAGTACCGTCTAATTTTGTAATAGCGAGTGCACTTACATCGGTAGCAGCAGTAAAGTGTTTTGCCTGCTCCAATGCATTCTGCCCTGTACTTCCATCCAGCACCAATAACACTTCATGCGGTGCTTCAGGAATTGTTTTTTGTATCACTCTTTTTATTTTGGTAAGCTCATCCATCAGGTGAAGCTTATTGTGCAATCTTCCTGCTGTGTCGATAATAATTACATCTGAATTTCTTGCAACACCGCTTACCACAGTATCATAAGCAACAGAAGCAGGATCGCTTCCCATCTCTTTTTTTACAATCGGTACATTGGTTCGTTCACTCCATATAGTGAGTTGGTCTACGGCGGCTGCCCTGAAAGTATCTGCGGCTCCCAGCAAAACATTTTTACCTGCCCTTGAAAAATTATATGCAAGTTTACCAATGGTGGTTGTTTTTCCAACACCATTCACACCAACCACAAGAATAACGTGTGGTTTGTGCCCTGCAGGTAATTCATAATTTATATAACTGGTATCCTGTGGTGACGTTACCAACAGATTTTGTATCTCCTGTTTTAATATATTGTTGAGCTCGGCTGTATTTAAATATTTATCCCTGGCCACCCTTTTCTCAAGCTGGTCAATGATCTTCACGGTAGTTTCAACACCAACATCTGCACTTACCAATGCATCTTCCACATCGTCCAGCACTTCTTCATCTACAGTGCTCTTGCCCGCAACAGCTTTTGCAAGTTTTCCAAAAAAACCTTCTCTTGTTTTTTGTAAACCCTGGTCGAGTGATTCTTTTTGTTCTTTTTTACCGAATAGTTTATTGAGAATGCCCATGGTGAGTGATTTTGAAATGATACAGGATGCTGGATCTCAGATACCGGATCGTGGTTACTTGATGTGAATACTGGTTTTAAATTAGAATCTGTATTTATCCAGCATCTGGTATCCTGTATCTTGTATCCATCCTTAAACAAACAAAGCCATTCTGAATAACAGAACAGCTTTTATTAATATTGTTTCATCGGCGAATAACTTAGCTGGCTAAGAAATCCTTGATCTTGTCTTTATGTACGATCGCCTCTTTAAAAGTATAGGCACCTGTTTTTGGACTACGGAGGGTGCGAATTACTTTACTCCAGTTTTTTGCATCCGCTGCTGCTTTCTGATCTTTTGTTTTTATCGCGGTTTTAGCTGCTTTAGCCATTGTTGTATAGTTTAAAGGTTGATAAAGTTATGAAAGTTGAAAAAGAAAATGATTCAACTTCAACTTATCAACTGATTACTTAATTTCTTTGTGAACAGTTACTTTTTTAAGAATCGGGTTGAATTTCTTTAACTCCAGACGCTCAGGAGTGTTTTTCTTGTTCTTGGTAGTGATGTAACGACTTGTACCAGCCAGACCACTGGTCTTATGCTCTGTACATTCCATGATCACCTGTACCCTGTTTCCTTTCTTTGCCATTTTGTTTTATTTTAAAACGCTATTAAATTTTTACGCCAGCAGCACGCATTTCTTTTACCACAGAATATAAACCATTCTTGTTAATGGTTCTGATTGCTTCTGAAGATACCTTCATGGTTACCCATGTATCTTCTTCAGCTAAAAAATAACGCTTTGTCTGTAAATTTGGTAAAAACCTGCGTTTGGTCTTAATATTTGAGTGAGAAACCTTATTACCTGTGATCGGCTTCTTTCCTGTTACCTGACATACTCTGGCCATATTCCTGAATTTTGGACGGCAAAGGTAAGGATTTTACTCAATATTGAACGTTTAATATCAACTATTTTTGTAAAACCCCGGGAAATTGTAAAAAATGTCCACCAGGGTTCAATATAACCTCAAAAATAAGATAATATGATCCATCATGTAAACACGGTTTTTAATAAAGGGATGTCATTTACTTCTGAGATTAATAATCATAAGATCACTATGGACAGCGTAGATGACAGCGGTGAAGATACCGGTCCCAGCCCGAAGAGGCTTATGCTTGCCTCCCTAGCTGGGTGTACAGGAATGGACATTGTTTCTATACTCAATAAATCAAGGGTAAAATTCAAGGATTTTTCAATCCAGGTAGATGCCACTCTTAATGAGGAACATCCCAAAATCTATAATCATGTGAAAATAATTTACAAGATTGGGCTGGCCGAAAAAGACCGGCCGAAAATGGGAAAAGCTGTCCAGCTATCACAGGACAAATACTGTGGCGTCAGCGCCATGTTCAAGACATTTGCAACAGTAAAAACTGAGATCATTTACCTCTGAGCTGGCGGGCCTGGCGAAAAACCCTCATCATTTGCAGTAATACGGCCGCCACAATAAGTCCGAGCCCTATAAAAAATTCATTGTGCAATAACTTATTCTCATGAAAGAATATGAAGGCGAGGATTATACCATACAAGGGTTCGAGATTATAGGTAAGATTAGCAGTGAATGCGGATATCTTTTTCAGGGCATTCAATTGCAGGTCAAAACTTATTACTGTACAGAGGAAAGCCAGGATCAATAACCAACTCAGGTCAGGCGCTGAAGGCAAATAATAATCTGCTTTAAATTGGGAAAGGTAAAAAGGGAGGAGTATGGTGAGTATTATAAAGCCCCCGCTTAGTTCATACAAAGTGAGGATCTTTGGCGAAAACCGAAGCAATAACTGCTTATTAAAGATGGGGAAAATTGCACTTCCCATGGATGAAATGATCCCAAAAATGATCCCGACCTTGTATTGAGGATGAAAATCGAAGATTAAATAAATTCCCGCAATTGCCACAATACCAATTAATAATTCAACTAAAATGAATTTTTTATTTAAGATAAGAGGTTCAAATAAAGCAGTGAAAAAACCGGCTGCAGATAAACAGACCAGTGCTACTGATGCATTTGCATATTTAATACTGCCATAAAAACTCACCCAATGAATGGCGATGAGCAATCCTACCCCGCTGATCTTTAGGGTATCCTTAAACGCGATCGGTTCTAATTCTTTTTTAAAGAACATGATTGCCCCAAGAATAACCACTGTGAGCAACAAACGGTACCAGACCAGCAAACCTTCATTTAAAAGTATCAGCTTCCCAAGTATAGCAGTGAATCCTGCAAGGAAAACGGCAATATGTAATTGGAGGAATGCTTTTTTCATTGAGGATAAAGATAGGTGAATGGGTGAATGGCGCAAGAGATGAATGAGTCAATGAGTCAATGGTTGAATAATTTTCGGCTCACTTATTTACTGGCTGACATCTATTGACTCATTCACTTATTGACCAATTGACTTATTGACCAACTATCGATAAATCCACTTTATCGAATTCCCCCATAAAATACACACAAAAATTATGATAGGTTACTTCCCAAAACCAAACATGACTATATTTGCCCACTTATAATATTAACCCCTAATATCGATCTATGAATTTTAAAAGAATCAACAATATTACCGGTTGGGTGATCTGTTTAATTGCATGCGCAGTATATATCATGACCATGGAAGCAACAGGCAGTCTTTGGGATTGTGGTGAGTTTGCTTCGGGCGCTTATAAGCTACAAATACCCCACTCCCCCGGAGCTCCATTCTTCGTGTTGATCGGCAGGATATTCATGTCACCATTTTCACCACATGATGCCGCCACCGGTATAAACCTTATGAGTGCACTTGCCAGTGGCTTTACGATCCTGTTCCTGTTCTGGACCATTACTCACCTGGCGAGGAAGATCGTTCAAAAAGAAGATGCATCGCTTTCCAACCAGAATATTATCGGGATTATGCTCGCTGGTGCAATAGGTGCACTTGCCTATACTTTTTCAGATACTTTCTGGTACAGTGCTGTAGAGGGTGAAGTATATGCGCTTTCTTCCTTTTTCACCGGTCTTTTATTCTGGATGATGCTGAAATGGGAAAATAATGTTAGCGATGAACAGGCTATGGGTATCACAGGTCACTTTACAAGGGCCGACAGGTGGATCATTGCGATCTTCCTGGTAATGGGGCTTTCCATTGGTGTTCACCTGCTAAACCTGCTTACAATACCTTCCATCGTAATGATCTATTACTTCAAGCGATACAAGGTAACCAAATGGAAAACATTCTATGCATTTGTTATCGGTTGCGTGATCACTGGTTTTGTTCAGAAAGCGCTCATCCAATGGACCATCAAAGCAGCAGGAAACCTGGACGTAATGTTTGTAAACAGTTTTAATTTACCATTCTTCTCTGGTTTTGCTTTTTATTTTATCGCTGTAGCTGCATTATTGATCGTTGGTATACGGTTCAAAGAAGATAACCTCAATAAAACAAGATTAGGAATCTGGCTTGCTGTGCTGATCACTTTTTTAATTTTCCCCGCTGTACTTTATTCCGGTTCCGAAGGACTTGCAGGAAAAATAATATTGCGCCTGCTTGGTATCGGTATCGTTTCAGCTTCTGTTTACTTTATTAAAGCTTCCAACTTAAGGTTTCTCAAACTTTCACTCTGGTGCTTTCTTTTTATATCATTAGGCTGTTTTGGATCTTATTTTACAACACTGGTAAGAAGCAATGCAAATGTTGCGCTTGATATGAACGAGGTTGACAATCCTATCAACCTGATGAGTTATCTCTCTCGTGAACAATATGGCGACTGGCCGATCCTGTTTGGCCAGGATTTTACTGACCATGCTACTGATACGAAACTGGTTGACACCTATGTAAAGGGAAAAACCAAATATGAACTGGCTGGTAAAAAATTAGAGGCCTATGTATATCCTGCAGGTTCAGAACATGTTTTTCCGAGGATGTGGGATCAGAGTAATGACCAGGGAAGAGCTGATTACTATGCAGCATGGATGGGACTCGAACAAAACAGGGATGGCAGTTATAAAAAAGATGAGAACGGAAATTATCTGAGAGAATCAGGGGAGGTCGCCAAACCTACCATGGGCGAGAATATTGCCTTTTTCCTTCAATACCAGATGGGCTGGATGTATTTCCGTTACTTCATGTGGAATTTTTCAGGAAAACAGGATGATAACCAGGGCGTATATATGAGTAATGTGAGAGACGGGAACTGGAAAACCGGTATTGGCTTCCTTGATAAAATGCGCCTCGGTGATCAAAGTACATTACCCGACAGTCTGAAGCATAATAAAGCAAACAATAATCTCTTCATGCTCCCGCTGATCCTCGGCATACTTGGAATTATATATCAATACAAAAAAGATAAAAGAGATTTACTGACAACCTTCCTTTTATTCCTTTTCACCGGCATAGCCATTGGGGTATACCTGAATATGGCGGGTAACCAGCCACGTGAAAGAGATTATGCTTTTGTAGGATCATTCTATGCATTTGCCATTTGGATCGGCCTTGGTGTATTGTATGTAAGAGATCTTCTGACAGGTCCTTTAAAAAATCCACGCATGGCAACGATCATTGCGGGCACTGTGTGTATGCTGGCTGTTCCTGTTTTAATGGCAAACCAGGAATGGGATGATCATGACAGGAGTCATAAGACAATAGCCAGAGATCTGGCCTCAGATTACCTGCAGAGTTGTGCGAAAGATGCAATATTGATCACTTTCGGCGATAACGATACTTACCCGCTTTGGTATGCGCAGGAAGTAGAAGGTATCAGGCCTGACATCCGCGTAATCAATAGCAGTTTACTGGGTACCGACTGGTACATAAACCAGTTAAGATATAAGGTAAACGAAAGTGCCCCGATTGATGTGATATGGGCGCCTGAACAAATAGAAGGTTCCAAAAGAGATGTGGTCCGTTACAATCCCAATAGCGGCATTGATAAGAATGCATCTATGGATCTTTATACTATGATGAAAGATTATGCAGGTTCAGATGATGCAGCAAAAGGTGCAGTTGAAATGGAAGGTGATATCATCAATACATTTCCAACTCACAATGTTACGGTTCCGGTTGATATAAACCTCGTTAAACAAAATGGTACTGTAAATGCAGATGACAGTGTGGTAAGTGCCCTTCAGTTTTCCATCCCTAAAAATTACTTATACAAAAATGATGGAGCGATCCTGAATATTATTGCAGCCAATAAGTGGAAGCGTCCTATATACTTCACTTCCCCTTACGGTGAACTTGGATTCCAGGGCTATTTACGCCAGGATGGATTGACCTTCCGCCTGGTACCGGTATTGACAGGTGGTACCAATCAAAACTGGGTAATGGATAAAATGATGAACAAATTCATGTTTGGAAGCGCAGAAAAGCCAGGTGTATATTACGACGAGGAAAACCGTCGTCACCTGGGTAGTATCAGGCTTGCTTATGCGCAGGCAGCAAATGATCTCGCTAACTCAGGCAGGATGGAAGACTGTAAAAAGCTCCTGAATAAGTGTGATAAAATGATGCTGGAAGAAAATTTTGCTTACGGAATGACAGGACGTAGCCAGCAACATAACCAGATCTCTATGCAATTTCTTTACGCTGCCTATAAATGCGGTGATACAGTGCTGGCTGCTAAAGTTTCAAAAAGCCTTAAAGAGGATATGGAACAGCAGGCCACATATTACCAGGGACTTCCTACCGATAAAAGAGATGCGCTTGGTTTTGAAGAACAGCGAAATGGAGAACTTTTAAAAGGCATCTATGATATGGAACAGCGATATAAGGAACGGCCAGCAATCCCGGAAAATCCGGTGCCTGTAAATTCACACCCGGATTCGACACCCAAAAAAGATAGTCCATAATTTTAATATAACTCTCATAGGCTGTCAAGGCCAAATCGTCAAAAAAGCCCCGTGAAATATTCACGGGGCTTTTATTTAACATGGAAACAAAACGCACGAATTAATTGTTACGTAACTTGTGTACCGCTTAAAGGTTGCTTATGCTAACTTGTAAGCGACTGAACCTTTTAACGCCTCTCCCCATGCGTAGTTTTAATTTTTCTAAATACGATCCATCTGCCAACGAAAAAACCGGCTTTGAAAAATTGCTGGATCTTTTTATGCAATTACTCACTTATACAAGTGGAGATTTCAATGAAGCGATGCAATGGATGAATGAACTGGATAAAGAATATAAACTTACCAATGATGAATACGGTATCGGTGATTTCCTGGAAGATCTGAAGGAAAAGGGATACATAGATGAGAACAGGCAGAATGGGGAAATCAAAATCACTTCCAAGACAGAACGTGGCATACGCAAAAGAAGCCTTGAAGAAATTTTCGGGAAGCTAAAAAAAACAAAGCAGGGCAATCACAATACATTCAAACCTGGTGGCGGTGATGAAATCAATCCCGAAACAAGACCATTCCAGTTTGGAGATACCATGGAACAAATTGATTTTACGGAATCCATTCGCAATGCACAGATCAATCATGGTATTGACAGTTTCAGTATGCATGAAGATGATCTTGAAATAAGGGAGACTGATTTCAAATCACAAACATCCACCGTATTGATGATCGATATTTCACATTCAATGATTTTGTATGGCGAAGATCGCATCACACCCGCAAAAAAAGTGGCCATGGCATTGAGTGAACTGATTCAAACAAAGTACCCGAAGGATACCCTCGACATCGTGGTTTTTGGAAATGACGCATGGACCATTGAAGTAAAAGACCTTCCCTATTTACAGGTTGGCCCTTATCATACCAATACGGTTGCCGGCTTACAATTAGCAATGGATCTCTTAAGAAGAAGACGCAATCCAAACAAACAGATTTTCATGATCACAGATGGCAAACCTACCTGTTTGAAGATTGGAAATAAATATTATAAGAATAGTTTTGGTGTAGACAGGAAAATACTCAATCGTTGTATGAGTCTTGCTACGCAATGTAAAAAATTAAAGATCCCCATCACAACTTTCATGATTGCCAGCGACCCTTACCTGCAACGTTTTGTGCAGGAATTTACAGAGACAAATAATGGCAAGGCATTCTTTGCATCCCTGGATAAACTTGGTGCGTTTATATTTAAGGATTTTGAGAGTGGGAAACGGAAGACAGTTTATTAAATAATGCTGAATTATGAATGCTGAGCTATGAATTAAAAATGTTCAGGCTTATAATTCATAGTTCGTAACTCATAATTCATAATTAATATAAAATGGATATAAACAAAATCAAAACAATCGGTGATTTAAAAAAGAGCGGATATGTTTCAAGGTCTATCAAAGATGAAATAAGGGCTAACCTCATCACTAAGATTAAAGCAAAGGAGAATCCTTTCCCGGGCATATTGGGTTATGAAGATTCCGTGATCCCGGATACAGAGCGGGCCTTATTGAGCAGGCATAATATTTTATTCCTCGGGTTACGTGGCCAGGCAAAGACACGTATGGCCAGGCAGATGGTTGACCTGCTGGATGAATATATCCCTGTGATCAAAGGAAGTGAGATCAATGATGACCCTTTTCTTCCTGTTTCAAGATATGCATTGGACCTCATAGAAACGGAAGGAGATAATACCCCGATAGAATGGCTGCACAGGAGTAAGCGTTATGCAGAAAAACTCGCAACGCCTGATGTAAGTGTTGCCGACCTTATCGGTGACATTGACCCTATAAAAGCAGCTACGCTAAAACTCAGCTTTGCTGATGAAAGAGTATTACACTATGGGATCATCCCGAGAAGCAATCGTGGCATATTCGTGATCAATGAATTGCCAGACCTGCAGGCAAGAATACAGGTTTCGTTATTCAATATCCTGGAAGAAGGCGATCTGCAGATACGTGGATTTAAACTGCGGCTACCGCTGGACGTGATGTTTGTATTTACTGCCAACCCGGAAGATTACACCAACCGTGGAAGTATTGTAACCCCGTTAAAAGACAGGATCGAGAGCCAGATACTTACTCATTATCCAAAATCCCTGGAAACCTCCCTTGCCATCACTGCACAGGAAGCAGCTATTATCGGCGAACAACATCAGAAAGTAAAAGTGAGCGACCTTATAAAAAGGCTGATCGAACAGGTGGCTTTTGAAGCACGTGAAAATGAACTGGTAGATAAAAAAAGCGGTGTAAGTGCCAGGCTTACTATCTCCGCTTATGAAAATGCGATCAGTGCCGCAGAAAGAAGGGCCATTATTAATGATGAAAAAAGCACACAGGTATGGCTGAGTGATCTTACAGGTATCATCCCTTCCATCACCGGGAAAATAGAATTGGTGTATGAAGGTGAGCAGGAAGGTCCTTACCAGGTTGCCTATAACCTCCTGGACAGAGCTATACGTACACAGTTCGTTCAATATTTTCCCAACCCCGATTCGTTGAAGAAAAAAAAGACCAAAGACCAGGGGGCAGAAGAAAATCCTTACCGGTCTGTTTCAAGGTGGTTTGATGCTGGCAATAACCTGAATATTTTCCTGGAAACAAAAGACGCAGATAAGATTCAATTACTGTATAAAGTGGATGGATTGCATGCGTTGGTAAAAAAATATTACAATGCGGCAGATGAGAAAGAAAACGCATTACTAATGGAATTCGTTTTACACGGACTCGCCAGTTACTCGCTGATCAGTAAAAAAATACTGGAAGGGAAAATAGAGTTCAAAGATTTAATGGGAAGTATGTTGAATATGGGTGCGCAACATTTTGGGGAGGATGATTTTAATGAAGAAGATTTTAATTAAGACAATGCCACTAAGGCACGAAGTCGCAAAGATGCACTAAGAAGACTTTGTGTTACTTGGTGTCTTAGTGGCAAATCTTGGTTTAAATAATATTTACTTCACGCTCTAACATTACTCCGAATTTATCATAAACGCTTTGTAATATTTCGCTGCTTAGATCATATATCTCCTGCCCTTTTGCATTGCCATAATTTACGAGTACCAATGCCTGTTTGACGTGGCATCCTGCATCACCCTTTCTATAGCCTTTCCAGCCACACTGCTCTATCAGCCAACCTGCAGCCAGTTTTACTTTGCCATTGTCTAATTTATACCCTACAATAGCCGGAAATTTTTCATGTAACACTTCAAACAATGCCGCATCTGTTTCAGGATTTTTAAAAAAACTTCCTGCATTACCAATCTGTTTTGGGTCAGGTAATTTACTGCTGCGTATATTGATGACCGCCTGTGCAATCGCTTTAATACTGTAATCTTTTATCTTCATTGCATCCAGTTCCTGTTGGATAGCGCCATATGAAACATTATAAACCGGCCGCTTATTTAATTTGTATGTTACGCTCGTAATAACAAACTGGTTTTTGAACTTATTTTTAAAAACACTTTCCCTGTAACCAAATGCACACTCGTTTTTATTAAAACTTACTGCTTTCTTATCTTCAATATGAAAAGCATCGAGTGAATGAAAGCGGTCTTTTATCTCAACACCATAGGCACCGATATTCTGCATGGGAGATGCTCCTACACTTCCCGGTATCAATGCTAGATTTTCAATACCTGCATAATCATTATCAAGACAGTACAAAACAAACTGATGCCAGTTCTCCCCCGCACCTGCCTTTATATATACGTGGTCTTCATCCTCTCCTATTTTATCAATGCCTTCAATTTCATTTTTCAGAACAAGTCCATCTATGTTTTTTGTAAAGAGAATATTACTTCCGCCACCCAGTATGAGTGTATTGTGTGTATGGGAATCAAGCAATGCAGCCAGGTCATCTGCCGTTCTGAAGGATGAAAAATATTTTGCAGAAACATCTATCCCGAATGTATTGAGGTGCTTAAGAGATATATTCTTTTCGATATTCATTTTAGTAAATTAAAACAAATGTACAAATGTATGATGTATGATATGTGGGATCGTGCAGGAAGAAATCATACATCATACATTTATGAAGGATCCACATCCGCTATTACTGTAACCGACCTGTATTGCTTTTCACTCAATAAAAGATTGATGTGATTGCGGATCACTTTTTTAAAACCAAGGCTCATTCCCGGTTCCTTGGGAAGTTTCAAAAGTATTTCCACGAGGTATTGATTCCTTAACCTTCCAACAACAGGTGTTGCCGGGCCCACCACATAATCTTTGAGATCCAGCCGTAAGGAGGAAGCCAGTTTATCGGCAGCTGCATCAAGCACTTGTTTGTCTTTGTGCTTTAAAGTGATCAATACAATCCTGCTAAAAGGAGGATAAAAAAATTCTCTTCGTGAAGCCAGTTCAAACTCATAAAAATTTTTATAATCATGTTGTTCTACCATCTTTATGACCGGGTGATTTACATTCACTGCCTGGATCAGTACTTTGCCACGTTCATTTTTTCTTCCTGCTCTTCCACTCACCTGTTCCATTAACTGAAATCCCCGCTCATTCACCCTGAAATCCGCAAAACTCAATAATCCATCGGCATCGAGAATACCAACCAGGCTAACGTTGTCAAAGTCCAATCCTTTCACTACCATTTGTGTTCCTACTAACACATCGATGCGATGTTGTTCGAATAATTGTATGAGGTGATCATGTGCATTTTTCCCCCGAACACTATCCACATCCATCCTCGCTATCTTATTTTTTTCAAAATCCTTTTCCAATTGTTCTTCTATTTTTTCAGTGCCAAAATTTTTCTCAAGCCAGTTGCTGCTGCCACAGGCCGGGCAAATAACCAATCTCGGATAGATGCTGCCGCAATAATGGCAATGGAGTTTATTGCTATACTTGTGCAACGTGAGTGATACATCACAATGATTGCATTGAGGTATATGTCCGCAGGTACCACAAATCAGGTAGGGATTATAACCCCGCCTGTTTTGAAAAAGTATTACCTGTTTATCTGCTGACAGGGCCTGTTCCATGGCTTCCTTCAGTTGCGGGCTGATCATCACTTTGCCTTTTTGTGCAACCTGCCTGCTGTTAATGATCTCAATCTCGGGCAATTGAATTCCGCCAAATCTTTCGGCGAGATAAACCAGTGCATATTTTCCCTGTGTTGCATTGAAATAACTTTCAAGCGAAGGTGTGGCACTTCCCAACAATACTTTGGCGCCTGATAAAGAGGCGTAATAGATCGCGGCATCCCTGGCATTGTATCTTGGGGACGGTTCATGCTGCTTATAGGATGCATCGTGTTCTTCATCAACGATCACGAATCCCAGGTCGTTGAAAGGAAGGAAAAGCGCACTTCTTGCTCCCAATACTATTTTTATCTCGCCACTCCTTATTTTATTCCACAATTCAATTCTTTCCTGGTCGTTGAATTTAGAATGGTAGATGGCAATATTTCCACCAAAATGTTTTTGTAGTCTGCGGATGATCTGGGACGTCAATGCAATCTCTGGTAAAAGATAAAGCACCTGTTTTCCTTTATTAAAATATTCTTCGATCAGTTTAATATATAATTGCGTTTTACCGCTTCCGGTAACCCCATGCAAAAGGCAGACATTTTTTTCTGCAAAAGCTGTATACAATTCGTGCAGGCATTGCTGTTGGGCAGCACTTAACTCAAAATCTACTTGTATTGATTTTGGTAAATAGGATATCCTGTCCACTGCCCTTTTTTCAATAATAAGGATGTTCTTATCTGATAAACCCTTTAACTGTGCTGCTGTGGCACCCGATTTCTTTAACAAGGCAGTCTGCGTCACTTCTGCTTCGGTCTTCTGAAGATGCAGGTAAGCGAGCAGTAATTCCATTTGTTTCGGGGCGCCTTTCCATTCATTCAGCAGTTTGCTGAGTGATTCTTCATTGTCGAGTTGGGGGTTGAGGATAACAAAGTTTTCTTTTTTGATCTTATAGCGTTCATTCAGTTTTTCCCATATAAAGCATACATTCTTTTCGATCAGTTTTTTGATCACAGGATAAACATGTGTTGCATCCAGGACCTGCTGCACCTCGGTGAGATGGAGTTGTTTTTTCATCAGCAATGCTTCGGCTACCAGGAATTCTTCGTCTGATAGGTTCGTAAAATCATCACCGATCTCTTCATTAAATATCAATATTGTTTCACTGCTCAGTTTAAAATTAGCTGGCAATGCTGCAGCCATTACTTCTCCTTCTGAACACATATAGTATTCGCTTATCCAGTTCCATAATTGTAACTGGCGTTGAAATACAAGTGGCGTTTCATCCAGTATATTTAATAGGGGCTTTGTTTTGTAGCCAGGTTTTTTATTGGTAACAACTTTAATAACACCGGCATATTTTTTATTCTTTCCAAAAACAACTTCGGCCCTGCAACCTGGTTTTGCGTGCTGCAATAAATGAGTGGGAATAGCATAGGTATAAACAGTGGGCAGGGCCAGTGGTAATATGATCTCAGCCCAATAGCCCGTGTTATTCTCATTGAATGATATTTCGTTTTCTGCAACCATCAGTTGTTTGTTATCCAGCTTGCTTTATATTTTATAAGGGCGGCTTCCATTTCATCAAATACATGTTGCTTTAATAAGGCAGCATCTTTACCCGGCAGTACTTCCGGCAAAAATACAGCCCTTGATCTGCCCGGTGTTAATGAAAGAATGCTGTGGTAGTTAAACCGATCGTAGGCATCAGGTAAGATCACAGGTTGAATCGGCGTATTTGTTTCCACGGCTATTTTAAATGCACCATTATAAAATTCCTTCAGGGGCATGCCGGTTGTATTAAATGTTCCTTCCGGTGCAATTACGATTGAAATATCTTTTGTAAGCACTCTCTTTAATAAGCGCACACTCCTCAGCCTTGCTTCTTCGCTGTCACGATCAACCATTACCACTGCATTCCGGTAGATATAACCGAATACCGGGGCTTTTGCAAGTTCTGCCTTACCGAGAATCCTCACGGGGCGTTTGCGAAATGCTTTAAAGAGCAATGGAATATCTATATAAGAAATATGATTAAATACAAAGATCACGGGATGGTCTTTTAAGTAAGGCGTTTCATAAATATTCCGGTGAGATATGCCCCAGGCAAACATTGAAATATCCGTCCAGAGCAGGCAAATCCGGTAGATCATATTTCCTCCCCTGACTTTTCCAAAAAATGAAGCCAGGATAACAAAAGGAAAAAGCAGCAGCATCAATGCAATGAAAATGGTGAAGGCATAAATGGTGAAAATGAGCCGTGTAAATTTCCTGAAGACTTTCATAGCAAACCACAATATAAGAATGTATGCGGGATGTATGATGTATGATATATGATGTAAGATCCATTATAAATACATTGCATTTTATTGTAATACAACCTCTTAAATGAAAATAAAAGGATCTGAAATCCGGTTAAGTCTGGTCTTTCCACGTATTGTTCATAAAAACAGGAATAAAGTTTTGAATATACGCTCCTTTTTTGCCAAAATCCCCTACCTTTGCCGTCCTAAATTTGGGCTCAATATGTTAGCAGTAGTTAAAATCGCAGGTCAGCAATTTAAAGTTAAAGCCGGAGACAGCTTATACGTTCCGCACATTGAAGGTAAAGCAGGAGATTCAGTAGAGTTTTCTGATGTGTTGTTAACGCAGAACGGAGATACAATATCCAGCGGAACAAATGTAAAAGCAGTAGTTAAAGCAGAAATCATTTCTGATCTTACTAAAGGTGATAAAGTGATTGCCTTTAAAATGAAAAGAAGAAAAGGTTTCCGTAAAAAGCACGGACATCGTACGCAGTATACGCACATCAAAGTAACTGCAATTGCATAAACTGATTGTTTGAAAATTAAAATTCAAATTTTAAAAAATGGCACACAAAAAAGGTGAAGGCTCCGTAAAAAATGGTCGTGATTCACAAAGTAAAAGATTAGGAGTAAAAATATATGGTGGACAATCTGCGATAGCAGGAAACATCATTCTTCGTCAGCGTGGAACAACTTATCATCCTGGTAAAAATGTTGGTCTTGGAAGAGACTTTACAATCTTTGCATTGACTGATGGTGTTGTTGAATTCAGAAAAACAAAGGGAGATAAAACTTTTGTTTCAGTGAGTCCCGTGGAAGCTATGGCATAATTTTTTTATATTTTTTTTGGTAATTACAAAATAGTATTTATTTTTAAGTATTATTTACTAACCAATTAAATTCTAAAAAAATGGCAACAAAGAAAAAAGCTGCTAAGAAAAAAGCTGCTCCAAAAAGAAAAGCTGCTCCAAAAAAGAAAGCCGCTTCTAAAAAGAAAGCTGCTCCTAAGAAGAAAGCTGCTAAAAGGAAATAAGCTTCGCTTAGCAAGAAAAGCAAAAATAATGGCCCTGGTTTTAACCAGGGCCTTTTTTATGCCCCTTCTGAAACGCAGGCCAGTAAAGGGTTTCAGCGATTAGAAAATTATTACTTAACTTATTCTGAAATATTTTCTTTCATTGATTATTAATTTTAAAAGATGGATAATTATCAAATTGCAGATTCATTTTCATTGCTTGCAAAGTTGATGGACATACATGGTGAAAATAGTTTTAAATCAAAATCGTATGCTTCTGCAGCATTTGCAATTGAAAAATTAGGCGTTCAACTCAAAGATCTGGAGCCGGAAAAAATTGCCGGATTGAAGGGAATCGGAGCCTCTTCAGCCCAAAAAATCTCAGAATTGCTCCAAACCGGGCATTTAAAGACCCTGGAAGAAATAATTTTTAAAACGCCTCCAGGCATCATAGAAATGCTCAATATTAAAGGCATCGGTCCAAAAAAGATCAACACGATCTGGAAAGAAATGGAAATTGAAACAGTTGGTGAATTATTGTATGCATGCAAAGAAAACCGTTTGAAATTATTCAAAGGCTTTGGAGAAAAAACACAACAAAATGTAATCGATACCATTGATTTTTATTTTAAAAACAAGGGAAGTCATTTGTATGCACAGGTTGCACTGATAGCAGACCAAACTGAAAGCTTTTTAGCCAAATTATTTCCCAAAAAAAAGATAGCTGTTACCGGTAGTTTCAAACAACAATTGGAGATCATCAATGAACTTGAATTTGTAATTGAAACAACAGATACAGCAATTGAAGAAGCAATGTCAGCTGTGGAAGGTTTTACTTTAAAAGAAAAAAATACGGACAATATTGTTTACCATTCCGGTGTAGGTATCAGCATAAAAATATTCTGGACAACTGCTGCGGGTTTCATTGAAAAACTTGTCAGCACTTCCTCCTCTCAAAGCTTCCTGGATGAGTTTACAAAAACCTATAAAAATGCATTTGAAAATGTGGCTACTGAAGAAGCCCTTTTTGAAAAAGCCGGGATCAGCTTTATACCGGCTTTTTTAAGGGAAGACCCTTCCCTGCTGTCAAAAGCAAAAAAAGGCGGATTACCCCAGGTATTACAACCTGGCGATATCAGGGGGATCATACACTCGCATAGTAACTGGAGCGATGGAAGCAATACCATCGAGGAAATGGCCATGGCCGCCAGGGAAAAAGGACTTGAATACCTGGTGATCAGCGATCACAGCAAGTCGGCGTTTTATGCCAACGGGCTGGTTGAGGACAGGATCAAAGAACAGCATATATATATTGACGAACTGAATAAAAAGCTGGCTCCTTTTAAGATCTTTAAAAGCATAGAATCCGACATTTTAAATGATGGAAGCCTTGATTATTCAGATCCGGTACTTGCAACATTTGACCTGGTGATCGCTTCGGTGCACAGTAACCTGAAAATGCCCGAAGAAAAAGCCATGATGCGATTATTGAAAGCCATTGAAAATCCTTACACCACTATATTAGGACATATGACCGGCAGGCTATTATTAAGCAGGCCCGGTTATCCTGTTGATCACAAAAAGATCATTGATGCCTGCGCCGCCAACCAGGTAGTGATTGAATTAAATGCTCATCCGAGCAGGCTTGATATCGACTGGAGACAAATCAATTATGCACTTGAAAAAAATGTACTGATCTCCATTGATCCGGATGCACACCAGATTGAAGGTATGGATGACACACGATACGGCGTGCTTGTTGCTCAAAAGGCGCTTGTTACAAAAGAGAATAACCTTAGCAGTTTCAATCTAAAGCAATTTGAAACATACATCAATAATAGGAAGAAACTGAAAAAAATCTAATCTGCCAGGGGGAATTCTATAAAGAAACTTGTTCCTTCGCCGGGAGTTGTCTCAAACCAGATCTCACCATCGGTTTGTTCTACGATACGTTTGCACATAGCAAGACCAAGTCCTGTTCCTGATGTCTTCGTTGTAAAATTGGGTGTAAAAATTTTAGACCGTACTTCTTCGGTGATCCCTTGCCCATTGTCCGATATCTTGATCAGTATTGTACCATCTTTCATAAATTCAGCAATATCAATCTTAACGATCTCGTTTGCATCAACCGCCTGTATCGCATTCAGGATAAGATTGGTAAATAAACGGTTGATATGTGTTTTATCTGCATTAATGTAAACAGGTTGAGGTAAAAGATGTTTCGAGATGCGCAGCCTGTCATTGGTAGCATAGAGATGCAACACATTTTTTAAAACTTCATTCAGATCGATGATCTCCTTTTTTGAATCACCGATATTCGCAAACTGACTAAACTCACTGGCGATCTGGCTAAGATGATCTATCTGTTCAACGAGCGTGTTCGCAACATTAGCAGTGAGTTCCTTCACATTCGGGGCATTGCTGTCGATCGATTTTTGAAGAAACTGCATACTCAGCTTCATAGGTGTAAGTGGATTCTTAATCTCGTGAGCAACCTGCCTGGCCATTTCACGCCATGCCCCTTCTCTTTCAGTTTTCGCAAGTGTAAGAGCGCTTTCTTCCAGTTTGCTCACCATCTTGTTATATTCGTTCACCAGTTCACCCAGTTCATCATCCCTGTTCCACTCAATTGCTTCGTTAATGCCTCCCAGGTTGATCTTTTTCATCTTATCTCCTATTACAGAAAAAGAATTGGTGATGCGGTTTGTTATGAATAAGGCCACAATCCCCGCCAATAGAAAGATAAAAGCATTGAGGTTGATGATGGTAACCATGAAGTTTGAAATTTCTTCCTTCAGGTTTGTCTGTGAAGAGAAATAAGGAATGTTCAGGTAAGCATAGTCATTCCCTGCTGCATCAATGACCGGTACATAATTACTGATGAATTTCAGTTTGCCAATATTCTCTTTTTGGAAATACTGGATCTCCTTTAAATTATTGAGGTGGTAGAAGGCCTGTGGATGCATTTTTGTGCTTACGATCCCTTTTACATATGGCAATGGCAAAGAAGATACACGAAGATTTCCCTGCAGGTCATAAATATTTACATCAATCCCATGAATCTCGGAGATCCTTGTGATGATCTCTTCAAATTTCTGTTCGTACTTGTCGTTCCCCATACCAAGGCTATCCTGCATGATCCAGCCATTGGAAATGGAGTTCTTCACTTCATTTTCCATGATCCTGATCGTTCTGCTGAGTTTTTCCCTGTTGTTATTTTCATAACGTGCAATAAAGAAAAGGATGGTGGCAAATCCAATCACAAAAAATGAAACCACACTTACAAAGATGATGATGCCATGTATCTGGTTACGAATGGTAAGCTGCAGGTAGCTGCGGAACTTATTAGGATTGAGTCTTGATTTCACAATCACATTCACAATCCAGAATAATGCAGTCAATATCAGGAATGAACAGAAAAAATAAGAAAACAAAGTGATCGACTCTATCGAAAGGCTGTTTTCTTTAACCAGCACCACCATTTTATCTGCACCGGCATAATACCATAATTCGCTGAAATTACCATTTCGAACAAATTTTTGTTCACCGGGAAAATCTTTTTTCCTGATCACCGACGGGAATGGATAATCGTTATGTGAAGTAACCAACTTCCAGTTGTTGTAGATGGCATACCGGTACATCGATGAGTTGTCAATAGAATTATTGTTCAGGTTACTGAAAAGGGTCGGCGCCAAAGCATCCATTGCCTGCTTTTTGGGGCTCACCAATATGAATAAATAACCTACCAGGTTTCCATTACGGTCACGCAAGGTTTTTTTACTGATATAACTGATCATATCATATGCCTTATCATAGTAAAAAAGGCCAGCTACACTTGTGGATTTGGATTGTGTGGTGAGTATGGTATTGATATCGTTGAAAGTAGTTGAATCATTATTGAATAACCTGTTTTCATCAGCAGTAAAAGAAAAAACTTTTGTCTGGTACTTATTCTTAAAACTTTCTATATTCTCATTTACCAGGCTGTCCTTTAAAAAATGATTGGATCGTTCTTCCCTGAACCTTGCAAAATTGTCGGCGAGGAAATCATCACGGAAAGGTGTAAGCATTGAGTTGATCAATGTTTCAGTCGCTGGGTTTGCTTTTGAAGCAAGTAATTCGGCGTAATGGATCCGGTTGCGGAGTTCTTTATATTTATTTTCCATTACAATGATGGCGGTAATAGAAATGGAAAAGAAAAACAGCCAGAATACAAGTTTGGATGAAACAATCTTCGACGCCACCAGGTTTAACTCTCCATTATTCAGTAAAAAGAGAAAAAGCAACAGCCACAGCAACACGTATACTTCGAAACCACCTGAAATATTTCCGATCCGGAAACTTAAAAAGAGCAGTCCACCGATCGCTGTAAACAGGAAAAGCGGGATAAATGTTTTTGAAAAGAATGGCTTGATGAAATATAATATAATCTGGCAAAGAAAATAATACCCGATCGCCATACAGCTAAGTAATATGAGACCTATTACACTATAAAAATTCAATGAAAAGAAATCAATAACATCGAAGGATATTTTGGAATCTGCCACCAGGGAACGGATGATATAACTTCCCCCATAAGTTGCAAGGATCATGATCAGACAGCCTGCTCCCAATAGCAGCCATTTCCCGTTTGCTGACTTGATTTCGATCTTCGTTCTCTGCTCATTGAGGTGATATCTTACAAATAAAATAAACCATACAAACAGTAATGCGTTGATAATTGTATCACCTAAGGAACGCAAAATAACATTTGAACTATAAATGGCCGGGTCAAACAATTCAAATTGCCGGAAATTAAGTGGGATGCTGAAAAAATAGCCCAGTACTCTTATGGTAATGATGGTTACGAATAAGAATAACACCGCCTTCCATAGCGGTTCTTTCATCGCAAAAAAAGTAACGCATAAATGAATGAACAATAAAATAATCAATGCCGCGAAGAGCTGTAATATCACGGCTATGGGATTATTCTTGTGAATCGCTTTTACCGATTTTTCATGTACATAGAAGAGTTCCTTGCCATCTATTGATTTTATAACCACACCTTGCCCCCTTTCCTGTGAAATATCATAATTAGCCGCAATGGAAGCATCATTGGCAAAATTATTTTCCAGGTTATCATTCTCAATAATATAATCCCATTTAACAGGGATGAGCGCCAAAACCTTAACGTTTTTTATATTATACCTGTTCCATACGTAAAACCCATTCTGGAGTTTTACAAAGCCTTTATCCTTGCGTTCATATAACAATGAAGGATACGGAAGCACCTGTTGCGTATTCCAGCAAATCAATGATTCATGTGAAGTAGTATCGGTTTTATAAAAAAAGACAAAATATTTTTTACGGATCAACGATTGCAAAAAACTTTCAGAAAAATTTCCACTGCTTATTTTATTGATGGCTGAAGAATCATTTACCAGTTTTACAAAGTCGTTCTCCTGTTTATGAATATTGCCGGAGATCTCTTTCTGTACCGTATTGAGCGAAGCATTGACCGACCAATAATTGTCTACCACGAAAGAGATGGTAATAAACCAGGCCGCCAGCACGAGCAGGTAAGTATTCTTATAGAGAAAGCTGCGGAATGTGGTTGATTGTTGCAAAAAATTATTACTTTTTTTACCACAGAGTGAAAAGAGTCAAAAACTTTGAGTTACACAGAATGAAAAATTATTTATTAAAAACTCTATGTTAAACTCCTTTTAACTCTGTGGTTAACCTATAAATTGTTCCTTTTAATCTTATTCCATAATGCATCCATTTCCTCCAATGTCATATCGTGCAAAAATTTATTTTGAAGGGATGCTTCATTTTCCATCCTCGTAAACCGGTCAATGAATTTTTTATTGGTTCGCTCCAGGGCATTTTCGGCGTCTACCTGCAAAAATCTTGCAAGGTTTACCAGGGAAAAAAATACATCTCCCAGTTCGTCTTCAATTTTATCTTTATCCTGGCTTTCCATAGCTTCTTTCAGTTCGTCCATCTCCTCTTCTACTTTTTCCCAAACCTGGTCTGTATTGTCCCATTCGAAACCTACCTGCTTTGATTTATCCTGCAGGCGCATGGCTTTTACCATGGATGGCAGGGACCTGGGCACGCCCCCCAATACGGATTTCTTTCCTTCCTTCAGTTTGATCTTTTCCCAGTTTTGCTTTACGTCTTCTTCATTGGCAACTTTTGTATCACTGTAAATATGGGGATGCCTTACAATCAGTTTTTCGCACACGCCATTGATCACTTCATCCAGGGTAAACTCTTTTTGTTCCGTTGCAATTTTTGTATAGAAAACAATATGTAGCAGCAGGTCTCCCAATTCTTCCTTAATACCTTTCCAGTCATTTTCGGAAATGGCTTCTGCCAGTTCATAGGTTTCCTCAATGCTTAGGTGCCGCAGTGTATGAATGGTTTGTTTGCGATCCCATGGACATTTCTCCCTTAATTCATCCATAATTTTTACCAATCTCAGAAAAGCTGTGCCAGTTTCATTCATAGAATTAAATTTTCAATAATGAAAAGAATGTAAATACAATAAATAATAAAGCGATAACAAATACCATCATCAGGTTAAGCAACACGAATTTCAGGATCGTTTTTGCCCTGCGCTGCCTGTAAAAATTACGCATTGCCTTATACAGGTAAAAAAAGACAAGAAAGAAAATACCAATACACAACCAATCAAGGATGCTTATGTGAAGACCCTCATTTATTTGTTGTAACAAAATAATCAGCAGCATCATAATAAAAACAAATACATAATACTGTATGCTGAATATCGCATGACTTACATAATAGAAATCTTTATGGCGTTTATACAATAACTTAAGCATGAGCGCAAATAACGGAAGCGACAGGAACAACATCTGGGGAAAACTATGAAACAGGTTATTGATGAAAGCTTTTACGATCTCATTCTGATTTCCATGATATTTTTCATTCATTTCAAATTCTTTATACTGCAGTTTTCTTTCAATCCAGTTATCCTTTACCTTGCCTGATTTCAATAAAGAATCGTATTGAGCTTTACTATTATAGTGCTCTGTGGCGAAATGCAATCCTGATTTTTTATCCACTGTATCCCTGAAATATTGAAATTCAGCCCTTGTCATGGATTTCCCGTCATTCAATTTTTTGGTAAAAGCTTCAAATGCCTGTGGCGACATTTTTTGAATATCTTCAACGCTCTTACCATTATAGGTCCTTTTAACAACATTATCTCCCACATGCGTTACAGAAAAAAATATAAGGAAGAAAATGGCTGAAGTAAATACATACATCCTTACTGGGTTGAGGTAACTTGCCCGCCGGCCGGCCTTGTATTCCCTGCTTAAAAAGCCTGGTTTAAAGATCAGGTATTTAAGGGTGCTGAAAAACTTGCCGTCAAAATGAGTAATGTCATTAAAAAAATGACTGATCAAATGCCAGGTGGTTTCCTCTGGCTTAAGGTTTTCCTGGCCGCACATATGACAATACCGGCCATGCACAACGGCATTACAATTAAGACAATTTTTCTCTGTCCGTTCCTTTAAATGGCTCAAGGGAGTTAATTTTGTTAAAAATAATAAAGTTTGGGCGCATGTACAGAAATGGCGTTCTTTACAAACTAACTTTGATCATTTTATTGGAAAACTATATTCATGAATAAACTAATGATGGCTATTGTGCTATGCCTGGCAACCTGGACAACCCATGCCCAGTATTACTACAAGGATATTATCAGCAATAAGCAGTTGATGGCTGATATGACAACCTACAAACAAAAAAAGGTTCATAATATCAGGATCAAAAGCTTTGAAAGTAATGGTGAGCCGAGCGAGGGTTTTTATTGTGAAAAAAAAATATCCCGCGATTTCAGGACATCTGAACTTTATACCAAAACCGATATAGCTTCAAGGTCTCTCTTTACATCTTATTTTGATGACAATGGAAGGATCCTCCGTAGTATGGATAGTTCTGAAATATCACTTACAGAGAACACGTACAATTATGATCCATCGGGGAAAATAATAAAGATCAGTTCCTCTGCAAAATCAAGTGATGACGATTTCACCAATGAACTTTTGGAAGAACACATCTATAAATATGATGATAAGGGCGGACTGGCAGGTATGTTTCTCGTAAAAAACAGGCGGGATACTACAAAGTTCTTATTCTCCCTCGATGAAAAAAATAATGTTGCCCTGGAAAAAAATACCAAGGACGGGAGTAAATATTACTATTACTATGATTCCAATAACCGGCTAACGGATATTGCTCATACCAACGAATTCAGGGAAAAAATGGTAGCCGATTATTTATTTGAATATGATCAAAGCGGCCTGCTCGTACAAATGACAGTAACGGAAGAAGGCAGGGGTAAGGAAGTAAACGATACAGAACTTTTTTATTCTACCTGGCGTTATATCAATGAGGATGGTTTACGGGTAAAAGAAGGACTTTTTTCAAAAGAAGGGAAATTGGTAGGGAGTGTTGAATATTCCTATAAATAGCAATGCCGCGTAATAACTAATCACCTATTATCAGTGAATAGTAAACAGTGAGATCTAAGGTTTCACTATTGGCTATTCACTTTTTTATATGTATGATCCGGAATATTTTTACAATAAACCAGGCTAACCGAAGGATTAAATGTGTAATGGCGTCAAAAACAGTATCGTTTGAACGAACACGAATTAATTGAACAGCTGAGGCTAAAAAGTGAAACGGCTTTTAAGTGGCTTGTCGAAAGCTATAGCAAGGTCGTGTTTAATACCATCCTCAATATCCTCCAGGATGAAGCAGAGGCGGAGGATGCAGCCCAGGAAGTATTTATTAAAGTTTACGAGTCCATCAATAGTTTCCGGCATGAAAGCTCTTTATCAACCTGGATCTACCGCCTTTGCGTGAACAAGGCGCTTGATAAGCTGAGAAGAAGGAAGGTTAGGGAACGTTTGAAACAGGTGGTGCCCTGGTGGATGCCGGACGATAATAAAAAAGAAGTACCATTTTATCACCCGGGCATACAGGCAGAAAATAAAGAAAGGGCAGCTGTACTTTTTAAAGCGATAGACCGGTTACCCGAAAAACAAAAAATTGCTTTTACATTGATCAAGGTACAGGGCATGAAATATGAAGAAGTGAGTAAAATCATGGATCAGCACATCAAGGCCATTGAATCATTGATCAGCAGGGCTAAACAAAACCTGCAACGTGAATTAAAAAATATATAATATGGAAAATCATTCAACGTCATTAGCAGATGATTTCCTGCAAAGCCTGCAGGGAATGAAAGAAGTTGAAACGGATCCTTTCTTTTATACCAGGTTAAAGGGAAGGATGCAACAACCTGTGAAACCTGTATTTTTTTTAAAACCGGCCTGGGTAATTGCTACCCTTGCTTTTTTCGTTTCATTAAATATCTGGATGGTCTCGCAGGGATCTGATATAAATAATAACCTGGCAGAAAAAAAATCAGCCGAGCAGGTCTTTGCAGAAACTTATAATCTAAACAGCGCTACAAACTATTAAGTCATGAATCCGTCATTTAAAAACAAATTATTAGGGGGACTGGTGATATTACTATTGATAGCAAATATTACCACGCTCATTTTTTTCTGGCTGGGAATGAAACAAATGCACCCGGTGGCAGCTGCTCAGCAACCTTCTCAATACCTCATTACAAAACTTGCTTTAAATAATAATCAACAACAGCAATACAAGGAATTGGTAAAGCAGCATCGTGAGCAGATGAAACTGATCCATGACCAGCTCAGGGTGGCGAAAGACAGTTTTTTTGACCTGCTGGCCCATGAGGATACCAATGACAAGAATATTTTTGCAGACAGGATCGCAGCGCTTAACCGCCAGCTTGACCTGCAGACCTTTGAACATTTTAAAGAAGTAAGAAAGCTCTGCACGGCAGATCAGCAACAAAAATTTGATAAAGTAATAAAGGAGGTGCTAAGAATGATGGCAGGTCCCGGGCCACAAGGTAAAAGGCCACCTGGACCTTCCAACGATGGGCCACCTCCCCCACATCCCGGCGAAGGACCGGATAGACCTGAACCTGATGGTCCTCCTCCACCCACACAATGACGAAGTGTTTTTCTACGATAGCGAAATTAAACCACAGGGTTTAAGGAGATAAAAAACGAGTTACACAGAGTTATGTACTTGTAACACTCTTTGCAACTCTGTGAAAATAAACTCTTTTAACTCTGTGGTTAAAGTTTATGATAAATAAGCGCAGATACTCCTATCAATCTTCATCTGTTGATTGCTGCAATGGGAAATCAGCCACATTTTTATTTAACTCCCAAAAGAATTTTTGTCTCGGCTTATTATAGTTACCGATTTCATTCATTTGCTCAGCATCATATAACCTTCCATTCACCATTACAGCGCTAATCGTTTCTGTGTTACGGATATTATCCAATGGATTTTTGTCCATCACTATTAAATCTGCCAGCTTTCCCTGTTCAAGAGAGCCGATCCATTTATCCAGCCCCAGGTTGATCGCCGGGTTGATGGTTGCTGCCTGTAAAGCCTGCAGGTTGCTCATCCCTCCTTGCTGAAGCATCCATATCTCCCAATGAGCACCAAGCCCGTTTAACTGCCCATGTGCACCCATATTCACTTTTACACCTGCATCTGCAAGTTTTTTAATGCTCTTTGAAACAAGCATATATCCATTCTCATATTCTTCTTCTGGCGCCATCACACGGTGACGGCTACGCGTATCAATGACTGATCTTGGTGTAAATCGCATGAGCCGTTGGTTTTCCCAAACGTTGCTGTGCTGGTACCAGTAATACTCACCACTGAGCGCTCCATATGATACGATGAGTGTTGGTGTATACCCTGTTTTTGCATTTTTCCATAGTTGCACCACATCGTCAAAGAGCGGCGCTACGGGCATATTGTGTTCTACAGTGGTATGGCCGTCGAGTATCATGGCTACATTGTGATAGAACAATGAACCACCTTCGGGCACTACTTCCATATTCAATTCCCTCGCAGCCTGGATAATCATTTGGTTTTGTTCCCTTCTTGGCTGGTTATAGCTCTTCACTGAAAATGCTCCATATGCTTTTGTTCTTCTTAATGCGCTTCTTGCATCATCAATCGAATTGATCACTGCTTTAAAATCACCATCGGCTCCATAAAGAATAGTACCTGTAGAGAATATCCTTGGCCCCGTGATCGCCCCTGTTTTTACCAACTCACTTAACCCAAATACGAATTCTGAATTTGCAGAAGGATCGTGAATACTTGTAACACCATAGGCAAGGTTCGCATAATAAGCCCAATGTTTTTGCGGTGTGATCCCCTCGTAAAAATGCTGGGCATGGCCATGGGCATCAATAAATCCGGGCATGATCGTTTTTCCATTACAATCAATTTGTTTAGCTCCGGCTGGTATAGTTACTTCATTTGCCCTGCCTATTGCCTTGATAAGATTAGCTTCTACTACGATAGTACCTTTGTCGATAACTTCATCCCCTTTCATAGTAATAATCCTTGCGTTTGTAAAGGCAAGCGAGCCGGAAGGTTTATCTACCGGCAATTCCAGTCCCACATCAATTCCTTTTTCCGGCGCCTTGAATAAGGAATCGGGTTTGTTGCTGATAAATTCAAACCTTTCATCCAGGTCGATGCTATAATACTGGTCGCCTAAAGTATAATGTATCTTTTTATTGTCGGCGCTCCAATGAAGATTGATACCTGCATCTTTTGAAACGATCTTTACCGGGAAGTCCTTGGTACCACTTCCGATATCAATGGTTTTCCCGGTTTTTGGAAATGCAGCCACATATACTTCCCACAGATCTACAAATGCGATCCATTTTTCATCGGGAGAAACAACAAACTGGCTACCATAAGTGCTTTTAAGATGAATACGTTCTTCACTGCCGTCGAGTTTTGAACTTGCATAATTGCGGTTCATTCCATCGCCCAACTGGTAATAGATCCTGTCTCCTTCCTTATTGAATCTTGGCCTGTCTCCAGACTCTTTTACAAAATTTTCATTTCCTCCTTCTGATGATATTGTATAAATGCCCGTCTTTGAAGTAAAGGCTGGTCCCAGTTCATTATTACCCCCATCTTTAATAAAAACGATCATCTTTCCATCGGGCGAGAATGAAGGCAGCCGGTAAATCGCTTTTGTTTTATTGAGTTTTACAGGCTTTGCAGCGCCCTGCATATTTACTTTATAAAGAGAACCGGAAGCGGTATCGTTCCATGTGATATAAACAAGCGATTTTCCATCTGCAGAAAAAGAAGGTTCAAATTCAAAGTCGGTGCCATTGGTAATACGTTGTGGTCTTCCTGCAGGCAATTCCTTTTTCCATAAATATCCAACTGCGCTGAACACAAGCCATTTCCCGTCGGGCGATGTAGTTGCCTGTCTTATCACTTTTGCTGTGAAAGACGATGGATTTAATTCCTGTTGGAAACGCACCGCATCATCAATGCGTTGTTTTACATTACAGGTAAATGGGATCTGTGTTGCTTTATTGGATCCATTCACATCTACTTTCATGATTTTGCCATTCGCCCACACAATAATATATTTATCATCCTGCGTCCATGCGTAGCCGGTATAAGACCCGAAAATGGTCCATGCTTCCTGCTGATCCTTGCTCAACTGGTCAAATATGGGCCATTCTTCGCCTGTCTCAATATTGCGGATATATAATACTGTTTTGGTACGCACTCTTTTCACAAATGACAGAAACTTTCCATCATGGGAAATCTCCGGTCGCATGGCACCCCCCGGGCCTCCTGTTACAGTTTCCACCGTTCCTTTTTCCCGGTCTGCACGTTTGATCACGAATATCTGGTTATTGGGATCTTTGTTGTATTGGAAAGAACCACCTGGATACATGTCTTCACTAAAATATACATAGCGCCCATCGGGTGAAAAACAGGGTTCATTTACATCCTGCTGGTCATTTTTTCTTGCAGTTACCTGTAACCCTCCTCCTCCACTAATATGATACATCCACATCTCACCTGCTCCGGCAGAACGGGTAGAAGTAAAATGCTTTCTTGCCACGATATATTGACCGTCTGGTGACCAGCATCCATTATTTAACAGGCGAAAATTTTCTTTTGTGATTTGTGTGGCATTACTTCCGTCCCGGTTCATCATCCAGATATTATCGCCTCCACCAGCATCAGAGGTGAAAAGAATCTTACTCCCGTCGGGGCTGAACCTTGGCTGTACTTCAAAAGCATGGCCCTCACGTAAAGGCTTAGCCGTTCCCCCGGTTGAGGGTATGGAATAAATATCTCCGAGTAAATCAAACACGATCTCCTTACCATCAGGGGACAGGTCAACATTCATCCAGGTACCTTCATTAACTGTAAAGGAAACTTCCTTAAAAGGTCCTTCTGGATTATTGACATCCCATTTTTTGGGTTCTTTTTTATCCTGCGCTTTCAGCAAACAACCAATGGTAAGGAAAACAATTACCGCAAAGAGTTTTTTTATGTGCATGATCACTCGTTTATAATTGGAAGATAATTAAAAGTCCACAAGGTAAATATTTGCCGGAATCAGTACCAAAGACTTTTATATATGGTAATTTAATGCATAAAAAAAGCCCCCGGAAAATCCGGAGGCTCGTTTTGTAATTATTATCCTAGTAATTTCTAACGGTTATTTCAACCCTCCTGTTCTTTGCACGCCCTGCAGCTGTTTTATTGCTGGCAATGGGTCTTTCCGGGCCATAACCTCTTTCCAGCACAGTGGGATCCGAAGCTTGGAATTCACGTGACTTGAAGTCGCGGCC